>MTLE01002222.1_pt1 | contig 26204 bp, 28 predicted proteins | sample 1982461 | NCBI WGS metagenome assembly MTLE01 (sample SAMN05712605, study PRJNA340218) | biofilm metagenome | isolation source: sample SPL anode biofilm adapted to -200 mV | place: USA | collected 2012-02-03
TCGTCCGATGCGCGCCGGTAGGACGGTTCACCGTTCCGGCGTCCGGTCCCAGGCGCTCAGCAGGTCCTCCCTCCGGTCCAGGCTCCAGTCCCTGCCGGCGCTCGCGCTCGTCGGGGACGGTTCGTGGATGTTCAAGTCATGCCACGTGATGAGCCAATGGAGTTCCATTTCGCTCAGGACGACGGGAATTCTCGGCTTGGTGGTCTGTTGCATCAGCGCACGGTCCAGGGAGGAGGAAGGTTCCGCGCCCGGCCGGGCATGCCCGCCGGGACGCTATGAAGGAACATAACGCCGGAGCGGCCGGAACCGGCCATCTTCCCCTGAACGGTCGAAAACGGGGGATGAACGGAAATTTTTAGAAATAGCTCATTAAATTAGCCCGGAATCCACCTTGCGAAGGCCCACCGATGCCCGATGCTTCGGGTCCAACCTGCCGACGGCAAAGGAGGGACCCATGCCTGTCGCCAAACTCAAGCACTTCCTCGATGACCACGAGGTCAACTACCTTTCCATCACCCACGCCAAGGCCTACACGGCCATGGACGTGGCGGAGTCCGCCCACGTCAAGGGCAAGGAGGTCGCCAAGACCGTGGTGGTCAAGGTGGACGACCACCTGGCCATGGCGGTGCTTCCCGCCACCCGCCACGTGGACCTGGACCTGCTGCGCCGGGGCACCGGGGCGGTGAACCTGGACCTGGCCAGGGAGCCGGAATTCCGGGGCGACTTCCCCGAATGCGAGCTGGGGGCCATGCCGCCTTTCGGCAACCTCTACTGCATGGACGTCTTCGTGGACCCGCGCCTGGCGTCCAACGAGGAGATCGCCTTCAACGCCGGTTCCCACACGGAACTGGTCCGCATGCGCTACCGGGACTTCGACCGTCTCGTTCACCCCAGGACCCTGGCCCTCTCAGCGCCTTAGTGCGCCAGGAAGTGGATCCGGAACGCCAGGCCACCCCCCGGCGCGGGGAGGACGTGGATGCCCGCGGCGTGGGACTGGAGCACCCCCAGGACGGACGCGAGACCCAGGCCCCGGCCCACGAAGTGCGTGGTGAAGAAGGGATCGAACATGCGGCTGAGGATCTCGGGACCCGGCCACGGCCCTTCATTGGCGATTTCCAGGCACACCGTCCAGGCGCCCCCGGGGCGCTCCGCGGCCCACAGGCCTTCGCCGCCGGCCGGGCCGTCCTCCCCGCGGTCCATGAACAGCCTGACCCGCACCCGGCCTCCGGCCACGCCGGCGTCGTCCATGGCCTCCCAGGCGTTGGCCACGATGGCGTCCAGGGCCGCCTCCAGCCGCGCGGCGTCCGCCTTCACCGGGGCCGCCATCTCCAACTCCAGCAACGGGGTGCGGCCGCCGTGCCGGGCGCCGGAGGCCGGAGCCCAGCGCCGGAGCAGGTCCCCCAGCTCCACCCGGGCCATCCTCACGATGCCCTGGCCGGAGAAGTCGTTCATCTTCCAGGAGAGGGCCACGGCGCGGGTGAGCACGGCCTTGGTGGTGGCGACGCCCTGGAGGACGTCCTCGGGGCTCCGCGCCTGCATGGCGATGATCTCCAGGCCCGCCGAAAGGCCCGCGAACAGGTTGTTGAAGTCGTGGGCGATGCTCCCGGCCATCAGCACGAGGCTGTCGGCCTTGCGCGCCCTGGCCTCGGCCTCCTGGGCCCGGCGCAGCGCCGTGACGTCCCGGGCTTCCTCCGCCGCTTCCCTCGTATGCGTGATGTCCACGTGGTTGACCAGAAATGCTGCCGGACCATCAAGGGGCGTCGCCGTCATGCGGAACCAGCGCCGCCTGTCCGGGGCGTCGCAGGTGTAGTCGAAGGAGCGGGCACTCCCGCCCGCGAGGACATCCAGGAGTCCCTTCCGGAGTTCTCCCTCCTCCAGGGGCACCGAAGCCAGGTAGTCCGCCCCCACGTCCTCGCTCGTCCCGCCGTTTGCCAGAGCGAACTCCTTCCAGCTCCGGTTCACCAGGAGGATCCGGCCGCCGGCATCCAGCACCGCGATGTTCGACGGCATGGCGTCCAGGACCGCCTGCATGGCCGGCAACCCGGCCCCGGCCACGCCCGGTTCTTCCTTCACCATGCTCCCTCCGCCCGGGCGCCGGACACCGGCGGCCTCCCTTGAAAAATAGGCGTTTACCCATCTATTCCCATACATAATAAGACTTAGATGGTCACCTTTCGAAAAACCCGCCCCCACCTTGGAACAAGGTCACCTCCGGGTCATCCAATAGCCGAACCGTAGACCTGCCCCATGGCGGGGGAGGTTTGTCCCAGGCCCCCTCGGCGCACCCCGAGGCGGGCAGGCATCGTGCCGACCTTCCTAGGAGGTCCCTTCATCCAACCCCGGAGCCGGGGCGAACATCCATTCCCGGCTTCACGAATCTGGAGAAAGCCATGACACGGACAACCCTTACGAATTTCCTCCTGGCCGCGGCGGCGGTGGCCACCATGCTGGTGGCCCCCGCCTGCGGCCGCACCGAAGGCGAGAAGCAGGTGAAGGACCTCTCCCAGAAGGCCGCCGAGCTGGAGGACCTCAGCCAGAAGGCCGGCACCGCCAGCGCCGAGGAAAAGCGAAAGCTCGCCCAGGCGGGCGTCAACAACGTGGCGCCCAACCCGGACACCCTGGAGCTGACCCCCGACCAGAAGACGGCCCTGGAGGCCCGCATCAAGGTGGAGAAGAACAGCTCCTACCAGGCCCTGCTCCAGGAGGTGCTGGACAAGGACAAGGAGATCAAGGGCCTCAACCAGAAGATCGGACAGCTGCGGGCCGTCCTGCCCCGCCCTGAAGTCGCCAAGGCCGACGACACCCACTTCGACATGGCCGTGCGGTACCTGAGGAAGCGGGGCGTACCCGAGGAGAAGGCCAAGACACTGGTGGCCAAGGTCCTGACCGTGGACCAGCTGGCGCCGGGCTTCCACGTCTACCACTTCTACAGCAACGGCGTCTACGGGTCCTGGGTGGCCCAGGGCAAGGCGGACAGGAGCCCCACGCAGCTGATGGCCGAGCGCAAGGCGGCGATCGAGGGTGAGCGGGACCAGGCCCAGCAGCGCAGCCGGGAGCTCCAGGCCAACATCGTGGACCTGACGGCCCAGCAGCAGAAGCTCACCGCCGACGTGGAGGGCCTCCGCGCCGAGAAGGAGAAGATGACCAAGGACCTCACGGTGCTCACCGCCGCCAGCCAGGCCCAGCAGGCGCTCCTCAATTCCGTCCACTACCTGGTGGGCAAGCGCAAGGTGCTGGAGGATGAAGGCATCATCGTGGTGCCCGTGTTCTCCAAGGACCGCGCCGGCTCCAACTGGAACGACGAGGCCTTCACGAAGACGGCCGACCTGCGCTCCCAGGACACCATCACCATCAGCGCCGCCGAGGCGGGCCTGGAGCGGATCGGCAAGATCAACGTGGTTCCCGGATCCCTGGTGAAGGACAAGCACTACACGCTGGCGTACAACCCCGACCACACCCAGGCCACGGTCAAGCTGCTGGCCAAGGAGCGGTTCCGCAACGAGAAGGTGGCCTTCGCGGTCACGGACTGACGGTCAGGCCTTAGGGGCGGCTTCCGCCGCCTCGAGGTGTTCCAGGTTCTGCAGGGAGATCATGGGGGCGTGAATCTCGAGGTTCACGCCCTCCTCCACGTGCACCGCGGACACGCGGCTCGCGGTGGGCGCCGTGTACTCGTTCTGCATCTTCATGGCCTCGAGGATCAGCAGGGGCTGCCCCTCCTCCACCACGTCCCCGGGCTGCACGAGGAGCTTGAGCACCTTGCCGGGCATGAGGGCGATGATCGTCTTGGCTTCGCTGCGCTTGCTCCGGGCCATGGCCTCGGCCAGGAGGGTCTTGCGCGGATCCTGGAGCGTGAACTCGTAGGCCCCGTCGTACGTGGCGGCCCGGAAGCCGTGGAGGTCCGGGTCGGGGTTGCGGATGCGGTCGATGTTCACGCCCACGCTCCGGCCTTCCATGATGATGGAATAGCTGGAACGCTCCACCTTCACGATGTCCAGGGGCACTTCCTCCCCGTCCCAGGTCATGACGGTGGTGCCACGGCGGCGGTAGATCTCTAGCTCGACGGTCTGGTCGGCGACGACGAGGGTTCGTTTCATGGTATGACCTCAGAGCCTATTGAACTTGTTCAGGGATTTCCAGGCCTGGCTGGTGGGAACGCACTCGTTCCGGGGGGTGGGCTGCTGGGCCCGGCGCTCCTCCATCTCCAGCTCGTCGAACATCGCGGCGGCCACGGCGAACTTGAGGCTGGGCCCCACGGCCTTCTGCTTCCACCAGGGATGGGCGAGGATCCCCGTATGGAGGTCGCCCTTGAGGAACTGCTTGTTCTCCAGGAGCGTCTTGAAGAAGGCCACGTTGTTGCGCACGCCGCCCAGGCGCATCTCCATGAGGGCCGAGTGCATGCGCTGCAGGGCTTCCTGGCGCGTCTGGCCCCAGGTGGAGATCTTGGCCAGCAGCGGCGCGTAGAAGGGGGACATGTCCCAGCCGAAGTAGACACCGCTGTCGTTGCGCAGGTTGTGCCCCTGGGGCGAGCGCAGGTACTGGATCCGGCCCGAGCTGGGCGCGAAGTCCCGGTCGGCGTCCTCGGCATTGATCCGGCACTGGATGGCATGGCCCCAGAAGGGGATCTTGTCCTGGGTGAGGGGCAGCTTCTTCCCCTGGGCGATGTCGATCTGCCACTTCACCAGGTCCTGGCCCGTGATCCATTCGGTGACCGCGTGGCCGCCCTGGATGCGGCAGGTCATCTCCAGGAAGTAGTAGTTGCCCTCCTGGTCCAGGAGGAACTCCACCGTCCCGATGCCCACGTAGCCCACGGCCCTGGCGATGGCCACGGCCTGTTCGCCCAGGGTCCTGCGCAGCTCGGGGGAGACGCCCGGGGAGGGGGCCTCCTCGCAGATCTGCTGGAACCGCCGCTGCACCGAACCCTCCCGTTCCCACAGGTGCACGTAGTTCCCGTGGGCGTCGCCGGCGATCTGCACCTCGATGTGCCGGGGGTGGATGAGGGCCTTCTCCAGGTACACCCGCTCGTCCCAGAACGAGAAGATGCTCTCGCCCTTGACCCGGGGCAGCGCCCGGCGCAGGTCCCCGGCGGTCTTGACCAGGCGCATCCCCTTGCCGTCACGGCCCAGGACGGGCTTGACCATGATGGGGTAGCCCATCTTCCGGGCCTCGTCCAGGAGTTCCTCGTCGCCCATGGTCTCCTGGATCCCGGGCAGCACAGGGCAGCCCACGGACTGGGCGATTTCCCGGGCGATGATCTTGTTGTCCATCTTTTCCAACACTTCCGCGCTGGGACCCAGCCAGGTGATGCCCGCGTCCTGGATCTGGCGCACCGCCTCGGGGTCCTCGGCGATGAAGCCGTAGCCCGGGTGGATGGCGTCCGCCCCGGTCTTCCGGCAGGCCTCGATGAGCTTGTCGGTGCGCATGTAGCTTTCCCGGGCCGGGGTGGGCCCGATGGGGACGGAGAGGATGGCGAGGCGCACGTGCATGGCCCCCCGGTCCGAATCCGAGTACACGGCCACGGTGGGGATGTCGATCTCCCGGCATGTGCGCATGATCCGGCAGGCGATCTCGCCTCGGTTCGCGATGAGCAATCTGGTGACGGGCATGGCCTCTTCCTCACGGATGGCCCCGGACTCGAACTGGGGCATCATAGAATAGTGCGAACCCCCAGACTACCAAACATGACACCAAGGTCCATAATCTGTACCGTCCTGGTCCTCTCCCTGGCCGCCTGCGGCCGCAAGGGCGACCCCATTCCCCGCACCCGCGCGGCGCCCGGCCCCTGCGTCATCCGCTGGACCGCCCACCGGATGCTGGAGGTGCGCCTGCCGCGCCTGGACGCGCGCGGTGGCGACCTGGTGGGCGTGGAGAAGGTCCGCGTCTTCCTGCTGCCCCTGGGGCCCGGCCGTCCCACCGGCCAGGACGTCCTCACCCGGGGCGAAGTGGTGCTGGAGCGGAGCCGCCCGGATCTTCCCGGTCCGGGGGAAGTCGTGCTGCTGGACATGCGGCAGATCGGGAAGCCCTCGGGCTGGGTCGCCGCCGCCGCGGTGCGGGTCGGCAACGTCGTCGGCGCCCCCAGCGAACCGGTGGCCTGGCTGGATCCCGCGATCTGACGGGATCCGGACAGGGACAAGGCATTCCTCGGCCCGGCCGGGGCGACCCGGCGGCGGCCGGTCCTACCGGGACGCCAGCCAGTCCCCCCACCACGCCGCCACGGCCTTGGCCAGCTGATCCTTGGGCAGCGGGCCGATGGGCTCGCCCTCCCCGGCGGCGGTGACCGGCAGCAGGGTGTTGGCCTGGTGGCCGAAGGCCCTGCCCGCGCCGATGTCGTTCACCAGCACGCCGTCCAGGTGCTTCTTGTGGAGCTTGACCGTGGCGTTGGGAACGTGCGCCTCGCTTTCGGCGGCGAAGCCCAGGAGCCACTGGCCGCTGCGCTTCTCCGCGGCGAGGGTGGCCAGCACGTCGGGGGTCCGCACCAGGGTGAGGGTCTCGGGACCCTCCTGCTTCTTCACCTTCTCGGGGGCGCAGGCGGCGGGGCGCTGGTCCGCCACGGCCGCGGCGGCCACGAGGCCGTCGGCGTGGGGCCACACCTCCCGGCAGGCCGCCAGCATCTGCTCGGCGCTGCGCACCCGGCGGGTCTCGATGCCCCAGGGCGCCGGCAGGTCCCCGCCCAGCACCAGATCCACCCGGGCCCCGAGGTTGCGCAGGGCCCGGGCCAGTTCCACGCCCATCTCCCCCGTGGAGCGGTTGGTGAGGGTGCGCACCGGGTCCAGGTCCTCCCGGGTGGGCCCGGCGGTGACGAGGATGCGCCGGCCCTGGAAGCTGGGGTGGGCGGGCCCGGCCAGGGCCTCCATGGCGTCGGCGATGTCCAGGATGTCGGCGAGCTTGCCCGCGCCCTCCTCCCCGCAGGCCAGGAGGCCTTCCACCGGCTCCACGATGGTGTGGCCGAAGCCCTTGAGGGTGGCCACGTTGGCCTGCACCGCCGGGTGCGCCCACATGGCCTTGTTCATGGCCGGGGCCCAGAGCACCCGCGCCGTGGTGGCCAGGAGCAGGGTGCTCAGCAGGTCCGTGGCCAGACCGTTGGCGGTCTTGCCGATGATGTCGGCGGTGGCGGGCACCACCGCCGCCACGTCCGCCCAGCGGGCCAGGTCGATGTGCTCGATGATGGGGTTGGGCCGCCACTCGTGGTAGTCGGGGTTGGCGCCGAAGCAGGGCTGGCCCGTGAGGGAGGCCAGGGTGAGGGGGGTGATGAACCGCGACCCCGCGTCGGTCAGGCAGCACCTGACCACGTGGCCGCGCTTGGTGAGGGTGCGGGCCAGTTCCGCGGCCCGGTACGCCGCGATCCCCCCCGTGATGCCCAGCAGGATGTTCATCTTCAAGCCTCCATTACCATACTAACGCTGGATTTCTCCCAGTTTCCTTGATAGACTTGGCCTCTTCGAGGGAAGTCCATGACCGTACAGCGCACCGTAGTCCACATTCCTGAAGAGATCGCCAACAAGTACCGGTTCGTCGTGGTCACGGGCAAGCGTTGCGAGCAGCTTCAGCGCGGCGCCTATCCCAAGGTCGAGGTGACCGTACCCGTGAACAAGCTGGGCCAGCCCCAGGAGGCCCCCCGCCTCGCGTCCTTCTGGGCCCAGGTGGCCATCAAGGAAGTGGAGGAAGGCCGCATCGCCTTCGAGGAACCCGAAGTGATCACCCTGGACTACACCACGGAGATCCCCATCTCGGTGGAGTAGGTTCCGGCCCGGACTCCGGCAAGGCCCCCCGTCGCGGGGGCCTTTTCGCGTTCACCAGCCTTATTTCAACGATCGATGAAATTAGCCTTGCGTTTCCCCGGGCGGGCTCCATAATTCAACAAGCGTTGAATAAGGATGCCCCTTGCCCACTCCCCGCCCCCGTGGCCCCAAAGCCGTGAAGATGGATCCCAGGACCCTCCTGGACGCCGCCCTGAAGGTGTTCGGCAGGGAGGGCCTGGAGGGCGCAAGCCTTCGGGCCATCGCCCGGGAGGCCGGCTGCGACCCGTCGCTCATCTACTACCACTTCGAGAACAAGGAGGCCATGTTCACGGCCCTCCTGGAAGAGCGCATCCCGCCCCTGGTGAAGGACCTGCGCCGCCTGGCCGACCCTCTGGATCCCCGGAGCACGGCGGAGAAGCTCTGGACGGCCATGCGGTGCTTCCATCGCCACCTCCACGACAGCGCCGGATTCCGCGCGATGGTGCGGGGCCAGATCGTGCGGGGCGCCGAGACCATCCCCGAGCAGCTGGCGCGGCGCCTGCGCCCCGCCCAGTTCGCCGTGATCGCCATCATCCGCCGCGGGCTGCGCCGGGGCGAGCTGCGCCCGGGCCTCAACCCCTACCTGGTGGGCCTGTTCCTCATCCGCATGGAGGCCGAGATCCTCGACCTGGTGCCGGTCTTCGCGGAACGGCTCGCGGGCCTCCAGCCGCCGGCGGCGGTGGCCATGGCCGAGCGCACCTGGTTCGACGTGTTCTGGAGGGGCGTGGCCGCCCATCCCATGGAACCCCTGCCCTTCCTGGAGTCCCTATGAAGAAGACCGCCCTGGCCCTGGTGGCCCTGCTCGCCCTCGGGTGCAACCGCGAAGGCGCCGTGACGCTCAACGGCCGGGTCGAAGCCTACCTGTCGGACCTGGGCCCGCGGGTGCCGGGTACGATCCTTTCCATCGACGTGAAGGAGGGCCAGCGCGTGAAGGCCGGCGACCTCCTGGTGCGCCTCTCCGCGGCCGAGCTGGGGTCCGCGGTGGACCGTGACGCCGCGGGGCTGGCGTCCGCCGAGGCCCGCAACCGCCTCTACAAGGCCGGCAACCGCCCCGAGGACATCGCCCAGGGCGAGGCCCGGGTACGGGACACCCAGGCCGCCCTGGCGCTGGCCAACGACACCCTCAAGCGCATCTCCGCCCTCCACCGGGACGCCATCGCATCCCGGGCGGACCTGGACAAGGCCGTGGCCGACCGGGAACGGGCGGAGGCGGCCCTCCACCTGCAGCGCAGGGCCCTGGACGAGCTGCGCGCGGGCTTCCGCATGGAGGACCGCGCCGGCGCCGAGGCCGACGCCCGCAAGGCCCGGGCCGTCCTGGACCAGAGCCGCGTCCAGGCCTCGTTCCTGGAGATCCGCGCGCCCTTCGACGCGGTGGTGATCCACCGCCTGCGGGAGGTGGGCAGCGTGGTGGGAGCCTCCCAGGCCGTGCTCACCATCGCGCGTCTGGACCAGCTCTGGGTGCGGCTCTACATTCCCCAGCCCCTCCAGCCCAAGGTGGCCCAGGGCATGCCGCTGCAGGTGGCGACCCTCGACGGACGCACCTTCGACGCCGCCCTGGACGAGGTCAACAGCGTGCCCGAATACACCCCCAAGATGGTGGAGACCGCCGAGGAGCGCATCAACCTCGTCTACCCCGCCCAGGTGCACCTGGCCCGCGGCTGGGACAAGGGCCTCATCCCCGGGGTGGCCGTGGACGTCAAGCTCAAGCCCCGGGGCAAGTGACCATGGCCCGCCTCCTGGAGACGTCCGGCCTGGCCTGCCGGTATCCCAACGGCACCCGCGCCGTGCAGGGCCTGGACCTGGCCCTGGACGAAGGCGACCTTGTGGGCCTCATCGGCCCCGACGGCGCCGGGAAGACCACCACCTTCCGCATGCTCATGGGCCTCCAGAAACCCGCCGGCGGGCGCATCCGGCTCCACGCCGACCGCCACGCCCTGAGCTACGTGCCCCAGGTCTTCAGCCTGGCCCCGGACCTCACGGTGGAGGAGAACCTCATTCTCCAGGCCCGGCTCTACGGCCTGCGGGACCCCGGCCCCCGCATCACGTCCCTCCTGGCCTCGGTGGAACTGGACCGCTTCCGGGACCGCATGGCCGGGGCCCTTTCCGGCGGCATGAAGCAGAAGCTCTCCCTGTGCTCGGCGCTCCTGCCCGAGCCCCGGCTGCTGCTGCTGGACGAGCCCACCACGGGCGTGGACCCCGTGAGCCGGCGGGAATTCTGGACCATGCTCCACGCCATCCACGACGAGGGCGTGGCCATCCTCTTCTCGACCCCCTACATGGACGAGGCGGAGTACGCCCTGCGCCTGATGCTCATGGACGGCGGCCGGATCCTCGCGGAGGGCACCCTGGACGGGTTCCGGGAGGAGCTGGGCGGGGTCGTGGCGGCCCTGACCATGGCGGACCGCAGGCTCGCCAGGGCCCAGGTGGCCGCCCTGGCGCCCCTGGATCTCTTCGCCGAAGGCGACGTGCTCCGGGCCCGTTTCCCGGACCAGCCCGTGGAACCGCTTCTGGCCAGGCTGGGGGCCCTGCCCGGCGTGGCGTCGGCCCGGGAATCCGCAAGCACGCTGGAGGACTACTTCCTGCACGTGCTCAGCGCCCAGTCGGGAGTCCTCCATGAGTGAGGCCGTCCTGCAAGTGGAGAACCTCACCCGGCGCTTCGGCGACTTCACCGCCGTGGACGGGATCTCCTTCGAGATCCGTAAGGGCGAGACCTTCGGGTTCCTGGGCCCCAACGGCGCCGGGAAGAGCACCACCATCCGCATGTTGTGCGGCGTCCTGGCGCCCACCTCGGGCAGCGCCCGGGCCCTGGGCCGGGACCTGTTCACCCAGGGCCAGCTGGTGCGCGCGCGCATGGGCTACATGAGCCAGAAGTCCAGCCTGCTCACCGATCTCACCGTGGCCGAGAACCTGGCCTTCTTCGGGAGCCTCTACGGCCTTTCCGGCGAACGCCTCAAGGCGGAAACCACCCACCGGCTCAGGGAGATGCAGGTGTGGGCCCTGCGGGACCAGCTGGTGTCGGGCCTCTCCACCGGCGAGCGCCAGCGGGTGTCGTTGGCCGCCGCCACCCTCCACGAGCCCGAGGTGCTCTTCCTGGACGAGCCCACCTCGGGGGTGGACCCGCTGCGCCGGCGCCTGTTCTGGGAAGCCATGGCCGACCTCATCGACGACGGCATGACCATCCTGGTGACCACCCACAACCTGGGCGAGGCCGACCAGTGCGACCGCCTGGCCTTCATCCTGGGCGGCAAGCTCGTGGCCAGCGGCAGCCCCTCCCGCCTCAAGGCCGGCCTGGGCCGCCGGGTGCTGGCGCTGCGCACCCCCGAGTACCGCCGCCTCCAGGAGGCCGCGCGGGCCATCCCGGGCGTCCTCTCCGCGGTCCTGCAGGGGCGGAGCGTCCGCCTCGCCTACGCCGAGGACGGCGATCCGGGGGCCATCCTGCGGTCCGTGGCGTCCCTGGGGCTGCCCTTCGCCCCGGGTGAGCCCGAGCTCCCTTCCCTTGAAGACGTCTTCGTGGACCTGGTGGACCAGGGCCGCCCCCCGAGGTGAACCATGTGGAACCGCATCAAGGCCCTGGTCTGGAAGGAGATCCTGCAGCTGCGCCGGGACCGCCTGACCATCGGATTCGTGCTCATCATGCCCCTGGCCCAGATCCTCATCTTCGGGTTCGCGGTGAACACCGACGTCAAGCATCTCCCCTGCGTGGTCTATGACGAGTCCCGCAGCCAGGAGAGCCGCGACTTCGTGGACGGGCTGGTCGCCACCCAGTACTTCGACCTCAAGAGCCGCGTGGACAGCGAGGCCGCGTTCACCCGGGAGATCGACATGGGCCGGGCCCAGGTGGGCGTGTGGTTCCCCCCCGACTACGCGCGAAAGCTGAGGTCGGGCGCCACGGCCCAGGCCATGGTGGTGGTGGACGCCTCCAATCCCACCACGGCCAGCAACGCCATCGCCACCGCCGTGGGGGTCTCCCAGATGCGCAGCACCACGCTGCTCTTCCAGCGCATGGGCTACGGACAGGCCACCCAGCCCATCCCCCCCATCGACCTGCGGGTGCGCCCCTGGTACAACCCGAACCTGCGCAGTCCCAACTTCATCGTCCCCGGGCTCGTGGGCGTGATCCTCGCCATGACCTGCGTCATCTACGCCTCGGGCAGCATCGTCAAGGAGAAGGAGCGCGGCACCCTGGACCAGGTGATGGTCACGCCGGTGCGCCCTTCCGAACTGTTCCTCGGCAAGATCATCCCGGTGGTGGGCATCGCCTACCTGCAGCTGACCGTGCTCTTCGGCGCCGCCAAGGTCCTGTTCGGCGTGCCCGTCGCCGGCAGCGTGCCCCTGCTCTACGCCATGTCGATCTTCTTCATCGTCCCCATGCTGGGGGTGGGCATCTCGCTCTCCACCGTCGCCGACACCCAGGCCCAGTCCACGCAGATGGCCATCCTCACCTTCCTGCCCATGGTGTTCCTCTCCGGCTACATCTTCCCCATCGAGGGCATGCCGCTCATCTTCCAGGGGCTCGCCCAGGTGATCCCGCTCACCCACTACCTCATCATCGTCCGGGCCATCGTGCTGCGCGGGGCGGGGATCGAGGCGTTCTGGCCGCAGCTCATCAAGTTGGCGTTTTTCGGGCTGGTGGTGTGGAGCGTGGCATTGCGGGGGATGAAGCGGGCGTCGGCCTGAGGGGAGATGAAAATCTCTGATTGAACTCCTGGCTGACGGCTCGTTGGCGGGGAAGTGGGTTCCAAAGGTAGAGGGTCGTTGCGGAAGGTCCGGAGCGGATCGGGAAGGCCATCGAAAAGATGAAACGCTGGGGCGCTGGGAAAAGAAAAAAGTTGAATTTCGAAGTTCAACACCCAGCGCCCCAGCGAGATCTCTGCGCCCCAGCGTTTGGTCTTTTTGCTCCGTTTCCGAGGCGTGACGGGTTCGTGCGTGACGTCAGGCCCAGACCAGGAGGAAGGCCTGGAGGCCCAGGGCGAAGAGGGCCAAACGGACCGCGAGAAGGAATGCAAATTTCATAATGATTTCTCCATCCTGAATGAATGAAACTTTAAAACAGCCGCTCCCTCCCACAGCCTCAATATAGGCCGATTCCCGCGTTGGCCATGGCCATCCGACGCCCCGGCCTTCCCGGGGTTCCGGCTCATTGTCATGAATGGTTTTACGATAAGCCGCGGCCCAGCGGGCCCCGCTAGACTGGTGGACGGAGAACTACATGCACAGCCTCAGCCTCGGATTGCAAAGCTACATCACGGACCCCCGGCTCCTCCCCATCGCGGAGAAGGTGGAACGGGGCATCCGGCTTAGCTTCGACGACGGCCTGCTGCTCTACGAAAGCCCCGACCTCCCGGGCATCGGCGCCATGGCCCACCATGTGCGGCTGAAGCTCCACGGCAGGAAGACCTACTACGTGGTGAGCCGGCGCCTTTCCTACACGAACATCTGCGTCACCCACTGCCAGTTCTGCGCGTTCCAGGCCAGGCCGGGCGATCCCCGGGCCTACGTGCTTTCGGCGGACGACATCGTGGCCGAGATGGAGAAGCCCGAGAACCTCGGGGTGCGGGAGCTCCACATGGTGGCCGGGCACTACCCCAAGCTCAAGATCGAGTACTTCGAGGATCTGTTCCGCAGGCTCAAGGCCCGGTTCCCGGACCTGCACCTGAAGGTCTTCACCATGGTGGAAATGGACTACTACGCCCGGGCCTCGGGGATTCCCATCGAGGAATTCATCGCCCGCTGCATGGCCGCGGGGCTGGAGAGCTGCCCGGGCGGCGGGGCGGAGATCTTCGACGAGGAGATCCGGGAGAAGATCTGCATCGGCAAGAAGGACGCCGGCACCTGGCTGCGCGTGGCCGAGCTGAGCCACCGCATGGGCCTGCCCACCAACTGCACCATGCTCTACGGGCACATCGAGGAGGCCCGGCACCGGGTGGACCACCTGCTGCGCCTGCGCGATCTGCAGGACCGCACCCGGGGCTTCCTGGCCTACATCCCCTTGGCCTACCAGATCGAAGACAACGAGCTGGGCAGGGCCTACGAGATCTTCGAGACCACCGGGCACCGCGACCTGCGGGAGGTGGCCGTGGCCCGGCTCCTCCTGGACAACGTCCCGCACATCAAGGCCTACTGGGTCATGATCACCGAAGGTCTGGCCCAGGTGGGCCTCAACTACGGCGCCGACGACCTGGACGGCACCATCATCGAGGAGACCATCGCCCACCTCGCCGGCGCCAAGACGCCCCAGGCCCTCACCAAGTCCGAACTGGAGCGCCTGATCACCGAAGCCGGCTTCGAGCCGCTTGAACGCGACAATCTCTACAAGGTCTATGCCTGATCCCCGCGACAAGGCCGCGCTGAGGCGGCATCACCTGGCCCTGAGGGACGCCGTCGATCCCCTCGAGCGGGCCCTGTGGTCGGCGGAGGCGTGCCGGCACCTGGGCGCCTTCTGCCAGGGCCGGGGGATCCACGCCATCGCGGCGTTCTGGCCGCTGGGGTCCGAGATCGACCTGCGCCCCCTCATGGACGCCCACCCCTTCTGGACGTTCTTCTTCCCCCGCATCGTCGAGAAGGACCCGCCGACCCTGGCCTGGGGACCGCGCCCCCTGGGCCCGGGCGCCTGGGGCCTCCAGGAGCCGCTGGCCGCGCCCCATCCGTCCCCGCCGGTGCAGCTGGTGCTGGTGCCGGGACTGGCCTTCGCCGCGGACGGGCACCGCCTGGGCTACGGGCGGGGCTTCTACGACGCCGTCCTGCCCGCACTGGCCCCCGACGTCCTGACCCTGGGCGCGGGCTTCGGCATCCAGAGGTGCGAGTCCCTGCCCGTGGGGCCCCGGGACGTCCCCGTCAAGGGCCTCGCCAACGAAGAGGGGATTCTGGTCTTCTAGCCCAGCTTGAAGATGCTCTCCCCGCCCGGGTAGTCCTCGGTGGAGGCCTCGCGCATCTTCTGCAGGACCTGCACCAGCACCCGGATCCGTTCGACCATCTCCATCACCTTCTGGAGCTTGGGCTCGTCGGGGTACTTGCGGGCCAGGAGTTCCACCTGCATGGAGATCACGGCCAGGGGATTGTTGATCTCGTGCTTGAGGGTCCCGGCCATCTGGCGCAGGGAATCCAGGCGCTCCGCGGCCCGCGCCTTGCGCTGGAGCTCGTCGTGGCCGCGCAGCACCTGGAGGCGGTGGTGGAGGGTCTCCCACCGGAAGCCCTCCGGCAGGCAGTCCGTGGTGCCCGCGGCCAGGAACCGGGGGAACTGGTCGTCCCCGGCCCGCACCACGAGGATGGGCACGGTGGTGAAGCTGGCGTTGCGCCGGTAGGCTTCCACCACGGCCACGGGGTCCGGCGTGCCCTTGGCGTCGATGACGAGGTACCTGAACGGGTGGAGGGGGGTGCGGGGCGGTTCGGCCTCCAGCAGGTGGAGGCCCAGGTCCTCGGCCTGGGCCACGCTCTCGAACAGGCCCACCAGTTCCATCTCCTCGGTGACCAGGCCCAGCTGGGGAAGGGCCCGGCTTTCCTGGGTGTGGTCGATGTCCTTGGGAAACTCCAGGGAAAGGGACTGGTCGTTCCAATGCCAGCGGATGCCCGATTCCTGGAGGGTCCGCAGGGTCCAGGGATCCGGCGTGGGGATGGCCATGCCCGAGGAGAAGGTCAGGCGCAACGTCCAGTCCGTGGTCTGGTCCAGCCACCGGCCCTGCACGGAGCCGCCCTCCGGAGCCCGCATGAGCAGGGGCTCCACGAGGCCCATGAGGGCCTGGGTGGCCAGGTCCCCGGCCACCCACACCGTGCCGGGGGGAACGGTATCCAGGGTCAGGGGGATGTTCCGGATGGTGAGGAGGTCCCGCCACACGGGCTCGAGCACCTCCTGGAGGGCCTGCAGGCTCGTGGACACGGGGGTCTCCCGCGGCACCTCCAGGAGGGTCTCCTGGAGGCCGGACTCCACCAGGTGCTGGATGCGGCTGGTCTGGTGGCGGAGCACCGCGGCCAGGTCTCCGTAGCCGCTTTCGGAGTAGCTCTGGATCCAGCGCAGGCTCGATCCCATGGCCCCGAGCAGCTCCCCCATGCGCTTGACGATGCGCTCGTGGAGGGTGCGGAGCCGCAGGTACTCGCCCTGGATCTCGGCCTGGCGCATGGCCTTCTGCACGAGCTCCGTGTGGCGCAGGGCCACGGCGCCCTGGCGCACGAAGGCCTGGAGCAGGGCCAGGTCGAACCTGGAGAAGGGCCGCCCCTGCTGGGCGCGGTCCAGGTAGAGCACGCCCTGGATCTCCCCGGCCACCTCCATGGGCGCGCACATGACGGCCCCGGCGGTGAGCTCCAGCAGGCTCTCGCCCCCGAAGCGGGGGTCGATCAGCGGGGAATTGCTGAGAATGCCCGTGCGGTGGGAGAGGACGTAGGCCACCACGGAATGGGACAGCCCCTGGCGGTCCTCCACGTCGCCCATGCGGTGCAGGCTCTGCCAGGTGCCGTCCGGGTTCACCATCACGATGAAGCCCCGGTCGGCGCCCATGAGCTTCAGGGCCTCGGCCAGGATGCTGCGGAACATGACGTACGAGCTGCCCTCCCCCAGGAGGCTCTCCGAGGAGCGGTGCAGCAGCTCCAGGGCCCGCAGGAGCACCATGGACTGCCCGGCCTCGGGCTTGACCTCGGCGAACAGGTCGCCCACGCCCTCGATGAAGTTGACGCCGTCCAGGCCCGGGAAGCCCTCCGTGAACGTGAGGCACCAGTCCCCCAGGCCGATCTCGTCCCCGTCCTCCAGGGCGCTGCCGATGGGCGTGGAAACGGAGAGTCCGTTGAGGAGCGTGCCGTTGCGGGACTCCAGGTCCCGGATCCACCACCTGCCGCCCACCTTCGCGAGGAGCGCGTGGGTCCGGGAGACGCTGGCATCCCCGGGCAGCGAAACCGGGCACAGGACGGGATCCCGCCCCAGTTGCACCGGATCGTCAACCTCATGGCGCCTCACGACGCCGCCATCGGTCCAGGACAGGTAGGGCACGCCGGTCTCCCTTCAGGGCAGGGGATAGGCGGTGGGCTTGTTCCGGCTCGCCCGGAAGACCAGCACCGTGTGGCCCAGGACGCGCACCACCTCGAGTCCGGGCACCTTGGCGGTCAGGGCCTCCACGGCGCTGGCCTCGTCCTCGGGGGTGTTCTGGTTGAGGCGGAGCTTCATGAGCTCGAGGCTTTCCAGCATGACGTCGAGTTCCTGGGCCAGTGCGTCGGTGAGCCCGGCCTTGCCGATGTGGACGTTCGCCTTGAGGGGGTGGGCCTTGGCCTTGAGGTGCTGGCGTTGTCGGGGGGTGAGCATGGTGACCTCGAGAGGGGCCTGGGTTCGGCGGGATTCCGGGAATGCTCTAGTATAGGAGTATCGATGAGGCTTGTGATGCTACGAACCCTTTCTGCGCTGTTCCTCGCTTCCGCCCTGGCGGCCCAGGCCCCCCGGACCCTGCGGGTGGACTACTACCACACCGGCACCGCCGCCACGGAGACCTTCACCCCGGACCGCACCGTCCTGGAGCCCCTGCCCTGGCCCGGAGACCCCGCCAAGGCCCTGGACACCTCCAACCTGGGCAAGTACTTCTTCGAGGTGGTGGACCGGGCCACCAACCGGGTCATCTTCTCCCGGGGCTTCAATTCCATCTACGGGGAGTGGGAGACCACGGGCGAGGCCCGGGCCATGGCCCGCACCTTCTCCGAGTCCCTGCGTTTCCCCCGCCCCGCGGGCCCCGTGCAGATCAGCGTCAAGAAGCGGGATGCGCGCAACGCCTTCCGGGAGATCTGGTCGTTCCCCCTGGACCCCGCCGACGCGACCATCGATCCCGCCCCGCCGCCCTCGCCGGGCAAGCTCATCGCCATCCAGGAATCCGGGGATCCGGCCACGAAGGTGGACCTCCTGATCCTGGGGGACGGCTACACCCGGGAGGAGCAGCCCAGGTTCGAGCAGCAGGCCCGGAAGCTCACCGAGGCCCTGTTCGCCACGTCGCCCTTCCGGGAACACCGCAAGGACTTCAACGTGTGGGCCCTGTGCCCGGCCGCCGAAGTCTCCGGCGTGTCCCGGCCTTCCACCGGCGTGCACCGCCGCAGCCCCCTGGGCACCGCCTACGACGCCTTCGGCAGCGAGCGCTACATCCTGACCTTCGAGAACCGGGCCCTGCGGGACGTGGCGTCCTTCGCCCCCTACGATGTCCTGGAGATCCTTGTGAACGGCGAGACCTACGGAGGCGCGGGCATCTTCGGGCAGTTCAGCACCGTGGCGGCCGGGAACCTCTACGCCCCCTACGTCTTCGTGCACGAGTTCGGGCACCACTTCGCGGGCCTCGCCGACGAGTACTACACCTCCGACGTCGCCTACGAGAGTTCGAAGGACCGGCCCGAGCCCTGGGAGCTCAACGCCACCGCCGATCCCAAGGCCCCGAAGTGGAAGGCCCTCGTCAAGGCCGGCACGCCCCTGCCCACCCCCTGGCAGAAGGAGGCCTTCGAGAAGGCCAGCCACGCGACCCAGGCCCGGCGCCGGGACCTGCGCGCGGCCAACCGCCCCGAAGCCGAGATGGACGCCCTGTTCGCCCAGCAGAAGGCTTTCGAGACCCGGCTCCTGGGCACCGATGCCCATTCCGGGAAGGTGGGCGCCTTCGAGGGCTGCAACTACGAGGGCACGGGCTACTACCGGGCCCAGGAGGACTGCGTCATGTTCACCCGCGACGACGTGCCGTTCTGCGCGGCCTGCGCGGGCGCCATCGAGCGGGTCATCGCCCTGTACGCCAAATGAGGGCGAACGGCACCCAAGCCCTCAAGGAGAGCCTGCGGCGCGGGGAGGCCCTGCCCGAGGTGTGGATCCGCTTTCCCCGGCAGCTGGGGGACGTCATTTTCGCCCTGCCCTTCCTGGGCAGCCTGCAGCGGGAATGGAACGCCGCCGCCGCGGAGCTGGGCGTCACCCTCAAGTGGGTGGCCGTGGGCCACGCCATCGGCGCGGCGGTGTTCAGCGAGGCGGCCCCTTCGGTCATCGCCGAAAGCGTCATCGAGACCGGGGGCGTCGGCAAGCCCGACCCCTGGATGCTGCTCCGGCGCTGGCGCAAGGACCGCCCCGTGGCCGTCATCAACCTCAGCCAGTCGGTGCGGCTCATCCTGGCCGCGTGGATGGCCCGGGTGCCCATCCGGGGCGGCATCGCCGACAACAACCTGAGCATGCTCTACACACACCCCTTCAAGTACCGGGACCTGCCCATCCACATCGTGCAGCGCTACCAGCCGCTGCTCGAAAAGCTCACGGGACGCTCCGACCTCCGGTGGCTGCCCATCACGCCCGAACTCCTGGGAGGCCGGGGCGCCCTGCCGCTGCTGCGGGAGGCGGGCTGGGACGGCCGGCCCTACGTGGTGCTGGCCTTCGGCACCCGCGGCGAGGAGAAGCGCTGGTTCCCGGAGCTGGAGAACTGGCCGGAACTGTCCCGGATCCTCATGGACCAGGGCTTCGCCACCGTCCTCCTGGGCAGCTCCGACGAGATGCCCCTGGCCGCGGAAATCGCGGCGAAGGCCCCCGGGACCCTGGACCTCACGGGCCGCACCACCATCCCAGAGGCCTGCGCGGTCCAGTACCACGCCTACGGCTGCGTGGGGGTCGACACGGGCCTGTCCCACTGCAGCGCGGGGGCGGGGCGGCCCACCGTGACCCTCATGAACATGTCCCTGGAGCATCTCATCCAGCCCCAGGGTCCCTATTCGGTGGCCGTTCGGGGCCCCGCCATGGGCCTGGCCGAGGACGAACGCGCCGGGAACCCCCGCGGGGGCGGCGCCCATCGCATCACGCCGCTGCGCGCGGCCAACATCCTGCACGCCCTGGCCCGGGAGGCGGCGCGGGAGGAAGTGGCCCCCTCCTCCGCATCGGTCGCCCAGAATATTCCCTGAAACCAATGATTTCCTGGTGGCATCCTACCGCAGCAGGATCCCCGTGAATCCTTTGGAGACTTGAATGACACCGTCCCGCACCGGCGCGCTGCGCCTCCTCCTGATCGCCCTGCCCGGCCTGGCCCTCGCGGCCCAGGCCCCCGAGGGCTGGAACCGCCGGGAGGGGCTGGGGTCGGGGCTTCCCGGCGACGCGGCCTGGTTCGGCGCGGGGCTGTGGACCGCGGACCGGCACGCCGCCCCGGCTCCCCTCGTGGATTCCCTGGGCATGGGAAACGGGTACATCGGGTCGGGCGTCTCCGCCGAGGCCGGAGCCAACCTCGGCCGCTGGAGCTTCGCCATCCAGGGCCTGGCCAACACCGACCGCCAGGGCCGGTCCCACTTCACCGTCATGCGCAGCCACGCCCTCTACCGGAACGGGGGCTGGACCGCCGGGTTCGAGCAGGAGCCCCTGGTTTGGGGCTACGGACTCATGGGCGGCTACCTGCTGGGCGAGGCCGCGCGCCCCGTCCCCAAGCTCCGGGTGGAAACGCCCTACTGGCACCTCTCCCTGGGGAAGTGGTCCCTGGGCGAATGGGGCTTCCAGTGGTTCACGGGACGCCTGGAGAACGACCGGTCCATCCCCGAGAATTCGCAGATGCCCCGTTCCATCGCCCGGGACATGGCCGATAACGGCGACCCGCAGAGCCCCTTCTTCTCCGGCTGGCGCACCCAGGCGCGGTCGCTGAACGGGAAGGTGGAGTTCTACCTGAACTGGACCGTCCTGTGGGGCGGCACCCTCAACGGCCAATCCGTGACCCAGGGGTACAACCTGGGCGAATACCTCACCGCCATCACCGGCACCAAGGACGCCATCGCGGAGAGCGGCGTGGACTTCAGCGACCCCAACCACCCGGAAGTCATTCCCGTGAACCGCGCCCGGAGCTCCACGAACTTCGACATGGGCATGCGGTTCCGCGCGGATTGGCTGGCGCGCCTGACCTCCAGCGAGAAGGCCTGGGCCTACGTGAGCCGCGGCAGCAAGGGCGTCCTTCTGCAGTGGAAGCTGCTGGCCCGGAAGCCCTTCCATTACCTGGGCAAGGAAGTTGAGCACGACTTCCGCGACCTGCGCCACCTCAGCCCCAGCCGCTTCTGGAACCGCAAGGACAGCTACGTGGCCCCCAACCTCATCGCGCCCAACGACACCATCGGCATCCTCCTGGAATGGCCCGGGGTGCGCCTGGGCCTCGAGCGCCACTCCACCGCCAACCACAGCGGCATCTCGTACCGCTCCTTCGTCAACGGCCTCTATCCGTCCGGGTTCTACACCTACGGCGACCCCCTGGGCGAAGCCCTGGGGGGCGAGGCCCGGACCACGGTGGCCAAGCTGGAACTGGACCTCGGCCCCCGGGTTTCCACCTCCACCTGGGCCCTGGCCGGCGTCCGCGCCTTCCGGGACGATCCCGAACTGTGGGCCGCCGACCACCCCGGCCTCGCCCCCACCAGCGACGCCTTCCACGGCCTCCAGCAGGACATCGTCTGGAAGATCGACCGCTCCGCGACCCTGCGCGCCGGCGCCTCCTGGGCGCGCCACTCCGCCGTGGACTGGGTGCCCGGGGCGTGGCAGAACGGGTTCCGGTACTTCGCGGAGCTTGCGTTCCGGTGGAGCCGGTAACCCGCCCTTCCCGGCCCCGCTTCGTTCCGCTAGACCCAGGCCCGCAGGGCCTCCATGCGCCGCGCCTGAAGCTGGGCGGCATCCAGCAGCTCGCCTGCGGGTCCCACGCGGTGCGCCAGGATAGCCACGCAGAGGCCATCCTCCGGCCGGAAGAACAGCGCGGGCCCGGTGAAGCCCAGGTGGTACCAGAAGGCCGAGGGGGGTCCCGGGGGCGCATCGGGGACGGGCGGGGACAGGCGCTCCGGGGTCCATTCCAGGACGTGGACGCCGGTGCGCCGGGTGCCCTCCAGGAGGTCGCCGAACCGGCCCGGGCCGGTGAAGGCGCGCTGGAGGCCCAGGCCCCAGCGGGAGCCGTCGGCGCCCCGGGCGGCGTCGCAGGCCATGCGGTAGGGGACACCGGAAGCCACCCAGGACTCCAGGCAGGCCTTCAGGCCCCGGGCGTCCGTTCCGAACCCGGCGTGGCCGCGCATTCCCGCCCGGGCGTTGGCGTCGTTGGGCAGGTGCGGGTCCCGGGGTGGAAAAGGAAGGCCGGGCTCGGCCAGGCGCCACATGTCCAGGTCGGGGCCCTGGGGCGCAAAGGCCGGCGGCACGGCCCAGGGGGCCGGGTCCAGGCCCGAGGCGCGGGCCCCCAGCTCCGGGAATGGCACGCCGGTCTGCCGCTCCAGCAGTTCGGCCAGGAGGCGGTACCCCAGGTCGGAATAGAGGCTGGTGCCGGGGACGCCCGGCACGAGCTTGGGGTGGGCGCCAACGGGAAAGCCCCGCCCCAGCTGGGCCGCCAGGGGCTCCCCCGTGTACGGGAGCCACGGGGGCAGGCCCGCGGCATGGGACAGGAGCTGGCGCACCGTCAGGGGCTGGGCCCGGTCCGCGAAGCCCAGCTGCGCCCGGCGGTCCTCGTCCAGGTCCAGGTGGCGGTGCGCCAGGGGCGCGGTCACCAGGGGCTTGGCGAGGGACGCGAGGTCGTAGAACACCAGGAGGCTGTCCCTAGATCTTGAGGTTCGCCAGGGACTCGGCCACGGATTTCTGGACCATGTCGGCCACCTTCATGGCCTCGAGGGCGTCGGCCCAGGGGCAGAGGTCCTCGCCCTTGCCCAGGCAGGCCGTATAGAAGGCCTCCAGTTCGAGCTTGAGGGGCTCGCCCTCCACGATGTCGATGACGTCGGGCAGCACCGTGGGGCCGTCGGGGCCCATGCCCAGGCGGAGGACCTCCAGCTTCTGGGCGGCGAAGTCCAGGCTGGCGTAGGCCTGGGTCCCGAAGGCGCGGAGCACCCGCTCCTTCTTGCGGGCCACGCGGCTGGCGGTGACGGTGGCGAAGGCGCCGCCCTCGAACCGGAGGCGCGCGTTGACCAGGTCGGCGTACCGGGTGAGGACGGGCACGCCCACGGCCTCCACGGACGTCACGGGACGTCCGATCAGCGCCAGGAGCAGGTCCAGGTCGTGGATCATCACGTCCATGATCACGTCCACTTCCATGGAGCGCATGGGGAACGGCGAGACCCGGATGGCCTCGGCGAAGTGGGGCTTGATGCCCAGGGCCCGCAGGGCCGTCACGGCGGGGTTGAAGCGCTCCAGGTGGCCCACCGCGGCCACGAGGCCGGGGTGCTCCCGGCGGGCGGCGCCCAGGGCCTCCAGCAGGGCCCTGCCCTCGTCGAGGGTGGCCGCCAGGGGCTTTTCCATGATCACGTGCTTGCCGGCCTTGAGCACCTTGAGCCCCAGGGCGTGGTGGAAGCCGGTGGGGGCGGCGATCTGGACGGCGTCCACGCGGTCCAGCACCCCATCCATGGAGGGCGCCCACGCGGTGCCGAACTTCTCCGCGATCTCCCGGCCCCGGGCCTCGCCGGGATCCACCACCGCCACCAGGTCGGTGGCCTCAGAACCCGCGGCGATCCGGGCATGGTGCTGGCCCAGGCTGCCCACTCCGACGACGGCCACACGCAATTTGGACATGGTGTCTCCTCAGCAATCCGTTGGATCCAGCCTATCAGAGCGAGGCGAGGAAATCCCGGAGCGCCGCGGGGTAGAGGGCCATCTCCTGCTGGTATACGCGCTGCTGGAGCGCCTCGGGCGTGTCGCCGGGCAGGACGGGCACCCTCGCCTGGGCCAGGATGCGCCCGTGGTCGTAGACGTTGTCCACCAGGTGCACGGTGCAGCCGGATTCCGCGGCCCCGGCTTCCAGCACCGCCCGGTGCACGTGCATGCCGTACATGCCCGGCCCGCCGAAGGCGGGCAGCAGGCCCGGGTGGATGTTGAGGATCCGCCCCTCCCAGTCCGCGGGCACCTCCAGCTTCTTGAGCCAACCGCAGAGCGCGATGACGTCCGCCCCGGCCTCCCGGGCGCGGGCGAAGCAGGCCTGGGAGAAGGAGCGGTCGTCGGGAAAGGCCGGCCGCGTCACCACGGCCACCGGCAGGCCCTTCGCCGCGAGGCGCTCGACGCCCGCGGCCCGGGCGCTGGAGGAGAGGCCCAGCACGGGCGTGGCGGGGACCCTCCCCGCCGCGCAGGCCTCCAGGAGGTTCAGGGCGTTGCCCCCGGTGCCGGAAATGAAGAGCGCCAGTCGTTTCATCCCCCCATCCTCTCACGGGGCGATGGAGCGAAAAGCGAACGATTGAGCGGGCCGGGCCTCCTACAGGTCCTTGAGGAAGTCCAGGGGATCCCTCCCCGTGCGCTGGAGGAAATCGGCCCCGAGGCTCGGCACGCCGGAGCTGGGCTCGTCCAGGTAGAGCGACTCCACGCGGTGCATGGGGAAAAACCGCGTGCCCAGGGCGATCTGATCCTCCTCCCCGCGCCGGGCCAGGGCGAGCACCTCCTCCCAGACCCGCAGGTCCAGCCCCCGAAGGGCGAGGCCCGCGGCCTCCAGCCCCAGGAGCCTTCCCCACATGCGCTCCCGCGGTTCGCGGAGCACCACGACCACCAGCTGGCCGGCGGAGAAAGGCAGGGAAAGCGTCATGGGAAGGTTCCGATCCGGGGCATCCGGGCCGCCAGAATAGCAAACCGGGGCTCCCCTGGGTATTCTGGCTGGGACGCCTGGGAGGAACGCATGAATTTCACGAGCCGGATTGAGGGCCTCACGGCGACGATCGGACTCGAGGGCCGGTTCACATTCGAAGCCCACCCCGGCTTCAAGGCGTGCACGCGGGAAGCCCTGGAATCCGGGCCCCTGGAACGCATCGTCCTGGACATGGAGAAGGTGACCTACCTGGACGCCAGTTCCCTGGGCATGATCCTGCTGCTGCGCGAGGCCGCCGAGGCCCGCCAGGTGGCCGTCGTCCTCCACCGCCCGTCTCCGCCGGTCCTGAACCTCCTTGAAGTGGTGCGGTTCGAGAGGCTCTTCCAGATCACGGACTGATGGACGCCCTCCAGGTCACCGGCACCGTCGTCGTACCCGCCTCCGCCTTCCAGGTGAAGGCCGTGAGGGCCGGCGGCCCCGGGGGCCAGAACGTGAACAAGGTGGCCTCCAAGGTGGAGGTGCGGGTGGACCTCGCCCTCATCGAGGGCCTGGACCCCGCCTCCCTGGACCGCCTGCGGGGAAGGGTCCGCAATCAGCTGGACGCCGATGGCCGCTGGATCGTCACCAGTTCGCGCACCCGGGACCAGCTGCTGAACCTCGAGGACGCCCGCGCCAAGGTGGCCGCCGCCGTCCTGGAGGCCCTCAAGGCCCCCGTCCCGCGCAGGCCCACCCGCCCCACCCGCTCCAGCAGGACGGTGCGCCTCATCGTCAAGAAGCGCGCCGGCGCCGTGAAAAAGGACCGCGCCCGCAAGGACTGGGACTGACAGGGCCGGCCTCCTTCACTACCATGGTGGAGTGATCAACCCCTTCAGGCGCCTGTTCCGCGGCCCTTCCCGCCCCGCCGAGGCCCACCCGGAGCCCCGGGAGGCGGCTCCGGCCGCGCCGCCGGACCCCTTCGACGGGCCCTGGGCCTTCCTTTCCGGCGCGGCCGAGCCCGCCCCCCGCACCCTGGAGCCCGGGGACCTGGAGCGGGTGGAACAGCTGGCCCCGCGCGTCCTGGAGCACTTCTCCCGGAACCGCCCGGATCCCACCTCCTTCCCGGCCCTGGCGGTGCGGATCGTGGACCTGCTCAACGAGCCCGACGTGGACATGGCCAGGCTCCTCAAGGCCATCACCCCCGATCCGGCCATCTCGGTCAATGTGCTGCGGGTGGCCAATTCCGCCCTCTACGGCCGGGGCGCGGACGTCACCGACATGCGCATGGCGGTCATGCGCATCGGCCTGCGGGGCGTGGGCGAGATCGCGGCGGGCGTGGCGGGCCGCAGCCTTTTCGACGTGGGGCTCCGGGTGGAATACGAGATCTTCGGGAAGCGGTGGACCGATCTCTTCCTGGACACCATGGCCGTGGCCTTCGGCGCCAGCCAGTTCGCCTTCGAGCAGAACGTGGGCCGGGCGGACCGCGCCTTCCTGGCGGGCATGTTCCACGACCTGGGCAAGTCCCTGGCCCTGCGCTCCCTGGCGGCCCTGGTCATCGCGGGCGAGGTGGAGGTCCCCCTGCCCGATGCCGTGGTGGACGAGGTGCTGGAGCGGGTCCACGTGGAAATCGGCACCGCCGTGCACGGGATCTGGGGCCTCCCAGCCCACCTCCAGGACATCTGCCGCCGGCACCACGACCCCTTCGTGCCCGACGGCCCCGACGACATGGAGATCCACATCCTGCGCATGGTTTCGGGCATCCACCGGCTGGTGAAGGATCCCACGGACCTCCGCCGCCTGGACGAGACGCGCCAGAGCATCGCGGCCATGAGGCTGGTGCGCAGGGGCGTGGGCCTGCTGCACCGGGAGATGGAGCAGCAGGTGGAGCGGGTGAAGGTGCTGTTCCCGGCCTAGTGTGGGTCGATTGGAATAGCGGAACCCTTTCGCCCAAATGGAATGTTGAGGAATATTCGAGTAAAGAACACGT
>MTLE01000221.1_pt1 | contig 26185 bp, 21 predicted proteins | sample 1982461 | NCBI WGS metagenome assembly MTLE01 (sample SAMN05712605, study PRJNA340218) | biofilm metagenome | isolation source: sample SPL anode biofilm adapted to -200 mV | place: USA | collected 2012-02-03
CTACCTGCTGCGGGGAATGACCATTGACAGGCCCAATCAGGTCTGGGCAACCGACATCACTTATCTCCCCATGGCACGGGGACACATGTACCTGATAGCAATCATGGACTGGGCCACCAGACGGGTTCTGTCCTGGCGGCTGTCCAACACACTGGACACCAGATTCTGTGTCGAGGCGCTGAAAGAAGCTTTGTTCAAATACGGCGCCCCGGAGATCTTCAACACCGACCAGGGATGCCAATTTACCAGCGAATCTTTTACCTCCGTCCTCAAGACCTGGAACATTAGAATCAGCATGGACGGCAAGGGGCGCTTCAAGGACAACATCTTTATCGAACGGCTCTGGCGTACCCTGAAATACGAGAGAATCTACCTGAAGGCATACGAAACCGGAGCTGATCTTTTCAAAGATCTAACAATCTGGTTTACCCATTACAACGAGAAACGGAAACATTCGTCACTTGACAAGCGAACACCGGATGAGGCTTATTTCCAAGGAATAGAAAAACTGAAACAGGCTGCCTGAAGCCAGAAACCACAACAACATCGGGTCATTGCTTATTCTACCCCTCAGGCTGTCTCACAAACCCGGACCACCTCAAGCGAGATAGACCGTTTCCGAGGCATTCTCGGCGCCCTGGACGATTTGAGCCGGGCCGAGGCGAGTGCCATGAACTTCCAGAAACAGACACTCCTGCTTCACAGCTTCCTGAAACCGATTGTGGAGCGGTTCGCAGGTTCGTCTCCGGAAATCACCTTCACACTCGACGTTCCTGAGGAGCTTACCATTACCGCTGATCCCGACGGCTTGAGCCAGATAATGATCAACCTGATCGACAACGCTATAAAAGCGGTGCAAGAGGGGGGACGTATTGCAGTCCGGGCATATTGTGACGGCGATGGAATCATCGTCAGCGTGGAAGATTCCGGGTGCGGCATCGGCGAGGAAGATCTCCCCTTTATCTTCGAGCGTTTCTATCGCGGATTCCAGCACGGGATGGGTGTTGGACTGTCCATCGTCAAGGAACTCGTGGAAGGACATGGCGGGACAATCACGGTTAAAAGCACCGTTGGCAAGGGCACGAACTTCACTATTTGTTTACCAGACGCACTTTCATAAAATCTTCACAATTGCCCTACATTTGCCCTACATTCGCTTGGTATCCTTCTTTCAACACTACAGCAAAGAAAGACCGGGCATTTGACATGAAAACACACGGGAAACCGGTTCTCACACTATGCATGTTTTTCGCCGTCCTGATGGCCGCCCCCGCCTTCTCCGAGGAGATTGTCTCACCCATCCCCTACGGCGGCTATCGCCATGACGGAAAGTGCGGTTGTTATGGAGCCAAGGCGGTCATCAGGACGGCAGATGAAGCCCGAAAAGTTATCGAGAAATTCCTTGTCAGCCACGACCTGCAAATCGGCGCCATGCTTGAGCGACCCCGTTTTTTCAGGGCGGAACTGGTGGACGGAAAAGGCGCCGTTCGCGATGTGGTCATTGTTGACAAATTTAACGGCAGAATCAGGTCCATTTACTGAGGCGGTCACATTCACGTGCCCGTCAAGCCAACAGAAAGGAGAAAGAACCATGAAAACCATTGCAACAGCACTGATCGCGACGCTTCTCGCAGCGCTTCTTGCATCCACAGCCATGGCAGGCCCGTGGCGTTGGAGCGGAAACCAGCGCAACACCCCCGGCTGGCAACTGATGACACCCGAGGAACGGGCGGAGCACCAGACGAAACTGCGCAGTTTTACCGATTACAACGCCTGCAAGGAATACGTTGACCAGCATCACAACCTGATGGAAGAGCGTTCCAAGGAAAAAGGAGTGCCCCTGCGAGCAATCAGGAGCACCCCCTGCGACACAATGAAAGAACAAGCGCTTCTAAAGTAAGCCGTGTCAGACAAGATTACACATTCAAGCCGCCCTCTCCTCTTCCCTGCCCCTCAACTCCGGGAAGTGCCGGGGCGGTTTCGTCACAATTCAAGCCCGTCATCGGGCTCATCTCAACTCCAGGAGTGTTTACATGTTTTCAATCCGATCCGTCATTGTCATCTTGTCCCTGCTATTGTTGCCGGTCCTCTCCCATGCAGCGGAACTCCCCTCTTCCAATGAAGCCAGCATCAAAGCAGCACTATCGTCCGGCAGGCCCAGCGTGGTTGACTTCGGCGCCCGCAGCTGCATTCCCTGCAAGCAGATGGCGCCGATCCTGGAGGAGTTGAACCGCGAGCTGAGGGGCAAGGCCAATGTACTTTTCAATGATGTCTGGAAGGATGACACCTTGGCGAGAGGTTACCGGATACAGATGATTCCGACCCAGATCTTCTTCAATGCAAAAGGTAAAGAGGTTAAGCGCCACATGGGCTACATGGAGAAGGCAGAAATCCTGAACGAGCTGAAAACCCTGGGAATGAAATGACCTTCCTGGACAATATCGAGCAGATTGTCACCCTCTACCCGCTGATCGCCTTTGGCGCTGTTTTCCTGGCCGGAGTACTATCCTCGGCCTCCCCCTGCGTGCTGGCCACCATTCCGCTGGTGGTTGGATTCGTGGGAGGCTACAGCGACGGCGACCGTGGCAAGGCCTTCCGCTACTCACTGGCATTCATCCTGGGGCTTTCGCTCACCTTCACCGCCTTTGGCGCGGCGGCGGGTCTTTTGGGCACCATGTTCGGCACGTTGGGCGGCCCCTGGTACCTGGTCGCCGGCGCCATCGCCCTATTCATGGGGGGCCAGATGATGGGACTGTACGAGTTTCACCTCCCCATCAGGCGCGACTACAAACCCAGGCAGGGGGGATTGGCCGGAGCTTTTCTGCTGGGGCTGTTCTTCGGCGTGGTTTCCTCCCCCTGCGCCACGCCGGTGCTGGTGGTGCTGCTGACCCTGGTGGCGGGCAAGGGGCAGGTACTGTATGGTATCGCGCTCTTGTTCTGTTACGCCGTCGGCCATTGCCTGCTGATGCTGTTCGCAGGCACCTTCACCGGTTTCGTGGAGGGGTTTGCCAAGGCCCGTGGCGTGATGAACTTCTCGTTATGGTCCAAACGGATCAGCGGCGGGGTAATTGCCCTGGTGGGTGGGTGGTTCATCTGGCGGGGATTTGGGGGGCTGTAATTCCAATTCCAAATCAAGAATGAAATCAAGGCGGTGAGGATTGAGGCGACGAAGGCGTACAGGTAGTACATTGAGGAGCCGAAGACGAGCCAACGAAGAGAGCGCCTTGATTTGAAAATGGAATAGCCTGGTTCGGAGGTCGGTTCTATGCTTGAAATGAATATTGGCAAACAGTGCCAGTCCAACCGCATCACAACCTCGCTGGTCGGTCTGGCATTGTTTGCCGGTTTGGTTCTTTCAGTAATGTACTCGTTTGATGTATGCACTGAAGCGTGCAGCGAGGCGGCAACATACACAATATTCGGTTTTAATTTCAGCCTGTTCGGGATTATTTTCTTTTCAACGGCTTTTTTGCCTTTAATTGCAAGGAAACGTTTCCCGGCCGCTCATATTTTTCTGGTGTTTTTTATGTTCTGCTCGGCAGGCGCCGAGCTTCATTTTATCTGGCTGCAAAAATTTGAAATCGGCAAGTGGTGCCCGATCTGCCTTTCGATTGCAACCGCGGTTTATTGCGGCTGCGCCGTGCTGTCATATGAAACGTTAAGGAGGGGAACCATGAAAGCCACATTAAAACGGCTCACCATTATGCTGGTAGCAATGACCGTCGGGATCACAGCATCTCTCACTGGTGTCGCAAAAGAAACCCAGGCTTCACCGGATTATTTCCTGGGCAAGAAAAAAAGCGCCATTACGGTCTACTTCGTCAGCGACTGGTTCTGTCCCGCCTGTCGGGAATTGGAACCAAAAATCGATGAAATGTTTACCAGTATTGAAAAAGAGGCACGAATAGCCTTTATTGATTTTCCAATACATCCTGAAACCAACAATTACACCCCATACAACCTGCAATTCCTTGCCTTTGAAAAAGCGAAATATCTCCAATTACGGGCGGCGTTGGCTGGGCTGGCAAAGAAGACCAAAACACCCACCCCCGAGCAGGTCCAAGCTGCCATTTATCCACTCGGCGTCAAGCTCAGACAGACAGACTATAACGATGTCGTTCAAGGTCTTCAAACCAACCTGACCACCTACCGGGGATTCGGCGTCACAGCCACCCCATCCGTGGTGGTAGTGCATGAAAAAACCAGAAAGCAGAAAATACTTGTCGGCGGCAACCAGATCACACTCCCGGCAATTCAGGCGGCACTCGTCGAAGTCAGCAAGTAAAACTACCTGATACCTGGAAAAACGTCTTGCTTGGAACACGCGCTTATCCGCGATATCAATCTACCGGCAGAAACCTGTCATCCTTATCTCCGGAAAAAAAACTTTCGGCAACAGTCCAAATCTGTTCCCGCCTGCGCCTGAAACATGACTCCCTGCAAAGCAGAAACGATTTACAAGAACCGTTTTACCATCAAGTCAATCTATTGAATGAGTGAGTGCATAGATGAGAACAACAGCATTTGCAGTCGTCATGGCAGGTTTGGCATTGGCACTCCTGTCGGGTTTATCTGCCCACGCAGAGGATCTCTCCCTGAATGAAGCCGTTCGGAGGGCCGTGGCCCATAATCCTGCCATGACCGAATCCAGGATAGGGATCGCCGTCGCCGGGAAGGGTGTCGAAAGCGCCTTTGGACGGCATTATCCCCGTCTCTCCCTGGAGGCTTCCAGCTACCTTCGCCAGGATCCGGTTCCCTATATCCCGGCCCAGTCGCGCGAGATCATAGCCCACTACAGCGACAGCTATGCTTCACTGGGACCGGTGTTGACCATTCCCCTCTACCAGGGTGGGCAGGTGATGAATGGGGTGCTAGTGGCCGAGGTGCGGCAGCGGGTACAGGAGGATAGCTTCGTGCTTACCCGAAACGACCTGATCGCCAACACCGTGGCTACGTACAACAAAATTCTGCAGCTGACGGCATTGACGGAATCATCCCGCAGAGCGGTCGCTGCCTTGGAAGAGCAGCAGAAGAATACAAAGTTGCTCTTTGGCCTGGGACGGATCGCGCGGGTCGATCTGCTCAAGGTTGAAGTACAGAAGGTAAACGAGGAGCAGCGTTTGCTGGCCCTGAACGAAGCTCTGAATAATGCCGTCAGCACGCTGCACACCCTGATGGGTGAGCCTGTCGGAGTTGAAACCACGGCACTCCGGCTAACCGATAAGCTCATTTCCTCCGACCTGCGGACAGACTTCAATGACGGCTTGGCGCTCGCCAAAAACAACCCCAAGTTTCAAATCTTCAGCAAGGCGGTGGATGAAGCCGACCTGAACCGCAAGTTGGCCTTCGGCAGGTTGCTACCGACGCTTAACGCCGTAGCCGGTTACCAGCAGCAATTCGGCTTCAACCCCAATTACAACGACGGTGTGTGGTACCTGGGAGCGACATTCAGCATGCCGCTGTTTGACCGGAGCAGCTATGCGGATATTTCCCGCGAACGTCTGCAGAAGGAACGGGCTGTTCAGAAATTAAAGGGCGTGGAGAACCAGATCCGCCTTGACCTGCGCATTGCCCAAGCCTCGCTTACGGAGAGCCGCAAACGGATTGCCGCCACGGAACAGGCGGTGGAACAGTCCCGCGAGTCGTTTCGCATCGAACAGGAAAAATACTCCGTTGGCGCCGGCATCATGGCCGACCTGCTGCTGGCTCAGGCGGCGGAATCCCAGTCCGAAACGAATTACTCACAAGCCCTGTTTGACTACAACACCGCGGTTCTGGACTGGCACAAGGCAAGCGGCGATATGGAGGTATACCTGAAATGAAACGAAAAGCGACTGTCATCCTGATTGCCGTGACTCTGGTAGTTGGCGGAATTATTGTCATCAAAACCAAGCAGAAGAAGATCGAAAATCTTCCCGGGCCCCAGGCGACTGTTCCTACAGTCCAGGCGATGACCGTCGCCCACGGGACACTGGAAGTGACCGCGCACTACCTGGCGAGCACTGAACCGCTCACCAGAAGCGACCTGTCTGCCCGAATCTCCGGAAATATCCTCTCCATCACCAAACGGGAGGGGGACCAGGTTCGCAAGGGGGAGCTGCTGGTTACCATTGACGACCGTGAATTACTTGATCGCACCGTGGCCGTACATTCCGAGCAGCTGGCCACCCGTCAGAGACTGGCCGGGGCACGGAGCGCCTATGTTACCCAGAAATCGGTTTATGGACGGGACGAGGCGCTCTACAAGGCCGGAGCCATCTCGAAAGAGGCGCTGGAACGCTCCCGGGCAACCCTGGATGGAACCAAGGCGGTGGTTGATACTTACGAGGAGAGTCTGAAAGGCTTGGCCATGAATACCAGCATGGCCAGGACCCAGGCTGGTTATGCCCGCATCTCCGCCCCCTTCAGCGGGGTGGTATCCAAGCGCTGGACAGAACCGGGCGATCTGGCCGCACCGGGCAAACCGATCCTGACCATTGAGAAGACCTCCTCCTACAAGGTGCTGGCCCAGGTACCCCAGGAAGAATTGAGCGGCATCCGTCCCGGCGCAAAGGTTGTGCTCACAAACGGTGGTCAGTCCCTGTCAGCACACGTGAATCGTGTCTATCCGGCACTGGGTAAAAACATGCTGGCTACCGTTGAGGTCCTGACCCCTTCATCTCCCTTTGGACTCCCCTCATCCGCTACGGTCGGTTTTGATATTGTCATCAAAACGGTGGAGGGGTTCCTGGTTCCTGCCCAGGCGGTGGTAAAAACCGCTCGGGGCACGTTTGTCTATCGGGTCAAGGATGGCGTGGTAAAAGTTGTACCGGTAAAACTTTTGGGGACGGGAAACGGTATGGCTGCGGTCAGCGGCGGAATTGAAGCGGGAGCGCGGGTGGCGGTGGCACAGGAGAACAAACTGCTTACCCTGTCCGAAGGGTTAAAGGTGAGCGTGGCTGAAGCGGCAAAACCTGCGGTTACGGCTACGCCCACCGGGGGCAAACCATGAAGTTGGTCGAACGCTACATCCGGCGCCCTCATCTGGTGCTTTCGGTTGTGCTGTTGTTGTCCGTCATCGGCATCATGGGCTATATGAAGATGCCGTTCAACCTGTTTCCCGATGTGGATCGCCCCCAGATCAGCGTGATTACGGTCATGCCGGGCGCTGCTGCCGGAGACGTGGAGAGCGACATCACCCGCCTTATCGAAAAGGAGCTCTCCACCATCGACATGGTGCGCAAGGTGACCTCCACCTCCAAGGATGAAGCCTCGGTAGTTACCGCTGAATTCGAGTATAAAAAGGGGCTGGATGCCGCAGCCACCGACGTGGCTAATGCACTCAGCAAGATTGCGGCCCGCCTCCCCCAGGGTGTGCGTCCTCCCCAGGTGTTCAAGATCAGCCAGGCCACCCAACCGGTTATGACCCTGGCGCTCTCTCCCAAGCCCGGCTCGCCGGTTGACCTGCGCAAGCTGCGCGAACTGGCGGATAACCAGATCAAGGAAGAGTTGCTGCGGAACCCCGAAATCGCCAATGCCGAGGTGTTCGGCGGCTATCAGCCGGAAATTCAGGTCACGGTTGATCAGGACAAGCTGAACCGCTTCGGGATCGGGCTTGGGGAGATCATGGCGGCGGTCTCGGCCCAGAACCAGAATATCCCCCAGGGGATGATCATCAACCGTGGGGGACAGTACCTCTTCAAAACAGAAGGAGCCGTCAAAAAATCGGGGGAGCTGGCGGAACTGGTGATCGCCCGCCGTGATACCGGCATCGTCCACCTGCGGGATGTGGCAAAAGTGGAACCGGGGGTACAGGAACCGCAATCCGCCTACCATGGCAATGGCAAGGAAGCCATCGGCATCAACATTCTGCGCGGTCAGAACGGACATGCCCTGGATACCATCCAGGCCGCCGATGAGATCGTCCCCAAGCTGACGGCCCGATTTCCGTTCATCAATTTCGAGGTCAGCTACACCCAGAAAGACCTGATCCAGCGCAGCGTGGACAACATGCTGGAGGCATTGCGGGACGCGGTTATTATCACGGTCATCGTGCTGTTCCTGTTTCTGGCAAACATCCGCACCATGCTGCTCTGCGCCATCGCTATTCCCTTTACCTATCTGATCACCTTTGCCTTCATGTGGCTGTTCGGCTTCGAGTTCCACATGGTAACCCTGACCGGTGTGATCCTGGCGGTGGGGATGCTGCTGGATGACGCCATTGTGGTGATCGAGAACATTGAACGGCACTACCACGAGTCAAGCCGCGACCTGACGGAGCTTGTGGCGGGCGGAGTCGAAGAGGTCATGCTGGCGATCTTTTCCGGCACCTATGCCACCATCGTGGTTATCATCCCGATTGTCTTCATCGGCGGTTATGTCCAGACCGTGCTGCGCCCCATGGCATTGGCGCTGACCATCGCCCTGGTGGCCTCCTACATCGTTTCCGTTACTATCATCCCAATACTGGCCCCGTATATTTTGAAAAAAAACGCCACTGAAAATCGCTTTGAACGGTTCATCAAAAAAGGGAGCGACCGTTTTGTAAACGGCATCCGGGACCTGTTTGCCGGGATGTTGGGTACGGCGCTGAAACACCGCTTCTGGTTCGTGGCAGTTGCCTTTGTGGTGCTGGTTGTAACCATGAAATTCGCCAAGCCGCTGGTGGGACAGAGTGTCCAGCCCCCCATGGATACCGGCATCATCAAAATCAACTTCGAGGCCGACGCCAACTCTTCCCTGGCCCAAACCAACGCCATTCTCTCCCGCATGGAAGAGGCTATCAAAAAGCAGGAAGGTCTGGTGGCATCAAGCTCCGTGATCGGTTCGGAACCAGCCACCGTTTCCTTTGGCAGCGGCAAAAACCCGCAGGTAGGCACTATCACGATCAACCTGGTTGATCGTTTTCACCGCAAACAGTCCATCTGGCAGATTGAGGATACTTTGAGGAAGGAGTTCAAAGCCATACCGGGCCTTAAATCCGCGGATATTTTCGAGTTCGGCGCTACCGCCATGTCCAGCATCAAGGCTCCGGTGGATGTGATGGTAACCGGACCGGATCCAATGGTGCTGGCAGATATCGGGCACGATGTGCAGGGCCGACTGAATAAGACCGGAGGTCTGATGTCTGTTTCCATGACCTGGGATCTGGATAAAAAAGAGGTGCTGTTCAAGGCGGATCGTGAGCGCTGCGCAGCCTTCGGGATTTCCCCGCGTGATGTGGCTTCCCAGGCCCAGGCAGCCCTTTCCGGCGGCATTGCTTCCACCTTCCGAGTGGCCAATGAAGACGGTTTTCCGGTACGGATCCGGCTTGGAGAGCAGTATCGGGACAGCCCCGGCAAACTGGCAGCCATCAAGGTGACAACTCCGCTGGGACCGATACCGCTGGCATCCCTGGGCGTCATGAGCCAAAACTATGTGCCGGCATTTCTGACCCGCCAGGACATGCAGAACAGCATCGACATCTACGGTTACAAATCACGGGCGGCCCTTTCCCACGTTATGGAAAATGTTCTGGCGGAACTGAAGGGGATCAAACTGCCGCCGGGCTACAAGATCTCCCAGGAAGGTGACGCCAAGCAGGGCAAGACCAACTTCGCTGCCCTGACCACGGCGCTGGGGATCGGTATGGTGCTGCTCTACTTCTCCCTGATTCCGGCTTTCAAATCATTCATTCATCCCCTAACCATCATGAGTGCCATCCCGCTGGCACTGATCGGAGCAGTCTGGTCTTTACTGTTGGCCGGTCGCCAGCAGTCAACCGCCGCGTTTATGGGGGTAATCCTGTTGGCGGGGATTGTGGTCAAGAACTCGATTCTGCTGATTGACTTCATCGAAATTGCCAAGGAACAGGGAGCTACCACTCTGCAAGCTCTAACCGATAGCGTGAGAGTGCGAACCCGGCCGATCATCATGACCGCCTTCGGCACTGCCGTCGGGATGGTGCCCATCGCCCTGGAGCGAGCCATCGGTCTGGAGAGGCTTTCACCTCTTGCTGTGGTGGCTATCGGCGGCCTGATGCTCTCCACCTTTTTGACACTGCTGTATGTGCCTATTTTTTATACGATATTTGAGGATATGACGCAGTGGTGGCAGCAAAACTGGAACCGTTTGGAGTGATCTTTTTTTATCTTGCATGCATTCAAAATTTTGCCAAGAATCCCCCCACGAGGTTGTTTTTTCCATTCTGGCGGAGATTCTTATGATGATAAACGGTGGCACGGGCATCCGCCCGTGCTGCGGGGAGTCCAGGCCACGAAACGGGGGGATGAAGACTGCCTGGACTAACAGGGACGCAAAAACCTGCTGATTGACATCGAGGTCATGAGGGCCTGGTGTGCTACGAATCAAGCGATCATCGAGGGATTTAACAAGAGGGGTGTTGATGAGTAACGTCGTCCCCTCTCCGTTATCAAAAACTACAACCAGCAGGCGGTGGACTGTCTTCGGGAACTGCTGGCCAGGGCGGAGGCGGGAGAGGTCGTCGAGATCAGCTGCGTCTCAAAACTGGCTGGCGGCGAGCATGAGCATTGCTGGACTGGTTGCTCTGACCTTGTCGAACTGGTGGGGCAGCTGGAGAGGCTGAAGCATCTCACCCTGCGTCGGATGGATCGGTGGGCTGGATCGCCCTCCCCTCCCCTTTCACGCAAAACAGCCCCCGGCGCTCATTGTTGCCGGGGGCTGTTTTATTAGAAAACGGGGTCGTTTTGACACGAAAAAGCCATATGTCAAAACCTGTCACGAAGTCTAGCAAGCGTCACCCCGCAAACCCTTTTGGGCTGCGGGGTTACATATTTTACTCAAGGACTTTAAAGTCCCTTACGTCTACCAGTTCCGCCATCCGGGCAGGTCATGGCAACCGTCGGACAAGAGCCCGATGTTCATCAACAGTTGACTCTCTCCTTGAGATCCTTGCCGGTCTTGAAAAAAGGTGTTTTTTTGGCCGGTATGCTGACCACCTCGCCACTCTTGGGGTTGCGTGCCTCACGCCCCGTGCGTTCTCTGATGGTAAAACTGCCAAACCCGCGAATCTCAACCTTGTCACCAGCCCTGAGCGCATCTTCGATTGAATCAAAGACCGTATTGACCAGCATTTCCGAAACTTTCATATTTAAAACAGCGTGCTCCTGCACGACTTTTTCAATCAGTTCGCTCTTGGTCATTTTGCATCTCTCCTACCGTACAGACTTAATTGTTGTTTCTGTTCTTCATTTCCTGCTGCAGCAGTTCGCCCAGGTTGGAGGTCGCCTTGCCTTGAGAACCGAGGTACTGTTCAAACTCCTCTTTCTCGACAGCAGCCTGCATAGCCTTGATCGAGAGCGAGATGCGGCGCTCTTTGGGATCGCAGCTGAGAACAATTGCCTCCAGGGTGTCGCCAACTTCCGCGAAGGTCTTGGCGGTCGGCACCTTTTCACGGGAGAGTTCGGAGACGTGGATCAAACCCTCTACGCCTTCTTCCAGTTCAACGAAGACACCGAAATCAGTCAGGGAGGTCACCTTGCCCGTCACCTTGGCGCCGGGGCAATAGGTGGTGGGGGCGATGCTCCAGGGATCCGGCTCAAGCTGCTTGATGCCCAGGGAGAGACGCTCGTTCTCCACATCGACCTTGAGCACGACGGCCTGAACGATATCACCCTTGGCATAGACGTCGCCAGGATGCTTGATCCTCTTGGTCCAGGAGATGTCGGACACATGGACCAGACCGTCGATACCATCCTCGATACCGATGAACATGCCGAAATCGGTCATGTTTTTGATCTGTCCCTCGATCTTGGTGCCCACCGAGTACTTCTCGGCGATATGCATCCAGGGGTTTTCCCCGGCCTGCTTCAGTCCGAGGGAGATCTTGCGGTTGTTCATGTCGATGCCCAGTACCACCGCTTCGACCTCGTCTCCCACCGACAGCACGTCTGCGGCCCTGCGGATGCGCCTGGTCCAGGACATTTCCGATACGTGAATCAGCCCCTCGACGCCAGGCTCCAGCTCAACAAAAGCGCCATACTCCATCAGGCTGACAACGCGACCGCTGATGCGGGATTCCTGCGGATACTTGGACGGTACATCCAGCCAGGGATCGGGCAGGGTCTGCTTGACGCCCAGGGAGATCTTGCCCTTGGTGCGGTCGAACTTGAGCACCTTGGCGGTGACCGTCTGTCCCGGCTTGAGCACGTCGGCAGGCTTGCCGACCCTTCCCCAGGAGAGGTCGGAGACGTGCAGCAGGCCATCCACACCACCCAGATCGACGAAAGCGCCGTATTCGGTGACGTTTTTGACAACACCCTCCACGATCTGCCCCTCTTCCAGCTTGGCCAGGGTCACGTCACGGGAAGCGGCACGCTCCTCATCCAGGATCGCGCGGCGGGAGAGGACGATGTTATCGCGACGCTGGTTGAGTTTGATCACCTTGAACTTGCTGGTGAGGCCGATGTAGCTGTCGGAATCGGAGGAGGGGCGGATATCCACCTGGGAGGCGGGCAGGAAGGCCTGAACCCCGAAGATGTCCACACTGAAGCCGCCGTTGACGCGGGCGGTTACGGTTCCCTCAACAATGCCCCCTTCCTGGCCGGCATCGCCGATCTTTTCCCAGGCTGCCTGGTAATCAGCCTTCTTCTTGGAGAGGATGTAGCCACGCTTGCCATCCTCGCGGGTCATCATAACGCGTATGACGTCGCCGACCTTCACGGTCAACTCACCATTGGCATCGCGGAATTCAGATGCCGACACAAACCCCTCGGACTTAAGGCCAATATCAACGAGCACGGTTTCCTGGTCAACGCGAACGACCGTTCCTTCTATGATCTTGTCCCTCTCGGGCTTATCTTTGAGGCTTTCTTTGTAAAGCTCTGCAAATTCATTACTCTGCTGTTCTGAATCCGGATCATCAAAATCACCGTTGTCAGCAGCGTCGAGCCGTTTGAAGTCAACCATTAAACCATACCCCCTGAACGTTTTCTTTTTTCATGCTTTGCGTGTTCGTTACAAAACAAGCAGACAATCTACCACAGATATATAAATTATCAATTCTTTTTATTGATTTCCCCGATCCTGCCCATCACCTCATCGATAATCCATTTGGGGGTCGACGCGCCGGCAGTGACTCCCACCGTGGCAACCCCCTCGAACCAGGAGGGGTCAATCTCGGCTGCGGTCTCGATGTGGTGAGTCCGCGGCTGCAGTTCCGCGCAGACTTCGGCCAGGCGGCGCGTGTTGGCGCTGTTGAAACCGCCCACCACCAGCATGCAGTCAACCTGGCGGGCCAGTTCCTTGGCCTCCTCCTGGCGCACCGCCGTTGCGTCGCAGATGGTGTTGAATACGCGAATTTCGCCCCCACGCTGGAGACACTCCGAAACCACGTTCTTCAGATTCTCGAATGACTGGGTCGTCTGGGCGACCACGCCGATCTTGTTCATGATCGGCAGCTTCCTGACCTCTTCGCCCGATCCGACCACGAAGACCTTGTCACCACCGTAGGAGACGATACCCTGCACCTCGGGATGGTCGGCATCACCCACCACCACCACGCCGTAGCCGGTTTCCGACAGACGCTTGACATGCTCCTGGGCTTTTTTTACGAAGGGGCAGGTGGCATCAACAATCTCCAGCTTCTTGTGCATGGCTTCTGCGATTTCGTGGGACGCGACGCCGTGGGAGCGGATGATGATCGTGCCGCTGTCCATGCTGTCCAGGTCCTTCAGCGCCCGCACCCCCATATCTTCCAGCTTTTTGACCACCTGGGGCGAATGAATGATCGGACCCAGTGTATAGGTTTTCTTGTCCATCCCGGCCGCCTCGAAGGCCATCTGTGTGGCGCGCTTGACGCCGAAGCAGAAACCGGCTCGCTTGGCAAGGATTACTCTCATTCCAATGACTCCCCACAGACGTATTTTTTCCGGACAAAGGCCTCCATGCAGGCCACCACCTCATCGATACCCATGTCCGAGGAATCAACGTCGATGGCATCCTCGGCTCTCCTCAGGGGGGCGATGTCGCGCCGACTATCCTGCTCGTCCCGCTGAACCACGGCTGCTACGGTTTCCTGAAGGGTGGTCGTCTCCCCGCGGGCGATCAGTTCATCATAGCGCCGTTTTCCGCGAACCTCGGGCGTGGCGGAGAGGAAGAACTTCAGATCGGCATCGGGAAACACGACCGTACCGATGTCGCGCCCCTCCAGCACGACCCCCCCCTGGTGTCCCATCTCCCGCTGGGCCGAGAGCAGCGCGTCACGCACCGGCCTTAAGGCCGAAACGCGCGATGTCAAGTGCGACACCTCGTGGGTACGGATCTGATCGGTTACATCCTGACCATTGGCGAAAACCCGCTGCACGCCGTCATCGGTCTCCAGACGCACGCACAGATCGGCGCAGAAGCGGGCAACTGCATCGCCATCTGCCAGGTCAAGACCGGCACGCTTGATCAGTACGGCTGCGGCACGGTACATGGCACCGGTATCGATCTGCAGATAACCGAGCCGCTTGGCCAGAAGGCGTGCAATGGTGCTCTTGCCGGCCCCGGAAGGGCCGTCGATGGCGATGACCAGTCCTCGTGGCTGCCGGTTCATGGAGCACCCGTACGAAAGCGTTCCAGCAGGGAGAAGAAGTTGGGAAAGGAGGTCGATACGCAGTCGATATCGTTCACCCTGACAGCGTCCGCAGACACCAGGCCGGCCACGGAAAGGGACATGGCGATGCGATGGTCGCCAAAGCTTTCGGCCACGCCTCCGCCCAGACGCTCCACGCCGGTGATGTCCATCCCCTCGTCGCACTCGTCCACCGTCACCCCCAGGGTTCGCAGATTCACCGCCATGGCGCTGATGCGGTCGGTCTCCTTGACCCGCAACTCGCGGGCATCGCGGACAGAGGTGGTCCCTTCGGCGCAGGCGGCTGCCACGCAGATGGCGGGAAACTCGTCGATGGCGCGCGGCACTGTCTGCCCCTCGATGCGCACCCCCTTGAGGCGGGAGGAGCGCACCAGGATATCAGCCACCGGTTCGGCGGAAACCTCGCGTTCATTCACCAGTTCTATGCTTCCGCCCATGGAGCGCAGCACGTCGATGATGCCGGTGCGGGTCGGGTTGACCCCCACGTTGCGGATCAACAGCTCGGAATCCGGCGTGATCAGCGCGGCAACGATAAAGAACGCCGCCGAGGAGATGTCACCGGGAACGTGGATCTCCTGCGCATGCAGTTCGACCCCTCCCTTGACTGTCACGCCGTTGTGGAAGGTTTCCAGTGACGCCCCGAACAGGGCGAACATCCGCTCGGAGTGATCGCGGGATAGGCTCGGTTCGCGCACCGAGGTGTCGCCATCGGCGTACAGGCCGGCCAGCATGATGGCCGACTTGATCTGGGCGCTGGACACCGGAGACTCGTAGCCGATGGCATTCAGGGTTCCGCCGCTGATGGCAAGCGGCGCCAGGTTTCCCCCGGCGCGCCCCAGTATACGGGCGCCCATGCGGGAGAGCGGCTCCACGACCCGTTTCATGGGGCGCTTGCGCAGGTACTGGTCACCGCTGAGCACGGAAAAGAAGCTCTGACCGGCCAGGAGGCCGGTCAAAAGCCGCATGGATGTGCCGGAGTTGCCGCAGTCGAGCACGTCCCCCGGTTCCTCCAGACCATGCAGCCCCCTGCCGTGAATGGACAGCAGATGGCCATCGTCGTCGATGCGCACCCCCATGGCACGGAAAGCGGCCATGGTGGCCATATTGTCTTCACCGCGCAGGAAGCCGCGCACGGTGGTTACACCATTGGCGATTGCGCCCAGCATGATCGAGCGATGGGAGATTGATTTGTCGCCGGGAACGACCAGTTCCCCCTTCAGTGATGACCCCGGAGTGATGCTGATGGAATTCACGAATACTCCAGTCATGGTATGGGATTGCACAGAATTTGGTTCAGAGGATGCCATCGCGAAACTGCTTGGCGATGGTGAAAAATTCGGTCAGTCCCGGGGAGTCGCCGCTGTCGATCCGCCGGCGCAGCTCAGCCAGGCTCGCCGAAAAGCCGTCGATGCTCTCCAGGAGCGCCCGACGGTTCATCAGTGCGATATCGCGCCACATGACCGGGTCCGACGAGGCGATGCGGGTAAAATCGCGAAAACCGCCGGCGCTGTAGGAGAGCACGCTCTCCCCCTCGGCATCGACCGTCCCCACGGCATGCACCAAGGCATAGGCCACGGCATGGGGGAGGTGCGATATCTCGGCCAGGATACGGTCGTGACGCTCCGGATCCATGGAGCAGACATTGGCGCCGGCTACCCGCCACAAGCGGGCCACGGTCTCGTAGGCCTCCCTGTCCGTCCGTTCCGTGGGGGTCAGGATGCAGCGCTTGCCTTGATAGAGGGTGGCAAAGGAGGCGGAGGCTCCCGAATTCTCGGTTCCGGCAATGGGGTGCCCCCCCACGAAATGACAGCCTTCGGGTATCAGTTTCTCGCACTCCCTGACGATCTCGGCCTTGACGCTGCCGCCATCGGTGACGATGCATCCGGGAGTGAGGGACGGAGCGATGGCGCCAACCATGGCGGAGATGGAGCAGACCGGAATGGATATGAAGACCAGCTGGGCGCCTGCCACCCCCTCGGCCGCGTTGAAGGAGATCTCGTCAACGATTCCCTGGGAAAGCGCATGCTCCAGGTTGGCCCGCGATCTGCCGATGCCGACCACATGCCTGACCGCCCCGGCCTGGCGCAGCGCGCGTGCGAAGGAGCCGCCGATCAGTCCTACGCCGACTATTGCCAGCCGTTCGATAATACAGGACATGCCGCGTCGCCCCCTACATCGACCGCGGGTACGACCCGAGGATTTTCAGGAACTGGCAGCACAACCGCAGTTCTTCCAGCGCTTCAGCAACCTGGGGCTCGGATGAGTGGCCGAACAGGTCGAGAAAAAAGATGTACTCCCAGGCTTTCTTTTTGAAGGGGCGTGATTCGATCTTGGAGAGGTTGATGCCGCGCTTGGCAAAGGGTTCCAGCATGCGGCAGAGGATCCCCGGCTCATCCTTGACCGAAAAGAGGACCGAGGTCTTGTCGTTTCCGGAGCGCTCGCACCCCTTGCGGCTGATCACCAGGAAGCGGGTGAAGTTGTTGACCTGGTCCTCGATCCTGCTCCTGACGACCTTGAGGTCGTAGAGTGTCGCCGCCAGTTCGCTGGCAATGGCGGCAGCCGAGTAGTCTTCGCTGACGATCTGGGCGGCCACGGCGGTGGAAGCCACATCAACCACCGGTATGCCGGGCAGGTTGTCCTCCAGCCACTGGCGGCACTGGGCTATGGGCTGAACATGGGAGTAGACCTTCTTGATATCCTCCAACCGGCCGGTGCGCGACAAGAGGTCGTGATGGACCTCCAGCAGGATCTCGGCGGTGATCTTGAGCCCGCTGTCCACGAACATGTCCAGGGTGTGGGAGATGACCCCCTCGGTGGAGTTCTCCACCGGCACCACGCCGTAGAGCGCCTTTTCCTTTTCAACCTCTTCGAAAACAGCCGGGATGGATTTGAGTGGCACCAACTCGGCGGAAAGGCCGAACTGCTGCATGGTCGCCAGATGGCTGAAGGTCGCCTTGGGCCCCAGAAAAGCCACTTTCATGGGCGACTCGAGGGAAAGGCTGGCAGAGATGATCTCGCGGTAGACGCTGCGCAGGGCATCGTTAGGGAACGGCCCCGGGTTGACGTGCAGCAGTCGCTCGTAGATCTGGCGTTCACGCCCCGGCACATGGAAATCCATGTTGCTGCCGGACTTGAGCCGACCGACCTCCAGGACCACCCGCGAACGTTCGTTGAGGAGCGCCACGATCTGGTCGTCGATACCATCGATCCTGGCACGAAGCTGTTCAATTGTCGGAGTATTCTGCTGCAATGGGGGCCGCCTGGCGCTAGGTTGGAATTGAATCGGGTGGATAAATGTAGTGCATTGCCACCCAAAAAGCAACCATTTTGAATCCAGCCCGGCGGGGGCGCGATGGGCTGCACTAATTCGCTGAAAGCGCGGCCATGGACCAGCGACAAGGCGCCATGCTATATACAAGAGCAAGTTGAATCAGGAACAGGTTCCGGACGGGACATTCCACCCAAGGAGAGAGAGAATGAAGTCATACCGCAGGGAACTCTGGTTTGAGACCGGAAAGCGTCGCGAACTGATCAACATCACCCCAACCATTGCCGACTGTCTGCGGGAGAGCGGCATAGCCGAGGGGATCCTGCTCTGCAACGCCATGCACATCACGGCCAGCGTCTTTATCAATGACGACGAATCCGGGCTGCATCAGGATTTCGAGGTCTGGCTCGAGGGACTGGCGCCGGAGAAACCGCACTCCCGCTATCGCCACAACGGCTACGAGGACAACGCCGATGCCCACCTCAAAAGGAGCATCATGGGACGCGAAGTGGTGGTGGCGGTCACGGGGGGAGAGCTTGACCTGGGGCCCTGGGAACAGATCTTCTACGGGGAGTTCGACGGGAAACGGCGCAAACGGGTGCTGGTCAAGATAATCGGGGAATAGACAGGGACAATCGCACGAATCATGGGCATAACAGCTTAAATATACATCACAAATCACCTTTCAAACAGTCTGTTTTTTTCCGTTTACGGTGCTATAGTGTACACAGGGATGAAAAACCGATACGGTCTGACAAAGGAGGCGATGATACCATCGACGATACTCCACCGGGCATAGCTCTCCACCAGGAGGCGGTATGGGTCCGGAAGCAGCAGGAGCCGGACTGATTCCTTGAAAAGGAAAAATCAGAAGTAAAAAAGCAGAAGCCCGCCGAACAATTTTGGCGGGCTTTTCATGTGCCTTTCATTATCCTCTCACACCCACCCGTCAATGGCAGCTTTGAGACGTTCCCTGACGCTTTCCAGTTTTGCCTCGTCCATAATCTTATGCCCAAAGATATCGCGCACATAAAACACGTCGGCAACCTGATCCACCTTGGTTGATATCTTGGAAACACCGATGTAGAGCCCCAACTGGGTCAGCGTGCTGGTGATCAGGTAGAGCAGCCCGACCTTGTCGTGGGTGTAGATATCTATGACCGTGTACCCTTCGGAGACCTGGTTGTCGAAGTCGATGCGCGTGGGAAAGCGAGGCGCGGGACGGACCATGAGCTGCGAGGGGCGCTGTCGCTTCTCCACCATGGCCGCCACGTCAGCCTCGCCCTGAATGACCCGTTCCGTGTCGTCGCGCAACTTCTTCCAACGGTTTTCGTCACCGATGATCTTCCCCCTGGGCGAGTTGACCTGCAGGATATCCAGAACCTTGCCGTTTCTGCTGGTGTTGATCTGCGCTCCCAGGATATTGATTCCGTTGGCCGCCATGACGCCGGTGATGCGCGAAAAGAGCCCCGGCATGTCATGGGTGCAGATAGTGAACTCCGAATAGCCGCTCTCCCGGTTGTGAACGAGCCGGGTCAGGACCGGAGCCCCCCCCAGCCCCAGCAGCAGGCGGATATGACCGGCGATCTGATCCGGGTCATGGGAGAGCAAAAGCCGCATGGGCATGGCCTTGAGTTCCGCCTGAACCGCAGTGGGGGCAAATTCATTTCCAAGGAGTCCCGCCACCTTGCGCATGACCGACTTGACCCGTTCACTGCTGGCCTCGAGGCGAAAGTCGCCCCGTTCCAAAACATCGAATGCACGCTCATACAGCTCCTGGAAGAGCAGCGCCTTCCAGGTGGTCCAGACATCGACCCCCACTGCCCTGATGTCGGCCACGGTCAGCAGATAGAGCATCTTCAGGTTTTCACTGGTTTCCATGTGCCGGGCGAACTGAATGACCATCTTCTCGTCGCCCAGGTCGCGGCGCTGGGCGATATGGGCAAAATAGAGATGCCGCCGCACCAGGAACTCCAACCGCTCGCTGCACTCCCGGGACAGTCCCAGCCGCCGCGCGATGGTCGGTATCATGGCAGCTCCCTTGTCGGCGTGACTGCCGCCACTCCCCTTGCCGATGTCGTGCAGCAACACCGCCAGGTAGAGCAGCTCCGGCTTGTTGACCTGGGCCGCCACCTGACAGGGGAAGCGCAGTTCGTTCTTCAGTTCCCCCGCAAGCATTTTCTCGGCCTGTTCCACGGCGAACAGCGTATGGATGTCCACGGTAAAGATATGGTAGACATCGTGCTGCACCTTGCAGTAGATCAGTTCCATCTCGGGGATGAAGTGGTTGAGAAACTCCAGGTGGTGCATCAGGCGCAGCGTCCTGGCCACACCCCGGGGTGCCCGCAGGATGTTCATGAACGACGTACCCACCTCGCGGCTGCGCCGGAACTTGTCATTAACCATATGCAGGCTCCTGCGCACCAGTCCCATGACCGGAATACCCAGCTCGACGCCATGCTTCTGGGCAAGCTCGAAAATGCGCATCAGCACCACCGGTTGGCGTTCCACCACCCCCTCGTCGGGAACGATCAGCTCCCCCTTGAGGATGAAGCAGCCGTCGCCGATGGGACGGCGCACGAAATAGCCCAGAATCTTAAGCGCCCCCTCGTCGCGCCAGACGCAGCGAGACACCAGGGTGGAGACCAGGTATTCCACCCGGTTGGCATGGCGGTAGTAATCGCGCATGAAGTCCTCCACCGCCAGGACCCGTTCATGCTGCTTGTATCCGAAGAACTGCGCCAGATGCACCTGGGCATCGAAGGTCAGCTGCTCGTTCTTGCGCCCGCTGAAGTAGTGCAGTTCGTTGCGGATGCGCCAGAGAAAATCCAGGGCGCTGAAGTAACTGTCCAGCTCCTCCTCGGTGACGATACCCTTGACAATCAGCTCCCGGGGATCACTGAACTTGTACTTGATACGCGCCACCCAGAGAGCGGTCTGCAGGTCGCGCAGCCCCCCCTCCCCCTCTTTCAGGTTGGGCTCCAGCAGGTAGACGGTGGAACCGTACTTTTCCCGGCGGGCCTTCATCTCCTCGACCTTGGACTTGATAAACTTGTCGCTGGAGCGGGGCAGGATCTGGCTGAAAATCGTCTTGTGCAGATCAGTGAAGAGCGACATGCTTCCCTTCAGGTTGCGGGCATCCATCAGGGCGGTCTTGACCGTCCCGTCGCTGGCTGCCATCTCGATGCAGTCGCCGATGGTGCGTACCGAATAGCCCACATCCAGCCGCATGTCCCAGAGGAAGTAGAGCAGCTTCTGGGCGATATCCTCCACCGTTGCCACCGGAATGTCGCCATCGTGAAGGAACATGATATCGATGTCGGAATAGGGATTCAACTCGCCACGGCCATAGCCCCCCACCGCCACCAGGTTGATATGATCCATGTAGCCGCCGCTGATGTCCAGGTCATCGACGATGGAATGGAACAGCCGCTTGATCAGCTCGTCCATCATGCGGCTGATCAGATGTGTCACCTCGCTGCCCGATGCGCCTGCATTGTGCCGTTTCCTGATCTCTTCGCGGTAATGGGAAAGAAAATTCTTGCTACCCGAAAAGTAGATCGGTCGTTTCTCCTCGAAACCGGCCATGCCGGTATCGCCCACCTCGTGAATGTCGTCGGGAAAATAGGAATCAATGGAAAAGTGCATATCATCTCCCCTGTCTGGGCTGCGGTTTGTTATGTATGCTATGAATCGTCCCGTTATGGCAACCGTTTTTTGATGCATGAAGCATACCCATCAGCAGACCAGAGCGAACTTCCCCGCCCACCAGGAGCAGGCTCTTTTTATGAAACGCGGTGAACAAAAAACTTTTGCACCCGAAGGCGTATGCTATAGTTCTACAATCGGACCAACGCCTTACAGGATATTGCCCAGGGACGACCTATGGAGACCGGGACACAGCCCCCCCGAACACACTACCAACTCGCCTGTTTCCGCCTCCCCCTTGCTCTGACTCTGGCGCTCGGGACGGTGGGAAACCTCGGCGCCTGCTCCCTCGACCAGCAACCGACCAGCGACACCTGGCTGTTGGGGGGAGCGCTGCTGACGTCGATACTGCTCCTGGCTCTCTCCCTGCGCCATGCGGCGCACCTCCGGGACAGGGAGTCGAAACTTCAGGCAAAACTGGGGGAGAAAGAGCTGCGCCTGGACCTGGCCAGAAATACATTCCAGATCGGGTTCTGGGAGTATGAACCCGGAGGCGGCGGAGAGAACTGCGACGATGCCGTGCTTCGCTTCCTCGGAAAACAGGCCGACGAATCAGCCTCACCCTACGAAAGCTGGCGAGCCTCCGTTTTGCCCGAGGACCTGGTCGAGGTCGAGGAGGGTCTACGTGTCGCACTGAACGGGAAGACAGCCTTCGACGCCACCTACCGCTTCCGCCGGGACGACGGACAACTGCGCGTGATCAGGGCACATGGCCGACTGCGGAAGCGCGAAGAGGGCAGGCCACCATGCCTGATCGGCGTGAGCAAGGACATCACCGAACTGGTCCAGAGCGAGCATGCCCTGAGGGACAACGAGCGTTTTCTCAAGATCCTGGCCAACGTCATTCCCGGCATGGTGGGATACTGGACCTATGAACAGTACTGCGCCTTTGCCAACGACGAATACCAGCTCTGGTTCGGCAGGAGTCCCGAAGAGATGCTGGGCATGCACATACGAGAACTGCTGGGTACGGAGCTGTATCAAGACATCGAGCCATTCATCCACGGCGCGCTGGAGGGAGTTCCCCAGCACTTCCAGCATGCATTAACACGGTCCGATGGCCAGCACTGCCACACCATGATCCACTACATACCGGACATGGAGGGGGAGCAGGTCCGCGGTTTTTACGAACTGGTCTCGGACATCACCGAGCTCAAGCAGACCCAGTTCCGATTGGAGGAACTGAACACGGCCCTGCAGCAACGCACCGAGGAGGCCGAGGCGGCCAACGCGGCCAAAAGCCGCTTCCTGGCGAACATGAGCCACGAAATCCGCACCCCCATGAATGCCGTGCTGGGACTGCTGCACCTCTTGCAGCGCACCGAGCTCTCGCCCCGGCAGCATGACTACATCGAAAAGGTGCAGATGGCCTCCCGTTCTCTGCTGGGAATCCTGAACGACATCCTGGATTTTTCCAAGATCGAGGCGGACAAGATGGAGCTGGAGACGGTTCCTTTCTTTCCCCAGGAACTGCTGAACAACCTGGCGGTGTTCCTCTCCCCTTCCTTGCAGAACAAGAAGGTTGAACTACTCTTCGACGTCGACGCCGACCTGCCCCCCACCCTCCTGGGGGACGCCCTGCGACTGCAGCAGGTGCTGCTCAACCTGACGGGAAACGCGGTCAAGTTCACCGAGCAGGGACGGATTGTCGTTACCATCCAGGTAGTCTCCCTCACCCCGGACCAGGCCCGGGTCAGGTTCTCGGTGAAGGATACCGGCATCGGCATCCCGGCCGACAAACTGGAGAGCGTCTTCACGGGATTCGTACAGGCCGAGTCCTCCACCACCCGACGTTTCGGCGGCAGCGGTCTGGGACTGACCATCAGTCGCCGCTTGGTTCGTCTGATGGGGGGCGAACTGGAGGTGGAAAGCACGCTGGGCAAGGGGAGCACCTTCCACTTCACCATCACCCTTGGCCGGGACGGTGACACGCCGGCCATGAACAGCCGCGCGTACTCCGGCCGCAACGGTGCAGGGCAGAGGAGTCGCTTGAAGGGGTTGCACCTGCTGGTGGTGGAGGACAACCCCATCAACCGGCAGATCGCCCAGGAACTGCTCAGCCAGGAGGGTGCCGGCGTCGAAGTCGCCTCAAGCGGCCGCCAGGGATTGGACCTGATCGCCCGGGCACAGGCCCCGTTCGACGCGGTGCTGATGGACATCCAGATGCCGGACATGGATGGCTACTCAGCCTCGCGCCGAATTCGCGATGCCCTGGGCATGATCAATCTCCCCATCATCGCCATGACCGCCAACGCGCTCCCGGACGACCGCAGGCGGTGCCATGCCGCAGGCATGGACGGCCATATCGCAAAACCGATCGATCCGGAGACGCTGATCGCCGTCCTGCAGACCCACTGCGGCGAAACCACGGAGCTGGTGGAAGCGCAGACGGCAGATTCAATCCTCGGTGGTGCACAGCCCGAGTTTTCGCCACAAGATGCCCTGACCCGCCTGAACAACAACCGCGGCCTGTATGCCCGGCTGGCCCGTTCCTTTGAACGTGATCAGGCCGGAGTCGCGGAGCGCGTGCGTGACCACCTGCGGCAGGGGAAGATTGACAGTGCCGCCAGCGACCTGCATACCCTCAAGGGGGTGTCGGCGACCCTGGGCGCCATGGGACTGTCCCGCTGCGCGGCCGAAGCCGAAGCGCTGCTCCGCGGAGGCCGGCCCCTGGGCGAAATCCTGCTCAACAACCTTGAGCGGCACTTCGCCGAGGCGTGCGGCTTATTGCGCCGGTTGGCCGACGAGCTTGACCCGCCTCGAGAGGGGGCCGGAGAGGAATTGCCTGACATAACCCCGGACCCAAGAGAGGTCGCCGCACGCCTGGCTTTGATGGAAGATCTGCTGCGCGTGGGCAACATGCGGGCGCTGAACGAATACGAGGGGATCAGGCGGATCTGCGGCAGGGATCTGCGCCAGCGATTCTTCCTGCTGGACGATGCCGTCAAACGACTCAACTTTCCCGCTGCCGCCACCCAATGCCGAATCATTCGAGAGGAACTACCACCATGACTTCCGACATCTCTTCACCCAGCGAGCCGCAAGCAGCAAGCGCACCCGAACCGCGCCCCCGCCTGTTGATCGTCGATGACGAACCGACCAACATCCAGAGCCTGTACGAGATATTCCGGAGTGATCACGAGGTCTTCATCGCAACCAGCGCCCTGCAGGGACTGGAGATGTGCGACAACAACCCGCCGGACCTGATCCTGCTGGACATCGTCATGCCGAGCATGAACGGGCTGGAAATGTGTCGTCAGCTGAAGAGCGACCAGAGAACACGGGATATCCCGGTAATCTTCGTCACAGCCTACGGCAATCCCGAGGAAGAGACCCGCGGACTGGAGGCAGGAGCGGTGGACTTCATCATGAAACCGTTCAACAGCGCGGTGGTCCGCGCCAGGGTCCAGACCCACCTGACCATGAAGGCCCAGGCAGACCTGCTCCGCTCCATGGCGTTCATCGACGGCCTGACCGGTGTCGCCAACCGCCGCCGCTTCGACGAGAGCCTGGAGGCGGAATGGCGCCAATGCCGGCGACACAGGGCCCCCCTGGCCCTGCTGATGATCGATATCGATCACTTCAAGAAGTACAACGACAGCTATGGCCACCAGGAAGGGGATGTCTGCCTGCGGAAGATTGCCACGCTGCTGCGGGAAGAGTTGGGGCGGCCCCATGATCTCGTCGCGCGCTACGGCGGCGAGGAATTCGCCTGCCTTCTGCCGGGGGTGGACATGGAAGGCGCCATGTACAAGGCCCAGTCCATCCTGACGGCGCTCCACAGACAGGCCATCCCCCACGTATCGTCCGAGACGGCGCCCTTCGTCACCATCAGCCTCGGGGTGGCGGTCACGTTTCCGGGGCCGGAGCCAAGGCACGGGCAGCTGGTGGCCACGGCCGACGCCCAGCTCTACAGGGCCAAACAGCAGGGACGCAACCGCATCTGCGGCCAGGAGCTAACCGACTGAAACGGCCGGAGCGGCTGACAGCATCGGTGATCAGTTTTTTCGGATTTCAAGGGAATATGGAGAGGAGAGAGCGATCTCTTTCGGGGAATCAATACTCTTCAAGGGAGGCGTGGGGGAAGCTGTCATCCAGCCGAAACAGCACACGGCAGGGTTCCCAGGGAGACCCTGCCGTGTGCAACCGGTCCACGAACATGTCCATTCGCCGAGTTAAGGGGGCATCCCGCTCACGCCGTGCGCTCACGCTCCCTAGCGCGCCCCTCCCGCCTTTCCGACCAGCAATGACAACCCGGCCATCGACGGACCTGAGCACGGGGTCAGGGAAAACATACGAAAGAACGCCGAGTCCTTCACATTCAGACCATCGGGAACCTGGGCAAAGAGCATGTTTTCACCGGTATCGCAGTTGGGCTTGATCCACAGTGCCATGCCCTGCGGCAATCCATGGGTCAAATACATGGTGCTAAACAGGTCTTGCGACGCGTCGTAGCGGGCCAGATCATCTTTGCTGAGCGAGAACGTGTACCACGACATAGCAACCTCCCCTTTCCGTTTTTCAAGTCCCGACTCCAGATACGCAGCAGCGGCTTACGTGTTCAACTATACTGCTGAATTGCGGCAATTCAACGCCAAGGCCACGAAAAGAACGCCCCCCCCCCCGCTTACGAG
>MTLE01001563.1_pt1 | contig 26164 bp, 20 predicted proteins | sample 1982461 | NCBI WGS metagenome assembly MTLE01 (sample SAMN05712605, study PRJNA340218) | biofilm metagenome | isolation source: sample SPL anode biofilm adapted to -200 mV | place: USA | collected 2012-02-03
ATCGAGGCGGGAACGCCCGCCATATTGAACAACCGGAAGCCCACGGCATCGTACATGCCTTGTTCGCCGCGCCCGCCGAAATCGCCTTGGTCAATGCAAGCAAACAGGTTCAATTTACTCCAAGAAACCGGATATTTCCGGCCGTAATCATCCAGCGCCTTGAGCCGTTGATTGGCGTAAAAGTCGAACTTCCACATGTTCTTGCCCATGGCAAAACGCCAGGCACCTCCCCGTGCGCGATACCGCACGTGATCGTAAACCTTGCCATCCACGACCAGCGTTCCCGTGTAATGATACTCATGATCCCAATTCTGTCCTTTCCAGGTGGTATTCTGCACGGAAGAACCCTTGGCAATCAGCCAATAAGTCTGAACGCGACTTAAGGCATTGGAATCATACGTAACCACTTGTTCCAGATTAGCGTCACCGCTGCCGGGAGCAATGGCGGCGGGCCACGGTGGCAGGCCATCGTAAACGAAATAGGCCAAATTAGGAGGGTCATCCAAACCGATGGGAAACTTGATCTGCTTGCCATCCGCCAGCTTGGCCGTGAAGCGGTAACGAATCAGCCGCCGGTGCGCTTGGAGGCTGCCCGGCAATTCCGCGACAAATCGCCGGCCACCGGCGTCCGCCGCTTTATCCGCCGCCATCGGCTGGGGTTGCCAATTGGTTTTATACGCGGGGTCCTTGAGTTCCACATAGGCCCCAGGCTCGAGCATCTGCGTCCAGAGCTGGACTTCTTTAACATTGGCTTGCGCCGAGATGGAAATTGTAACCGGCTGGCCGGTGCGCGGCTGCTGTGGGGCGTGCTTGGCGTGGTGCAGCGGACCTTCCTCCGCCGCTTGGAGGCACCAAGCAGCGATAAATGCGAACAACCCGGTCCAAAATGAATAGCGGCCGATGGTTTTCATGCGTCACTTCGTGCAGCCTGATAACACCAAATGACTCCTCGGATGTCGAGAGGATATTGGCGCTTCAAGGGCGCAGAAACCAACGGCGCGGCAAATTTAACCCGGGAGATTAAGGCCGAGCCCGCTTAGCCGTTCCACCATGAGTTCGGAATAGAAAGTGGCGTCCGACCAAGGGATCAATTGATAAGCATCCCAGCCTTTGCGGAGTTGTTCCACAGTCGTGCCGCGATATTGGGCATGCCAGTTGTAAAGTTTCTGCTCACGCTCAAACCGGGGGATGCGGTTTTTGAAAACCTTGGTCTCAGCCTGGGCGCGGGAGCGCAAGGAAAAGTGCTTCAACAAGAATTTCAGCGGGAAGATCTTCCGGCCCGGGAAGTTCACTTCGTGGCCGCCGGTCTGCGACAAGCCTACCGGCATCGGCTGGTTTTTCCACGCTTTGACTTGGGAGAAATGCCAATGGGTGCGGCCAAATTCAAAATGAGTCAACGCGCTCTCCACCGGTTTGGTGCCGTTGTATTCCTGGTGCTGCGTGTAATGGAAATCGATGACGGTAAAATCGATCGCGCTGTAACCCAACGCGTTAATCGAGGCGATCCCCTGCCCGATCGTCACTCCCGGCCAGGGGGAATAACGCAGCTCGTCGGAATCGTAATGGATCACCCAATCGCAGCCGATTTCGCGCCCCACCGCCTCGGTGTTGTCCAGCAAGCCTTTCCAATTGTAGTCCGGCGCGGGCTGGTCCGGAAAACGGCGTATGCTCACCGCCGGATAGGCACCCGCCAAGCGTTGCGCCAATTCCCAACTGCCATCTGTCGACCAATTGTCCACCAAGACCACCCGCGTGACGTCCTGCGTGAGCAGATGCATGACCACCGGCTCAAGAATGTCCGCCTCGTTAAAGACCGTGACCACCGCCGCCACCGATACCGGAGGTGCCGACGGCTGAAGGGCCACTTCTTTGCCCGTCAGGATCAGAATGCTCGATTTAATGCGCTGCTGGGCATTGTTGAACGTGTAGCCGCAGAGCAGATAAGGAAATTCCATATGCTTCAACAGGCGGCAAAATTCGTCTTGAGTCCATTCGCGTACATGCGCGCGGGTGGCCGGCGGGCCATCATCGCCCGGGCCGCGCACGCGATCGCGCGCGGGTGTCGTCATTAACAAATACTTGGCCTGCCGCGCCCAGGCGGCCATTCCCGCGAGAAACCGGGTAGGATCAATTATCCGCTGGACAACATCCGCCGCCACCACGACCGAACTGGCCACCACTTCGGGCGGCACCACGGGCAATCCGGCTTCCAAATCGAATTCCACGGGCGCGGGATCGCTGGGATCCGGCGCTTCGCCCGGGCGTTTGCCCATCCGGCTGCATGCCAGGAAGGCGCGCGTGCCGCCACCGGGCACGGGCCGCGCCAGGCCGATCTGAATCACATACCGGGCTTCCGAACGCGTGGCCAGGTACACGGCAAATTCATACACCGGCGGCAAAGCGTCCGGCTTGCCCGCGTCCACCGCGGGACGGGGCGTGAGATTGGCGCGATAGGTTTCGGGCAAAAACAATGGCGTCATGGTGGCTAAAGACTGGTTAAAACCAAACACATCATGGGTCTCTCACTAAGCGCGCTAATTCGCGGCCACGGAGTTCATTTCCGCGCCCGGCTTATTGGAGGCATCCACCGCCGAGGCGATAACCTGTTCCGCCATTGGCATTAGCTGCTTGAGCACGGGCAGCCGATCGTTAATGGCATTCACGATTTCCACGGATTGCCACATGATAAACCGGCGGTACCAGCGGACAAAATCGCGGCTAAGTTCCAAGTCCGCCTTTCCGGCAAAGGACGCCGGCAGCTGGGTGATATTGGCCGTCACCAACTGGCAAATGAACTTGCCCACCTCAATCTCCAGTTTCCAGCCGGGGATTTTTTCCCACAAAGCCAAAGCTTGTTGCGGCTCCTGGCCGAGCAACAAAAACTCGGCGCGCTGGGCTTGAATATCGGGATTATCAGGCAGGTTTTGAATGGCTTCCTGGGTCCATTCCATGGCCACTTCAAAGTAATCCGGAGAGCTCAGCGCAATCGTGCCGCCCAGAGTCCAGGCAACGGCATCTTTGGAGTCCTCTTGCACCAGGCCGTGCAACAAATTCAACGCTTCGACGGATTCCTTTTCGTGATGCAAAAAGCGGGCGAAATCCTGGCGCAAAGGCCGGCAATTGGAGTCTTCCGTCATGGCTTCGCGAAACGCTTTCATCGCGTCCGCCGGCCGGCCGGCCAGGATCATCGAGTTGGCCTGGCAGCGGCGCGGCGCCACCCCTAGCACTTCCCGAATCAGCGGCCAATGCACGGGTTCGTGGCGTTTGGCAATGCAAAACTCCATTTGCTCGGCGGCCTGGGCGTATTTCTTCAATTGGAAATACGCGCCGCCCAGCACGTAGTGCATGCTGGAAGTTAATCCCGGCCCCACCGCCAATGGCGAAGTCAGCACTTGGACGATTTCCTCATAGCGTTTGGCGGTCATGAGGTGGACGGGAAATTGGGTCAGCAACGATTCGCGCAGTTCGGGCACCCACAGGCGCTCATCTTGATCGCTCATCATGCGGAACGCCTGGCGGTATTTCTCCAGACCTTCCTCCGGCTGGCCGGAACGCGTCAGTTCCAGGCCCAAATTAAGCACCAGATTCGGCTCATCGGGCATTTCCAGCACGGCCTGTTGGAGCAGTTTCAAGTTGCGTCCCACCTTGTCACGCTCCTGCATCACGCTGTTTTCGTAGCCGTGATGGCGGATCTCACCGCCGCCAATGGCGATCTTCAATTTCCACTCTCCCGCCCGGGCCAGCACGCTGGGGAACACTTGCTCGTGCACACGGCCGATAAAGAATAGGCCGGGGGCGTTGCGGAACAGCCGGGGCACATAGGAACCGCCCACTTCGTTCAGGCCGCAATTAATCAAGGGCACGCGGCAAGCGATGGCTTCCGGATTGGAAATCGCCTCCACCATTTTCGGGTGTTCGGATTCGGGCAACTCCTCGTCCGCGTCCAGGCACAAAACCCAGTCGCCCCGGGCGTGCTCGAGCGCGGCGTTGCGGGCGTCGCTAAAATTGTCGTTCCATTTAAAATAATGCACCTCGGCGCCTAATTCCTTGGCAATCTCCACTGTGCGGTCGGTGGAACCGGTGTCCACCAGCACAATTTGCGCGGCCAGGGAGCGAATGGAAGTCAGGCATCGGCTGATGAATTTCTCCTCGTCCTTGGCAATCACGCAGACCGTGAGCGAAGGTGCCGCGCCTGCGCGAGCCACCGGCAATGCGGGCCAGTTGAGCTTGTGCTTCTTGCCTTTGGCGGGCAAGGCGGACATGAAGTCCACCGCCAGGTCAAAATGGGGCGTGAGTTGCAGGGCGCGCTCGCCGCATTGCCGGGCCAACTCGATATGGCCGGCCGATTGGGCGATTTGGCCCAGCATGACGTAGGCTTCAGGATGGAAGGGGCGCAGTTTCAACGCGTGCAACCCAAATTTCCAAGCCCCCAGCCAATCCTCCTTATTCATCAATTCATAGCCCCCTTTCAACCGCGCCACCAGCGCGGTCGGAGGCAATTCGATAGGACCCATGCCGGCCGCCGGGGCCACGGCTTGGGGCAAATCGGGGATTTCCAGCTTCAGAGATGTTTCCGCCGGCTGGGGCGCAACCGCCAAAGGCGCGGCCGGTTCGGGAACCGTGGCCGTGGGAGCTTCGGCTGCCGGCGCATTGGAAAGATCACGCCAAGCGCGGGCCGGGGCGTCAAATTGATGGTCTTGGGCCAAATCCGGCAAAGGTGAGTGCAGGGCTTGGCTCCACGCTGGCCGGGGCAACCGATACCCGTTTTCAATGAGCGCGTCGCCGGGCAGTTGATATTTGGCTTTAAACAACTCCCAATTGCGGCGCATGCTCGCGGTGTAATCGATGCGCGCGCCTTTGAACGATTGGCTGCCGGCGTGATGAATGAAAGAACTGCGGGCGATGCGCGCCTTATAGCCGGCCGATAGAGCGCGGATGCAAAAATCGTCATCCTCAAAATTGCCGCTGCCAAAGCGCTCGTCCAAGCCGCCAATTCGCTCGATCACTTCCCGGCGCGCGAGCAAGCAAAAGCCCACCACGCGGGTGATCTCGACAGATTTGCCCTCGTTCTGTTCGCCCCATTGCGCGGCGAATTCTTGCAGGCCGTCCACGCCGTTATAATTGGCGTTGGCGATCATTTGCGGCCCGGAAATGCAATTGGTGACTGGCCCGACGACGCCCACTTCAGGATAACGTTCCAGCACTTCGAGCATGCGGCCCAGCCAGCCTTCCGTCAGCACGGTGTCGTTGTTCAGCATGAGCACCGTTTTGCCTTTGGCGATACGCAAGCCTTGGTTGTTGCCCGCCGCGAAACCGCGATTGGCCCGATTCAAAATGACCGTGTAGTGCGGATTCTCCTTCGCCAGCGAAAGCAAATAATCCGGCGTGCCATCGGTCGAGCCATTGTCGACCAAAATCACCTCATGCGCCTCGGGGGTGTATTTTTGGAGGCTTTCCAAACAAGCCCGGGTGAATGGCAATTGGTTCCACGTTAAAATGATGATCGAAACCTCCGGGGTGCCGACGGCAGGGTTCGCCGCCACGACAGGCGCGGTGGGTGCGCTGATCGGCGCGAATTTTGGCGCGGGCGCGGCTGGGGACGCCACGGGCGCCGGAGGCGGGGCCAGTTTGGAACGCACGATGCGAAGATTGTCTTGGGCCATGGCGTTGCCGGGCGCCAAGCGCAAAACCCGTTCGTACACGGTGGCGGCGGCATCGTATTCTTTGCCTTGGAACAAGCAAAAAGCCAGTGAGAGGAGCCACTCCACATGATCGGGCTGCTTCTGCAGCAAGCGATGGAAATACCGGGCCGCCTCCGCAAAATGCTCCTGCTGCAAACACAAATCGCCCATGACCTGGAGCGCTTCCGGATGATCCGGATTTAGTTCCAAGGCGCGCCCCAAGGCGCATTCGAATAACTCGGCTTTCTCGAGCTTCACGGCCGCCACCGCAATTTTCACCAAAATATCCGGCTGGTCGGGGTGGACAATTTGGGCGCGTTGCAGGGCATCCAATGCCACCGGGAAATCCCCCGCTAAAAAGGCCATGACGCCGAGGGTTTGCAGCACGAGCGCGGAGCGCGGGGCCAGCGTTTCGGCTTCGATCAAAACGGTTTTCGCTTCCGCCAAGTCTCCTTTGGCATAAGCGGCTTCGGCAACTTTCAGCAAAGTGTCCACACTCGGGTCCAGCTTGTCGGCGGGGCCGGCCACGCTGGCGGCCGCGGCGGCTTGGCGGCGCGGTTCCGGCGCGGGTGCGCCCGCGGGCCGTTGCTTAGTGGCGATCGCGCGTTTAACCAGCGTTTGATGGCATTCTTTGAGCGCCTGGCGGTAGACCGCGCGCTCCTTTGCTGGATCCGGGGTTTTACCCCAAAGATTAACATAACGGCGGATGGCGTCCAACCGGGGCTGGCTCACCACGGCCACAATGGTTTTATGTTCGAAAGTCTGGTCGTTGCTGGGCGAGACGCTGATGTAATCGACCGCCAGCCCTTCACTCTCCATGAATGCTTGAAACTCGGCCAGATTCCATTCCCGCACATGGGAAGGATTGGGCGGCGGGCCATTATGCTGGGCGCCGTGGGTCAAATCGCGCTCCGGGGTCGAGATGACCAACGCTGGGGCGAAATCGAGCAAGCGGCGCAGTTTGCCCACCAAGATAGAGGGATCGAGCACATGCTCCACGACATCCGAACAAATGATGATGGAATCATCGATCAAAGCCGAGTCCAACCCCAGATCGCCGGGCTTTTCGAGATCCGTTTCCAGCCAGTCGCCGAAGGGATATTTGCGGCGGCAGTACTCGATATTTTTGCCGTAATCGATGCCGGTGATCTGGAAATGCTTGTGCAACGCGACCAGCTTATCAGCATGCCCGCAGCCGACATCGATGAGCCGATGGCAGCCGAAATAATTGGCGATCTCCGCCGCCAGCGGGTAGACGCACGGCTGCCACACCACGCCGGTGGTTTCGGTGACATTGTCCTCGAAATAATGAATCCGGTCGCGGGAACGGTAGCTCGGCTTGAGGCTATAAGATTTGCTGGGAGCGGTGGTCACGACGGGCTTGGGCACCGCAGCTGTGACCCGCTCGCCTTCGAGAATATACTGGCCTTGGCCAATGCCCGGCATGCACCGCACTTTGAAGTATGGAGCGATGAGCTGCTGCCACCATTCCACGGGCTGCACTGTTAAATGCAAGTTCTCGCCATTGGGCCCGAGCAAGCCGCTGGGCCGGGTGGAAATGGCGACCAAGACCCGGCGGCACAACCGCGCCGCCTGGCGAATCACCATTTTAATGTCGTTTTCGACGAGATGCTCCAAAACATCGATCGAGAGAAATAAATCAAACGGCCCTTGAATGAATGGCAGGCTCAAGGTGCCTCCGTGAATTTTATGGGTGGACTGGATGCGCTCGAACGCCGTGCGCGAGACCTCCACGGCCGTCACGCGATTCCCCATTTTTTCGAGGTGATGGGATAAATCCCCATTGCCCGCGCCGTATTCCAGCACGGAGAGGCCGGAGAATTTCCAACCCGTGCGCTGGAATAAGTTCAAGCCGGCGTTCTCATCGTACGCGGAATGGTTCTCGTGGCAGAAATTGTAAAGCTGTTCATAGGGGTAAGTGTCGCCAAACAGCAAAACCCCGGGGCGTTTCAGGATATAATCGATCTCCCCCTTTTTGTGGGTCGTGGAAAACTGGCCATTGGCATTCCAATAGTGGGGAGTTTTAAAACCATCGAAACCGAACAAATCCACCGCCAAGCCTTGCTGCAAACACAATTGCACCAGCGTGAAACCGGTCGAAGGATTCGGCGTTTCCGGAATCAGTGGGTGCATATCCTGGCGCGCGGCGAGCACGCGCTGGGCGTTGGCCTGGTTAAAGGCGGCCAGGTTGGCCGATTCGGGGCTTTGGGCGGTAAAGGGGCTGAATTCGACCACGCCGGTGCGGTGCTCAATGTCGTGCCACGCGTTGAGGCAACGGAAGGTCGTCTTGCGGCCCACTTTGGCTTCAAACCCGTCGATCCGGTAATTATTGAGGCGGATCACCGTTTCGTAGGCATCGATGATGGCGCCAAATTCATATTTGGGCGTGGCGTTGCCCACAATGGCCACCGGGCTTTTGAGATTGGCTAAAAGCTCCTCACTATATTCGGCATTCATGGCGTTAGTAACGGCGTTGTTGGCTCCCTCATACGAATCCATTCGCAGGACCCGTCCAGTCCATGACGAGTGCACGGCGCTCACGCCATGGACGACCCGTTGACTCGGAGGCAGAAAAGCAGATCGTATGCCATTGCGGATTTGGCTTTGCCGAAAGACGCGAACATTACAAACACAAAGCACTACTATACAATATATTACAGCAACTGCCCCACACCTAAGTGGCGGCTTATTGGCGCGTAAATACGGGGCCGAAGTCCGAGGCAGGAGGGTTTTGCCCATAGGCTATTGGCCTGGGCAGGCAGGATTTGCCGAGGCTTTCAAAAGCGTTAAAACCTCGGGCGATCAGCTAAGATGCCGGTCCCCAATTTCGGTCATTCCGCGCCTCAGGCGCCCCGCAAAAACAAAAAGCAGGGAAAACCCATAGGCTTTCCCTGCGCGGGGGGATAACGAGAAATCAATCCGTGAGCACCGGCTAAATCGCCAGCACCACAATATCACTGTCAGTATCGTCGGCGTTCGCTTGCATATTCGGGGAGGAGCGCCCTTCCAGCAGCGCCAAGTTTTGGAGCGCCAAAGCATCCTTGGGGCACAACTGGAGCACGCGCTCGTAAGTCAGCTTGGCCATTTCCATTTCTTTTAACTCAAAAAAGCATTTGCCCAGCAGCAACAGCACCTCGCGGTCACGGCCTTCCAAAGAGAGCATGCGATGGCAGACGCGGGCGGCGTCATAATGACGGCCGTTGGCAATATGGCCTTTGGCCAGCAAACAAAGGGCGTCCCGATCCGCCGGATTCAAGCGCAGCGCGGTTTCGATCGCTTCCTGGAATTTGTCCATATCGCCCAGCTTTAGCCAAACCGCGGCGAGTTGCGCATGGACCCCGGAATGATTGGGGTGCAGGCAAGCGGCCTTGCTCAGTTCCTGGCCCGCCAATTCGTAGCGGCCGAGCTGGTAATCCAGCGCGCCCAAGGCGGAGGCGATGCTGAAAACCGACGGCGCCAGCGTATGCGCGCGATGCAATAATTCGCGGGCCGCGGCCAGGTTGCCCTGGCCATACGAACGGTCGGCCTGGCGCAACACTTGATCCAAGTCGGCGGCCGGTCTGGATTCGGAAAACAAGGGATAGGCGAGACTCATATTCAAAAGGAATAAGCAGAGTTGGGTCGCAATCGGATTATTGCAACAACTTCAGGGCTTGCTGCGGAATATTATTGGCTTGCGCCAGCATGGCCGTGCCGGCCTGCAGCAAAATGTTGGTGCGGGCAAATTCCGTAGACTCGGTGGCGACGTCGACGTCCTTGATGTTGGAATTGGCGCTGATCAGGTTTTCCTTGCTGACCTGCAATTCCTCCACGGTGTAGTTCAAGCGGGTTTGCCGCGAACCCACCAGCGCGCGGTCGGTGGACAATTGAGTCAGCGCCAGCTTGATGAACGAAAGCGCGGAAATTGCCGCCGAGGTGGTGGAAATGGTTACTCCCGTCGTAAAGGCGTTGGAGTACGCCGAACCGGTCACCGTATTGCCGATGTCGATGCCCGACATGGGGAACACTGTGCCCTCGGCATCGATAATCACGCCGATGGTGTAGCTGCAGAACAGGGAGACCCCGTTAAAATCTTTGTGCGCCGTGTCGATCATGTGCGACTGCAATTGGACAAACTCGGCCTCATACAGGGCGCGGTCACTATCCGACTTGGTCACATCCAGCGCCAGCACGGACAATTCGCTCATGCGATCGAGCGCGTGGCCGATGCGCGCCAAATTGCCGTCCTGCGCTTGCAGAAAGCTGATGGCGTTGACGACATTGCCCTTGGCGGCGTCGAGGCGGTTGATTTGCGAATCCATTCGGGCGGATACGGCCAGGCCGCCGGCGTCATCAGAGGCGTCGACAATCTTATTTCCGGAGCTAAGCCGGGAGAGAGATTTGCTCAGGCTCTTTTGGGTCACTGCCAAGGTGTCCGCCGCTTTCTGCGCCTGAATATTTGTATTGATGATCATAGCACTTCCTTGATTTGCCACTTACCGGCCATGGGCCAGCTTCGCAGGCTTTCCATGAGCGGCTTCGGTTGCTTCCGTCGGGCCGCAGGTTTTTGCGAACTGCCGGAGGCTTGTTTGCCGCCAAGGGGTGTTAAGCAGAGGCTGTGCCAGCCATCCTCCAGCGATTGAACTCCCCCCCAATATTCCGGCACTCAGCCGCTCAAGCCACACCCTTAAAAAACGCGATTTTCCTAAGAAAAACCCAGTTTTCCACTCGTTGGAGTCAAATAATATTTAAGAAATATATTTATAATTTTATTTTTATTTAACCCCGCCTAAATGGACGCGGTTGAAGGAGGATAGGCAGAATTAGCCCGAGTCCCGGCGGGAAATGCCAGGCAACAAACCCGTTGCCACGCGGGGTGCGGCGGCGCTTGTTTCCGCGATCTAGGCGCCAGTTCTTATTCGTAAAAAACAAAAAACCACGCCCCCTAAAAAGGGAGCGTGGCAAGAGATAGGACTAGTGACGAACGAAAGGCTTATTGCAACAACTTCAGCGCCTGCTGCGGTATGTTGTTAGCTTGGGCGAGCATGGCGGTGCCGGCTTGCACCAGAATGTTGTACTTCGCAAATTCCGTGGATTCGGTGGCCACGTCGACGTCTTTGATATTCGAGTTGGCCGCCACCAGGTTTTCCTTGCTGACCTGCAATTGCTCCACCGTGTAGTTCAAGCGGGTCTGATAGGCGCCCACGAAAGCGCGATCCGCGGAAAGCTGGGTGATCGCCAGTTTGATGGCGGACAGGGCCGAAATGGCCGCGCTGGTGGTGGAGATCGTTACCCCGGTGGTGAACGCGTTGAAATAGGCGGAACCGGTCACGGTGTTGCCAATGTCCACGCCGGTCATCGGGAAAACCGTGCCTTCGGCGTCGATGATGACCCCGAGCGTGGCGGAATTAAATAACGAAACCCCGTTGAAATCTTTGGTGGCGGTATTTTGGATGTGTTCCTGCAATTGGATGAACTCGGCTTGGTATAACTGGCGGTCGTTATCGGACTTGGTGACGTCCAGCGCTAGCACCGAGAGCTCGCTCATGCGGTCCAAAGCCTGCCCAATGCGGCTTAAATTGCCATCCTGCGCCTGGCAAAAACTGATGGCGTTGCTCACATTGCCTTTGGCGGCGTCCAATCTCTTGATCTGCGCATCCATGCGGGCGGATACGGCCAAACCACCCGCGTCGTCGGAGGCGTCCACGATTTTGGATCCGGAACTAAGACGAGCGAGCGACTTGCTCAGGTTCTTCTGGCTGATGGCCAGCGTGTCAGACGCACCCTGAGCTTGAATGTTCGTATTGATTACCATAACTGCACTCCTTTGATTTGTATTTCACTCCTGTGACTAGCGAGATTGGCAGGCTTGCTTCACGTTTTTGGGTTGCCGGCAGAAGATTGCGGCCCGGTGGCACTCGGGGGGGTGTTGGGAGCCGGTTTATTCTGCTTTTGGGGCCGATTCAGTTTGGGCAGTATTTGCCAGCCGCTGGCCTGGGCGGCTTTGTTATTTTTCATGATCTCCTCAAAGACTTCCTGACGATGCACCGGAACATCCGGAGGAGCCAAAATTCCGAGTTTGACCGTTTCCCCCTCGACTTTCATTATTTTGACGATGATACGCCCGTCGATCACGATCGTTTCGTCCAATTTACGCGATAGAATTAGCATGGCCTTATAGGGGGTGAAGTTATTCCGCAGCCAAGGGTAACGGGTAATCTAACGCGTAATCCACGGCATTGATAATGACCACTTGCTTGGCCATCAGCGTGTGCCGGTTCACAATGATGGGCCCTTTCAAATTGACCGTGGCCCGGCCGCCGCCCCGCAGGGTAACCACATTGAGCACCCAGGCGTCTTCCGGCTGGATGATTCCCAATACGCGAGCGTCTTCATTGGGAATGTCCGGATGATAGTCTGGCATCACCTCGTAAGGGGAAATCACGATAAAGGCCAAATTCATCTCTTTGGTCTGGGCGCGCAGCCACAAAAATGGCTCTTCGCCTGGATTTGCCTTTAGCGTGTATTGCTTGATTTCTTCAAAACCAAGCAGCCCTTGAGGCATGGAGATAATTCGCTCCTCCGCTTGCCTCTCGGTGATCGTTGTGTCGGCGACTTTCATTTTGTTCATTTTGGCCTTAAGCAAGGAATATGCCACCCTCGAATAATTGCTCTCCTTAGCCCCGGAGCGCACGCCACGCCGGCGATTGATTTCGAGCCATGGGATGCCTCTTAAAGTACGCCGATCCCCTTGAAAATAAAGGAAAATACCAGATTACAGACCAATTCCCTCAGCCCCCTCCCCTTACCCTTCATCCGCTTGGCAAAAAAACGCAGGCCTTCGGCAGGCCACCCGCCCACTAGCACGCCATAGGCAAAAACAGCCAGGCGCCAAGGCTTCTTTTTGCCGCTGCGGAAAGACGGTCAATTAGGTTTAAGTCGCTGGCAAATAATGCCGATAGGCTGAGCATGGGCGCCGCTAATGGCGAGATCGCTAGAGTGTGCCCCAAGGACGCATGACTGAAACGGAAGCTTTCGATTTTATTATTGCCCTGATCTACGAGCGCTGCGGCATTCGCTTGCACGACGGCAAGCACCACTTGATTCGCGCCCGTTTGGGCAAACGCATGCGCCATTATGGTATTAACTCCTTGCCCGAATACTGCGAATTTCTGCAGAAAAAAGCGGGCGAAGACGAAATAACCCATGTGGTGGATGCATTAACCACCAATTTCACCCATTTCATGCGGGAGGAGGACCACTTCAAGTTTCTGGTCAACCACGCTTTGCCCAACTTGCTGGGTAAAACGGCCAAGCGCTTTAAGGTCTGGAGCGCCGCCTGCGCCTCCGGTGAGGAGCCCTATACCATCGCCTTTTACCTCATGGAGCATTTCCCCCTGGTGAACGGCTGGGATTGGCAGATCATGGCTACGGATATTTCCACCAAAGCCTTGTCGAAAGCGCAACAGGCCATTTACCCCAACGACCGCTTGGAATCCGTGCCCCAAGAATGGATGCGCAAATACTTCCAGCGCGGCGTTAATACGTGGGCAGATTACTGCCGGGTAAAAAAGCAAGTCACTGACCGCGTGACGTTTAAGCAATTAAACCTGCTCGGGAGTTATGACTTTAGTGACACGTTCGAGGTGATTTTCTGCCGCAACGTGATGATTTACTTTGATCGCCCCACCCAAGAACATCTGGTCACTCAATTGTGCCGCAAACTCGTCCCCAAAGGCTATATCCTAGTCGGTCATGCGGAAAGTTTAACGGGGCTGAACGTTCCCTTGCAGTGCTTAAAACCCAGCATTTATCAAAAACATTAGCTTACTCAAGGGTCAGACAACCTTACTATAAGAAATGAATCGTTAATGATGCCGAGTTCACCAAACTAATGCCTCATATTCCGCTACCCGAAGGAGATTGTCGAATGGTGCCCATCGCGGAGCTCGCCGCCACCCGCGAATTGGGGTGTATGCTGACCACCCAACCGCTGGGCGCTGGCTTAGGCGTAGCTTTGCATGATCCAGAGGCCAAAATCGGCGGGCTCTTGCATACTGTCTTGCCTTGGTCCCGCATGGACCTCAACCAAGCCAGCCAACAGCCGGCCATGTTTGTGGATACGGGAGTGAAAGCATTATTGGAGGCGATGACCGAGTTAGGGGCCAACCCCAAACGCGTGCGTTTAGTGGCTGCAGGCGCCGCGGATTGGATCAGCCCTCAGCCAAACCAGTCCATAGGCGTGCAGAACGCTCTAGCCATTGAAGAGATCGCCAAAGAATTAGGGTTGCCGTTGTCGGCCATGCGCCTGGGAGGGCGCGATAATTGCTCCCTGATGTTACACGTTGCCTCCGGCAATGCCTGGATCAAATTTTCGGGACAATCTAATCACGTGTTATTATGCCAACCCTCGACGAGTACATAAGCAGCGTCAAGGACTTGCCGCCAGCGCCCCGGGTGCTCGCCAAGTTGTTGGGTGCCTTGAGCAAAACCGATTCCGATACGTCGGAGGTCGTGCAACTGATAACCTATGACCCATCGTTAACCGCAACGGTGCTCAAGCTGTGTAATAGCGCCTTCTTTGCCTCCGCCACTCCCGCGAGCGACCTGGACGAGGCGGTGCAACGGGTGGGATTTAACAGCATTTACCGGATCGTGGCTTCGGTGAGTGGTTCGCGACTGCTCTCCCCGGCCCAAAAAGGCTATGGTTTCGCCGTCGGGGAACTCTGGAAACACTCCGTGGCGGCGGGAATTGCGGCTCAAGTCCTAGCGGAGGAATTGGGCGACGAATCTAATACGGTGTTTACTGCCGGGCTGCTCCATGACCTAGGCAAAATTATCCTAGCAGGAGCGTTAACCGATAAATATGTCAGCCTGGTTAAGGAAACGGAAGCCAACCAGCATTCACTGCTGGAAGCCGAGAAAACCATTCTGGGCGTGCAACATGCCGAAATCGGCGGCCGCCTGTTGACCCAATGGAAATTTCCCGAAGCTTTGATTGCCGGCGTATGGCATCACCATCAGCCTTCGGAGGCCGGCCCGCATAATCGTTTGGCGGCCTGCGTTTACTTAGGCAACATGATCGCTCACTTTATGGGGTACAGCTATGGACATCAGGCTTTTGCCTTTCGCGGACGCAGCGAGGCCTTGGAGATATTAAGCTTAGGGCCAGAACAACTTCCGCAATTTATGATCCAAACTTTTGATCGCTTGGAAGCGGTCGAATCCTTATTCCATCCCCTAGGTTGAACATGCCCTCCCGCCGCATAAAACTCTTAGTGGTCGATGATTCCGCACTGGTGCGCAAAATCATTACCGAGAGCTTGTCGAAAGATCCGGACATTGAGGTGGTCGGAACGGCCATGGATCCGATTATAGCCAAGGATAAAATCCTCAAACTGAACCCGGACGTCTTGACCTTGGATATCGAAATGCCCCGCATGGATGGGCTGACGTTTTTGAAACTGCTCATGAAGAACCGGCCCATGCCGGTCATCATCTTCAGTTCCCTGACCCAAGAAGGATCGCAAAAGGCGATGGAAGCCTTGCAGGCCGGGGCGGTGGATATTTTGGCCAAACCCAGTGGCTCTTTCTCCGCCTACGAAGATGGCACCCGGCTGGCGGAAAAGATTAAAACTGCCGCCCAAGTTAAGCTCAGAACGCGGAGCCTAGGCGCGACCGAAACGGATTGGTCCGCGTCGGCGCCGGCCTCGCCCGCCCTATCGGCCCTGCCGAAGCCATCCATCATCATTCCCGCAGCCACCCCGCCACCTGCACCCGCGCCGCGGCGACCGTTGATGTCGGCTCAGTTGCTAGCCTCCAAACCTAGCCCCCAAGGGCGCCAGTATTCGCCGCGCCACGTGTTTGTCATGGGCGCTTCCACGGGCGGCACCGAAGCCTTAAAAACCGTCCTGACCGCCCTGCCCGCCGATATGCCCGGGATTTGTGTGGTGCAACACATTCCGGCCTATTTCTCTTTAGCCTTTGCCAACCGGCTCAACGACCTCTGCCAGCTCGAAGTGCGCGAAGCCCGCCACGGCGATGAAGTCCGCCCCGGATTAGTGCTCATCGCCCCGGGCGGCCATCACATGGTCATGCGCTGGGTGGCAAATAAGTACGTGGTTGATCTCAACGATGGTCCCCCGGTGCACCATCAACGGCCGGCCGTGGATGTCTTGTTCGATTCGGCGGTCAAAGCCGGTGCCGGGCCTACTTCGTTGTCGGTCGTGATGACGGGAATGGGCGGCGACGGCGCGCTGGGCATGCTCAAATTGCGCGAAGCCGGATCCACCACCATTGCCCAAAACGAAGAAACGTGCGTCGTTTTCGGCATGCCGCGGGAAGCCATCCGGGTGGGCGCCGCGCAACACGTGCTTTCCCTCTATCAAATCGCGGCCCGCATGGACCGCCACGCCTCGGATATCGCGCTCAAGGCTGTTTCTCCCGGTTAATCCACCGAAGCCGGGTGGATTTTGGAATTGCCAGCCCACAGGCAAACCGCAAGCTGGCATTAATGAACGCTTCTCCCCGCACCTACCTGGGCATTGATGTTGGCGGCACCAAGGTTGCCGCCGGTTTAGCCGATTTGCCCCACGGCAATGCGCACGCGCGCCGCACGATTCCCACCCAGGCGGAGCGAGGTGGCGAAGCCGCTTTGGCCGCCACGGGTCAATTGGCGCGCGAAATGATGGCAACCGCTCGGAGCAAGGGCCTCGAAGTGGCCGGCATCGGCCTTGGCGTGTGCGAGTTGGTCGCTCCCGATGGAAGCATCAAAAGCGCCAATTGCTTACCCTGGACCCGGGAAGCCGTGCAAAAAGAACTCGGCTCTCTGGCCCCGCTCACCATCGAAGCCGATGTGCGCGCCGCAGCCCTAGCCGAAGCCAACTGGGGCGCAGGCCGGGGCAGTCACGTCTTCCTCTACGTCACCGTCGGCACCGGCATCAGCTCCTGCCTGATGCTCAATGGCCAGCCTTACCTCGGGGCGCGCGGCCTCACCGGCACCATGGCCAGCAGCAGCCTAAGCTTTCCCTGCGAGCAATGTGGTAAAATTAATCGAACTGAATTGGAAAAAATCGCCTCTGGCCCTGCTTTGGCCTTGCGCCTTAACCGGGCTGCGCCGGGCCGGGCCGCCAATGGCCGGGAAGTGCTAGCCGCCGCCGAAGCGGGAGATTCCCTAGCCCGCGACGTGGTCGCCTCGGCCGGGGAAGCGCTGGAATCCGTCGTCGCCCTGCTCATCAACGTGCTGGACCCGGAAAAAGTGGTGCTGGGCGGCGGCTTAGGCAGCAGCGAGGGCTTGTTCTGGGATAGCTTTGTCGCCGCCACGCGCCGGCACATATGGTCAGAGGCGCATCGAGATTTACCCATCGTGCGAGCCGCCACCGGCCCGGACGCGGGCTGGCTGGGAGCGGCCTTGGCTGCTGCTAACGCCCAAGTGCGCCGCTCGTAGAATACTAATCGCCCGGCTATTTGCCAACGGCCTGCGCCAGGCGCCGCAATATGCCATCCGGCTCGGCAATGCCCAGGCTGGTGATCTGGTTAGCGCGCTCGGGTGAATCCGCCACGGCGTAAATCCGCAATTCATCAGCGTTGCCCGAGGGCCGCACATGGGCCACTTCGCCATTGGCAAAACTCATCCGCAAGCCATCCGTGAAATCGAACTTCACGATCGCCGTAAAGCCATCGGCGGCGCGAAAAAATTGGGTCAACTCCCGCCGCACGGCCAAGGCGTCATAAGCACAGGAGATTGCCTGGCCAGTGGCATCCTGACAGCTCGCTTTCTCGCCCGTAAAGATGACCGTCCGCAAGGCTTCTTCGGTGGGCATGAACCGGGCCATGATTTGACGGCTGGTTTCGCGGGGAAAATTCTTCAACAACGCGGCGCGGCTATGGCGTTGGGGCAACCGGGCGAACACCGCCGCCAGCGAAAGCCGTTTTTCCTGGGCGGTGGCAAGCACGCAGATCAGCGGCAACAGGGCATCGCGCGTGGGCAGGGCGCGCAATTTCTGGCCCGCGCGGACACAATCCGATCCCAGGAGAAACCCGCCATTGGCCTCCCAGCCGCAAATGGTCCGCCGCCCCTTGGCGCGCGCTTGCTCGATCCCGGCCACGACTTGCGGGGAGCCAATTTTGGTTTTGGGTTCGAGGATGGCTTTCAACGGGCCGCGATCCAGGGCGTCATTGCAGCTAATGGGCACCACCACGGCGTCCGCCCCCAAATACTCGGCCGTCACCATGCCCAGCAAGTCGCCACTGTAAAAACGCACCCGGCAAGGCTGCGCGGCATCGCCCGTGGGTTCGGCTCCCAGAAATAACGGCCGGTCGCTGTCTCCATCGGTGGAAACAACGGCATCAAACGGCCCGGTTTTGCGCCAAGCCTCGTTAGCCAGCCGTTGAATGGTGTCCAACTGTTCCGCATCGATATTCTCGGTGTCGATCGGCACAAAGGAGTCGCTGCGGCCCGCGGGCGTGACTTGCGCCCCCAATCCACGCAGCACTTCGACCAGCACGTCGCGGCCCACCGCCGAATGTTGATACGCCAGCAAACGCAGCCCGGCTAGCCGTGATTTGCCGAAAAACTCCGTGTAGCGGGCCAGGTACCGCGCCCGCGCCTCGGGTTGCGCGGCGGGCAATTCTTGGTGCCCCGCCTTGAACATTCCTTGAGAGTTAAATGGCGATAACCGGGCGGGTTCCGCGTAAATCTTTTGCCGCACCCGGTCCACTTGCTGATTGATCGGAGCTTCGTCCTTTTTAAGCAATTCACTTTGCGCGGTGTTGGTTTTGTAGCCGTTCCGATCAAATGGAATGTGGCTGCCGGTGACCATGATGCTGCCCCGGCCATTTTCCCAAGCGTAGTGCGCCAAGGCCGGCGTGGGAATGAATCCCAAATTCACCGGTTTCATCCCCGCATCCTGAATAGCCCGCACCACCGCCTGGGCCAATTCGCCCCGGCCACCCAATTCCGGCACGAGCTCGGTGGTGCTGGGCCGCAAATCGCACGCGAAATAAAAGTCATCCCCCCGAACCACCCCGCCTTTCTCGCGCGGCAGGGATTGCAGGTATTCGATCTCAGCCAGCGCGTTGAGGTATATTTCCAGTTGGGAGAGATGCGCCACCAGGCCGCGCCGCCCGCTCGTGCCAAACTTCAGCGGTTGGGGTTCGTATTGCAGCGCCGCCCGCAATGATTGGGTCGAATATTCCATAACTTCGGATATCAAAAATAACGGGTACCGGCTGATTAGGCAAACGCGCTTTCAACAGCTCCCACCAAGAAGCCGCCGTTATTTAGCCAATGAATTCTTCCAAGTAACCACCTTCCGGGCTCCCGCCCGCGCGTTCGTCCAGCTTATAAATACGTTCCAGCAACTGCCATTTTTCTTTGGCTGAAGCCTGCGGCGAGGTTTTTTGATACTTGGCCACGGTGGCTTCCCACTCGCCCTGGCGGGGCAAGGCCGCCAGCTTCGCCATGGCCTTGTCGTGGTTAAAATCTGGGGTCGTTTCCATGATCATGAACGCCGTGGTGCCGTGCAAATAAAGCTCCATATCCAAAATGCCCACGGATTTCATGCCTTCGGTGATTTCCGGCCAGGCGGCGCCGGCGGCGTGCAATTTCTTATATTCCGCGAGCAAAGCCGGATCGTTTTCTAAAGCCAAAGCCTTGCAGTAACGTTTACGTTGCATATGACAAATATCCCGCCGGCATAAGTGCGAGCGGCGGGAATATCCAGGCGAAATAGCGCTGCCGCCGCCCTGCGAAACCAAGCCTTGAGGGCCGGCCCATCAGAGCATAAAGCGGCCTCGGAGGCCATAGCAAAACTTGCCATGGGCATGGAGGATTTTGACTTTCCCCTCCCGGCGCCGGAAATTTTGCGCATCCGGAACCGCGCAGCCAGCCGGTTTAAAACTTGACCGATGTGCCGGCGATCAAGCGGATGTCGTTTTTCTTCTTATCCGCGGCCGGATCGCTATCGTAAACGTCGTTCAACACCACGCGCAAATTCCAGCGCTTATTGATCGCGGTTTCGATTCCCACCTCGGCGGTGACTAAATATTTCTCGGCCCAGCGATCGACGCGCGGGACATACTCCACGGCCTGCCAGACGCGGGTGGATTCCGTTAGTTTATACTCAAACTTCTCGCCAAAACGCGCGCCTAAATAAGTTTCTTCATCTTGATGCCGGTATTTTTCAAAAATCACGGAAGGCCCCGCTTCCACATTCAGGCTAGCCCGCTTGTTTTTCACGAGGTAATAGCCAACCAAGGGCGAAACCCGGAAACGGTAATCCAAAAAGGCGATGCTGTCGTAGGTGCCTTCCAAGCGCAAACCCGCATAAAAGCGTTCATTGAATAGATGGTTGTACTGGGCATACGCTCCCAGCAATTCAGTGTTTTTTACTCCGCTGCTTTTGCCATAGCCCCCACTAATGCCCAACGACAAGTTGTCATTCGTCCATTTACGCATGGTCTCTACCCCCGCGTTAAACAGCAAAGTGTCACTGTTGCCGCTGGTGTAAGTGGCCCCGGCGCTAATCGTAGTATCCCAGTTATTGACCGGCTCGGCGGGCTTGGCAGCCTCCTTCGCGGGAGTGTCTGATTTCTCCGCGGGTTTGTCTTCAGCCATTATCGTTCCTGTCCCTAGCGTTGCCATTAGCAAGCAAGCGGCGGCCCGAGGCACACTAATTCCGTAAGTTTGTTTCATGTTGTCTTCCTTTAGTTTATTCCACCCCCCAAAGTGGATGGCTGTCGGCGCTAGTATAGCGCCAAATCCACCAACGAACAACCACGGAATGCCTTGGATTTCCAGCTTTTTTCACTACCAGTGAAGGAAGGGCCGGCAGCCTGCGATAGAACTCCGTTTACTCAAAAAACAAAAAAACGACCTGATTGGTCCGGTGAAAATCGGAAACAATCAATACTGGTTGAGGCTCGCGGGATTTTGCGTTCCCGCCCATTCCAGTTCCGCCAGGATTTCCCCGGCATTCACCACGTGAGCTTCCCCTAAGGTCACCAACTCCGGGGCGGTGTTGAAATCAACCGCCAGCAAACCCGCTGGCGCCGGTATAAAATCAATGGCCCACATGGCCCGTGAAATTTCCGGGGCGCCCGGATGCGCGGTCCGCTCCAACACCGTCTCATGGTCCTGTCGATTCGAACGCCATTCCCCTGCCCCGCCTTCTTGACGCAGCCATACCCCGATACGGCCGATCCGCACATGCCGGAAGTTCACCGCGCGATGCACGGGCGGCATAAACAGGCTGGCATACAACTCGGGACATTCGCTCAGGGCTTGCGCGAGAGACATTCGGCGTTTGCCCGCCCCCGCGTGCGCGAATTCATCCTCGTACACCACTAACTCATTTTCTTGCCTCCACGCGGCCCGCAAATCGCAGCCCCAAATACCAGGCGAAGCCAGGCGCTCCGCCAAATCCCGCACCACGCCATGCGGCGGCGTGGCCAAGCCCAAACGCGCGAACAAGGCGAATTGCTCGCGCTTGGACAAGCCGCCCCGGCCAAAAGCCAGACGCTGGAAGTCCGGCCCCTGGCCGTCAAAACCGCCATCGTAAAACTGGGCGTAATCCGTGATTAAACGCATGATTAGCGGGAATAGGGCGGCAGCGGATACGAGGTTTGATCCTTCACCGGCCCCAGCCCGCGATCCGCCAAATGGGGCAACTTATCCTTCCAATCCAAATCAAACTCCCGGTAATCACACAGCAATTCCTCGCCGGCGGCAATATCGCGCAAGGCCAGGCAATTGCACGAACCATCGGGATTCATGCCGACATTGGGAGTCTCGCTGTGATTCATGAACCGGTCGTTATCCCCGGGCAAAATGTAGACCCCGTCAAAGCGGCTCAAATAAGCGTAGTTCTTCAAATACGACCGCTCTTGCGCATTCACGCACGCGAGCATTTCGGGCGCGAAATGCAGATCGAATGGCGGCAAGAACCGCGAGACCATCTGGCCCTTGGCGATGGGTTTCTTGGCAAATACCCCCAGCCCATGCAGCGGGCTAGGCGCGAGATAATTTTCAATAGCTAACATGTGATAATGAATTTACGAAAAAACAAGGTTCTACAAAAACGCATGGGGAAAAGAAACGGCGCGGAGAGATTTCTCCACCGCCCCGAAAAAGTTTCACGGCGAACCGGCGATCCAAACCACCTGCGTGGCGGCCACCCAACCGGCGACGTCGTTGGCCGTGCGCACCATATAATAACCGCCTTCCTGACGTTCGCGGCGCACCACTTCCCCGGCAGACAGCAGCGCGATGGCTTGGCCGTGCGGCGCCGGGGCCAGCCGCAGCGGCGCGGGACTCGTGAGCATCACGCCCAGCTTAGTTCTTTCGTGAATCCCGGCCAACCCCGGCAACACCAGGAGAAAACCCGCCAACCCACCGGCCACAAGGCCTTGGCGCCAATTGGTCTTGGCAGGATGGGCGGAGTTCGGCCATAAAGCCGCCGCCACAGCACTCCATAAAAACAACGCAGCCAGCCAGGGCCACCAAGCCGAGGGCAACCACGCCGAACAAAGCTCTGTCCAGCCCGGTTCGGGCAAATCCAAGCGTTCCGTTTTGCGGGCAAAATCCAGATTATTACGGGCCGATTCAAGATACGGATCGAGCCAGCGGGCCCGTTCCCAAGCCAGAATGGCAGGCCCGACTCTGCCGGCCAGCCACTCGGCGTTGCCCAAATTGCACCACGCGCCTGGCGCTAGTCTTTTTAAAGCAGCAGCCTGGAAAAACCCGGCCGCATTCGTGAAATTCCCTGAAAGATAATTGGAAATGCCTTGTTGAAAGCAAACCGCTGGAACAGACGTATCCCCAATCATGGTTTCAGTGATTGAAACCGGTAACGTTATTGCTTTAACCGCCTGTCCACCGGCAACCGGTAAACCACTACTAGAGGCAAGTTGCTCGGGCTTTGCCGTTGCCCCAGAAAACACAACCGTCTCCGCAATAAACGGATAGGCATTTAGGCCAGCCCCGCTAAAAAAAGCAATCGCCAGCGCTGCCAGAAGTATCCGTCCGCAATACAACCAACTCCTAGGCCGAAGCCTTGAGATGTACGGAGGCAATTCTAAATCCGAGCCATTCATTTCTGCTTACTCACCATCGAAACCCTGGTCGCATCAATGCAAACCAGCGTACCCACACCCGAATAATGGCACAACCCTAGGCACCCTCACAACTCCTGATTTGTTGAGTGGAAAACGCGAATAAACATATAAAGTGCCAGGCTATTTATTGGAAGGCAGGTTCTAAGAGTGGTCTTGAATATGGATTTAGCCTCATCCAGGTCTTAAGCCTGCCCATTCAATTTCCAATAGAGTGCCAGGCTATTTAATGAAATAATCGCTTTTTCCGTTGCCTGTTATTCAACTTGCCGGTATGTCTGCTGAAAACATTCCAGAAATTTGATTTTCATTGAAGGCAAAGGCTTTGCCTCAATAAACAAAGGTCGGTAATGTCCGCAAGCCGAAAATTCTCAAACGAGTCAATGCCCTGCAATGAGGCGCAGCCAACCACGCATAAATTATGCTCCTGCAATCACTTAAAGATAAATCGCTTGCTCCCCTGATGGCTCAGTGTACCGCCTTAAGTTGGGTTCTCTTGCTCATTTTCTTTCCAAACCCTGGCCTACTCAACGCCGCAGAGATCAGTCTGGATTCCTCCGCCCTCGCTAAAGAAGTATCCACCAAAGGCTGGTTGCTCTATTCATCCAAAACATCCGATGGCAGTTACGATTTGTTCCTGGCCCGGCCCAATGGTTCGCAGGTGCGCAACTTGACTCACAGCCCAGAATACACCGAGTTCGGCGGCAAGTTTTCGCCCGACGGCAAGCAAATGCTCTACCGGCGTGTGCCCAAAGGGGAGGAAATTAACCACGATCTCTGGGGCGCGGCAGGCACCTTGATGCTCGCGAATGCGGATGGTTCCAACCCCGTGGCTGTGGGTGAGGATGGCGACTTCCCCTGGGCATGCTGGGGCAAAGATAGCCAGCAAATCGCTTGTCTCTACAAACGCCAAGGAAAGATCCGCCTCATCGATCTTGCAACCAAGGCCACGGTGAAGGAATTCCCGCGCCAAGGCATTTTTCAGCAAATGTTCTGGTCGCCCGATGGTTTGCACCTCTGTGGCACGGCCAATATGGAAGGCCAGGATTGGAACATCATCAGTCTCGACGTGAAAACGGGGCAACCCACCCTCTTAAGCCGCAATTTGAACTGCACCCCCGATTGGTTCCAAAAGGATCCCCATCGCGTCATTTATTCCAACCGCACTCCCGGTCTCGCCAATGATTATGGCTGGACCATGTTGATGCAAGCTACGGATGACGGCAAGGAACGCACTCTCCTTTACGGCGAGAAAGGCCGCCATATTTATTACGGCTGCACTTCGCCCGATGACCAATACGTGGTGTTCTCGCGCCCCGAACAAGATGGCGGCGTCGACGCCCCCATGGCGGTGATGCGCCTGGCAGATGCACCGATCATTGCCCCCGATTATCCCGAACTCAAAGCGCTTTATCCCAACGCCCATGCAGGGACCATTTTACAGCTAAATTTGAACGGGTTTGAACCCCAGTGGACTTATCTGGAATTAGGCGCCAAATAAATCGGGCCACCACGCTATGCCAGCCTCGGATGCACAACCTCCTCCTGAGCCGCCCCCCTGTCCCGCCGGCCCCAGCCGGTTGCGGGGCATCGTGACTATTCTAATCCTCGCGACTTGCCTGGGCTGGCTCACTTTGCGAGTGGACACGGGCGTAGACCCTATGGTCACCAAGCTCGGGCGGGTGGAAGTGCTGGCGCGACTCCTGGAGCGGCCGGAGACTTTTCCCCAACTCGGCGCGTATCGGTACACTTACGTATTACGTTACCAAGTGCTCAAAGTGTTTCGCGCCGATGCCAAGCGCCCACTCCAAGCGGGGGATACGATATACGTGGGCCATTACAAACCCTGGATGCCCCGCGCCCAAATCAAGGATTCCGATTGGGGCAAAGATCCCCTGGGTGGAAAGCTCAATCAATTTACCATCGGCGAGGTGCATCGCATGGCTTTGGATTATGAATTGGCGGACCTCGCTCCCAGTGGCGCGTTGGACTATTGTTACCCGCCGGGAACCAATCGATTTTTCGCGCTCTGGACGAATCCCGCCACCCCGTGACGCATGGTTTTCACCACTCACATCTTCATCTTTTACTTCCTGCCGCTGTTCCTGCTGGTGTATTTCAACCTGCCGCTGCGGTGGCGCAATTTGTGGATCACACTGGCCAGTTACACCTTTTACGGTTGGTGGGAGCCGTGGTTTGTCTGCCTGATGATGTTTACCACGGTGATGGATTTTGCCTGGGGCAAAGTGATCACCCGGCCCGGGGCCACGCGCACCCAGCAACGGCTGGCAGTAGCCGCTTGCGTGGTGACCAATTTGAGTTTCCTCGGATTCTTCAAATATTACATGTTCACCGCCGAAACTTTGAACCGGCTGTTGGAACTGGCGGGGGCGGAACCGTTCTCAGTGCTGCGCGTGGTCCTGCCGATCGGCATCTCGTTTTACACTTTTCATTCGCTTACCTACATCATTGACCTCTATCGCGGGCACGCCACACCCGCCAAATCCCTGGCGGATTTTTCATGTTTCGTCGCGCTGTTCCCGGACCTCGTGGCCGGGCCGATCATTCGCTACAAAACCCTGTCCGAACAAATCGCCAGCCGCCAGCACACGCTGACCCGTTTTGCCTCGGGCGTGGCGCTTTTCATCGCCGGTTTCGCCAAGAAAATCCTGCTGGCCAACCCGGCCGGCCAAGTGGCGGACGCCGTATTCAACGCCGGCCAACCCTGCGCCCTGGACGCCTGGTTTGGCGTGCTAGCCTATGCGTTTCAGATCTATTTCGATTTCTGCGGGTACTCAGATATGGCCGTGGGGCTGGGCCGGATGCTGGGGTTTGAATATCTCAAAAATTTCGACGCGCCTTATCTGGCCGAAAGCATAACCGACCTCTGGCGGCGCTGGCACATCTCCCTCTCGAGCGTGTTGCGCGATTACCTGTATTACCCGCTAGGCGGCAACCGTAACGGGCCCATGCGCACTTATATTAACTTGGGACTCGTCATGCTCATTGGCGGCTTTTGGCACGGGGCCAAATGGAACTTCATCGCCTGGGGCGCTTACCACGGCGCGCTCTTGGCTTACGAACGCTGGCGCGGCAAAGAAAGCGCTTATCAAAGCTTGCCGTATCCCGTCCGAGTGGCCATCACTTTTGTGTTGATGCTTTTTTCCTGGGTCCTGTTCCGCGCCGATAGTCTAGGCGCCGCGGGACAGTATTTTGCCGCCATGTTCGGGCTTAACGGCACCGGGGCGGTCGATGCCTTGCTGGGGGCGGAAATCTACCAACCGTTGCCACTCGTGGCCATGCTCGCGGCGGCGTTCCTGGTGATCCAACCGAGGCAGGCACACGAGGGGTCGCAGGCATCCCAGACCTGG
>MTLE01008184.1_pt1 | contig 26149 bp, 18 predicted proteins | sample 1982461 | NCBI WGS metagenome assembly MTLE01 (sample SAMN05712605, study PRJNA340218) | biofilm metagenome | isolation source: sample SPL anode biofilm adapted to -200 mV | place: USA | collected 2012-02-03
AGGGGATATAGAGGGGATATAGAGGGGATGTTGAGGAGATGTTGAGAAGATGTTGAGATTAAAGATATAAGTGAGATCCTTTAAAGATGCTGATTATTAGATAAATGGGACATGGTTATATATGGCTGGCAGGAGAGATTCAAAATTCAAAATTCAAGATTAGCCACTAGCTGCTGGCTGGCAGGAGAGATTCAAAATTCAAGAATTCAAAGATTAGCCACTAGCTGCTGGCTGGTAGGAGAGATTCAAAATTCAAGAATTCAAAGATTTGCAAGCACCGATAAACTGCTGGCTACTGGTTACCAGATCTGATCTATTTTATTATTCAGAGATCTTTTTGGCTTTTATCTTCTATGTCTGACCCGTCTTTTCTTTGTTGGAGGGGGTGGTGTTGGTTCATCTACATAACTAAGGAGTACCCCATTTAGATTGCGAGCAATGTCGTTGACGATTTGGCCAACTTTGGCGTTCATGTTGTTGAGGATAATTACGGTGAATTCATCATCAACAAAACGCGTGATAGTGGCTGTGAACCCATGCCATAATCCATTATGAAAAACAACTTTTCTGCCTGCAATGTCTTTAAATCGCCAACCAAAGCCGTAATTTACCTCTCTATTCCCTGATATTACAGCTTTACAAAAGGCTTGCTCACGTGTGGTATCTGATACTAATATGTTAGTCTCCCATGCTTTTTGATACAAGGCCAAATCTTCAACAGTTGAAAATATACTTTTATCTCCCAGAACTTGATCAGCCGGGTCATAAGGATACTCTCTCATTTTGCGCCCGCTATGAACATGTCCTTTCACTCTGGTTGATAATGTGTCGAGAATACTCTGTTCGTATGTGAAGGTGTTGTGCATTCCAAGTGGTTGAAAAACTTGATTCTGCATGAAAGTATGAAATGGAACTCCGCTGACTTCTTCTACCAGATATGCAAGAACAGCATACCCTGTGTTGGAGTAGTCAAATCTACTCCCTGCTTTAAAATATACCGGAAGTTTATACTTAGCCAGAAGATCAATCATCTCTCTGTTGGAGATAGGCTCATCTTTTTTCCAGTATTTCTCAACCAGATAAAGGTAATTCGGTAGACCACTTGTGTGATTAAGGAGCTGTCTGATGGTTACGTTTTTGTATGGAAACTCAGGAATGTAACGAACTACAGTGTCATCAAAACTCAATTTATTGCGATCATGCAGTATCATTACTGCAAGTGCTGTGAATGATTTACTCACCGAAGCTAACTGAAATGGTGAATTAGGCGCAAGCGAGTCTCCTTTTGTGAAATCAGCTAATCCAACAGCATTACGATATAAAGGGTAACCTTTATACATAACCATAATGGATCCGTTAAATCTGTATTTTGTGAGGATCTTGTCCAGCCTTTGCTGGACATCAACCAACTGATCGCCTGAAACAGGTGATACTGTTGGCTCAGTTGCCAATAATCTAACAGGTAGATAATCTATTCCTCCTAACCGATCACTTACCGGAAAAAGTCCGACAAATAGTATGAAAATGAGTAGAAAAGTTCGACGCAAGGCTCTATGCTATTATGAGTTTTTGCAAAAGTAACTTCATTTGACCATATCTTTACGTAAAGATATTCACAAAACAACGTACTTTTTTCAACATTATTTCTCCTTAGTCATGGTTAAACAGCTTAATATCCATTATACTGATGCTCGTAGATTCCTTGTTTTTCTTTTCCTGTATTGCAATTTTTCGTTATTAACAGGGCAAGATCGTATTCATGTTCTTGTAAATGGTTCTGCCGGTGGTATAGTCGATGGCAATTTGTCATCATACCTCATCGGCCCTGGTAATGATCAGAAATATATTTGTCTTGATGCAGGAACTCTTATAAATGGATTTTCAAAACTTAATCAATCAGGGCATCTCCCTAGTGCAATACCAAACAAGTCAGATTTGGTGCCCGAATGGAACATGCTTCGGAATGGTATATCCTGTTATTTGATTTCTCATGCGCATTATGATCATATAATGGGCCTTATCGCAGCTTCACCGGATGATACTCCTAAGCCTATTTTTGCTTCCCAACAGACGTTGAACGACCTGACCGAATTTGTTTTTAATAACCGTATCTGGGCAAACTTTACCAATAAAGGGGTAAGTCCATCTTTAGGTAAATACCAACTTCTCACTCTTCCTGATTTGACTCCAGTGACTATACTAAATTCTGGTTTTCAGGTTACCGCATATCCTCTTTGTCATGGAGGAACCGTATCATCAGCTTTTCTCATAAAAAACCATTTGGGAGCCGTACTCTATTTAGGTGACACCGGAGCCGACTCAATTGAACGTTGCACTAATCTGGCGTTCTTGTGGGCTCAGATCGCCCCTTTGATTCGCTGTAATGAGTTAAAAGCTATTATGATGGAATGTAGCTATCCAAATGAAAGAGCAACCGAAAAGCTCTATGGACACTTAACTCCTGTCTTGGTTTTTCAAGAGCTTTCTAAGTTAGCTAAATTGGTAAAACCTCAAGATTTTACCACCGCTCTAGAGGGTGTTACGTTGTTAATTACTCATATAAAACCTGACGGAATAACTCCTTCTAATGATAAACAAATGAAGGCTCAAGAGGCAGTATCAGGTTCTTCTTATTCTGAATATACCTCTTCAGATTATCTAACGGCCTTAAGTAATGAATTGGTTTTATATCAACTTACGGCTCTTAATAATCTTAATCTGAAACTGTTAATTGCGAAGCAAGGTGACTGCTATAGCTTTTGATGTAGTCTCATAGGTAAATCATGTCGGCAATTTTCATACATGACAAAAAATCAAAGATGATTATACATGACAGATCATCAGAACTTAACAAGATGATAGCCAAGTAAGATGGTCTGTATTTTAACCGTCCCTTTTCAGTGTTTTGGAGCTCCCTCGTCTCTTTAAACATCCATTATCCGCTTTTTACATCGAATCTTCAGAATTACTATGATTCTTTAAGTGGTTAATTAAGCGGTGTTTGTAATGTTAAGCTGTTTAATCCGTCGCTTTCTGATTTTGTGAATTTTAAAAGCACCTCTCCAGTGTCTCCTCAGTGATGTGCTCTTATAGCCAGATGCAATAATGCTTTCCAAAGACTTATGCCTCAATTTTTGGGGTATATGCTTATTGTAGACGAAAGTGTCATTCAGCTGTTCTGGAGCAATAATTGTAAAGTGAGACTCTCAATTAAATCTCAAACTACTAGTAATTCTTACTATTTCTATCAGTTCGTTAAATGGAGCATCATTGGAGATGCACTGGGGATGCACTCTCGAGATGTATAAAATCTGATAAAGAAAGTGTTTTAATCTTGTACGATATGACTAGTAGCCTCTGTAATGGGGAACTGGTATTGAAAACCAAGCAGTAGTTTTTCTTATGACCTTGGCTTTATGAAATAGAGAACCGAACAGTATTTCTATTCTAATTAGTCTTTTATCTGATCAACCAAACCTATTTTAATATCTATACAACAACCTTAACCGATCTTTCGTTGTCTTAAGGGTAGCAATTCTTTTAATCTTTAAGATAATAGGCTGAGATGGAGCCCTGTTTTTATTGAGGTATCTTTTACGACCATAATTAACGTGAGGAATTTCTTTTGAGGGTAACATTAAATAAATGAGTATGTTAAGGTTTTGTTGTGCACTCTTATTTCTCTTTACGTACACTGCTGTAATTTCACAGGAGATGCCTGGGATGACACAAAGTAACTATCAGGCATATAACTCTGCTTTACTGAATCCTTCAGCTCCTTTACATTCTAAAGCATTTCTGGATGTTAATCTGTTAGGGTTAGATCTCTTTGCTGACAATACGACGGTGTCAATTCCGGGCGATGGTTTTGCTTGGTATGATCTTTTAAAATCTGGGTATACAATGCCGAAGTATGGTCCTTATGAGCGTCCGGTGGTAGTTAATACAGATGCTGCGCTACATAGGGCCTACGTCAACCAGCGTTTGATGTTACCTGGCTTCGTATACATTAACAGGACGATCTCATATGGACTGTTTTTGTCGCATAGAACGATTGTCGCAGCGAGGAGGATACCATTTGAGATGGTGAATTTTGGGTATTATGATCTTTCTTATATCCCACAGCAGAGCATGTTATATCATGATTACGATATTCGAATATCTGGATTAAGTTGGAGTGAAATTGGGTTCAATTTTGCTAAAACGATTAAATATCGAAAGTTTAATATTACGAATGCAGGATTTACGATTAAAAGACTTTACGGAGCCGCTGCAGCCTTTGTTTCTGTGGATGACATAAAGTATGTAGTATATAATGACTCTACAATTGATATTCAGAATGTTAAAGGGAGGTTAGCCTATTCTGCTCCTTTGAATTACAGTAATAATAAGTATGATAGCGATGCTGGACCATACACTGGATCTGGTTTTAGTGTTGATTTAGGAGTGACCTTTATTAAAACGAAGAAGGAGGTTAATAGAATATATGACGGCCCAGCCTGTGCCTGGCAGTTTATCCCTTACGACTATCGATTAGGCATCTCATTACTTGATTTGGGTTATGTCAGGTTTAATGAGAATGCTTACGTACATACTTATACTGGTAATGGTCATTATTGGGAGGATTTCAATAAATTCAAACCTGATAATATTCATGATGCACTTAGCGAGCTGAGCACCCGGCTTTATGGCGATCCAACAAAGTCGCTTACTGATTCATCTTTTACTGCTTTTCTTCCTTCGGCGTTAAGTGTGCAGTTTGATTACCATTATAAGTCAAATTATTACTTTAATACCTTATTAGTTCAGGACTTACCAATATTCGGGGGGTATCGAGTCCCTCGAGAATCCTATCTTTCCTTTACACCCAGATATGAGACCAGAGTATTTGAAGCTAATATTCCCTTCGTTCTATATGATTGGAGGACTCCCAGGATAGGTCTATCTTTACGTTTGTATAGTTTTACTATAGGAACGGATAAGTTGGGCACAATGCTGGGTTTAGGAGATGTTTACGGCATGGATATCTACTTTTCTGTGAGGATGGCATGGCTAAAGGGATATTGCAAGGCAAAAAAAGAAAAGCATCCGTGTGGCGAGTTCCAGTTCTAATCAATTGATTCAATGCTTCCCTGAAAATAATTAAATAGTCATGTCCTTGAATTTTCACTGTAGCTAATTAGTGTATATATTTAAATAATAGATTGTTAAACCATGGTCTCGGGCAATTTGTGTAAAGTTAAACTTTGATTAGGTGGAAATGGTAACTAAAAAAAAACTATAAATCTTTACCATACTTAAAAAAAAATTGCTAAAATTGCTTCAAACTCATGCTAGAGATATTAATTTAGCGTATGAAAAGACCTTCATGAGTTGTTTAAGCATCATCAGACACTTTGACAACGAAGACATAAATACAATTCAATGAAAACTTCCTTGATCAACAGTCAGGCATATTGAGAACTGATTGTTTGATTAACTAAAAGCTTAGAACAAATTAACAGAACTGATTGTTATTAACAAATCATAAAAGTCTATAAATAGTTGTTAAAAAGACATACTGATGGGTACAACTATGTCAACAGTCACAACATAATTAGAGTTTCTTTGTTAACTAACCAACATTAAACCTAACTTTCAAAAAACCATAGCAGGATGAACAAACAAGATTTGATTGACGCAATGGCCGTGAACTCCGGCATTACAAAAACTGAAGCAAGAGTTGCTTTAGAGAGTCTCGTCGACGCAATGAAAGGCGCACTAAAAGGTGGTGACACCATCTCATTAACTGGATTTGGCTCTTTTCAAGTAGCCGAACGCTCAGCTCGTACTGCACGTAACCCAAAAACAGGTGAGACTATTAAAGTTGATGCTCGTAAAGTTGTAAGATTCAAACCCGGCTCAAATTTAAAAGAGGGCTTATAATCCCGCAATTTGATATTTATTGAAACCGGCTTCTGCCGGTTTTTTTTTTGTAGTCTATTCTGATTTAATTGGGATAGCCATCTAAGGGTGAACGGCTTCATGATAGAGACAGGATTCTTTTTTAAAAAGAGTTCATTCTTGTTTTAAGCGGATACAATTTCGTGACCGGTAAAAGACGCCCAACTTAGCAATTAATGGGTGCTTCATTAGAAAAGAACACTAAAATTTAAGAATAAATCCCAGTATTTATCCTGATTCATGTCAGACCAGTGAATAAGGAGGTGTCGATATTGGTATATCTGAAGCTGACAAAAGACCACAAAAGCTACTAGTAGTGTTATAGTAGTGTAGCGCCAGAAAAGTGGTTTAGGTTTGTTTAAAAACAGAGCAAATGGAATAAATAGAACTGGAAGGAATTCTAAAAGCACTCTTACTGAATAGGAGCCACCATACCACCAGTTCCACCACGAAGATAGCAAGTAGATGGTGATGGTCCAAAATGTGAAAAACGTCAGGAGATGATAAAAATCTTTTCGATAGACTGTAAAAGGAATGATAAAGAGTAGGAACGCAATAGGAGTATAAAGAAATAGCCCCTTTTTGTAGCTAATTAAAAAGTCTAGTATATGTGGGTTCAAAAAATTAAATCCTTCTGATCCATAACTGTAAATAAACCATTGACCGGTTGACAGTTTATATAACAAAAGCTGGATGGAGCAGATACTAAGAACGATTAAAACTGGAACAATCCATCTGAATCTTTTAAAGGATTGGGATAAGAGATTTTTGAGCTGAACAAGATCGTTTGAGAGAAACGGTATAGCTAGTATCAGGATCGCATTTATGGGTCTGATAAGACAAATGAGTCCGAATATTGCAGAAGCTGTTAAAAGCAATGCTGGTTTAAAAGAGGTGAGGAGGCGTTTAATAAGAAATATAAACGTTGAGAAAAGCGAAAAGGAGTAGATGTGAGAAGTACCAGGTTCGACCGCCGCATAGTAGAGTAAATTAGTTGAAAATGTTATTGTCAGTAGAATTAGGCTGACATTAAAAGGCGTAATTTGATAAAGTTCTAAGGTTTGTTTTAAGAAGTAGAGTCCCAGTATTAGGTAAAAGATGCCGGCCAGATTAATTAAAATAAAGTAGGGTTTAGAATAACCATCCTTATCATACCCAAGGAGCTTGGCGGTAAAGTGAGCTGTGAAAAAAAAAGGCAGTTGCATTACGGCTGTACCGACATAGTACTTATTAATGATTCTGCCATCTGGCGACCCTGTTCGATATTCATAATAAAAGGATGAGTCATATTTTGCTCCTTCGATTTTTGAAGTGAATGCAAAATTTAGGTCGTGGTAAACAAAAACAGCGGGTAGCCAGGCATAGTATCCACGAGCATCAGCTTCAAGAATGCCAAGGTGTTGTTTGTCTTTACCCCATTGAATATTTGAAGAGAAGAAGAGGCATGTCAGGAGGACAAACAGTAAGGTAAGATTTGGGGAGAAGTAAAGGAAGCGGGACTTATTCATTTGTGTAATCAGATTCTTTTCTAATTATCTTGTAGAAGCTGATAGGAACAGAGGTGTCGAAATTCATGGTTTGGTTTGTGACAGGATGGGGAAAAGAGAGCGTTTGAGCATGTAATCCTAGACGCTTCAATGGATTTGTTCGAGCTCCATACTTTTTATCGCCGGCAATAGGGTGTCCTATACTGGCAAGGTGTGCTCTGATTTGGTTTTTCTTTCCTGTTTCGAGAGTGACTTCGAGAAGGGCGTATTTTCTGTCAGATTTAAGTGTTTTGTAATGAGATACCGCTAATTGTCCTCTGATTGGATTATTAGAGATATTCATCTTGAAGGCTTTATCTTCTTCCAGATATGTTTTAATAGTGTCTTGAGGCGGATCAGGAACCCCTTCGGTAAGGGCGACATATTTACGATTTATAGCGGTATGATCCCAGTTTCGTTGAAGTTTCTCTCTGATTGCTTCGTTTTTTGCGAATAGCATAAGACCTGAAGTGTCACGATCAAGGCGATGTACAATGTAAAGACCTTTGTCAGGTTGTGTATTTTTTACGTAATCACGAAGAATATAGTAGGCTGTCTTTTCTCTCTCTTTATTTGTAGCGATAGAAAGGAGGCCTGCATTTTTATTAATGACGATTATAGCATCGTCTTCAAAGATGATCTTGAATTCGTTAAAATAGGGTTTTGGGGCTTGTTTATTCCAATCGATAACTACTTTGTCATTGGGTTTCAGAACAAAGTTAAAAGAAGTTACAATGTTGCCATTAACCGTGATTTGGCGACCGGCAAGTATTTTTTTTAGTAGAGGGCGGCCTTTTTCAGGCATTAGTTTAACTAAAGAGGAGAGTAATTCACCTTCGGTGTTAATTTCAAAAGAGGTCGAAGGTTTGATCTGAGGTTTGGGGCGGCGGTTGTCCATTTTTTAACGAATAATTTGCAAAGATAGGAAAAAGAGGGTGTCCAGGATTGGACAACATATGATTGGAGTTATAATATCAGGATAAAAGAAAGAGGGTACCCCAGGTGGGGTACCCTCTATGTTGCACGATTTAAGAATCGAATTAGTATCTGGGTCTGCGGTCGCCACTGCCACCACCGCGGTTAAAACCACCGCTATGATGTTCGCCACCACCACGGTTGAAACCGCCAGTTCTGCGAGGACCAGTGCTTTCTCTTCTTTCTTCAGATTTGTTAACAACGATTGCACGTCCGTTAACTTCAGCGCCGTTGAGTTCTTCAATAGCTTTTAGAGCGCTCTCATCATCGGGCATTTCTACGAAGCCAAAACCTTTACTGCGACGGGTGAACTTGTCGGTGATAATACGGGCTGCTGAAACTTCACCGTAAGCTTCAAAGAACTCCCTGAGATCTGCCTCTACGATACTGTATGGAAGACTTCCAACGAAAATATTCATAATGAATGTTTGTTAATGAATGATAATATAGCTACAAATGTAGTTTCTTAAGAGATGCGTTTTACAACTTGTTTGTCTTTTAAGGGAAAAAAAGTTGTATTTTGTTTATTCATCAGTGAATTACCTCCGTTCAGCTTGTCTTCTGGGGCCAATACTTCAAGCGATTCATCCGAAAAAGTGTGCAATGATACGGTTAAATTATCATATGCGCACTATCCGACATCACTTTTTTGCAAATATTTTCAAAATTTTCTCTTTTGAGGGTAATCTGATACTGATTTTTGAAAATTCAGCTTGTTAAATGGTCATATCATTTTTCTTTTGCCCGGGGCGGTCATTTGAAAGAATGAGTCTTAAAGAAGAGTCTGATGTCATGTAACTCCATGCCCAATTGATGAAGATAATGAGTTTGTTTTTTACACTGAGAATAAGCATTAGGTGTAAGAACATCCAGATTAGCCAAGCAATAGTTCCCGAGAATTTAATATTAGGAAGATCGACCACCGCTTTATGTTTACCTATAGTAGCCATTGATCCTAAATCTTTGTATTCATATTCCTTTTGTTCTCTTCCAAGTGAAAGGGCTTTTAAGTTTTTTGCAAGATTTTTGGCCTGATTAATTGCCACATTTGCAACCTGAGGATGACCTTTTGGGTAATTGGGAGTTGTCATTAAGGCAATATCTCCAATTGCATAGATATCTGAATAGCCTTCTACCTTATTAAATCTATCAACTTTGATTCTGTTGTTCCCTATTATAACCTCAGATGAGAGACCTGGGATTATATTTCCGGTAACTCCTGCTGCCCATATAACGCTTCTGGACTGTATCTCAGTTCCATTACTTAGTTTGACAAGCGAACCATCAAATGATGTTACAAATGTTCCGGTAATTAGATCAACACCTAATTGTTTTAGATAGGTGGCAGACTTATTGCGGGCATTCTCACTCATGTTACTTAATGGCGAGATTCCTCCTTCAATGAGAATAATTTTCAGTTTAGAGAAATCGTAGTCTGGGTAATCTTTTGGAAGAATATTAATTTTCGTTTCAGCAAATGCTCCTGCCAACTCAACACCAGTTGGACCTGCCCCGACGATTACGATGTTAAAGAGAGAGTCGGCGTTTCGTTCCATTTGATTGAAAACATCCTCAAAGTTGAGTAAGATTTTGTTTCTTACATTAATTGATTCAAAGGTTGTTTTGAGAGGCCACGCATTAGATTCAATCTCTTTATTACCAAAAAAATTGGTTCTGCATCCAGTTGCAATAACCAAGATGTCGTATTCAATGTCTCCAATTCCTGTTTTAAGGCATTTGTTATTTGGATCAATCTCGAACACATCGGCCATTCTAATTTGAAGGTTCTTTGAGTTCTGAAAGATCTTACGTAATGGGAAAGAGATACTAGATGGTTCTATCCGCGAGGTAGCAACTTGGTAAAACAGAGGTTGAAATTGATGGTGGTTAAGCCTGTCAATCAGTGTGATCTCAAGACCTGGCATGGATAAATTTTTCGCGAGTTGAAGCCCCGCAAAGCCGCCCCCAATTATAACTAGTTTTTTCACTGTTTTATGAATTTATCACTAAGAAACAAGTTGTATTGACATTTGTTAATGAACCTATAAAAAATCACCTCAAAGGAGGCTGGATATTGTATATTTGGAGTATAATCAAAGACAGGTTGTTTGAATATGATATTTTAGTTCTAGTAAATCTAACAATAACAATTCTTTAATTTAGACTATATGAGATTATTAACCAGAGTGAAGTGTGTAATGATAGTTATGGTAACTATCTTCTTGGTAGCATGTTCAGGAGGAAATAAGCAGCAACAGATGCCTGCCATTAAAGTTCCGGTTGTAAAAGTGATTCAGCAGGATGTTCCGTTGGTGGTTTCATTTGCCGGACAGATTTATAGCGATGCGGATGTTGGCGTGGCTTCAAGAGTAGAAGGCCAGGTTATTGGGATTCATTTTAAAGAGGGGAGTAGGGTAAAAAAGGGCGATCTCTTGTATACTATTGATCCTATAGTTTATCAGAATAAGGTTGATCAGGCTGAAGGAAATTTAGCTGAGGCTCAGACTTACCTGGTTAAGGCAAAGTCTGATTTAGCAAGAATAGAACCTCTTGCCAAAATAAATGCTGTAAGTCAGAAAGATCTGCAGTCAGCACAAGCACAGGTCGAGGCATACGAATCTAGAGTTAAAGCCATGCTTGCAGTGAAAAATAATGCGAAGACTGAGTTGGGTTATACCAGAATTACAGCCCCAATTGATGGAGTTATTGGTATCTCACAAGTTCAGGTTGGAGCTTACGTAGGTATGATGTCTAGTAAAGTGTTAAATACTATTTCTCAGACTGATTTGGTAAAGTTTCGGTTTGCCGTCTCAGAGAAAGATTATTTAAAATTTATTAGTCTTGCAGAGGATGCAAAAGAGAAGGAGCGAAAGCTGGCCACTGAAATGACCTTGACATTATCAGATGGTAGTATCTATCCGTATAAGGGCAAATTCCATTTTGCAGATAGGCAGATTGATCCCACCACAGGTGCACTATTAATGGAGGCTATATTCCCTAACCCTGATCGTTTTCTTAAGAGCGGTATGTATGGAAAGATCAATTTTGAAATTGGTATTCAAACTGGTGCTATGCTAGTTCCGCTATCGAGTGTGACAGAGATGCAGGGTAATTACTTAATTCAGGTAGTTGGTGATAGTAATAAAGTAGTACAGAAGCCTGTAAAGCCCTCTTCAATAGTTGCTAATGCTTATATAATTGAATCAGGTATTGAGTTAGCTGATAAGGTGATAATGGGCGGATCAATGATCATTCGAAATGGGATGGTTATTACTCCTGAGCCTGTTGAATGGGCTGTAGGTGTTACCACTCCATCGTTAGAGAAGAGTAAATAATCTAAAAAGGAACGACAATGGGAGAATTTTTTATTCGTAGGCCAATAGTGGCTATGGTTATATCCATATTAATCGTTTTACTTGGGTTGTTTGCTTTAAACAGTGTCCCGGTTGAGCAGTATCCCAATATTACTCCGCCATCCATAAATATTACTGCTAATTTTTCAGGAGCAAGTGCTGTTAGTGTTGAGCAAGCCGTTGCGACCCCTATTGAGCAGAAGATGAATGGTATTGAGAATATGATTTATATGAGAAGTACCAATACGTCAGACGGTAAGATGAGTCTTGCAGTGACGTTTGATGTTGGTACTGATCTTGATAATGCAAATATGCTAACTCAGAACAGAGTAAAGCAGGCTGAGCCTTTTATGCCGTCGGTGATAAAGCAGACAGGTATTCAGATAAAAAAGTCAAACGCCTTTCCTCTATTGATTGTTTCACTTAACTCTTCTAATCCGCTTTATGATGCTGAGTTTCTAAGTAATTATGCCAACATTAACATGGTTGATATCTTGAGTCGTGTTCCCGGTGTTGGTGAGATTTCATTGTATGGTGGGGCTGAATATGCTATGAGAATTTGGTTGAAACCTGATATGATGGCGAAATTGGGCGTTACTGTTGATGATATAAGAAGTGCGCTGAATGACCAGAATGCAATTGCTCCTGGAGGTAAATTTGGTGCTGAACCTTCCCCTAAAGGCACTGCTTTTACCTACTCAGTGATGTTACAAGATCGATTGGTTTCTGAAGAGGAATTTGGTAATATCATTCTTAAGAGTACCAATGAGGCTGCAACAATTCGTCTGAAAGATGTTGCCCGTGTCAAAATGGGCGCTGATAACTATTTCTCATTTAGTAGGCGTAATGGTGATCCAACGGCATTGATAGGGATATTCCAGATACCTGGAAGTAATGCATTACAGGTTGCCGAATCAGTGAAAGCTAAATTAAAAGAATTAGAACAGGATTTTCCAGAGGGCCTCTCTCAGACAGTCAGCCTTGATACCACTTTGGCTATCACAGCTGGTATAGATGAGATAGTACATACATTACTTGAGGCGATATTTTTAGTAATAGTTGTAGTTTTCATCTTCTTACAGAACTGGCGTGCAACGTTAATTCCTCTCTTGACTGTTCCTGTTTCATTAATCGGAGCGATTGCTGTTTTTCCTCTTCTTGGTTTTTCAGTCAATGTGCTCTCTTTGTTAGGCTTAGTTTTAGCCATTGGTATAGTGGTGGATGATGCCATTGTTGTGGTTGAAGCTGTTATGCACCATATTGAGCATGGGAAATCACCACGAGAAGCCACCATTCAGGCAATGAAAGAGGTGTCGGGGCCGGTAATTGCTATTGCCTTGATTCTTATAGCAGTATTCGTACCGGTTGCATTTACTCCAGGTATTACCGGGCAATTCTACAAGCAATTTGCTATCACAATTGCGGTATCAGTCGCATTCTCTGCCTTAAATGCCTTAACATTGAGTCCTGCTCTAAGTGCTTTACTTTTAAAACCTACAAAACCTGTTAGCGAGCAAAAGGGACCATTAGCTTGGTTCTTTACAAAGTTTAACAATGTTTTTGATAAGGTAACTGGTGGGTATACCGGAATGGCAGGTTATTTTGCCCGTAAGACGGTACGATTGGTTATTGCTATTTTGATTATTAGTGGTGGAGCAGTACTACTGGGCTTGAAGGTGCCCTCGGGTTTTGTTCCAGAAGAAGACCAAGGCTTTTTTATGGTCAGTGTGATGTTGCCTGATGCTTCATCTCTTCAACGAACCGATGTGGTTTGCCGCAAAGTGGAAGCCGTTCTCTCTAAAGAAAAGGATCTGGATTCATATAGTGGAATTATGGGCTTTAGCCTACTTTCTAATGCCATTCAATCAAATGCAGCATTCTTCTTTGTTTCTACAAAAGAGTGGAGTAACAGGGAGCAGACCGTAGCTCAATTGGTTCAAAAACTTAATGGAATGTTTGCCTTTGCAATTCCTGATGCAACCGTGTATGCCTTTGGTCCACCGCCAGTATCGGGACTCGGTACCGGTGCCGGATTTACAATGATGCTTCAGGATAGAGGTGGAAATACTCCGCAATATTTGCAGATGAATGCTTATAAATTCCTTGCGGCTGCCAGCCAGAGACCTGAGATTGGTCGTGTCTCTACCTTATTTAATGCTGCTTCCCCTCAGGTTAAGCTTGATATTGACAGAGAGAAAGCAATGAAGTTAGGCATAAGTACTTCGCAGGTCTCTTCAACGATAGGGGCATTTCTTGGAGGACAATACATTAATGACTTCAATAAGTATGGTCGACAGTATAAGGTATTCATTCAAAGTGACGGTCTCTATAGAGTATCTCCCGATGATTTGAGTAATATATTTGTCAGAAGCAACAAAGGGGAGATGTTCCCTCTTACTACCGTTGTCTCGTCTCAAAAAATCAGTGGTCCTGAGTTTACGAACAGGTTTAATCTTTATCGTTCTGCTGAGATAAGTGGAGTACCTGCAAAAGGGTATACTTCAGAAGATGCATTGAATGCTCTTGAGGAGGTGGCGAAGCAGGTTCTCCCTCAGGATATGGGTTATGAATGGGCTAATATGTCATACCAAGAGAGAAAAGCAGGTGGGTCAGCAGCAAGTGTCTTTATGATGGCCTTGATTTTTGTGTTTCTTATCTTAGCAGCACAATATGAGAGTTGGAAGTTACCTTTCAGCGTTTTATTAGGTACTCCTTTTGCTCTTTTGGGTGCTTTTCTTGGGCTATTTCTTGCAAGATTTGGAAGTGAAGGTTACCTAAACAATATCTTTGCTCAGATAGGTTTGGTGCTTTTGATTGGATTAGCTGCAAAAAATGCCATTCTCATTGTTGAGTTTGCAAAGATGAAACATGAAGAAGGGATGAGTCTGCTTGATGCTGCAATGTATTCCGCTAAATTGAGATTTAGACCGATCTTAATGACTGCCTTTGCGTTTATTCTTGGGGTAGTGCCTCTGCTTACTGCCTCAGGTGCAGGGGCTGAATCACGAAAGGTTATGGGGATGACAGTATTCAGTGGTATGTTGGTAGCAACAGTCTTAGGGGTAGTGTTAATACCTGCCTTATATGTTTTTATTGAGCGTTTGGGAAAAAAGAAAGAAATAAGTAAAAGCGATGAATAGAACAAGTATTATAAAGACTTTAAGAACAACAATACTATTTTGGCTTCTAATGCCATTGATCGTTAGCTCATGCTTGGTGGGTTCGAAGTACAAGGTACCAGATCTTCCAAAACCAGATGCTTATTCTACTGTTATTTCTGAAAATACCATTTCTGATTCAATAGCAAATATCAGTTGGTTTCAGCTTTTTGGTGATAGCATTCTCAATAGATATGTTAAAAGTGCTCTTGAAAATAATAGCGATTTGAAGGTTGCTCGCCTACGCCTTGAACAGGCCGGTCTGAATTATTCTTTATCGAAATCAAATCAATTGCCATCTGTCGGTTATAAAGCCTCAGCCTCGTTAAATGATCCTTCCGCTGATCTATTTCAGGTTGTTGGTACTCTGAGTTGGGAAATTGATTTCTGGGGTCGCTTAAGGTATGCGAAAGAATCAGCCTATAATCAGATGTTAGCAGGCGAAGAGGGTCGAAACCTCATTCTGACTAATATTGCTTCTAATGTTGCTGTGTTGTATTTTCAACTTCGTGACTTAGATAATCGTCGGGAAATTGTTAATAATACGATAAGGCTTCGAACGGAGTACTTTGAAATGATCAGATCTCGGTTTTTGGGCGGTGAGACAGCTGAGTTGGATATGCTACAAGCTGCTCAACAGCTTGAGCTCTCTAAAGCAACCCTCGCCTCAATTGAACGGGAACTTGCAGCAACCGAACGGAGTTTGAATATCCTGATGGGCGGAATTCCTTCAAGTTTAACTAGAGGACTTAAGAATACGGATCAAGTTGTTAAAGTCACAATTCCTGTCGGATTACCTTCTGATTTGGTAGAGAATCGTCCTGATGTCAGACAGGCAGCATTTATCCTTAAGGCTCAGTATTCTCAAATTGGGGTAGCACAGGCATTACGACTTCCAACGATTAATCTCACTGGAGCTCTCGGCTTTTCGAGTTTAGAACTTTCATCACTGTTTAAATCAGGTAGTGATTACTCTTCATTCACAGGTGCATTGTTAGGCCCTTTGTTTGAATTTGGGAAGAACCGAAAACGGGTTGAATATCAAAAGAAAGAGGCAGAAATAGCTGCAGAGACATACGTGAAAACCTGGCTTAGTGCTTTAGCTGATGTAGAAAATGCATTAACGGCAATTGAAACTTATGACCGTGAATCAAAAGCAAGAACGGCACAAGCTCAGTACTCAGAGAAGTCTTTAGAACTCTCCAGGGCTCGTTATACCGCCGGATACACAGATTATACTGAGGTGTTAATTGCCGAGCAAAATCTACTGGAGTCTGAATTGCAGGCAAGCAGTATTAAGGCCAAGCAATTGAGTGCGGTTGTAGGCCTTTATAAGGCTCTTGGTGGAGGCTGGCGATAGTATTTTTTCTTTGATTATACACAGAATATGAGAAACAAAGTTTTAACAATAATTGTCATAATTGGACTGTTTGGTCAGGGTCTGTTAAAGGCTCAGGATCACTTTCTTAATTTATCGCTTCTCTCTCCTCTCAGTTTAGTGAAAGACACCACATCAACGGTTAATTTTAACCTTTCTCTTTTACATGGAAGGGTTGGTGCTATAAAAGGAGTCTCTTTTGGATTGGGAATCCAGACTTTCACGCAACAGATTAAAGGGCTTAGTTTTACTGGCCTTATGAGCAATAATAAAGGAGGATTAGTTGGGGCTCAATTTTCCATTGGTCCAAATTTTAGCTCTGGTACAGGGAAAGGTTTGCTATGGAGTATAGTAGGAAATCTGTCTTTTGGACCTATGTCTGGCGTCCAATTATCGAGTGTTATTAATAGTCAGATAGGTGATATGACTGGCCTACAGAGCTCAGCAGGCGTTAATGTTGTAGGGGGCGATTTTAAGGGTGTTGAATTAGCCACGATAAATATTGTCTCGGGGAACCTTAAAGGGGGCCAGCTTTCCGGAGCTATGAATGTGGCTTTAGATACTCTTCAAGGTCTTCAGCTTTCGGCAATGAACTTCGCTGGATATCTAAAAGGTGTTCAGATTGGGTTTCTGAATTATGGGATCTATTCTACGGGAGTTCAGATTGGGTTTCTGAATGTTCTTGATAGTGAAGATGGCTTACAGATAGGCCTGATCAATGTGAAGAACAGAACACGTATTCAGTGGATTGTTGCCGGAGGAAGTTTAATGACGGGACTGTCAGGGGCGAGGTTTTTAACGGATAGTCATTATTCAATACTATATGTTGGATCTCCGATTAAGGGTCTTGATGATGATTTTTCAGGAGGTATTGGATATCGATATGGATGGAGAAAAGATCTTCATGTGATTGATTTGAGTGCGGATTTGGGATTATCACACATTACTTCCTATAACAAGCTTAGTAAGGATTATGATAATACCTACTCCTTTCAGCTCAGGGCAAATATTGAGAAAAAGTTAATGAGGCGAATTTCTCTCTTTGTTACCGGTGGCTTTTATTGGCTTGCCGATAGTTATAAGAGTAAGAGCTTTTCATCTGATGCGATGTTTGAAGTTGGATTATTTCTATTTTAAAAATCAGGACATGAAGAAAGAGATTCTTTTATTACAGTTTTTATTGATTGTAACGCTGTCTTTTGGGCAACGCCCTGATAGTTTGAGATGGTTAAAAGAGCCGCCTCATAGGCCAGTGAGGGCAGCCGTTGAGACTTTCGGCCTTAATATTGGCGTATGGGGTTTCAATAATTATGTAATGGGGGCCGATTTTGCCAAGATTGATTGGTCAACTATTAAGCATAATTTTAAGACCGGTTTTGTTTGGGATAATGATAAATTCTCAACTAACCTCTTTTCTCATCCATACCATGGCGGTCTCTATTTTAATACAGCTAGAGCCAATGGCGTGGGTTTTGGTTGGGCCTCTGCTTATGCTTTTGGAGGAAGTCTAATGTGGGAGCTCTTTATGGAGAATGAGCCTCCAAGCATGAATGACCTTTTAGCCACCACGATTGGTGGAATTGCACTTGGCGAAATGACCTACAGGCTTTCTATGATGCTGGTAGATAATAGTCGCCGTGGTTGGCCAAGGGTTTGGCATGAACTTGCCGTCACTGCTGTTAGTCCGATGAATGGTCTTAATCGTATGATTCGAGGCGATATGTTTCGTGTGAAGCCAATTGTTGATGCCTATGAATCAAATGAACGAGAACTGTTAAAGGGATGGATATCAATTGGCAGTGCCTACTATGCTGCTGATAACAAGTTATTCAGAGGAGTTACAAACCTTTATGCTCGAGTTGGTTTGCAACTTGGTGATCCATTAGAAAATGATAACCATCATCCTTATGACTATTTCCAATTTCGCGGGGATATAAATATCGGTGGACAGTCAGGTATTGGTAATGTTGGCCTGATTGGTATGATCTGGGGAAAACGATTTGAACCTAAAAAGGGGCATAAAATGGTTGTTGGGGTTTTTCAACATTTTGATTATATCACCACCGATACTATTAAAGATGAACCAGAAAGCGTTCCAGTTAGAATGGGTGGAGCTGCTGTCGTTGGATTAGGAATGATATATCGTTTGCCAAAATCAGCCGATGGATTGTATGTTGAGACATCTGTCCACGCTAATGCCGTTCTTCTTGGTGCTGCCTATTCAGATTACTATAGTGTCATTGAAAGAGATTACTCACTTGGTAGTGGATATCAACTTAAACTCTCTACTGATATTAATCTGAAAAGAAATGTTATGATTAAGCTTAATTATAACCTTATGAAGATTTATACTAATGTTAACAAGAAGGCTCAGGATTACAATAAGGAGACCCTTGATCTACATTATCTCGATGTTCAAGGTATCCCAGGCAGTACTATGGTTCAATTAATTGAAACTGGTATTCGATATCCAATCACAGAATCTCTGAGCTTTGACCTCGATGCTCAGTTCTTTATTCGTAATTCGGAGTATAAAGGCTTTGATAATGTAAAGTTTAATACTTATCGAACGGTAGTTGGAATCACTGCTAAATTGTAAAGCACCTTTCCCTCTTAAAAAAAAGCCTATAAGAGATTTCTTATAGGCTTTTTTATGCCATTCGCTAATTGTCGTGATGCACTCTTCTTGTTACTTTTGTGTTATGAATCTAGAATCAGGATCGTCTATATTTCCTTTGGCAGTTTTACCTCCAATTTCATGGTTTGCTATTGCATCGCTTTTTAATCATATAAAGATTGAGGTTAAAGAGACCTATCCCAAACAGACAATTAGAAACCATTACTATATTGCAACCGCTAATGGCACATTGAAATGCTCTATCCCTGTTACCAAACCTAACGGCAATAAAACACGAACTGAGGAGGTCTTAACGGGTATTGAACCTTGGACCCGCGTTCATATGCGTGCAATTGAATCAGCCTATTCTAATTCGGCCTACTTTATTCATTATATGGATGAGTTGAGGACTCTTTTTCCCGCTAATCAGGCTGTTTCACTTGTTAATTTTGCTTTAAAGTCAAATCAGTTTTTTGCTAAAAAATTTAAGCTCCCAATAGAAATAGCAACCACAGAAGACTGGAAACCCTTGTCTAAATCTTTTGATCTAAGGCAATTTCTTACCACTTCTGAAATCACTGTACCAATATCTGCAGCCTCTGATGATAAGGAACAACCTCCTGCAGGCGTGAGAGATGATATAGTAACAACACTTTTTATATCTGGAGATGGCTCGGTTCCTGAACAGTATAAGTTGACATACCCTGCCTATTTTCAAAATTTCTCTGATAAATATGGCTTTGTAGGAAATCTATCGGTTCTGGATATTCTTTTTAACCTTGGCCCGGAATCCCGCGATTATATCATTCAGCTTGGAAAGCAATTTGAAGAAATAGTGAAAGCTAAATCAAGATTCAAATGCCTTAAATAGAACTGGTTATGAGAGATTATTACAAACCTTTTCCTTTTATTTTCCTTTGTTGTTACCTGATTTCATTACCATCTCTTGGCTTAAATAGTGGTATCTATCTTGATAGAATCGTAGGGTCTTCTAAATCGATTACTCAATCTGATACTGGTTTTGTAATTATCGGTCATAGAGGAGTGTCCGCCAAAATGGAATCAGATAAAGTTGGGCTTAGGAAAACTCTTTTTGTTAAGGCCAATCCCGGGGACACTCTTTTTTTGCCAAATGTTATCCCGGTGAAGAACCCTTCATTTGTTCTCGCTTGTTGTGGAGAGGCTGGCTATTTATTAGATTCAATTTATGGATTGTATATTATTATCCCCTCTTTCGTTGAACCAAATGAAGTATATACTATCTCATTTGAGGGTAGTCTTAAGCCAAATTTGCCTGTCGTAAATTTTTTGGCTTTTAATAGGGTTGTTGAGAATAGATTAGTTTTTAGTAGAAGCATGGAACTCAGATTGACCAATAGATTAAGCAATGGTGTTGTTGAATATGCTTTAGCTGAGGATGGAATGCCTGTTTTTCATAGGTATAATAAGCCATTATTAATTTCAAAATCCACCACTGTTTATGCAAGAGTACGTATAAATGAGAGTACATGCCAGGGCTATTCAAGAATCCGATTGGAAAGGTCAAATGATGTTATGGCTGTAGATTGTGAAAGAAATCCGATTCTTGTTGAGCCCAATGAGGGGAGAAGAAGTTGTCATCTGAGAAAAGAGGAGTTGCTGAATCTTGTATTGAGTGATTCACTCTTCCCTTCTGAAAATAGCGAGTCTGCCTGCTGGTTCGAGAAAGAGATTACTTTAATGCTTGATAGAGCTACATTAAAACCTTTTGGCGGTTTAGATCTTTTCTTTCTAATGGGAAAGGATGATGATGATATTAAAAAAGTAAGTTGTTATTCAAAAGGTATTCAAATTAAAGGTCGCTCCTCGTTTAATAGGGTTGGCGATGTTCTGAAAGTAAGCTTTATCCCGGAGCATGACCTTGATGTTAGAACACTTAAAGTAAAGGCTTCTCAATCTTTTTGGCATTGTTTAATAGGGACGAAAAGATATTTTAGGTTAATCGGTTTGCATGTTAAACCTTCTAAAGATGAAAAAAATTAGGTATTAGCTACTGATCTAAAATAGTTTCAGTTTTATCAGTAAAAAAGTGGGTTGCAATCGGCAGTGTATTGCCTATCTGGAATAGATTGTTGCTACTTTTAAGACTGCAAATCTTCGCTAGAAAATAGTAACAAACAACAGGAATATGACTATCCGGTTTTGGCTTATAAACGTTTTTTTGCTGGTTGTGACAATGAATGGTATGGGTCAGGTGAATATTGAGAAGCTTAGAACAAAAACGAATGATACGGTGTCATTTGGTGGGGAAGTGAATCTGGGTTTGCAGTACGACAAAGGGAATAATGATTACCAGAGAATTCATAGTTTTGGCCTTTTTCAGATCGATTTAGATTCAAGTTATGTTTTGATTTTTTACAATCTAGAGTACGGGTTAGATGATAGAGAACCATTTTCTGACTTGGGGTTGCTTCATTACAGGCATATATTTCCATTGACAGCAACAAGACAGTTGGAGTACTTCATGCAGATAAACTATGATGCCGATCTGTTATTGCAATTAAGAACTGTTTATGGTCTTTCTTACAGGTATACCATTATACCAAAAGATAAGTATAAGATCTCTGCTGGCATTGGATCAATGGTGGAGTATGAAAAGTTGAATGTCACAACCGAAGATCATCATAGAGCAAGGAATCTTGACTTTCGCATAAATAGCTATATCACCTCGCAAATTAGTTTGAATGGAAAGGCGTCGGTTTTGCTAACGGTCTATTATCAACCGGCGTGGAATGATTTTGATGATTACAGAATCTTGGCTGAGGCTATTCTTTCTTCTGAAATCTCAAAACATTGGGCATTTACCTTTTCTTTTATGACCAGAGTTGATAGTAAACAGCCTGCAACTATAAAGAGTACTGATATTCGATCGAAAGCTGGTCTTAAGTATCAGTTTTAAGGTTTTAAGGCAAAAAAGGCTGGTTTTTTGTTAAATAGTATGGTAAAGAGTGAAAAAAGCTGGCAATTAACAATGCGTTAACTTGCATTTGATCAATTTAGTTTATTATTTTTGCGAGTATTATTTCTAAACAAATCAATATTAAGCACTGATTTTGTTTTATGTCAAATAAACGGCTAATGACCTATAGGGTTATTATGCTCTTTGGGTCTATATATCTGAATAACTGTTGATTTCTATTCTATTATTTATAAACGTACCTTTTGCTATGAAGAAACAGAGACTTTTACTTCTTTTAGTCCTATTAGGTTTCAGTTTTAGCACATTTGCCGGTAATGTCGATATTGCAACTGCCCGTAAGGCAGGTCAAAACTATTACAGTGCAAAGTCAATAACTGACAACAGAAGCAATGCCATTGACGATGAGTTTGTAATTCAGGGTCAATCGGGAAATAGTTGCTACATCTTTAATTTTGCTGATGGTGGTTTTGTTATCATTTCAGCTGAAGATACATATAACCCTGTTATGGGTTACTCCTTACAAGGAAAGTATGTTGAAGGTAAGATGCCGGATGGTTTTAACTATCTGTTGAATACCTATAAATCGATGGTTGATTATCTAAGGGCTAATCCTGCTGACGCTACTTCTGAAATTAGTCAGGCATGGAATGCTCTAAAGAGTAACCGTGCAGCTACTTATCCAAAAAATGGTTCTAAAGGGGTTAGTAACCTTATGATTTCTACATGGAATCAAGATGACCCTTACAATTATCTATGCCCTGAAGATCCCGCTGGCCCAGGTGGACACGTTTATGCTGGTTGTGTTGCTACAGCAATGAGTCAGGTTATGTTTTACTGGCGTTGGCCTGCTACCGGACAGGGGCAGTCAAGCTACTACGCATCTGGCTATGGCACTCTCTCAGCTAATTATGGTACAACTGATTACCATTTCGATGGAATGGTTCATAACTCAGATAGTAAGTATAACTTCTATGATGCTCAGTTGCAATCTCATGCTGGTATCTCGGTTCGTATGGGCTATGCTCCCGATGGTTCAGGTGCGTTTTCATATAATGTACCTTCAGCCTTAAAATCAAATTTCCGCTATGGCTCAGCTACCTATAAAGAGAGAACAGGTGTGGCACAAGCTACATGGGAGAATTATATAAAAGGTGATTTAGACCAAATGAAAGTCGTTTACTATAGCGGTCGTGACGTTGATAACGGTGGTCACGCATTTGTTTGCACCGGTTACAATGATGATTCTCCAACTCTTTTCTATTTCAACTTCGGTTGGAGTGGTTCCGGCGATGGATATTACTCTATTAACGACGTAGGTGGCTTCTTTAATAGCCAGGCAATGGTTTATCAGATTAGCCCTAATGGGGAGTATCCTACTTCTGCTCCTGAGTCAAATGAATTTACCAACATGGAAGGTACTATTGATGATGGTAGTGGACCGGTAGCAAATTATTTAGCTAGTAAAACAACCTCTTACTTGATTAATCCTCAGACTGCTTACGACTCAGTAACAAAGATTAATTTGAATTTCAAACGTTTCGATCTTGGTACTGGCGACATGCTAAAGATCTATGATGGTGCAGATGCTAACGCTACTTTGATTGGAACTTATGATGCAGCTAATGTCCCCGCATCAATCAGCTCTACTTCAAATAAAGTCTTTATGGTGTTCACTACTGATGGTTCAGGTGAAGCCAATGGCTGGCTATGTGAGTATTCAGCAGTTGAGCCTAATTGGTGTACTTCATCAAAGACCTTTACAGAACCTACTGGTGTAATTAGTGATGGATCTGGTACTTTCTACTATAAAGATAAGACTACCTGCATGTTTAAGATTAGTGTACCTTATGCTTCACAGATTACTCTTACCTTTAATTATTTTGACACTGAAGCAACTAATGATATTTTGAAAATCATGAATGCTGCTGCAGGTAATCAGGTTATTACCACGCTCAGCGGGTCATATTCTACTCCTCCGGCTCCGGTTGTCGTTCCAAGCGCAAAGGCTACCCTGATGTTCCAAACTAACGACAATGTTCGTGCAAATGGTTGGGAAGTTAGCTATGAAATTCTTAATGTTGGTATCGAGTCTCGCGACCTCTTAAGTAATTTCCGCTTATGGCCTAATCCTGTAAGTGATAACTTAAATGTCGACTTTGATGTTGATAACAATCAAAATTTCCAACTGAAGTTGGTTGATTTGACTGGTAAGACTTTGTTTACTGAGAATGTTGCTAATTACAGTGGTCATTATGAAACAACTATAAATGTTAGAAACCTCTCAGCAGGTATCTATTTTATGGTGGTAACCGGTGATAAAGGAACCTTTAGCCGCAAAGTGATCGTCAAGTAATTTCGATATACTTTAATTAATGAGGGGTCGGCTTATGTTAGAGTCGACCCCTCTTTTCTTTCCCCAGGGTGGTGGTTTCACATGCTCTTTTGCTCATTTCTCTGAGGATTTTTTTTACGCTGGATGAGAATGTCTTCAAATGAAAATGATCAATGTGGTTTAATGACCGTTGATTATGGAGTTCATAGTTTTAAGACTAAAAGATTCTGTTGGTTTAACGATTATCTATTGAATCTTTATAGTCCCAATTTTACTCACAAAGCTTTGTCTTATCTTTGCATTATGATTGATTTTGGAGGTTTATTAGAGAATAAGGTATTCTCAATAATTAGTCAGGAGACAGAGGCTATGGGTGCCCAGAGTTGGGTTATAGGCGGTTTTGTTAGAGATTTTATTCTAAGACGACCCTCAAAGGATGCAGATATCGTTATTCTTGGTGATGGAATAACATTGGCTAAACGCGTGGCTGAACGATTGGGGAAGGGTGTCAAGGTTACTGTTTTTAAGACTTTTGGGACAGCTATGCTACAGACACCTGATGGTTTAGAAGTGGAGTTCGTTGGTGCCAGAAAAGAGAGTTATCACCTGGATTCCAGGAAACCAGATGTTGCTCCCGGGACACTTGAAGATGATCAAAATAGAAGAGACTTTACTGTTAATGCTCTTGCTTTAAGTCTGAATATAGATGACTTTGGATCCTTGTCTGATCCATTTGACGGTATTGGTGATATGGAGATTCGTATTTTACGCACTCCACTTGATCCTGATATTACTTTCAGTGATGACCCTCTTAGAATGATGCGGGCAGTACGTTTTGCCGCTCAATTAGATTATACAATCCATCCTGAGACTTTCGATGCAATTAAAAGGAATATCCCCCGTATCGACATTGTATCTAAGGAGCGAATAGCTGAAGAGTTTAATAAACTTTTAATGGCTCCTAAGCCCTCAGTTGGGATCTTATGGATGGAGCGATCAGGTCTTCTTGAGAAATTACTCCCGGAGGTATCAGGTCTTAAGGGAGCTCAATATATTGATGGGAAGGGTCATAAGGATAACTTTATCCATACCATGGAGGTGGTTGATAAAATAGCCACGATGACGGATAACCTTTGGCTTCGTTGGGCTGCTTTACTGCATGATATTGGAAAACCTGCTACAAAACGATTCCAATCGCCTGGTGGTTGGACATTCCATGGACACGAGGTTGTAGGTAGTAGAATGGTTACTCAACTATTCAAACGGATGAAGCTTCCGTTGAATGAGAAGTTAAAGTACGTTGAGAAGTTGGTGTTGTTACATCTTAGGCCTATCGCTCTGGTAGAGGAGAAGATTACCGATTCAGCATTACGTAGACTCATAGTTGATGCCGGAGAAGATTTAGATGATCTGCTTACTCTTTGTAGTGCCGATATAACTTCAAAAAACGAAGCCAAGGTCAAGAGGTATCAGGCAAATTTTGAGATGGTCAAATTAAAACTTAGTGAGGTAGAGGAGAAAGATCATCTTAGAAATTGGCAACCCCCTATAAATGGTGAATTGATTATGGCTACTTTTGGTCTTTCCCCTTGCAAAGAGGTAGGAATTATAAAAAATGTTATCCGCGAGGCTATACTAGATTGCCAGATTGATAATGACTATAATCAGGCCTTTGATTTAATGCTAAAGGAGGGTGAAAGGTTAGGTCTCACCATTGTAAAAAATGTCTGATCGGGATGGATAAATGCATGGTCAAATAAAAAAATCTTCCTATCTTTGCAGCCCACTACCAATAAAGGGTTGTTAACTCAGTTGGTTTAGAGTGCCACCTTGACAGGGTGGAAGTCACTGGTTCGAGTCCAGTACAACCCACAAAAAGCCTCGTTAATTTGTTTTTAACAATTAACG
>MTLE01002563.1_pt2 | contig 26086 bp, 17 predicted proteins | sample 1982461 | NCBI WGS metagenome assembly MTLE01 (sample SAMN05712605, study PRJNA340218) | biofilm metagenome | isolation source: sample SPL anode biofilm adapted to -200 mV | place: USA | collected 2012-02-03
ATCGCCACCGTTACGAATTCAATAATGAGTTTAAAGCTGATTTTGAAAATGCGGGAATGGTTTGCAGCGGTATGAACGAAGAATCAAATCTGGTTGAAATAATTGAACTCACCACTCATAAATTTTATGTGGGAGTGCAGTTTCACCCGGAATACAGCAGTACGGTAGTTAACCCTCACCCACTGTTTATCCGTTTTGTAAAAGCGGCCATTGAAAAATAAATCATTTTCATTATCAACGGATTAAAGAAAATTTATTATTGATTTTAAAATAAAAAATCCCTGAATTTCGTAACGAAAAAGGGTGAAACAATAAAAATATGGATAAAAATACGATTATCGGCTTTGTAATTATTGCACTTATCCTGATAGGTTTTTCGCAATTAAACAAACCATCAGATGCTGAAATAGCTCAACAGAAACGATATAATGACTCGATTGCACTTGTACAACAAACCAAAGCCGAATCAGAAATAGCGGCTGATAAAGCAAGAACTGCGGTTAAAACCGATTCTGCTACAGCATTGAACGACACAGTTTCAAAAGAAAAAGTTGCCGATGCATTTGGTGGTTTCAGCGCTTCTGCATTTGGAGAAGAAAAATTCTACACTCTCGAAAACAGTCTGGTAAAAATCACATTAAGCAGCAAAGGTGGTCGTATTTGTGAAGCTGAGCTAAAAAATTACCGCACACACGATTCGTTGCCGTTAATCCTGTTCGACGAAAAAGAAAGTTCGATGGGCTTTACGCTGGTAACCAATAATAACCGTGTAATCAACACTTCCAATCTCTATTTCGAGCCAGTGTCCGGAATCATCAAAGACAAAGATGGTAGCCAGACTCTTATTTTACGACTGAAAACCACCGGTGAAGCATATATGGATTTTGCCTATACGCTGCCTGCCGACAACTACATGTTAAGTTTCGGCATTAAAGCCAAAGACATGAATACAATAATGCCTTTGGGTACCAATTTTCTGGAAATGCAATGGGCTTCTAAAATCCGTCAACAGGAAAAAGGACGTAAATTCGAAGAAAGATATTCTACCATTGAATATAAATACCTTGCTGACGATGTAGAAAAACTGAGCGAAAGTAAAAACGATGAGAAAAAACTTGAAAACAAAGTTAAATGGATTGCTTTCAAAGATCAGTTTTTCAGCAGCATCTTAATCTCAAATGATGCATTTAGCTCCACTACACTGAACAGTACAGTCGAAGCTGAGAATTCAAATTATTTAAAATCGTACAACGCAAACATGACGGTGGCATTTGACCCTACCGGAAAACAACCGACTACTTTCCAGTTATTCCTCGGACCAAACCAGTATAAAATTCTTTCGTCATATGACAAAGGATTAGAAGGCGACGCTAAATTAAAACTCAAACAACTTATTCCGCTTGGCTGGGGTATTTTCGGTTGGGTTAATCAGCTGGTAATTATACCTTTGTTTAATTTGCTAAATCGGTTTATCGGCAATTTTGGTATCATCATTTTATTAATGACTTTCATTATCAAAATGTTTTTATTCCCATTGACATACAAATCATATATGTCAAGTGCAAAAATGAGGGTTTTAAAACCTGAAATTGACGAAATCAACGCACGCATTCCAAAAGAAAAAGCTGCAGAACGTCAAAAAGCCACAATGGATTTATACAGTAAAGTAGGTGTCAGCCCAATGAGTGGTTGTATCCCGTCGTTGCTGCAAATGCCGATTCTCTTTGCATTGTTCAGCTTTTTCCCTGCTGCAATAGAGTTGCGTCAACAAAGTTTCCTATGGGCAAGCGACTTATCGACCTACGATTCAATAATGCATTTACCATTTACCGTTCCTTTTGGTTTCGGCGACCATGTAAGTTTATTCTGTTTGTTAATGACGGTAACCAATATCGTTTACACAAAACTCAATATGGCAAATCAGGCAACAACTGATCAGCCTGGTGGAGCAATGATGAAATGGATGATGTATCTGATGCCTGTAATGTTCCTGTTCTGGTTCAACAATTATGCTTCAGGTTTAAGTTACTACTATTTTATTTCTACTTTAATTTCGATTATTCAAACTTACGCTATACGTGCCACAGTTAACGAAGAAAAACTTTTAGCTCAGTTACATGCAAAAAGAAATTCCAAGAAAACAGCTAAGAAAAGCGGATTTATGGAACGATTGGAAAAAATGCAGCGCGATCAACAAAATGCATTGAAAAACAGAAAATAAGATTTACAAAAACAATACAGGAAAAGCGTAAAATGCAAATTTTAAAGTTTGCGCTTTACGCTTTTTTTAATCAGAAAACTACAAATTGAGAATGAATAACAAGACAAATCTGATAGTTATATTATCGGTATTAATTACTTTCATTTCATGTAATAATAAGAGCCGGTTTGCTATAGATACAAATAAAAATCGTGTGGAAGTAAAAATAGGCCGGTTTGATAAAGATTTACTTTCCATTGATACACTGCATGTGAAAGCCGGTGTAGACAGTTTGTATGCCCGTTATCCGGATTTTTTACCTGTTTTCGTTGCCAATGTTCTCGATACGATGCCTTCGGACACTGCGGCAGTTTGTAATTTGATTGATAAATTTCTAAGGGACACAGCATTTACTTCTGTCAACAAAAAAGCGCTTGAAACATTTAATGATATTTCGGGAATTGAGAAAAAGGTTTCCGATGCATATACATACATTCACTATTATTTCCCTGAAGTGCAGCTACCTAAATTATACTTTTTTGTTTCAGGCTTTAACCGCGCAGTACTATTAAACGAAGATTTTATCGCGCTCGGAACCGATCTTTATCTGGGCGCCGATTTCCCGAAATATCAGGATATTTCCTACGAATACCTTATTTACGGCATGCGACCGGAATGTGTTCCCACAGATATGGTCTCTGCCACACTTTTCAGAATGTTTGTAATGGATAGCGAAAAAGACCGGTTGTTGGAGAATATGTTGTTCAGAGGTAAGATTATGTATCTGCAATCGTTTTTTATGCCCGACGAAAGACCCGAATTATTAATGGGTTACAAACCCGAACAATGGAAATGGTGTACTGATAATGAAAAAGCAATATGGGGAGCAATAATAGATCAGAAAGATTTATTTTCCACAGATGTGCAGTTGATTAACAAATACATGAACGATGCACCTTTTACCTCTCCTATCTCTCAGGACTCACCCGGACGACTCGGAACCTGGGTTGGTTGGCAGATAATCAAAAGCTACATGAATGTCAACAAGAGCATCACGCTGAAACAATTGATGGACGAAAACGATTACCAGAAAATACTTGAAAACTCTGAATACCGGCCATAAACCTAACAGATATAAAAAAGACCTATTCGTTTGCACGGATAGGTCTGATTATTTTTTGTACGGTGGTAATTATGCCGGACTGATTGCTTCTGAAGGACAAACATCGGCGCAAGTGCCACAATCTGTGCATACATCAGCGTCAATTACATAGATATCACCTTCTGATATTGCCTCAACAGGACATTCGCTGATACATGATCCGCAAGCAATACAATCTTCTGAAATAACGTAAGCCATTTTCTTTAATTTTTTGTTAATACTAAATAGTTCTGCAAAAGTATAAATTTTCCTCGTTCAAAAAAAACTTTTATAGTTTTTTTTATTCAAATTCCCATATTTTCCAATTCATTGTTATTATTCGATATAAAAAATTGCTTTTATATCTCTATGAACTCAACTTTGTAACAAAAGCAGGTATAAAACGGTTTTGCGAAATTTAATAAATTCTCACTTTTAACCTTTGATTATCTGTAGCGCTCTATATATCAAACAAATATAGCAATGTTACATTTGTATTAAATTTACATTTCTTTTCTGTTACATTAAAACAGTTTATGTAAATTTGCAACCGTAAAGATTTTGTAACAGTTGAGATAATAAAACAATAAAACGAAATTATAAAAAACGAAATATACTATCTAATTTAAATTTTTACAAATCAAATTTGTTATGAACAACTCATTTCTCAACAAGTTCACGCCAAAAGAACCCAAGTTTTTCCCACTGCTAAAAAATATGGCAGATGTTTTATTGGTAGCATCCGATTTAATCATAGACTGTGTTCAAAACAGTGATCATGAAGTAGCAATTGAATTTTACAAAAAAATTAAAGAGCAGGAAAAAAAAGGAGATGCTTTGTCAAATAAAGTTTTTGATGAGCTAAACTCAACATTCATTACACCATTCGACCGGGAAGACATTCATCATTTGGCTAACAGACTTGACGATGTTACCGACTATATTAATAGCTGTGCTAAACGCATTGTACTTTACAATCCGAAAGAAATGCCCAAAGAAGCTGTGGATCTGGCTCGTTTGATTAAAGATGCTGCCATGTTGATTTCAAAATCTGTAGATGAGTTGGATGTCTTAAAGAAAAATTCAAAAAGAATAAAAGAATATTGCAAAGAGTTGCACGCAGTTGAAAACAAAGCCGATGACGTTTACGAACAATTTATCATAAATCTGTTTGAAAAAGAGAAAAATGCGGTAGAAATTATCAAGTTGAAAGAAATAATGAATGAACTTGAAAGAGCTACAGATGCTGCGGATTATGTTGGAAAAATTATTCAGACAATCATTGTAAAATACGCCTAATCATTCAAGAACATGACGTTATTAATTACAATTATCGCTCTGGCACTTTTTTTCGATTATACAAACGGATTTCACGATGCTGCAAACTCCATTGCAACTATTGTTTCCACGAAAGTGCTCACACCATTTCAGGCCGTACTATGGGCGGCGTTGTTCAATTTTGCTGCTTTTTTTGTGGCAAAATATATAATTGGTGAGTTTGGTATTGCTAATACTGTATCCAAAACTGTTTTTGAACAATACATTACCCTTCCGGTAATTTTTTCAGGACTGGTAGCAGCTATCATTTGGAATTTAGCTACATGGTGGCTGGGTATTCCGTCATCATCATCACACACTTTAATCGGAGGTTTTGCAGGAGCAGCCATCATGTATGGTGGATTTAGTGCTGTACAAGGCCATGTTATTGTCAAAATTGTTTCTTTTATTGTTCTGGCACCGCTTATCGGGATGATAATTTCGATTCTTCTCAGTATTTTAATTAATTATCTGAGCAAAAAGGCAAACCCTCATCATGCCAACTCATGGTTCAAAAGACTTCAGTTGGTTTCATCCGGTCTCCTGAGTATCGGGCACGGGCTCAACGATTCGCAAAAAGTAATGGGAATAATCGGAGCTGCATTAATAGCTTCCCATCAACTCGGGCTGAGTGTCGGCATTGAGAAATTCTCCGAAATACCAAGCTGGGTTCCGCTTTCATGTTTTACAATGATTGCATTGGGAACAATGTCCGGCGGTTGGCGTATCGTAAAAACCATGGGAATGCGAATCACCAAAGTTACTCCGTTCGAAGGAGTTACTGCCGAAACAGCGGGTGCAATTACACTTTTTATTACTGAAATTTTAAAAATTCCGGTAAGTACCACTCATACCATTACAGGATCTATAATTGGTGCCGGATCGGTAAAAAGACTTACAGCAGTGCGCTGGGGAGTAACCAAAAACCTGTTAATTGCATGGCTTCTTACCATACCTGCAAGCGGAGCTTTAGCTGCTCTGATATTCTATCTTTTCGGATCGGTACTATAAACAAACAAACTATATACAGAGGAAACTGCTTCATAATTTTTATGGAGCAGTTTTTTTTATAATCAAAATCCGTCAGTACCAATTCCGGCTATTTACGTCAAATAGCCTAATAACTCCATCAAAAATATTCGGAGTAAACCACTTTAAAACCAATAATTTTGCAATAATCAATTTTCAACCCTTAAAAACACCTGATTTATTTAGATGAAAAAATCAATTTCTGCTTTTCTTATTCTGCTATTCACAGCATTCATTCCGGCAAACTTACAAGCCACAACACAAAACAATAAATATTCATATGCCAGCAAATTTGCCGATTCGGAAATAAAACGATTCCCCGAAGCATGGCAACTTGATTACGGCAGCCGGTTGTTTTTCGGATACTCACAGGGAGTAGGCTGCAAAGCAATGTTACAATTATGGAAGGTTACCGGCAACAATAAATATTATAACTATGTAGAACAATGGGCAGACAGTATCATAAATAAGGATGGGGAAATTTATATGTACGATGCCAAATCCTTAAACATTGATTTTATAAATTCAGGAAAAGTACTTTTTGATATTTACCGGAAAACAGGAAATCAGAAGTATAAAAAAGCAATGGATTTGCTAATTGATCAGTTGAAAAATCAGCCACGTACTTCAGAAGGTGGATTTTGGCACAAAAAAATCTATCCCGATCAGATATGGCTGGATGGAATTTACATGGCATCTCCATTTATGGCTCAATATGGCACTGAATTTAATCAACCTGAATGGACTGACGAAGCTATTCACCAGATAACATTGTGCTACAAACGTACCATTGACGAAAAAACCGGTTTGCTTTATCATGCGTGGGACGAAAGCAAACATCAGCGTTGGGCAAATCCCGAAACCGGACATTCACCCAATTTCTGGGGGCGAAGCATTGGCTGGTTTTTTATGGCCACAGTCGATGCGCTTGATTACATTCCTGAAAATCATCCTGAGCGAAGCGAACTCATTAAAATTGTCAGAAACCTCACCAAAACAATGAAAAAGTATCAGTCGAAAAACGGACTGTGGTATCAGGTGATCAATATGCCCGACAGTGCCGGTAATTATGAAGAAGCATCCATTTCTTCAATGTGCATGTATTCCATCGCAAAAGCGATTAATAAAGGATACGTAAGTTGTAAATACAAAAAAACGGCTTTAAAAGCATATAACGGAATTGTAAAACATTTAATCAGACATGAACCTGACGGCACATTATCATTAACACAATGCTGTGCGGTGGCCGGACTGGGCGGAAATCCCTACCGCAATGGCAGTTATAATTATTACATTCACGAAAAAATAAGAGACAACGATGCCAAAGCAACAGGATCTTTTATAATGGGCTGTATTGAGCTGAAAAAATAATTTAATACTTTTTCTTCAAAACCGCTTAAACATTAAGTTAAATCGAAGGATAAGGTCAAAAAAAGAAGTGTAACAATCAAATATTATAAGGGAAAAAAGCCTGACAATTGATTAATTTGCAAAACAGATAAATTCTAATACTAACTAATTTATTGAAAAACATGAAAAAAATTACTTTAGCAGTAGCTGCACTTCTTGCAACAACTGGTTTATTCTCTCAAAGCACTTACAAATGGTATGGGACACAAACTGATCAGGTATGGGACTATGCCACCGCTAACTGGCTGGACCCATCATTTCCGGTTGCTGTTCCAAGAACTTTTGCTGAAGGCTCAAACGCTTTGTTTGATGATACTTCTGTAGAAGGATCCGACACAATAAAAATAGTTGGCAATGTAACTGTTGATAGTATTAAAATTAATGCCGCAAAGTATTATTTCTTTAACTACACAAATTCAACAGATTTTTTAAGTGGCTTAGGTGCTTTAGAAAAGAAAGGTACCGGTACGCTTGAAATAAACTTGCCAAATACTTTAAAACGAGGAACAACAATTTATGCAGGGAAAATACAAATGCAGAATGCAGGGACAACTCCAAATATCTTTGGAGACACTTTAAAATTTGAGAGTGGAACAGTTAACCTAGGGACTTCTGGAAGTACTTCAAGTAAAAAAGTTACCTTCCAAACACCTATAATTATTCAAAAGAACAAAACAGCCAATATTGAACTAGCGAGATATAGCTATCTCGGAAGTAAAATAATTGGAGAAGGTGAAATTAATTTACTTTGTGCGGGCGAACGAACTTTCCTGGGATATGAATCATTACCATCCGGTATTCTTCAACTTCAACCCGATTGGAGCGAATTTACAGGGAGTCTAAAAATATCCAAACTTCTTACAAGTACTACACCCGGATTTTGGGGATTACTACTAAACACAAGCAGAACATTTAAAGACTCACTTAACGGATTTAACATTGATTCAACTCTTTATCGGACAAAGGTTAAAATAATGTCCGGTGCAACATTAGCCACTCATTCAGGAGTAAAGGCATGGGCAATCGGAGAGTTAAGTTCTGAAGACAGTACTGCTTATTTATGTGGATATCGTTCCGCATCAAATGGGCCCAGATCTTACTACTTTGTCGGAGGATTAAATACAGATGTGGTTTATCCTGGTAAAATTTGTCAGGCACCTGGTATTACTTCACACTATACTCATGTTGCGTTTATTAAAATGGGAACCGGAACATACACATTTACCAACAATAATAATGATATAATTGGTGGTGTTATTGTACGTGAAGGAGGGCTGCTTATTAATGACAAAAATTTAAGAGGAAATTATCGTGGTGGCGTTGGTAATTATGTTATTGTAGAAAAAAATGGAACAATAGGTGGAACTGGTCGAATAATGGGGAACCTTGATGTATATGGAAAACTTGAACCGGGGTCAAATGGGATTGGTACATTAAGTGTTTCAGACTCATTGAGTGCCCATCCGGTTGATAAATATGACAGACCAGTAGGGTATTCGTTTACATATAAGAATACTTCAGCTGCAAACACAACTTTCTCCTACAAAAACGGAGGATCAGTAGCCATGAATGTTACTTTATATTCAGGGTCAGTATCGGAATTTGATATTAATTCGGCATCTTCTTACGACAAAGTGGTTGCCAGTGGGAAATTGAAATTTGGACCAGATACAGTAGGATTAGGTAAACCAAAAATCAAAATTTTATTATCCGGATCTTATAATATCAATGACGGAGATAAATTCGAGATTATTAAGACTAAATCACTTGACGCCAGTTCTATGGATTTTGACATAGAATATCCTGATGTTCCAAACTTAACATGGAGTGTTGAAACTAAATATGATACCGTTGCGGTGGACAAAGAAACATATACATTTACAGATCACGTTGTTACTCAAACGAATGCTGACTCAGTTGCAACAAATGTAATTACAATGGATTCAGTAATTGTAAATTATAAAGTTATTGTTACGGCACATGGAAGTGCACAGGATGTGAAGAACGTAACAATCAGTTCATTATCTGTTTATCCAAATCCTTCTACAGGTGAATTCAACTTTAGTTCTTCTGATTCTGAAATCAAATCTATCGACATTATAAATCTTCAGGGTCAGATAATTAAGAGTGAATATGTAAATTCTAAATTTGTGAAATTAAATCTTGGTTATTTACCACAAGGTATATATTACGCGAAAATTAATACTGCAGAAGGTATAAAAGTGAAGAAGTTAATGCTTCAATAATTGATATTAATTTAATACAAAGGCTGTTCTTTTAACAAAGTGCAGCCTTTGTTCTATCCTGTAAACAAATCAATATTTTCAATAACATTTTAAAGAGAAGATATATTCAGTAAAAGCCCGAAACAGAACAACCTAAATATTTGAAGCTTACAGCTAAAAGAATCAATCCGAAATAGTTTTGTATTATCAAATAGAATTTACATAAGAGAGATGCAAGCCATACATATCCCTTGATTTTTGTACATTTTCATTGGTAATTATTCAGAATTAACAATCTTATTCTCTTTCATTTTTTTTACTGATTTGATTTTTTTAGATTTGTATGTGAAAAATTTTTAAGTCCGAAATACTAAAATGAAAAAATCAATTCTCTTCATTCTGACTGGATTATTCTCTTCTCTTTTATTTGCGCAGCAAACCGAAGTTCAATATTTGTCGGGCACAGGTCTGGGCAACGAGAAAATATGGAAGTTTTACTGTACAGGCGGTAACAACAGCAAAAAGTGGAGCAAAATAAAAGTGCCTTCGCAATGGGAATTACAGGGATTCGGAGAATATACCTATGGCAGATGGTACAAAGCCGGGCTCAAAAATCCGAGCATGGAACAGGGACTCTACGAATACACTTTTTCTGTGCCTTCTTCATGGAAAAACAAATCGGTCAGCATTATTTTCGAAGGTTCAATGACCGACACCGAAGTAAAAATAAACGGTCAGCCAGCCGGTGAAACACATCAGGGCGGATTCTATGAATTTTCGTACGATATATCGGATAAAATCAAAGCCGGTAAAACAAACAAACTCGAAGTTAAGGTTTCCAAAAACTCTTCCAACAAATCGGTAAATGCAGCCGAACGCCGCGCCGATTGGTGGCTGTTTGGCGGAATTTATCGCCCTGTATATCTGGAAGCAAAACCACAAATTCACATTGAGCGAATTGCAGTGAATGCTCAGGCCAATGGTAAACTCATGGCAGATATTTTTACTACTCCACTGCCCGAAAATTACACATTGGCAGCTACCATTTCACCAGTCATCGGTTCGGAAAAATTTGAATCACGCACGATTCAACTAAAATCCAACGTTACTAATCAGGAAATTAATGCCGAGTGGGCAAATGTAAAAAACTGGACAAATGAAACTCCGAACCTTTACAACCTGAAATTGGAACTGCGCGACGAAAAAAACAAAACTTTACATGTTTATACTCAGCGAATCGGGTTCAGAACCATTGAGTTCCGCCGACACGATGGTCTATATGTGAACGGAGTCAAAGTAGTTCTGAAAGGCATCAACCGTCATTCATTTTACCCCGATGGCGGACGTTGTACAAACCGCGAAATCAGTTTGCAGGATGCTAAGCTCATTAAAGAAATGAACATGAACGCTGTCCGCTCGCATTATCCGCCCGACAGACATTTTCTGGACATGTGCGATTCATTGGGATTGTTTTATCTTGACGAACTGGCTGGCTGGCAAAACGCGTATGACACCGAAACAGGCAAAAAATTAGTAAAAGAAACCGTTATCCGTGATGTAAATCATCCCTGTGTAATTATCTGGGACAATGGAAACGAAGGCGGATGGAATACAAACGTGGATGCCGAATTTGGTAAATACGATCCGCAGCACCGGCATGTTATTCACCCCTGGGCGGACTTCGACGGACTCGACACACATCATTATCCGGCTTATCAAACCGGCGTTGCAAGGTTTACAAACGGCTACAACGTGTTTATGCCTACCGAATTTATGCACGGTCTTTACGATCAGGGACTGGGTGCAGGATTGAACGATTTCTGGAACAAATGGACACAAAGTCCTTTGTTTGCCGGCGGTTTTATGTGGGCATTTGTTGATGAGGCCGTGAAACGTTCTGACAAGGGAGGCATTCTGGATTCGGATGGTTACAATGCCCCCGATGGCATCGTTGGACCGTATCGCGAAAAGGAAGGCAGTTTCTTTTCCGTTCGAGAAATATGGTCGCCCGTGCAGATTAAAAACTTCATGATAACTCCTTCGTTCGATGGAAAAATATTTGTCACCAACAAATACCTGTTTTCCACTTTGGCCGGTTGCAAATTAAAATACCGGTTATTTTCTATCAATTCTCCATTGATAAAATCAGACAAACAATTGGTAGAATCAGGTGAAATCGAATTACCCGGCATTGAACGCGACGAAACGGCAAAAGTATCAATTCCTGTTTCAGAAAAGTTCTTTAAAGCCGATGTTCTGGAACTTGAAGCCTTTGATGCTCACGGCGTATCGCTATGCAATCTGACATATCCTGTTACACTGGCAAAAAATTATACCCAAAAACAATTAGCCGGAATTTCTGAAACCGGAAAAGCGACCTGTTCAGTCACCGACAGTTTGGCAACTCTTACGGCCAGCAATGTTCGTGTAACTTTTAATCTGAATTCCGGAATCATCTCTGAAATTAAAAACAGTAAAGGCGAAGTGTCGTTCAACAACGGCCCTGTTGCTGTAGGAATGAAAATAAAATTAAAAGACTACAAAATCAGACAGGAGAAAGAAAAAGCCGTTCTGACTTTCTATTATCTGGGCGGGATCGATTCCATTCGTTGGGAAATGGCTCCTTCGGGATTGCTGCATTTATCGGCGTTACTATTAGACAGAGCTTCAGGTGGTACAGGTTTCGACGATTCGTTTATGCAGGAAAATATCACCAATCTGGGTATAACTTTTTCCTATCCCGAAAGCAAAGTAAAAGGGATGGAATGGTTCGGGCGCGGGCCTTACCGAGTATGGAAAAACCGCATCAGAGGCACTAATTACGGATTGTGGGACAAAGCCTACAACAACACGATTACAGGTGAAAGCACCGGCAAACTGATTTATCCCGAATTCAAAGGCTATCATGCCAATTTATACTGGGCAACTCTGCAAACACAGGAATCCGATTTCAGCATTTACAGCGAAAGCGATGGAGTATTCTTCAGGGTATTCACACCCGAAGAGCCAAAAGGAAGACAGGATGGAATTAACACAATGCCGGATTTTCCCGAAGGCAATTTATCATTTTTATACGAAATACCAGCGATCCGATCGTTTAAACCCATACCACAACTCGGGCCAAACAGTCAGCCCGGTTCGGTACGAATAAAAAAAGGCGACGAAGGTATCAGTTTAAAATTATGGTTTGATTTCAGATAGTAAAAAGTTATGTCGCGACATTGATTTTCAGTCTCCCGACATTAATTCCGAATGTCCTTACATTGATTGGGAATGTACAGACATTAAATTTCAATGCTCCGACATTGATTTTTGATGTTCGGACATTAAATTTGAATGTACAGACATTGATTGGGAATGTACAGACATTAATTTTTAATGTTCAGAGATTGATTTTTGATGTACGGACATTAAATTTCAATGTGCAGACATTGATTTTGAATCTCGGGAGATGAAAATAAAGCAGCGTAGCTGTGCCTTCTTAGTAGAGAAGATTACGTTAAACAGGAAGGGGCGTTGCCCTGTTATCCGGATTACAATTAGTTTTACAAAACTATCGATTAAAACAAATTTCTATATTACAAAGAATACCAAACAATCAAAACGGAAAAACCAACTTCTATTTGACTACATTAAAAGTATAAAATTCAATATTATGAAAACACAATTATCGGCAGCCATTCTTAATTTTAAAGCTTATATAAGCATTTTAGGATTATTATTCTGCTTAAATGCAGGCGCTCAAACCACAAGCTGGCCGGCAACAAACACGGATATGCAGCCCGGTACCCGTTGGTGGTGGCTGGGAAGCGCGGTAACCAAAAGCGACCTGACCTACAATCTGGAACAGTATGCCAAAACAGGTATAGGAACAGTGGAAATCACCCCTATTTACGGAGTTCAAAATAACGAGGCGAATGATATTCCTTTTCTTTCTCCCAAATGGATGGAAATGCTTGCACACACCGAAGCAGAAACCAAACGCTTAGGGATGAATACTGATATGAACACCGGAACAGGCTGGCCGTTTGGAGGCCCGGAAGTTACCATCGACGATGCAGCTTCTAAAATGTTAGTCAGGAAATATGACATTAAAGGTGGAAAGAATTTTTCAGAAGATATCATTCCGTTAGAAGCCAATCAAAAATCAATTGCCAAACTACAACGATTAATGGCTTTTCAGAATAAGAAAGTGGTGAATTTAACAAACCTGGTAGACAGCAAGGGTAAAATTTCGTGGAAAGCCCCGAAAGGCGACTGGCAAATAATAGCTGTATTCAATGGCAAAACACTCCAAAAAGTAAAACGTGCCGCTCCCGGTGGCGAAGGATATGTAATGGATCATTTCTCGCAAAAAGCTGTGAAAGATTATTTACAGCGTTTTGAAATCGCATTTTCTACAAGTGGAACATCGTATCCACATAATTTCTTCAACGATTCGTATGAAGTTTACGATGCCGACTGGACCGAAGATCTTTTTGACCAGTTTTACAAATTGTGTGGTTACAAGCTCGAAAATTATTTGCCTGCATTCTTATCCGATAATCGAACAGATGAAACTGCCAGATTAATTTCTGATTATCGTGAAACCATATCGGATTTATTGCTTAATAATTTTACCAAACAATGGACAGACTGGGCACATTCACACGGAAGCAAAACCCGGAATCAGGCTCATGGTTCACCAGGAAATCTGATTGATTTATATGCCACTGTAGATATTCCTGAATGTGAAGGTTTTGGATTATCCGATTTTGGCATCAAAGGTCTAAGAAAAGATTCATTGACCCGAAAGAACTTTTCGGATCTTTCCATGCTTAAATACGCTTCATCCGCCGCACATATTTCAGGGAAACAATACACTTCATCAGAAACTTTCACCTGGTTGACAGAGCATTTCCGTACATCACTCTCGCAATGCAAACCCGACTTGGATTTAATGTTTGTTGCCGGAGTCAACCATGTTAATTTTCACGGAACAGCCTATTCTCCAAAAGATGCAGCGTGGCCGGGCTGGAAATTTTACGCTTCCATCGACATGTCGCCCACCAATTCTATATGGAAAGATGCCTCCGGACTGATGAATTACATAACCCGCTGTCAGTCATTTCTTCAGAGTGGAACACCCGACAACGATTTTCTGATCTATTTGCCGGTTTACGACACGTGGTATCAACAGGATGGACGGTTTTTACAATTCGACATTCACACTATGGATAAAAAAATGCCGGAATTTATCAATGTCATCCATTCCATTTACGAAAACGGATATGATGTGGATTATATCTCCGACCGATTTATTTTATCATCGAAATGCGAAAACGGCGACATAATAACCGAAAGCGGCGCAAAATACAAAGCCCTGATTATCCCTGCGGTAAAAATAATGCCAGAAAATGTATTAAAACATATAGCCGAAATGGCTGAAAAGGGAGCGAAAATTGTATTTATAGAAAATTATCCCAACAGTGTTCCGGGATTGTTTAATCTTACATCGAGACTTAAACAATTTAAGAAAGATTTGAAACAAATTTCGTTTAACAGCGATTTTACAAAAACAGCTACACATGCATTGAAAGAAGGTAAAATCATAACCGGTTCCGATTACAAGACAACGCTTCAGGCAGTTGGCATTCAGCCCGAAGAAATGATTACCAAATTTGGTCTGCACGCTATCCGAAGGGCAAATGCGGAAGGTTATCATTATTTTGTCAGCGCGCTGCACAAAGACGATACCGACGACTGGATGACTCTTTCTGTACCGGCTATGTCGGTCGAGATTTTCGACCCCATGACGGGCGAAACAGGTAAGGCTCAGGTACGTCACGACGGCGACAAAACGCAGGTGCATATTCAGTTGAAATCCGGAGCATCTCTTATTCTGAAAACATTTACAAATTCGGATATTCAGCTTCCGGCATGGAAATACCTCACAACGAAAGTGGCAACCATCCGGCTCACAAATCCGTGGAAATTGCATTTTGAACAAAGTGAACCTCAGGTCAGACAAAATTTCACGCTGAATAATCTTGTTTCGTGGACGACGCTGCCTAATGACACGTTGAAAATAAATTGTGGAACAGGTATTTACGAAACAACTTTCGATGCCGGAACAATTTCTCAGAATCCGGAATGTGTGCTGAATTTAGGTGATGTACGCGAAAGCGCTCATGTATATATGAACGGTCAGGATGCCGGTATCGTTTGGGCGGCACCGTTCGAATGCAGAATCGGCAAATTCCTGAAAAGCGGAAACAACACGCTGCGCATTGAGGTCACCAACCTGCCGGCCAACAGAATTGCAGATTACGATCGCCGAAATGTCAACTGGCGAATTTTCAAGGAAATAAATTTCGTTGACATTAATTACAACAAATCCACTTATGCCTCATGGAAACCCATGGAAAGCGGATTGTGCAGCGGAGTGGAAATGTATATTTATCAATAAATTCAAATTACTAAATTATCTACCATGAAAATGATTAAAAGTTCATTATCTGTTATTTTAATTTCAATAACACTATTTGGCGCACAGGCAAAAGGCGCATATAAATACGAATACTTGTATAAAAATATGCCGTTCGAAATGCCTCGGGTGAAAGCTCCTCAATTTCCCGCCCGTACAGTTTCCATTACTGATTTCGGAGCTGTTGGCAATGGAAAAGTGCTTTGTACCGATGCTTTCAGAAAAGCCATTGACGAAACTGCGGCAAAAGGTGGTGGCACTGTCAACGTTCCTGTGGGAGTCTGGCTGACAGGTCCGATTGTATTTAAAAGTAATATAAATCTTCATTTGGAAACAGGTGCCATTATTCTGTTTTCGCCCGATAAAAGTTTGTACCCGCTGGTCGAAACTATTTTCGAAGGGCTTGCCACCAAACGTTGTCAATCGCCCGTTTCGGGACGCAACCTGACAAATGTCGCTATTACCGGAGGCGGAGCAATCGACGGAAACGGTCAGGTTTGGCGTCCGTTGCGCAAACAGGATGTGACCGAAAAATACTGGAAAAAAGCCATTTCAGTGGGAGGAACTTTCAAACGACCGGATTACTGGGTGCCTTCAGAACAATACCTGAAAGGCGACAGTATGTCTGATATGAATGTGCCCCGCGACCTGAAAACCGATGAAGACTTCATGAAAATCAAGGATTTTCTGCGGCCGGTGATGATCAGTTTTATGAGTTGCAAAAACGTGTTATTACAGGGAGTCTATTTTCAAAATTCGCCGGCATGGAATCTTCACCCGCTCATGTGCGAGAACGTGATTGTGGATGGCGTGACAGTGCGTAATCCGGCTTTTGCTGCCAATGGTGATGGAATAGACCTCGAATCCTGTAAAAATTCACTTATCGTAAATTCTTCGTTCGATGTGGGCGACGATGGTATTTGCATAAAAAGCGGCAAAGACGATGAAGGACGGCTCCGTGCAAAACCGTGTGAAAATCTGATAGTTGACAACTGCACCGTATTCAAAGGACATGGAGGATTTGTTGTAGGCAGCGAAATGTCGGGCGGAGTAAAAAACATGAAAGTCAGCAATTGCCAGTTTTTGGGAACCGATGTCGGCTTGCGTTTCAAAAGCAAACGCGGACGTGGTGGTGTTGTCGAAAATATCTTTGTAGAAAACATCGGCATGCTCGATATTGTAACAGAACCGTTGCTGTTCGACCTTTATTACATGAACAAATCGGCCACCGAAATGATGGAAGACGAAAACGGACAACCCGTTCAGAAAAACATTCCGCCGAAAGACGAAAGCACTCCTACATTCAGAAACATTCATATTAAAAACATACGTTGCTCAAATGCCGGAAGGGCTATGTATTTTAATGGATTGCCCGAAAATCCGATCGAAGGAATTTATGTTGAGAACGCTAAAATATCAGCAAAACAGGGCGGCGAAATAAAAGAAAGTAAAAATATAGTTTTGAAAAATATTGATATTTTACCGGAAAAAGGCGCGGCACTGAAAATCGTTCGCTGTTCTGACCTGACAACTGAGAATGTAAGCGGAGAAATTGTAAAATAAAATTCTTCATCTGTCTAATGTTGAAATTCATAAAAAGCAAAATTAAATTTCATAATAAACACTCATTTTTAAAGCAAATTCAGTCACTGTAAAATCAAAATACCTGAAAATAAATTCATTTGCTATGCTGATCTATCACGAATCTAATTGCTTAATTATGAATATATTTCAACCACAAAACATGAAAATCGAACAAAATAAACAGACATAAAATCAAATTATACAATTAATAAATTAAAATTATCAAGTACATTTGCATTAAGAATTAAATCTGGTATATGATGAAAAAATTTATCTCTTCACTCTCTCAGTTAAGAATTACGTCTTCTTTTTCGAAAACCGCACTTTATGGTATGCCGGATTTTAGATGGATGAAGGATACCGGATTTAAATTATTTTCTAAAAATCAGGATACATATTATCAAAAATAATTTTGTCAATGCCGGGAATGTTATGCCAACGGCATTATGAAAGAAAAAAAACAGTATGAACGGTATGAAACACGTTTTGTTGAAAAATAACATTATATTCAATCCTGATTTTTCTAATTCAATTTAAGGTATAACTATCTGTTTTTAAATAATTTTTCTTTTAGGTATTAGTAAAGAATCGCATGAAAACCACCAACTTTTTTGCTGTGGACTTAGGAGCCACCAGCGGCAGAACAATTTTAGGTATAACAAGAAGCGGATCAATTGAATTACGTGAACTTAACCGCTTTCCCAATAAAATAATTGAAACAAACGGACATTTCTACTGGGATTTCCTCAGTTTATATCAATCTGTCATTGAAGGGTTGAAAATTGTAGCCGAAGAAGGAATTGAAATTGAATCCATCGGTATAGACACATGGGGTGTGGACATCGTATGTTTTGATAAAAACGGCGATATTCTCGGAAACCCGTACAGCTATCGCGACCCTTATACAACCGGCGCTCAGGAAGAATTTTTCAAACTGGTTCCCAAAGACGAAATTTACAAATCAACAGGAATTCAGTTCATGAATTTCAACACTTTGTTCAAGCTTTCAGCCATGAAAGCCAACAATTCCACATTACTGCCCATCACCGATAAAATACTTTTTATGCCTGATGCACTTTCGTATATGCTCACAGGCAAAATGGTAACCGAATATACCATTGCATCTACGTCACAAATGATTGATGCAGCAAGCAGAAAGTTTGATAAAAAACTTCTGGAAACGCTGGGTTTAAAGGAAGAAAATTTTGGAAAATTTGTTTTCCCCGGAGAAATTGTCGGCACTCTGTCCGAATCCATACAAAAACAAACAGGACTTGGTCCTATTCCGGTTATTGCTGTAGCCGGTCATGATACCGGTTCGGCTGTTGCTGCAGTTCCGGCTACTGACAAAAATTTCGCCTATCTGAGTTCAGGCACATGGTCGTTGATGGGAATTGAAACAGAAAAACCGGTGATAAACGACGAAAGTTACCAACTCAATTTCACTAACGAAGGAGGTATTGAAGGCACTATACGTTTTTTAAAAAATATATGCGGAATGTGGCTGCTCGAAAAATGCAGACTGGAATGGGGAACCATTTCTGATGAGAACTCATACCCGCAACTGATTGCCGATGCAAAAGAAGCAGGTCCTTTCAAATGTTTTATTAATCCCGATGCTCCCATTTTTGCCAATCCGGATTCGATGGTAAAAGCCATTCACGATTATTGCGAGGCCACATCACAATTTGTTCCGAAAACAAAGGCGGAAATTACGCGCTGCATTTTCGAAAGTCTGGCAATGCGCTACAAACAGGTACTGGGAAATCTGCAACACTTTGCCACATTCCCTATTGAAAAATTACACGTAATCGGCGGAGGATCCAAGAATGCAATGCTTAACCAATTCACGGCATCAGCCCTCGGAATCCCTGTAATTGCCGGCCCCACTGAAGCCACAGCTATCGGGAACGTAATGGTTCAGGCAAAAGCTTCCGGCCTGTATTCAGACATACAATCCATGCGCGACAGCATAAGCAACTCAATTTCATTAGTAGAATATCTCCCGGAAGACAAAGAAAGCTGGGAAGAAAACTATTCAAGATATTTATCAGTATTTACCGAAAAAATTTAAACACAAAATAAAAATGAACGAAAAAATTCAAAAAGCATTCGATTTAGCTGTTGCTGAATATGCTTCAGTAGGTGTAGATGTAAATAAAGCACTCCTTCAATTAGACAAATTACCTATTTCACTACATTGTTGGCAAGCCGATGATGTTACAGGATTTGAAAATCCCGATGGCGTATTATCAGGTGGAATTCAAACTACAGGAAATTATCCGGGAAAAGCCGGAACAATTGAGGAATTGCGCGCAGATATAGATAAAGCAATGGAATTAATTCCGGGAGATCATCGTGTAAATATTCATGCTTTTTATGGCGATTTCGGTGGCGAATTCGTTGACCGTAACCAGATTGAGCCAAAACATTTTCAAAGTTGGATTGATTGGGCGAAAGAAAAAAACTACAAACTGGATTTTAATGCTACCTGTTTTTCACACGAAAAATCTGCCGATGGACTAACCCTTTCGCATCCGGATCCTGAAATCCGCGCATTTTGGGTGGAACATGTGATTCGTTGCCGCAAAATTGCAGAAGAAATGGGTCGTCAGTTAGGATCAAAATGCATGCACAACATCTGGGTTCCTGATGGCACAAAAGATGTTACTGTGAACAGATTAAAATATCGTGAGAATCTGAAAGAATCGCTGGATAAAATTTTTGAATACAAAACGAATGATGAATACATGAAAGATTGTATTGAAAGTAAAGTTTTTGGTATTGGAGTTGAAAGCTACACAGTAGGTTCACATGAATTTTACATGGGTTACGGTATCAAAAACAATATTCCTATTACTTTGGATGCTGGTCACTTCCACCCTACTGAAATTATTTCAGATAAAATTTCCTCATTATTATTATTTACTGAAGAAATTATGCTTCATGTAACCCGCGGAGTTCGTTGGGACAGTGATCATGTGGTAATTCTGAACGAAGAATTAGTAGCCATTGCACAAGAAATTGTACGTGCAGACGCAATTGACAAAGTACATGTTGGTCTTGATTATTTCGATGCATCAATTAATCGTATCGGAGCATACGTAGTGGGGGTTCGTGCGACACAAAAAGCTTTGTTACAAGCGTTGTTGGAACCATTAGCTAAACTTCGCGAGTATGAATCCAAAGGGCAGAATTTTGAACGTATGGCCTTATTGGAAGAGGCAAAATCGATGCCATGGGGCGCAGTATATAATTATTACTGTGCTTCAAAAAATGTAATTGCAGGTGAATCTTACATTGCTGACATACAGAAATATGAAAAAGACGTAACGTCAAAACGATAATTTCAGTTATCAACAGGTACAATAGTGATAAAAAAACTGTTGTACCTGTTGTTTTTATGCCTTATTTTAAATTTAATACAAATTTCAGGGGTTTAATTGAACTTCTTTCAGCCTAAACCTTAAATCAGAAAAAAAAATCATGAATGCACTTTTAGGAATTTTATTTCACTCCATCGGAGGTTTTGCTTCCGGTAGTTTTTACATGCCTTTCAACAAGGTTAAGGGTTGGGCATGGGAAAGTTTTTGGATTGTCGGCGGATTATTTTCGTGGTTAATCGTTCCACCGCTTGCCGCATGGCTTACCATTCCGCATTTCGGAACATACATTGCAGCCTGCTCTACACAAATTCTGACTATCACTTTTATAATGGGGTTGCTTTGGGGAATCGGCGGTCTGACATACGGCTTAGGCGTTCGTTACCTCGGGATGTCTTTGGGTAACTCGGTTGTACTTGGTTTCTGTGCTGCTTTTGGTGCCATTGTACCTTCCATTTATTACAATATCGTTCCAACCATTGGTAAAATTTCATTCACCGACATGATGGCACATTCGGGTGGACAATTAGTTCTGCTGGGTGTTTTGGTTTGTATTGCCGGTATTGCCATTTCCGGAAGAGCAGGTCTTTTAAAAGAAAAAGAACTTACTAAAGAAGAACAGGCTGCTTCTGTTGCCGAATTCAGTTTGGTAAAGGGATTAGTTATTGCCATTATTTCAGGGATTTTAAGTTCATTTTTCAATTTCGGAATTGAAGCAGGAAAACCAATGGCAGAAGCCGCTAACGAAGCATGGAAAACATTGCATCCGGGTCAGGGTGAATTTTTGTATCAAAATAATGTTAGTTACATCATTATTCTGTGGGGTGGTCTGACAACCAATTTTATATGGACTACCATTTTAAGTCTGAAAAACAAATCGTACAAAAATTTCACCGATAAAAAAACACCAATTACGAAAAACGTTATCTTCTCTGCACTTGCCGGAACAACATGGTTTCTGCAGTTTTTCTTCTACGGAATGGGAGAAAGCAAATTAGGCAACGGCGCAAGTTCATGGATTCTTCACATGTCGACCATTATCCTTACAGCCAATATGTGGGGTATTGTACGTAAAGAATGGAAAGGAGTTTCTCCCAAAACCAAATGGACATTTACTACCGGAATTGCTGTAATTATGCTGGCAGTGGTACTGGTTGGTATCGGAAATTCAATGTAATAAACAATAAATCAATCAGGGATAACAGCAACTCACCAGTTCTTTACAGAAAAAAAGATATTAAAAGAAAATCAGGAATATTGAACATTGAAGAAAAAAAATGACTAATATTGTCTCTTTAAAAAGGCAACATTATGGGTGCACATCCGATAAATTTGATTCTTCGGTTTATACTGGAACTAACAGCTTTGTATGTAACCGGATTGTGGGGCTGGAAACTTTGCGATAGCTGGCTCCATTTTGTCAGCGGATTTGGAATACCACTGTTAATTTCAGTTCTTTGGGGAGTTTTTGCAGTACCGAATGACCCGAGCCGCTCCGGATCTGCACCTGTACCAATACGTGGTTATCTCCGTCTGTTAATGGAACTGGCCATATTTGCTTTCGCCACATGGACACTCTTTAATATGGGCAATGCAATCTTGGGCTGGATATTCGGGCTAATCGTTTTATTTCATTACATAATATCTTACAATCGGGTTATTTGGCTAATTGAGCACTAATTGCAAAACGCCCGAAATATAATTTAAAACCGGATTCTCAATTCAATTTTGAAATCCGGTTTTTCTGTTTAAAAGCCGTAAAATGGTGGTTTCAGACAGTACAAAACATCATTTAAAACGTCTTAAAATTGAATGTAAACACAAAATTAATTTCATGCAAAAACGTTTTTCGGGCGTGGTGGTACCCATGATAACTCCACTAAACAGTGATCTGACAATAGATGTTGCAGCCGTAGAGCGGATAATGAAACTGTTTGCAGCATCGGGCATACACCCGCTCATCTTAGGAACAACAGGAGAATCAAGTTCAATAAGTGAAGCCGAAAGTTATAAATTCGTTGAAGCAGCCGTAAAGGCAAAAAGTAAAACCCAGTGTGTTTACGCAGGCTTGGTGAACAATCAGGTACAACAATGCATCGAACGTGGAAACAAATACATTGAACTTGGAGCCGATTGTGTGGTTTCCACCCTGCCATCATATTATATCCTAACTCCGGCTCAAATGAAAAATTTTTATCTGCAGTTGGCCGAAAACATTTCAGGTCCGGTAATGATGTACAATATAAAAGCAACAACACAAATGACCATCCCTCTCGATGTGGTAGCCGAATTAAGTGAGCATCCGAACATTTGGGGATTGAAAGATTCGGAACGCGACGCTGACCGAATGAAAACCTGTATTGAAACGTATAAAGATCGTGAAGATTTCTCGTATTTCTGCGGTTGGGGAGCACAAAGTGCGGGAAGTTTACAACTCGGTGCTGATGGAATTGTTCCGAGTACTGGAAATATTGTGCCTGAAATGTACAAAAATTTATACGAAGCTGCTATAAATAATGATTGGGACGAATGTGCAAAATGGCAAAAAGAAACAGACGAAATTGCGGTTATGTACCAAAAAGACAGAACCCTTGGTGAATCGTTAGCTGTGCTGAAGACCATGATGCTTGAAAAAGGAATTTGCGGGAAAACCATGATGCCGCCACTTGGTTGAATAACCCCTAACCCCTGAAGGGGAAAATATAAATCAAATAATATTAAAAATAATCACAACAAAAAGCCCCATTAGGGGTGCGGGGTAATAGCATGCAAAACACAATTCACTGGATAGATATAATAATTGTTATCATATCGGTACTTTTCACCATTGGTGCCGGTTTTTATTTTTCGAGAAGACAAAAAAGTTCTGATCAGTATTTCGCAGGAAGTAAAACTATTCCTGCATGGGCTATAGGAATTTCCATTTTCGCGACACTCATTAGCAGCGTTACATTTCTGGCTTATCCGGCAGCCGCCTATAAATCCAACTGGATTTTATTAGTGCAGGGGCTGATGGTCCCGATAGTATTACTGGGACTTATCTGGGTTATCGTACCATTATTCCGGAAAGTAATCCGCCTGAGTACCTACGAATATTTCGAACGGCGTTTTGGGGTTTTCGCACGAATGTACAGCTCAGTCGCATTTATACTTACTCATTTTTCAAAAATGGGCACTGTATTGTATTTAGTCAGTCTGGCATTAGCAAGTTTAACAGGCTTACCTGTTGTAAGTTACATTCTAATGCTTAGCATTGCAATTATATTACTTACATTGCTCGGGGGAATTGAAGCAGTTATCTGGATGGATGTTATTCAGGGATTTCTATTGATTGGAGGCGGACTGCTTTGTGCCGGAATTTTATTGTTTCAGTCACACGGTGGACCGGGTTTTATGCTGTCCGAAGCACTTACTATGAAAAAAATTGATTTTGGACCTTACAATTTCAGTCTGGCCGAACTCACCTTTTGGGTAATGGTTATTAACGGAGCATTTTATGCACTGCAAAAATACGGTACCGACCAAACCATTGTACAACGCTATCTGACAGCAAAAACAGATAAAGATGCCAAAAAGGCTGCCTATATTGGTGTTTTGGCAAGTGTTCCGGTTTGGGCTTTATTTATGTTGATCGGGTCGCTGTTGTTTGTTTTTTATAATTCAGGTGGAGCCACTCTACCGGAAGGAATGAAAGCCGATCAGGTTTTCCCTTATTTTATCGGGACTCAATTACCCGTTGGTGCTGTAGGATTAGTGCTATCGGCACTGGTGGCGGCTGCAATTTCCAGTCTGGACTCGGATATGAACTGTTTGGCCGCGATAGGTGTTGAAGATTTTTACCAGCGCTTTAAACCCAATTGTACAGACAAACAACGGTTGAATATGGGACGCTGGCTGGTATTATTATCCGGAGTAGCAATGATGCTGGTGGCATTGTTATACGCTGCATGGGATGGCGAAGGTGTTTTAGGAGTTGTATTTGAATTATATGCCATTTTCTCTGCGGGAATTGTAGGAATTTTTATGTTGGGATTATTTTCAAGAAGAGCCAACAAAAAAGGGTTACACATTGGAATAGGCGTTTGTGTGGCATTTACGGCTTACGCTGTATTTACTACTACAAAAATTGGAGACCATCTCATTCTTGATTTAGGAAAATATAATTTCCCGCATCATAAATATATGCTCGGAGTTTACAGTCATATCATTGTTTTTGTAGTTGGTTACGTGGCAAGCTTGTTCTTCAAATCAGAGAAAGCCGACAACGAACTGACAATTTACGGATATTTTCATCAAAAAAAATAAAATTCATCAAAGTATAAATGAACCCTATAACTTTACAACAGCCCGCAAAAATCGTTTTCGGGACAAATTCGATTAATAATTTACAGGAAGAAGATCTGGTAATTTCTTCAGATAAAATTCTTTTTTTAATTGCAGTGCCGGTTTTGGACTTGCTAGAACCGACAATTGAAAAATTAAAAGAGAAAGGCAAAAATCTGAAGGTATTGCTCTATACTTTCCCCGGCGAACCTACATTTACTCAGTTCGATCAACTTTTATCCGCATCAGAATCTTTTAATCCCGACTGCGTAATAGGTGTCGGAGGCGGAAGTGTGCTGGATTCAGCAAAGCTATTGGCTGCCATGACAGGTAATGAGCAAAAATATACCGAAGTTATAGGCGTGGGATTTCTGAAAAAACGTACGAAAAAACTGATTTGCGCGCCTACCACATCCGGTACCGGAAGCGAAATTTCGCCCAATGCCATTCTACTGAACGAAGCAACCGGAGCAAAAAGCGGAATAGTGAGTCAGGCTTTGCTGGCTGATGCTGCCTACATTGACCCGGCTTTAACGGTCGGTCTGCCTTCAAAATTAACTGCCGAAACCGGAATGGATGCTTTGTGCCATTGCATCGAAGCTTACACAAATAAGTTTGCCCATCCGGCGGTCGATGTTTATGCGCTGGAAGGTATAAAACTTATTTCGGCTAATTTATTAAAAGCGTGCCAAAACGGAAATGATATGGAAGCACGTTCAGCTCTGTCTTTGGGCTCAATGTACGGAGGCCTTGTTCTGGGTCCGGTAAATACTCACGGCGTTCATTGTTTGTCGTACGGATTAGGCGGCAAATACCACATCCCTCACGGACTGGCGAATGCCGTATTGCTTCCAGCTGTTATGCGGTACAATCTGGAAACTTTGCCTGAAAAACATGCTGAAATTGCATTGGCAATGGGTATCGAAAAAGGAAAAGACGTGTACGAAACGGCATTGAACGGAATAAAATTCATTGAAGATATTTCAGTTAAATGCGGAATTCCAACGG
>MTLE01004567.1_pt1 | contig 26082 bp, 16 predicted proteins | sample 1982461 | NCBI WGS metagenome assembly MTLE01 (sample SAMN05712605, study PRJNA340218) | biofilm metagenome | isolation source: sample SPL anode biofilm adapted to -200 mV | place: USA | collected 2012-02-03
GCAAAACCGGCGCCCGCCCCATCCGCTTCCTCGCCCACGCCGGCCTCAACGCCCTCCGCGATTTGCAGGTGCGCGTGTTGAGTTAAGCCGGCGCGCGCTACGGGGTAGCTGGATTCAACTCCTCAATCCCCATCCATCTCTGAACTCATTCCGAATTCCAAATCGCGGTCAAGTTGAGACTAATTCACTTGTCTTCCGGGTCTTTGGCGTCGTTATTGGTCAGTTGCAGATCCCTTGGGATATGCGCCTTCCTCATGCCTAGCCAGAGGCCCGGAGTCCGGCGTGCCTGAGTCTCAACTTGATCGCTCATTGGATTAAGTCCAAGGCTCCCCTGCCCTATGGATTCCCGCTGCGCGCGGGTTATTTACTAGGGTCAAATCCGGAGCGCGAGCGAATCCCACAAGGTGGAACCGCTCCTGTCTGCTTTATTATATCCCCTACAGCTTCTTAAGCCGGATGTTTTTGAACTGCGCGGTCATGGGTGGGCCAGCGTGCACTTGCAGGGCCAGAATGCCGGAGGAGGCGCGTTTTTCGGCTTGGTCATCGGTAAGCATCATGGTGACTCGGCCGTTGATGATGTGAATGAGCTGGTTGCCCCGCGCGATGATGATGTACTCGTTCCAGCTGTCGTGTTTGATGACCGACTCGATTTCCGCCGAGGTGCCGATGGTGCCCAGCACGCGTTTGTTGCCGCTGGGTTCGATGTTCACGCATTGGCCGCGTTCGGCGATGATACCCCGGCCGCGTTCTTCGTATAAAATACCGGTGTAATTAACTCCGGCTTCCATGTCGGCCTGGTAACCGCCCACGGCAAACGTGGCGGCGTCCGCTAATTGGCTGCGGTATTGCACGCCGGAATTGGCAAATCCCTTGTCATCTCCGGGCGTCAATTTAAACTGGAGACGCAACTCGAAATCTTCCACCTTGCCCCCTTTCCAGACGAGAAATGTGTTGCCTTTAGTCGGATTGTCCTTGGTGGTCTGGCCGGTGATGGCGCCGTCTTTGACGGACCAGAACGCGGGCATTCCTTCCCACCCGGAGAGGTCGGTGCCATTAAAGAGGCTGACAAAGCCCGGTTCGGCGTCGGCGGCTTGCAAGCGGGCCGGCAGGGCCAGTATCGCGCCCAAGGCTAAAGCGCATATCAGGTTTGAGAGGCGTGATTTTTTCGAGAGTTTCATGGGCCTATCCAAACCTAAAATACGGCTAGGGGCAATGGGATATTTTGACCGGATTGTTGACCTTTTTGACCAAGATCACGGTCGAGGTGGCCAAGATCGCTGACCAGGAACAAAAGTTTCAGGCTGGGCATTCCCCAAACTCATTCTCGGCTCGGTGAGTAATTGTCCAGCGCGGTGGGTGGGTTCGTGGCGCCCGAGGCGCTCACCGTTTGGGGTTTGAGGGTTCTTACCGGCTGGTCGATGGCGCGCACCAAGTCGCTTTCCCGCACTTCCACGGGGCCGGTCATGAATTCCGGCACGTTGAAGGTGTTCAGGCAAAAACCGTAGAAATCCGGGTCTTCCTGGGGTAAAACAAAGGGTTTGCTGAATCGGCCCTCGGCATCGACATAGGAGAAATAGGGCCGGGCCCAGAGGCCGTCGACGCGTTTGCTGCTGAACACTAGCCAGCGGCTGTTGCCGGACCACGAATGCCAGCTGTCGGCTTGGTCGCTGTTGATTTCCAAGGGGCGGATCCGGCCGGTGGAAATTTCAACTAAATACAGATCACTGTTCGCTTGGAAGATGGGAAAATTGCCTTGTTTGCACAGGGTAACCACCAGCCAGCGGCCATCCGGCGAGACCTTGGGCTGGCAAACGCTCAGGCCAAATTGCGCCGAGGAGATGACCGTTTCGGCTTCGCCCCACTGGCCGGTTTTAAGATCGAAGCGGACGCGCATGAGGTCGTAGCGGATTTGGCGCGATTTTTCCAGCGGTTGCGGCACGGCGCTGCTGAAATAGAGGTAGCGGCCATCGGGCGACCAGGTGGGCCAGGTTTCGTTGCGGCCGGGGGCACTGATCGAGGGGGGAACGGCCACGGTATTCGAGGCTAGAAAATAGGCTCCCAAGTTGGAGGTCTCATCGTAAACGTCGCGGGTTTCGCCTTGGGTGTGCAAAAAGAGCGAAAGCTTGTTCATGGTGAACACGAGCATTTGGCCGCTGGGATGCCACGCCAGGTAGCCCATGGTGCGGTCGAGACGCAGGGGTTGGTTGGACACGACCAGGATTGTCGGATGCTTGCCTTGGTGGGCGCGGAGGTCGAAGGCAAAGGTGTCCGGCTGGCGATTGAACGGCGTATGGCAATTGAGGCAGCCTTCGCCGTAGCTTTCTTTGCTTAAAATGCGCCGTTGCTCGAAGGTCGATAAATCGCGCTGATAAATGCCCAGTTGGGAATAGTAGTTGAAGATGGGCGTGAGCAAACGATAGACCAGCCAGCCGTCGACGGTTTCGCGGGCGATGCGATTGGTCACGGTGGCAAACGCATGCCAGCCATTGCCCGTTTGCGCGGAAATATCGAGATAGAGCGGTTCTCCGGAATTTTCGCGCAGTAGATTGGCCCAGGCTTTGGGGGGGATTTGAATAGCGGGTTTAGCGCTGGCAATGGAAATGGGAGAACCTTTGGTGGAGCGGATTTCAACCCGGTAGGCCGTGCCCGGCGCCTGGATTTTGAAGTTCAACGGGGCGATGTTCGGCGGCACGGTGATTTCGGTGTAATCCGGAAAAATCAGCGGCGGTTCGGCGGCGGCAAGCCGCGGAAGGCTAGCCATGAGAAACCAGAGAGCCAGGACTATTCGGCAAGCAAATGCGCCGCCCCGCGCTGTCCCGGAAAGGCGGGGTGCTATGGGTGAAAAAGTTTTTCCCAAGGAGCTCATTTTTTAGATTGGGCTTGGCGGTCCTGGGATCGCTGCAAGGTGCGAACCCCGTAAAAATACCAGTATGTGTCGCCGAATTCTTCCGCGATGGCCAATTGGTTTTCGGGTTTGCCATTCATCCGGCGCACGGCGTCTTGAAATTGGCGGAAGCGTTCGGCGGTAGCCGGCCGGACTTGCTTCCCGCGCACTTCCACTTGCATGCCGGAGAATTGCTGGAAGAGTAAAATGGCCTCCTCGTACGCGCGCGGGATGCGTTCGTACGGGAAATTGTTCAAAAACTCCAAGCAAGGCATGGCGCTTTTGAGATTCAAGTCCATCAGATAGTTGGCCATGAGATATTCAAAGGCCATGCGGTTGGTCGGGTTGGTGACCAAAGCGAGTTGCAGCAATTCCTGCAGCGGCAAGGAGGTGTGCAACATGTCGTTGGTGAGTCCCAGCGGGAACAATCCGCGCAGATAATTAAGCTCGGCCGTCGAGGGCGCGGTGGGAAGCAAAGGCCAGGCGGCCTCGGGTTGCTCACCTTGGAAGGGCATCCGGCTCAGCACATTTAGGAAGACTTGGGCGGCTTGGGGGCGGCCTTTGAGGCGGTTGACCCGCGCCAGCAGCCGCAGCAAATCCGGCCGGCAACCCTCCATTTCCAGGGCTTCGTGCGCGCTGTGCTCGGCATCGTTCACCAAGCCTAATTCCAGCAAGGGCTGGCTTTGGGCGCGAAACGCGGCGGCCAAGCCTTCCAGCGGCGGCGTATCGGCAATGTTTTGAAAGGTGAACAAATCTTCCGCCAAACGCCCCGTATGATATAGCGCCAGGTGGAGTCTCACTTCGGCGGGATAAGTCAAAACTTTGACGCGTTGGGCGGCGGCCACGGCTTTCTCGTATTGGCCCACGTAGGTGTAATAGTCAATTTCCGCGAGCCGCTTTTCCCGGGGATCCAGGACCGCCCACACGAGAGCCCAGCCTAAAACGCAAAACAAAACCACCATGGCGCGCAAGTGGCGTTCCGCGGGATCATCGGCCGCGCGCGGCGCCGGGCCGCCCGTTTCCGCCGCTTGCCGGGCGGCCACCCGGGCCAGCCACCCCACCAGCAACGCGGCCACGGGCACACAGGCAAACAGCACCAGCGCCAGCGGCCAGCTCATCTCGCCCGGCCAAGGGTTAAGCAGCCAGTCCCGTTTCACCCTGCCGGTGACATAACAGAAAACGGGCGCCACCAAAGCAAAGCCCGTGCAAGATGCCGCGGCGTACCAGCAACCGAGTTGGAAACCGGCGTACAAGCCGGTCAAAATCCCAAAAAGCAACGCGGCCCACGCCCCGGCCAGCCAAAAAACGCCCACCGAAAGCGCGGCGCTCAGCACCACGGCCAAGGGCGGTTTGCGCCACGGCAACCATACGAAAACGGTGGCGGCGAAAAGCGCGGTCAAAAAACCGAAACTGAGGGCGGTGCCGGGAAAATCGTAGCGATTGCGCACCAGCAGCAGGGCAAACAAAGGCGCCAGGGCCAGCCAGCCGGCGGTCCGGCCACTGATACGCTTCAAGCATAACGCGGTCAAGAGGACCGCCGCCCCCGCGGACAAGGCGAACGCCAGCGCGCCCAGCCAATTGATAGCGTTCATTTGCGCGACCAAGGACGCGGCGTAATTGGCCAGCCAGCCCGGCTGATTTAAGAACGATTCGAAATAGGCCTTCTGCCACCGGAAAAACGGCCCGTGGCTGTGATACTCCAGCACCGGCTCCACCCGCAGCCATACATACAGAAACGCCATGGCCAGGAAGGCGGCCACCGTGGCGGGGAAGGCCGGCCACGGCCCGAAAAGCTTGGCTAAAATGGAATCGTTTGGCGGCCGCTGCATAGAGTCAGCATAAGTGGCCGCCTGGGGCATGCAAGCGCGAACCCGCATTGACCGGGCGCGGCAGCGGGTTGCCATTTTCTTGGGAACTGCATTCTTTGGCGCATTTCAGCTGATATTGGCGCGACTTAGCATTGGCTTGAAATCACGCGGCGCCAGTCAAATCCGCAGCCCACGTGCGCGCGTTAGAGTTCAAATATCCAAAGGTTGTAATCTTTCATATAGCTAATCGCCCGTCCGTCCGGCGTCCACTTGCACCGACTCGCGCCCGAGTCCATGGTGCGGCCGGTATCCTGGATTTTATGGGCGTCACAATCGAGTATATACACCCGGCGATTAAAGAACTTATTCACCTTGATAAAGGGAAATTTCGAAAGATAACGAATACGCGGCATGTTTTCGTGTGCCATTTGGACCCAAAACATTTTTTTGCCATCCGAGGAAATGGTTGGGTCCGATCCAACCCCGGTGATTTCAAACGAAACATTAGTGATTTGCAGGGTCACAGCAGGCCTTAGCTGGACGCGCGTTAATTCAATATGATAAGAAGGCTTGGTTCTAACCGCCACCAAAGACTGGTCATCGCTTCGCATCGCGAGCGGATACCCTATGCGAGTTGGAAGGTTCACCGACTCGACGATCGTCCTTTGGTTAATATCGTAAACCAAGGCCTGACTTGGATTCTTGTCATTATTTATTAGAATCAATTTGGAACTATCAGGATGCCACAAAGTGTGATTACTTCCTGGCCGTAGAGAGGTTTTAATAAGCGCTGGAGCCTCGAGGCTTACCACATAAACCGACTCGTTCGTATGGTTATAACCATCAAAACATATCCATTTGCTATCGCGCGAAACCTTTAAGCCTCTAGCCAACACCACTTGAGCTTCGTTTAGAGCCTTGGTGGGCATTGCTAGCAGCTCCGCTTTCTGCTGGGTAATATCCAAAGCGTAGAGCTTTGAAGTCCCATGGTCCGTACCCGCAATAACCAGCTGAGTGCGGTTTAGCCATTCATAATCGATGATATGGGTGCCATAAGGAAGCCGGGCGATCGGCTTTGGGGCCAGCGGCTCCGGAGGGGAGAAAAACCATACCCCGAGCAAGCACCCCATGCCCAAAGCCGCAACCCCGTATAACCAGGCTCGCTTACGCCATAATTTTCGCAGCGCGCGGGTGGTGACTTTGGTTATTACAAGCATGAATTTTATATACTAGAAAGGCATACAAAGTGATTATGGTTCGGGATTGGTCATTGTCAACGATCGGCTGGCGGCGATCCGGGCAAATAGCCGCGCATTAAGCCCTGCTGCTTGCATCATTCCTTAGAACCCCAGATGCTATCGTGCCCCCCGTTTCAGTGCGCATTTCCAGACATATTCACCGCTACGACTCCAAAAATGATAGCGATTAGGCCGGCCACGCGAATCGGCGTGAGGGTTTCATGGAAATACACGTAGCCAATGGCCGCGATCAATGCCGTGCCCAGGCCACTCCAAATGGCATAGGCGGTGCTGACGGGCATTTTCTTTAGGGCTAGCGTCAAAAAGCAAAACGCCACCCCGTAAAAGAGAAACAGCAAAACCGACGGCACCAGGCGGGTGAACCCCGCCGAAAGCTTCATGCAGACGGTGCCGCACACTTCGGTGACTATGGCGATGATTAGATAATACCAGTGCATATTTACGAATCGGTTGCGCGCGTTATTCGCCGCCAACCAATCCAAATCACAGGACCACAAGGCGCGGTTAAAAGCGATGAAAATTCACGGCCGCGAAACCCACCATCACCCGGACCCGCCAGGCATTTCGCGGGCAACCGCAAATTTTCTGTTTCAAACCGGAGGCGGCTGCCCTATTACTGAGCCCATGAAATTTTCACAGCGATGGTTCACCCGTGGGGTATTTTTGCCTGCTTGGACGGCTCTGGCGGCGGCCGGCCTTTTTATGCAGACCGGCCTGGCCCAAGTGGAGCGCCTGCCGCAAGCGCGCGTGCAGCCGGAAATGAACGGCAACATCTACCGGCTTTACGAAATCGAAAAAGCCGCGTGGGTGTGGCATCCGGACATGCCGCTGGGCAAGGAATGCGCCCTGCTCTTCCGTAATCAATTTACCGTGGATAAAGAAACCGAAACGGTGATCCACGTCAGCGCCGACCAACGGTACGAACTGAGCTTGGACGGCCAGCTGATTTCGCTGGGGCCGGATCGGGGCGATCTGATGCACTGGAGCTTTGCCAGCTACCGGGTAAAACTCGCGCCGGGCGCGCACACGCTCGAGGCTTTGGCGGCGTGGATCGGTGATCACGCTCCGTGCGCGCAAATCACCCATCGCGGCGGCTTTATTCTCGCCGCCGAAGACCCCCTGGCGGCCACTTTGAACACCGGGGATAAGAGCAACTGGAAAGTCTGTCCCGTGCAGGGCTGGACTTTTTCCCCCGGCCCGCCGCCCAATTTCACCGGCGCGCAACAAACCCAGCGCGGCAAAACCCTGAACCTCACGGAAGCTTGGGTGACACCATCCGTGGTGATGCCTTCGCTGCACAGCAACGATTACGGCTTAATGCGCACCGGGTGGCGGCTCATGCCTTCGCCCTTGCCTGAGCAAAAGCTCGCGGCGCTCAACGCCGGCACGGTGCGCGCGCTCGTAGCGGGCGGCCTGAATCCCAACCAACCCGTCACCGCGCAAGCCCTGCAAGCGGGGCAAAACGCCGAGGCGAAAGCGTGGAGCGAATTGCTCACACAAGGCAAAGGCGCGGTCACGATTCCGGCGTCGACGCAAGTCTCCGTGCTGGTTGACTTGGGCAATTACTTCGTGGCCTATCCCCAGTTCAAAATGTCGCAGGGCAAAAACGCCCGGGTGACGCTGGCGTGGGCGGAAGCACTCTATATTTGCGATGCCCAGGGCAAATCCACTGGCAACAAGGGCAACCGCAACGAAATCGAAGGCAAAGTGTTTAACGGCGTGGAGGACACGTTTCTCCCCGATGGCACGCCTGCCGCCTCCTTCCGCACCTGGTGGTGGCGCTCGGGCCGCTACGTGTTGCTGACGGTTAAAACCGAGGCGGAGCCTTTGAAAATCGAGAATTTCTCGTTGCTCGAATCGCGTTATCCGCTGGAGGACGAGGGCCAGTTCAAATGTTCCACCGAGGCCATCAACCAAATCCAGCCGCTGCTCGTGCGCGGCATGCAGATGTGCGCCCATGAAACGTACATGGATTGCCCGTACTACGAGCAATTGATGTACGTGGGCGACACGCGCCTGGAAATGCTGACCACTTACCTGATGACCCGCGACGGCCGCCTGCCGCAGCATGGCATCGAGCTGTTCGATTGGTCGCGCGCCATCTGGGGCCAGGCCGCCGAGCATTATCCCAGCCGCACGCCGCAGCAATCGCCCACCTTCAGCCTGATCTGGGTTTCCATGCGGCGGGATTACGCGCTCTGGCGCGGCGAGCCGCAATTTATCCGCCAATGCCTGCCCGGCATGCGCGGGGTGTTGGAGTTGTTCCGCAATTTGCGCGGCCCCAGCGGCCTCTTGGAAAAAATGCCCGGCTGGCCGTTCGTGGATTGGGTGCCCGCCTGGGCCACCGGCAACGCGCCTGACGGCATCAATGGCATTTCCTCCATCAACAATTTGTTCTTCGTGCAAGCGCTGCTCAACGCCGCCGAAGTCGAGACCGGCGTGGGCGACACCGCCATGGCGGCGCGCAATCGGCAATTGGCCCGCGAATTGTCGGAGCTCATTGTCCAAAAATTCTGGGACGACAAACGCGGCTTGCTGGCGGACAATTTGAGTCACACCAGTTTTAGCGAACATGCCCAGTGCTTGGCCTTGCTCAACGGCGTGCTGCCCAAAGACAAAGCGGAGGCGTGTTTCAAATCGCTGGTGGAAAGCAAAGACCTCCACCGCGCCACGGTTTATTTTTCGTTCTACCTTTTGGAGACGTTCAAACAGTTTGGCCGGGGCGACCTGATCGTGGACCGTTTGGGTTTCTGGCAGGATTTGCTCAAAGGCGGCTTCAAAACGCCGGTGGAATCGCCCGAGCCCTCGCGCTCGGATTGCCACGCCTGGGGCAGCCACCCGCTCTTTCACCTGCGCGCCTCGCTGTTTGGCTTGCGGCCCTTGAACGCGGGTTTCTCGGAGTTGGAGATCGCCCCGCTGCCCGGCGGCTTGGAATGGATGGAGGTCAAAGCGCCGCATCCCCAAGGCTGGGTGGAAGGCAAATTGCGCTTCGACAAAACCTCGGGCCGTTGCACCGGCGAAATCACCCTGCCCGCGGGAGTCAAAGGCGTATTCCGCTGGCAAGGCGCCGAAATGCCGCTCGTTGCAGGAGGCTCCACCAAGATCGACGCACCGCCAGCCAAGTAAAATCACCTTGGCAAATAAATGCCAGGCTTCATTCAATCCGTGTACGGGCAAAAATCTTTGCCGGAATGGTGCTGTCTATTCAACCCCGCTGGGGTTGGGGAGAAGATTTGTGTGGCGTCTACCCAGCGTAGGGCTTGCGCCCAACGCTGGGCTATTTTATTTAAACCCTGCGGGTTAATGATAGCTTGAGGGCGTCGGACCAGACATCGTCTGGTATTTCTTGGATGTCGCCACCCCAGCAATAACACGCCAGGTTCACTCACACCTTAAGCCTCGTTTTCAAAACGCGCCGACAGCGTCATCTGAGATTTAACTTGATCAACGCGTTTTTTTATTTTTGATATACAAATACCATCCCCTCGTTATTCATGGTAAACGTATTGCCCGCCAAAGTGCCCTTGGTGTGCCCCGCGCGCTCCCAAGCCATGTTGAGGGTATCGCCTTGGCGCGTATAGGAAGCTTTCACCTCGCGGATGGTTTCGGGGTGCCCGGCCACGCTGAATTTCATTAGGCTGGCGCACGTGCCGTCGGCGTTGAGGGTGAAAGAGCCGGAGCTTACCGTCATGGCTGCGTTCTCATGCTTCACTTGGCAAGGCACGGGATTGCCATTCACGCTCGCCAAGGCGTACACCCCGGCGGCCTCGGAATTATCCGCCGCCGGTTTGGCGTTTTGGCAACCAGCGCCCAACCAGCCACAGGCTAGCAATAGCAAACCCGCCGGCACGAATTTTGCGATCACACTTCGAAATCCAGTAGAATGATTTAAAATTTTCATAGCTCCACGTTACACCCTTCCGGAGCCGGGGAGGTAATTGATAAAACTTGGCTCGCCATTGAGCAAATCAATGCGCGCGCGGGAGCGATGGCCGGGGTCAACCTTCGACGTAGATCGGCTCTTTGATGCCGCTCAGCTCGGCGAAATTGTGCAGGCGCTCGATCAAGGTGGAGGTGACGCGCGTGCCGGCGGGCACGATCAGCACGTCGTCATTGGTCAGCACGCTGGAGAGCAGCACTTGGGACACCTGGAGGTCCTTGAGCCGCACCGCTTGCATGGCGGGCTGGGCCGAGGAGGAGCGCGCCAGGTAAATGTCGAAGCACGCAAAAGCGGCGTCGAGAATCCGGGAATCATAACACCCGGCGCGCCGCTGCATCATTTCCAGCGCCTTGGCCTTGGGAATCAATTTTTCCTCCAAAAGCACCAGTCCAAACAGCACTTTGAGAATGCGCGCCCCCAGCGGGATGTTTTCGCCGGCCACATTGTCCTGCGGATAGCCCGAGCCATCGTAGTTTTTTTCCTGGTACTTCACGATTTTGCAGACGCCTTCCAAGCGGGGAATATTGGTGAGCAATTTGAATCCCACGTCGGGAATGCGCATCAAGATGGCTTGCTCCGAGGGTGAAAGCACGCTGCCGGCCTTGACTTTATCGCGCACGTAGGAGGGCACGGCCACCCAGCCGATTTGCGAGAGCATGGCGGCGATCTCCAATTCCCAGGCTTGCATGGATTGCGGCGCTTTGTAAGCCTTCAGGAAATTGCGCATGTATTCGCGCATTTTCTGCGCCCGGCCAAAAGACCCTGGCTCAATTAGCGAAAGCGTCTCCATCATCAGCCGCACACTGCCGTTGAGCGTTTTTTCAAGCAACTCTTTCTCGACGGCCACCAGGCGGTAATGCTGCAAGCCGGCTTCCAAAGCCCAGGATAGCACTTCCGGCGGGCACGGTTTGTTCAAGAAACGAAAGACATGGCCTTCGTTGACCGCTTGCACGGCGGTCGTCTGATCGGCGTTGCCGGTCAGCATAATGCGGACGGTTTCGGGCGCGCGCTCCTCCACTTTCTGGAGCAGTTCGACCCCGTTCATGCCCGGCATCTGCATATCGGCCACCACCACGGCGAACGGGCCTTTGGCGGCCAGTATTTCCAGCGCCACCTCGCCCCCTTCGGCGACCTCCAGCTCAAATTGCTTGCGCAAATTGCGTTGAATCCCCGCCAACAAATTCGGGTCGTCATCCACGCATAGAATTTTATTGGTCATCGTCATATTGCCCCTGTGGTCCTGTGATTAATCCGCCTCGCACAAAGCCTGCTCCCACACCGGCACGCGTTCCGCCAGCCCCAATTCCGCCAAATAGTCCATATCGATCTGGGAAGCCATGATGAGGGGCATTTTGAGAGGCTGCACGCGCTGCGTCAACGCGTTGGCCGCGTGCACCGCCACCAACGGGCTGAAAGCGCGCACCGTGGAAGCGGCCAGATCGTGATGCAAGGCGATCGCCTCCACCACGGGCACCGGCAGCCCCCATAACCCCAGCAAATACCCGCCAACCGTGGCATGGTTAACGCCAAACACGCGTTCTTCAGCCTGGATAATGTCCAGTTTTTCGTCGCGCGCCAGGTCGATGACGTGCTGGTATTGCTCGGCGCAGTTGGCGCACAAGATAAGCTGCCCGGTGTCATGCAGCATTCCCGCCACAAAGGTTTCCTCGGCCAAAGTGTTATCTTCCGACTCCATTTGGGCGATTTTCTTGGCGGCCACCGCCACGGACAAGCTGTGGTGCCAGAGCGTTTCCATGGTCAACCCCTTGAGCTTGACGCCCTCATATTGCGAGAAAGCATTAATGCACAGCACCAGCGTCTTGATGGTGTTGAGCCCCAAGAAGGAGATGGCCTCGTTGAGGCTGGAGACATTTTGCTGGAGGCCGAAGTAGGCGGAGTTGACCAGCTTCATGATCTTGGCCGTCATGCCGATGTCCCGGGCAATGATGCTGCCGATATCCTCCAGCATGGTGTCGGGGTCCTTGAGTTTCTCGATAATCTCGAAATAGAGTGAAGGCAGGCTGGGCAAACGGTCCATGCGCCCCACCAAGCGCTTGAGCTTGTCGTTTTGGAGCGAGGCGCCCAGCGAAGAGGCGCGCATCACGGCCGCGCGCAAGGCTTCCGATTCGCAGGGCTTGGATAGATACTGGTGGGTGCTGCCCACGCATTTCATGATGAGATCTTTGTCGGCGTGGCCGGAAAGAATGAACCGCACCGTCTGCGGATGGCGCCGCATGACTTCGTTGAGCAGTTCCGCGCCGTTCATGCCGGGCATGCGCATATCCGCGACGACGACGTCGAACGGCTGCATCCCGATGAGTTCGAGCGCCTCCTCGCCACTGGTCGCAAAACTCATGTCCCACTCGGCGCGCATAGTGCGCAACATGCGTTGCAAGCCTTCAAGCACCAGCGACTCGTCATCCACAAACAGGACGCGCTTTTTCATTCGTTCCTTTCCGGTTTAACCTGGTTGGCCATTAGAGGCAGGCGAACAATGAAAGTGGTTCCCTGGCCTGGCGTTGATACAAACTCGATGGTGCCACCATGCTTGTCAATGATTACCGACCGGGCAATTGCCAAGCCTTGCCCCGTCCCTTTACCCACGGGCTTGGTGGTAAAAAAGGGCTCAAAAATCTTGTCGCGGATTTTTTCCGGAATGCCCACTCCGGTGTCGCTCACCTGGATTTCAGCCACCTCGGCCAGCTTGCGGGTGGTGATCGTGATGGTGCCTTTGCCGCGCCCGCCATCCCCTACCCGGTCGGCGATGGCGTGGGCGGCGTTGATCACCAAATTGAGGATCACTTGGTTGAACTCGCCGGGCAGGCAAGGCACCAACGGGAGCGTGCGGTCGAAATCCGTCTGCATCTCCGCGACATATTTCCACTCGTGCCGGGCCACGGTGAGCGTGCTATCGATGGCGCGGTTGAGGTCCGTAAGCGTTTTGGTGCTGGGCCCCGGGTGGGAAAAGTCTTTCATGGAGCGGACGATTTTGGCCACTCGCTCCACCCCATCGAGCGATTGTTGCACGGCCTTGGGCGCCTCGGTCATCAAGAAATCTAAATCCGCCGCTTGCTGCGCTTCGGCGACATGGGTGGCCAAGGCGGCGGCGGGATAGTTTTTCTGGGTGTCACGAATCAGCTCTTGATAGCGGAACAATAACCGGGAGATATCTTGGAAAGCGGTCTGCAAAAAATGGAGGTTGTCGCCAATGTATTGCGTGGGCGTGTTGATTTCGTGGGCGATGCCCGCGGCCAGCTGGCCGATCGACTCGAGCTTCTGGGCTTGGCGCAATTGCACTTCCAACAAGTTTTGCTCCCGGCGCGCCTCCCGTTCCGCCCGGATGTCGCGCGCTACCACGGCCACACAATCCACCGGGCCGTCACCCGCGCTGCGCTGCACCAGCATGATCAGGGAAAAGGGAATCACCGACCCTTCCTGGACCCGGAAATCGGCTTCGACCTGCCAGCGTCCATTCTGCTCCGCCGCCGGCAGAACCACCGTCCGCAAATGGGCCAGCACTTCGGGGGGATGCAACTGTTCGGTGGTGAGCGGTCCGGAGTCCTCCGCCAATGGCAACCCCAGCAAGGCGCGCCCCGTTTGGTTCAAGAAAAACACTTGGGTATAGGATGGATCGAGCACCCCCACCAAGTTGGGCGAGGCGTCAATGACCGTCAAAAGCTTGGAATGCAACCCGTTAGAATGCAGGCGCACCTGTTCCAGCCGTTTGAGCCGGGCATTGACGACCGCCATCAGCGACGATTCCCCGCAAGGGTATTCCACCAGGCCATCGGCCCCCCATTCCTGGGCTCGGCGCAACAGGGCGCGATTTTCGGTTTTCGCCAAAAAAACCACCGGGATGGCGGCCGTGCTGGGCGATTCGGCCAAGGCGGAGAGGAAGCGCGCGCCCGAGCCATCCTCCAGGGGCAAGCCGCATAGGATAAGGTCCGGCTGCTGAGCGCGAGCGATTTGCAAACCTTGCCGCTCATCCATCGCCAGGGACACTGAGTGGCCATAGGCGGTTAGGATGCCATGAATCCGCTGCCGCGCATCCGCATCCGCATCGATCACCAGCAGTTGGTGCATATTCAGCAAATCCCCGCCCTTCCAGGTTTCAAGTCCCAAACTAAGGCGGCGTTCTTGGCCAGTGGCTCCAACCATGGGGTCATGGCTTCCGGTTTCGTGAGTGAACTCCTTACGCGAATGTTATCGTCAGGATTTACCCCCGGCTTTAGGCAGGGCAAAAAAACCTCATCAAATACACATTTTTGCCGATATTAAGATTTGAGGAGATGTGCGGCGATGTTTCCAGCTGGCTCTGAATGATTCCCGGAGCTGGCAAAAAACCGCGCCATTGGCGTCCGGAAGGCCAAGGTGGCCAGCGTATGACTAGCCTGGAGGTGGCGGCAGGCAGCACCTTTGGGCCAGCTCCCCGTTATGGGGGGATAGCAGGAAGTCCCTGCAATCTGCTTTAATTGATATGAGCAAAATCCTGATGTTGGGCTGCGCCGAAAGCTTGGGCCAGCAATTGCGCCAAGCCTTGCCGCCCAAAGGGTATGACATACTTGCCAACGTTCAAATGTCCGCCGGCGAGTGCGCCCTGCAAGCCTATGCCCCCGATTTGATCATCTGCGAATTACCCTCCGTTCTGGCCGCCGCTGATTTCCTCAGCAAACTGGCCTGCGGCACTCCCGCCTGCCAAATCCCCTATATTTTCCTGGCGGAACCGGCCAGCCAAGTCGCCGCGCGCGCCCTGCTGGCGGAAAAAGATGACCTGCTCGTCAAACCCATCACCGGGGAACTCTTGGTCCTGGCCATCGACGCTTGCCTGGTGAAGCGGGATTATCAATTGAAAATCGCCGGTGACACCCGGAACCGGCTGCAGACCATCCTGGGAGCGGCCAACGATTTGGCGGGCTTAATCCAAACCCGCCTGCCCCCCATGGCGCAAACCGCTGGGGAATTGCCCGAAGAGCACGCCCGGCAAGCGATCGACCGGCTGCTACGGCGGCATGAAAAGAGCATCCTGGAAACCGGCCATGAACTGGGCGCTTTGCTGGATAACATCGGCATCGGGATTTACCGGGGCACCGCCGACCCTCAAGGGCGGCTGCTGCACGCCAACCTGGCGATGGCGCGCACGTTTGGTTACGCGACGGTGGAGGAATATATGAAAGCCCCCATCACCAGTTTCTATGAGGACCCCGAGGAACGCCGCGCCTTTGTGGAAGAAATCCGGCGCCAAGGCATGGTCAAATGCAAGTGTATGCGCATGCATCGCATAGACGGCGCCAAGATCTGGGTTGAAGTCACCTCCCGGGGACATTTTGATGTGGGTGGCGACCTGATCTGGGTGGAAGGCATGCTGCTGGATGTCACCCACAAAAAACAGGCGGAAGAGGCCTTGCTGGCCGAGCGTAATTTGCTGGCCAATCTCATGGAACAAATGCCCGACCAGATCTATTTCAAGGATCGGGACTCACGGTTTACCCGGATTAATCAGCACCAAGCCAAAGTCCTGGGCCTGGCCAAACCGGAGGACGCTTTGGGCAAAACGGATTACGACTTTTTTGACCACGCCAGCCAATCGTTTGCCGATGAGCAAATCATCATCAACACCGGCCGGCCGCTCGTAAACAAAACCGAGCGAGTGCTCACCGCGTCCGGGGAGCATCGCTGGATGTCCACCACCAAAGCTCCGCTCAAAGACCGGCACGGTGAAATTATCGGCCTGGTGGGCATCACCCGCGACATTCACGAGATGAAGCAGGCGGAGGAGGCGCTGGCTCAACGGGTGCGTTTAGCCGCGCTGACGGCCGACATCAGCAATCTGCTGAGCCAGGAGGGCGAATTGCCCAGCCTGCTGCAGAATTGCTCGGAGGCCATGATCAAACACCTGGATGGCGCCTTCGCCCGGATCTGGACCTTGAATGACAAGGACGGCTTGCTGGAACTGCAGGCGAGCGCCGGGCTGTACACGAATTTGCGCGGTGCCTACAGCCGCCTGCCCGTAGGCCAAGGCATGATTGGCCTTATCGCGCAGGAAAAACGGCCTTACGTGACGAACTCTATCACCACCGATCCGCGCACCCAAGATCCCGCCTGGGCAGCGCGCGAGAATTTGCAGGCCTTCACTGGGTACCCCCTGCTGGTCGGCGAGCGTTTGGTCGGCGTGCTGGCCGTGTTCGCCCGCCACACCTTGCCGATCGCGATGTTATCTTCTCTGGGGGGCATCGCCAAAAGCATCGCGGTGGGTATCGAGCGCAATCACGCCGTAGCCACCTTGCGGAAAAACGAGGAACTCTTCCGCTTGATCACCGAAAACGCCGCGGATCTGATTGTTGTGCTCGACGCCTCGGGCCACCGCTTCTATCAGAGCCCCTCCTTCCAAACCGTGCTGGGTTATTCGGAGGAGGAACTCGCGGGCCTTGCCACCTTCGACCTGTTCCACCCCGACGACCGGGCCCGGGTGCTGGCGGCCATTGGCCAGGCGTTCCAATCCGGCCAAACCATGCGCCTGGAGTATCGCGTCCGGCACCGCGACGGTTCTTGGCGCACGATTGAATCCACCGCCAGCCTCATTTGCGGCCCCGAGGGCATGGCGGAAAAAATGGTGGCGGTGGCGCGCGACATCACCGAGCGCAAGCAGGCGCAAGTGGATTTGGAAAAAGCTTCGCGCCAAGCCGGCATGGCCGAAGTCGCCAGCAGCGTGCTGCACAACGTCGGCAACGTGCTCAACAGCGTCAACACCTCCGCCAACGTCATCCGCAATCGGGTGCGCAAATTACCGGTCACGGATATTTCCAAATTGGCCGGCCTGTTTGAAACCAACCGGGAAAATATGGCCGGATTTCTCACTCAAAACAACCGGGCCCAGCAGGTGACCGAATTCATGCGGGTGTTAGCCCAGCACTTGTCCGCCGAGCAAAAAGCCTTGGTCGAAGAAATCAAGGATTTGTCGAAAAACGTGGACCACATCAAGGACGTGGTTTCCATGCAGCAAAATTACGCGCGCGTCAATGGAGTGGTGGAAAAAACCAATGTGGCGGACATGATCGAAGACGCCTTGCGCATGCACGCCAGCGCCCTGTTACGGCATGACGTGCACTTGGTCCGCGAGTTTTCGCCCGAGGTCAAGGACATCGTGGTCGAGAAGCACAAAGCGCTCCAGATTTTAATCAACCTGATCCACAACGCCAAGATCGCGTGCGACGAATCTCACACGCCGGAAAAACAGCTCGTGGTGCGCACGTATCCGGGAGGCGCGGGCATTTGCATCGACATCGGGGATAACGGCGTGGGGATCCCCCTGGAGAACATGCCCAAAATCTTCAACCATGGCTTCACCACGCGCAAAAACGGCCACGGCTTCGGCCTGCACAGCGGAGCTTTGGCCGCCAAAGAAATGGGGGGCACCTTGCAGGCTTTTAGCGATGGACCCGGCAAAGGTGCCACCTTCACCTTGTCCCTGCCCTTTGAACCCAAGGAGCAAAACCGTGACCTCGAATGACCAGCCGCGCCGAGTGATCGTCATTGACGACAACCCTTCCATTCACGGCGATTTCCACAAAATCTTAAGCGGAGCGGACAGCCGGGACAACAGCCTGGCGAACGCCGCGGCGGACTTGTTTGGCCCCGCCGAAATCCCACTCCCGGCGGAGCGCCCCCAATTTCAGCTCGCCTCCGCCTTTCAAGGCCGCGATGGCCTGGCCGCCGTCCAATCCGCCCTGAAAAGCAGCGCCCCTTTTGAGATGGCTTTTGTCGACATCCGCATGCCCCCCGGCTGGGATGGCATTGAAACCACACTGCGCCTCTGGGAAACCGATCCCGACCTGCAAGTGGTCATTTGCACCGCGTATTCGGACTACGACTTGGATGCAATCGTCAACCAGCTCGGGGTCTCGGATCGCTACGTCATCCTCAAAAAGCCGTTCGACCCGATCGAAGTCACCCAATTAGCCAGCGCCTTGGTGGAAAAACGGCGGCTGGTGCTGCAGGTCCGCCAGCAAATGACGGCACTGCAACAGACCGTCCGTTCGCAAACCAATGAATTGGTCAATAGCGAGGAACGGTTCCGTTTGATCACCGAGTGCGCCGCCGATTTGATCGGCATTATTGACGCCACCGGCCAGCGCATTTTTATCAGCCCTTCGCACGCGAAAGTGTTGGGTTATGGCTTGGAGGAATTGCGCGCCACCAACATGCTGGAACATGTGCACCCGGAGGACCGCGAACGGCTGCGCGCCGCCATCCAGGAAAATTTGTCCGCGAACGGGCAAGAAGTCATCGATTACCGTTATCAGCACAAAAATGGCGCCTGGATCTATTTGGAATCGCACGGGGTTCCGTTCCGCAATGGGCAAGGCGCGGTCGAAGGCCTATTGCTGGTGACGCGCGATATTTCGGAGCGCAAACAGGCCGAGCAAGAGCGCCAGCGCCTGGAAATCCAGCTGCGCCAGGGCCAGAAACTCGAAGCCATCGGCCAGCTGGCCGCCGGCATCGCCCACGAAATCAACACCCCCATCCAATACGTCGGCGACAACACCCGTTTCTTGCAGGACGCCTTCAAAACCATGGCCCAATGCGCCGAGATGAGCCGGCGCCTGGTGGAAGCCTCCGCGCAGGGGGAGCTCGCGCCAGACTCGCTTCGGGATATTAAAAAGCAGCTGGACGAGGCGGACCTCGACTACTTGCTGGCCCAAATCCCCGCGGCCATCAAAGAAACCCTCGAAGGCGTGGAACGGGTCACCAAAATCGTGCGCGCGATGAAAGAATTCTCCCACCCCGGCCCGCGCGAGAAAACCCGCATCGACATTCACAAGAACATCGAAAGCACCATCACCGTCGCCCGCAACGAGTGGAAATACGTGGCGGATGTCAAAACCGAGTTCGACCCCGCCATGCCGCCGGTGTTGTGTTTCGCGGGCGAATTCAACCAAGTGTTGCTGAATCTGGTGGTCAACGCCGCCCATGCCATCGGGGACGTGGTGAAAGGGCGCAACGGGGAGAAAGGCACCATCACAGTCCGCACGCATCGGGCGGGCGATTGGGCGGAAATCCGCGTTTCGGATACCGGCACGGGCATTCCCCCCGAGGTTCGGCCCCATATTTTTGAGCCTTTTTTCACCACGAAAGAAGTGGGTAAAGGCACCGGCCAAGGCTTGTCCACCGTGTACGCCATCATTGTTAAAAAACACAATGGCGAAGTATCGTTTGAATCGGAAATGGGCCACGGCACCACGTTCATTATCCGCCTGCCCTTGGGCCTTGCCCATGCGGCGGCTCCTACGGCCGCGCCAGCCAATTCCGCCAATCCGGGAACCCCTTAACGTGCGGCATGAAAGCCATTCTCTTTGTCGATGATGAAGCCAAGGTTCTGCAAGGAATCCAGCGCCTGCTCTACGCTTATCGCAAAGAATGGAACCTGATTTTCGCCGACAACGGTGCCCGGGCGCTGGAAATTTTGGACGAAACTCCCGTGGACATTGTCGTGACCGACATGCTCATGCCGGGCATGGATGGCGCTCAACTGCTGAACGAAGTGCGCCGGCGCCACCCCCAGATCATGCGCATCATCCTCTCGGGCCATTCGGACCAGGAGGCCATCTTGAAATTTGCGGGCCCGGCCCATCAATTTCTCTCCAAGCCCTGCACGGCGGACGTCCTGCAAACCACCTTGCACCGCGCCCTGGCCTTGCAAGCGCTGCTGGGCCAGGAGCAACTGCGCAACCTGGTTTCCCAATTCGACTCTTTGCCCAGCTTGCCCGATCTTTACCTGGAACTGCGCGAGGAATTGCGCTCCGCCAACCCCTCGCTGGATCGCGCCGGGGCCATCCTGGAGCGCGATCCCAGCATGTGCGCCAAAATCCTTCAACTAGCCAATTCCGCCTACTTCGGCCTGGCCGAACCCGTGGCCAACCCGCTCGAAGCGGCCAATTTCTTGGGCATTGAAACCATCCAAGCCTTGGTCTTGACGCTCCAAATCTTCAATCAGTTTGAAAAATCCGAAATGACGGAGTTCGTCCTCGAAAACTTGTGGAACCATTGCTGGAGCACGGGTGTCATTGCCCGGCGCATCGCCACCGCGGAAAGCCAGGACCCGCAATTCGTCGAACTCTGTTTCATTTCCGGCCTGCTGCATGATATTGGCAAACTGGTGCTGATCCGCGATCTGCCCGAACGCTACAAATCGGTGCTCGACACCACACGCAAACTCAAGACCACGCTGGCCCACGGGGAACAAGAGGTTTTTGGCGCGTCCCACGCCGAATTAGGCGCGTATTTATTGGGCTTGTGGGGCATCCCCAATGCCGTCGTCGAAAGCGTCGCCTTTCACCATCGTCCCGCCGAGCATTGCGCCAGCCGGCTCAGCATCGCCCTGACGGTTCATGTGGCCAACGCCTTCGACCACGCCCGCCACACCCTGGACCCGGAACACCCGGAATGCCAGATCAACCAGGAAGCCCTCCAAGCCTCTGGCTTGGCTGGCCGCTTGCTCGTCTGGCGGGAGCAGTGCTGGCCCAAATAATCCGCGAATAAATCCCGCCTCAAGTTCGTCTAACCGTAGCGGCTGCTGTAATTTGCCTTCAGGCATGCGCCTCTCCTGCCGGAAAGAGGGCATACTTTCCTCTCTCCGGAACCGTTCTTCAAAAAAGATGCTTCGGGGAAAAGCTTGGCCTTGAAATAATGGGATTCTCTGCCAAGCTGCCGGGCAATTCCTAACTCAACTTTTGGCGAATTGCATATGAGCACCACACAGCCCGCCCGCCGGACGTCCCGGCGCCAGTTTTTACAACGCGCCGCCGCCGCCACCACCGCGGCCCTCGCCGCCCCGCTATTTGCCCCTGCCTCGGTGCTGGGCCGGGGTTTCCTGCCGCCGAGCGAACGCATCACCATGGGCTTTATCGGCGTCGGCGGCCAGGGCGGCGGCCACTTGCTGGGCGGCGCATGGACTTATATCCCCGGCGGCTACACGGCGCGCGCGGACGTCCAGGTGCTCGCGGTGTGCGATAATCAGCGCGATCGCTGTGAATCGGCTTGCCAGCGCGTGAACCGCAATTACGACCAGCGGTTCGGCGCAGGCAAATTCACCAAATGCGAGGCTTATACCGATTTCCGCCACATCTTGGACCGCGCCGATATTGACGCCGTGCTCATTGCCACTCCAGCCCATTGGCACGCCACCATGTCGGTCATGGCCGCCCAAGCGGGCAAAGATGTGTACTGCGAAAAACCCTCCGCCGTCACCATCCGCGAAAGCCAGGCCATGCTGGCCGCCGTCCAACGGCACGGCATCGTCTACCAAGCGGGCACCCAGCAACGCAGCGAATACGACGGTTACTTCCGCCGCGCCGTCGAATGCGTCCGCGCCGGCCGCCTGGGCAAATTAAAGGAAATTTACGCTTACCGCGACGGCGGCGCCATTGCCTGGCCTGCCGCGCGTTTCGGCACGGGACAACCGGTGCCGGACAACCTTGACTGGGACCTCTACCTCGGCCCCGCCCCGTGGTTCCCTTACGATGGCAACATCGGCGCCCACCGGTTCGACATTGGGGAATTGAACTGGGGCCAGCACCACTATGACATCGTGCAATGGGCCGCCGAGGCCGACGGCACGGGCCCGGTGGAACTGTGGGTTGAGGAAGGCAAATCCTGCTACCGCTACGCCAACGGCATCGTCGTATATGGCAAGCCCTGCCCCGGTGAACGCGCCGGCATGGATGGCGGCCTCACGTTGATCGGCACCCAAGGCCGGCTCACCGTGGACCGCGCGAATATCTATTCGACCCCGGAAGACATCGTGCGCGATCCCCTGCCCCCGGGCGCGGCCAAGCTTTACCGAGCGGACAGCCACTCGGGCAACTTCCTCGAATGCGTCCGCACCCGCAAACGGCCCATCTGCGACGCCGCGATCGCGCAACGCTCCGTCAGCGCCGTGCTGCTCGGCGGCATCGCCAAATTGGTCAACCGCCGGATTAAATGGGACCCGGAACGAGAGATTTTCCCGGGCGATGAGGAGGCAAACCGCTTGCTGTCCCTGGCGCAACGTCCGCCCTGGCGCGTCTAAAACCGGCCACCAACACCAACCATTAATTTGCTTATGAAACGATTGATTGCCCTCTTGGCGGCCACGCTCGTAATAATTCCCGCGCCGATCTACGCGGCGGACAATGAAGCCGCGCAAATCGCGATCTTAACTTCCGCCAGCACCAGCCCGCAGGAAAAAGATAACGCGTGCCAAGGCCTCAAGCGCATTGGCACCGCGCAATCCGTGCCCGCCCTGGCCACGCTGCTGGCCGATGAAAAACTCTCACCCGCCGCCCGCAACGCCCTGGAAACCATGCCCGGCGCCGAAGCCGGCCAAGCCTTGATTGCCGCACTGGATAAGACCACCGGCCTCACGCAAGTGGGCATTATTCAATCGCTGGGCTATCGCCGGGAAGTGGCGGCCGTGACCGCCCTTACGGCGCGGTTGAAAAACCCCGATGAAGCCATCGCCACGGCGGCAGCGTCAACCCTGGGCAAGATTGGCGGCGCGGACGCGCTCCAAGCCCTCCAAAACCGGCTGCCAAGCGTCAAAGGCCTGCAAACATCGGCCATTTGGGATTCCCTGCTAGCCATCGGCTGGCAACGCCTCAACTCCGGCGACGCCCCGGGCGCGAAGTCGGTTTTTAAAGCGTTTAGCAAATACGAAACACCTGCGCACATCCAGGAAGCCGCGTACGGCGGCCTGATCCGCGCCTCCGGCAGCGAGGCGTTAAACTTGATCGTCGCCGGCTTAAAGGGCAATGACTCCGCCCAACAGCGCGCCGCCATGCAACAAGCGCGCACGGTGGCCGATCCGAAAGCCACGGCTGCGTTGACTCAATTGTTGCCCGAACTCACGCCCGTGCTTCAAGCGGCCCTCATCGAAGCCCTCGGCCAGCGCGATGATCCGGCAGCCGCCCCCGCCATTCTTGCCTTGGCGCAAAGCTCCAAGGAATCCACCGTGCGCGTGGCCGCATACAATGTGTTAGGCATGATCGGCAACGCTTCCGCGGTGCCGGTGCTCGTAACGGGCGCGGCGGACTCGGACAAAACGGCCCAGAAAACCGCCCGCCAAGCCTTGCTGCTCTTGCCGGGTATCGACGAAGCGCTGGTCATGCAACTCGGCGCGAGCACCCCCGCCGCGCAGGCGGAAATCATCCGCGCCCTCGGCAGCCGGGCGGTGGCGGGCAATCCGGAAAAACTGCTGGGCATCGCCAAATCGGGGCCGGACAACGCACGTCTGCTGGCCTTGCGCGCGCTCACGCCCTTGGCCACCTCCAAAGACTTGCCACAGCTGGTTGCGCTGTTGGTCGAAACCAAAAGCGACACCCTCCGTCCCGCCGCGCAAGAAGCGCTCATCTCTATTGTCCAACGCTTGCAGGGCAAACCCGGCTTTGACGCCAATCCTATCGTCTCCGGCGTGCGCCAAGGCCAGCCGGCGGACCGCATCGCCATGCTGACCGTGGCCGCCACGTTGGTGGGCGAAAGCGCCCGCGCCGCCCTGCGCGCCGCCACCCAGGACAGCGACGCCACGATCAAAACCGCCGCCCTGCGCGCCTTGTGCGACGCCCGCGACACCGAGCTTTTGCCGGACCTCCTCGCCTTGGCCCGCACTGCAACCGAGGCCAATGTGCGCACGCTAGCCATGCGCGGCGCCTCGCGGCTGGCTACGGAAGAGGAAACGCATCCGTTAAGCACCACTAAACGCCTGGAAACGCTTCGCGAACTGCAATCGATTGCTAAATCCGACGACGAAAAACGTCTCGTCCTCGCCGGTCTCGCCACGTTGCCCGATACCAACGCCCTGGCGCTCGTGCTCCCGGCGCTGGCTGTGGACGCCACACGCGAAGAAGCGGCGCAAGCGATCCTGCGCATCACGCCCGGCACCCTGGGTGCCGCCCCTGAACTCTCGCGCGATGCCTTGAAAAAAGTCGTAACGATCGCCAGTGCCAGCCAGCGCCAAACCGCCGAGGCGTTGCTGAAACAATTGGATGACCAGGCCAGCTTCCTCGTCGTCTGGCGTGTCGCCGGTCCCTACCGTCAGGACGGCAAAGATTACGCCGCGTTGTTCGATATTCCCTTCGGCCCGGAAATTCAGGGTAAAGAGGTGTCCTGGCGCACGTTGCCCAGCGGCACCAATCCGCAGCAACCTTGGGTGATGGATCTGCTGAAATTGCTGGGCGGCGAACAATGCGTGGCTTATGTGGAAACGCGCATTTATTCGGAAAAAGACCAACCGGCGCGGCTGGAATTAGGCACGGACGACGGCGTGAAAGCCTGGTTGAACGGCACCCCAGTTCACGCCAACAACACGGCGCGGCCTCTCACCGCGGATTCGGACAAAGTGAATCTCCAGCTCAAAGCGGGCCAGAATGTGCTGCGGCTGAAAATCACGCAAAACAACCTGGGCTGGGAATTTCGCGCGCGGCTCTCGAAGCCGGATGGCTCCGCCTTGGAAGGCGTGAAAACGAATGTTCGGGCAGACTAGCTGGCAGTGGCAGCAGGCCGTTTGGCGTCACTGGTGAGCGCTTCAAGCCAGCGCCAGCACGCCTTCGATTTCCTCGGCTAACCGGTGGCAATGGGCCGCATGAGCGGGGTCTTGCTCCGCTTTGTCCCGCAACTTGCGGCAGGCCAGTCCGGCGCTGGCGCCGTGATCGAGCAAACAGCGGATCATGGCCCGATTCGAACCCCGGATCTCTTGCAGGGCATCGGTCAGCAGTTGTTCGAGAAAAATCGCCCCCTGCGCGCGGCGCAAGATCGTGGCCATATCTCCCGGATCACCGTGGCGCACCAAGCCTTGCACCACCCAATAGAGGTGTTTGTAAGTTTTGAGATCGATCTCTTGCCGCGCCGCCAGGCTCAAAATGGCGGCCACATTTCCCGTATCCCCCAAAAAGGCCAGCCGCCGGTTGCGATGCGCCTCCAACCCTTCGGCCTTTTCAGGCGCCGACTCCGCATTGCCGGCCAGGCCCGCAAAAACGCGTAGTGCCGAAGGTGAGTCACCCTTACTGGCAGGCGGGGTCCGCCGCGGCTGTTGCCGCTGGAAAAGGTTTAACCAACTGCGCGACCGCAGAAAAGCGGTTTTAAACTCCTGGGCGAAAACCTTCTGTTCTTCCGTGCAAGTGGAGCTGCGCAAAATCTGCCGTATATGCTTCCGTGCCCGCCATAGCTGACCGGTTTTTTGATGCACACAAGCCATCAAAATGTGGCCTTCATAACTCGCCGGATCTTTTTTCAACTCCTCGGCAATGCTGCGTTGGGCTTCGGCCCAGTTCTCGGTTTCGAGGAAGCTCAGCGCGGCGCGAAAATCGGGCCGGAAGCCCCCCGGTGAATTGTTCAGCCACTCGAAGGGCATGACCAGATTCGAGACAAAAACGCCCAGATTATGGGCGATTACCGGCGACCAGATCAGCGCCATGAGCCGCGCCCCCAGCAAAAAACAGAAAGCCCAAATCACCGCCGCCGCCAAGGTCCCGTAACGCTCCACGAGCGCATACCCCAGCCAGCCCAGGCACGCCAAGGCCGCCACGCTTGCGGAAACCCTCACGGGGCGCACGGGCGGCAATTTGCCGGGTTGGGTAATAAAATAACCCATGCCCGCGCAATAAACCAAAATGCATGCCAACGTATACACAACACTTAGAACCGGTATTTTAGAGCAATTATAATGCCAGCTGAATGGTGTTTATTAGTTTGACAATTTTCATGATAAGAATTATCATTAGTACAGTAAAAAACTTATTACAAGTCATTTCACGCAATATTTATTTAGTTTTTGGCCTTAAACTGGGGTGAGGGGCGCTCGAAGGTGCCCTCGAAAATTTTCGCCGTGGCCCGGGGTGGCTCAAAGCACCGCCGGACGATTGAATACCATGCGCCGGGCACCCGGCTTAAATGCAGGCTCTTGGGCCGGGCGGGCGGGAGGATAAACACATGCCAATCCCAGCTTGAATAGCGCGTCTTGCCTCAATCCAGAAATGCGCCCGAAAAATGAATCGCCTAGGTGGCAAGAAACTCAAGATGTAGTAAATTAATTTAGGTCCTGGCTGGCGGGCGAGGAGGCGCGCGGCGGGATGCGTTGGATTGCTATTGGCATTCCCCGCCGCCCGTGCGGGAGTTGGCACGGTTCCTGGAAGCGCCGCTTCGCCACCAGCCAAGACCGGCGGG
>MTLE01001679.1_pt1 | contig 26044 bp, 23 predicted proteins | sample 1982461 | NCBI WGS metagenome assembly MTLE01 (sample SAMN05712605, study PRJNA340218) | biofilm metagenome | isolation source: sample SPL anode biofilm adapted to -200 mV | place: USA | collected 2012-02-03
CTAAAGTATCGAGAGTCGCTCCGCTCCCGTACTTTTTATACTTCGCGCTTAGAATAAAATCAAAATTTGTCTAAAATCTGAAAATCCACGCGTGCTATTTATAAATTTGTTTCGCATCAAACGGCAACGGCTGGAATCAAATCACGCGATGTTTAGGAACGGCGCAAAATAAGTTGTAAAAAAATTGCCTTGCCGTGTGTAAATATGTTAAAATAAATATACGGGCCTGTAGCTCAGCTGGGAGAGCGCCTGCATGGCATGCAGGAGGTCATCGGTTCGATCCCGTTCAGGTCCACCATTTTGGTGAAACCCCCGTCTTTAATAATAAAAGACAGGGGTTTTTTCTTTTTATATAAATATCTTTAAAACAACAATTTAAAAGTAATAATAATTCCCCTCGTCCGGGGCGGGTTTACCTGTTAAAGTTTGGCAGGTTTTTATAGCATTTGGGGAGGATAGCGGGGAGCATACTATTCTTCCCTTTACTACATTATCTATATAGTCGTAATAATGCGCCAGCTGAACCAAAGGCCCGCTGCTGTCTTTCATATTGCAATATGAGCCTAGTGACGATATTGAGCAAACGGCCAGATAGCTTTCGTCATAATCGGGCATGGAAATATCAAGCTCGGCAGTTTTATTAGTGTATACCCCTTTAGACATATAATGCCTTTCATTAGCGGATGCAAGGGAAGCAAGCAGAGATTGAACAGTTGCCGCGCGGGATTTTAATACGGATTTCTCGTACTGCGGCAAAGCTATGGCTGCGAGTATGCCTATTATCAGAACCACAACTAAAAGTTCTATTAAGGTAAATCCGTTTCTTGGCATATTCCTCCGTTGAATATTTAATTATGTGCCTTTTTTAAGACGGGTGGATAGAATTGAAGGTAATCCTGTTTTTTCCATCCTCTTTTGCACGGCCTCTATATCATACGGCAGACGGATAAGGCGGAAAGTGTGTTCTGTGGAATCGTAAATACCGATGGAGGCCATAATATTTGTGTCGCGCGGCTGGCCCAAAGAGCCGGGGTTAATCATATAGCGCAAACCGGGAAGCATTTTTATAGTAACATCAGAACCTAAAAATACGTCTATCTGCGGCATACGGTTATTTTTGTAACTCATAATAAAAGGCACATGACTGTGGCCCACAAAGCACACGCTGCCCTGCCATTTATCTAAGTTTAATATAAACTGCTCCGCCGATAAAAGATAATCGCGGAACGGGTCTAAAAAAGAACCGTGTACCATGCAAAAATCTTTACCGTGGTATTGCGACGGAAAGGAGTAAATAAATTTTTTGGATTCGTCGGAAAGTTGCGCTTGGGTATAGCGGATGGATTCTTTTGCGTAATCGCTGAACCAGTTAAAAAAATCTTCCCTAAACAGGCTCATATCGTGGTTGCCCATTACGGGTATTAAATTTTTAAGTTTTTTTATTGCTTGCGTGCATTCTTCCGGGTCGGGGCCATAGCCGATAAGGTCCCCGCAGAAGGCGTAAGCGTCCACGCCTATTTCTTCAAACTTCTTCAGGCAGACCTTAAGCGCTTCATAATTTGAGTGTATGTCTGAAAGTATGGCATATTTCATAAAAATCCTGTATGCACACGGCTTGCGATATTATACCTATAAAACATTTTGTAAAGCAAAATATTTAAGCACACAGAAAACTGTTCCCCGCGTTTTGCCCTAAGCCGCGGCTGCTTCCACAAGTTCTTTTGTAGCGGCGTCTTCTTCCTTAAGGTTAAGCGATAATACCTTAGAAACACCATGCTCTTCCATCGTTATACCATAAAGCATTTGGGCCGCTTCCATAGAGCGTTTATTGTGCGTTACCACGATAAACTGCGTCTTTTTGGAAAATTCTTTTATAAGGTTTACAAAACGTTCCACATTAGCTTCGTCAAGCGGGGCATCGGCTTCGTCCAAAATGCAGAAAGGAGAAGGGTTGTGGTTAAAAAACGCAAACAATAAAGAAACTGCCGTTAAAGCCTTTTCCCCGCCCGAAAGCGCGGAAATGCTTAATAACTTTTTACCCGGCGGCTGTACGATAATATCTATGCCCGTTTCCAGCAGATTATCGGGGTCGGTAAGGGCAAGTTCTGCCTCTCCGCCAACAAAAAGAGTTTGATAAATATTTTTAAAGTGCATACGCACTTGTTCAAATGTATATTTAAAGTTCTCTTTAGTGGTGGAGTTAATTTTGGTTATTGCCGCTTTAAGATCTCTCTTGGCATTTTCCAAATCTTGTATTTGTTTTCTTAAAAATTCATTGCGCTGGCTTAAGGCGTCGTATTCTTCGGGCGCGGTCATATTTACCGCCCCCATATTTTCTATACGCTTGCGCATCATTTTAACGCGCTCTATATCCACCTGCTTATCGCCAAACTTCATTTGCGCTTCCTGCGGGGTTGTGTTCCAAGATTCCAGCAGGTTATTTATTATTGCCGTTTTTTGGCGGCGGTGATTGGTTAAAGTATTTTCTAAATCGTGGGCTTTTATCGTAAGTTCGTTTACGGTTGTTTTATGCTTGCCCAAGATTGTATTTTTTGCGTCAAAATCCGTCTTAATTATATTAAGGTCCGTGCGTAATTTATTTTCCGCCAGTTCAAGTGATGCAAGGCTGTCGCGCTGCGCGGCAAGCTTGGCTTCGTTAGAAAGTTTTTCCGCGTTTAAGGCGGCAATTCTCTCGTTAGATTTTAATATTTGGTCCGCGCGTTTTTTGTCCGCTTCGCTAAGGGTAATGCTTTCGCTTTCGGTACTTTTAAGGTCAAGCTCAAGGTTATTCTTTTTAATCTTAGCTTCGTAAAGCGCGGCGTTTGATTTTTCTATTTCCGCCTTTAACTGTTGTTCCTGCTGTTCAAGCGCGGTACGTTTTTGGCGGACGGCTTCCACGGTTTTTTTGGCTTCTTCGTGTTGCTGTGTTAATGCGGTTAAATTGTTTTTAAGGTTAGCGGCATTTTGTTTTTTAACTTCCATTATGGCCAAAATATCCTGCTTATTTTTGGCAAGGTTTTCGCCAGCGTTTTTAATTTCGTTTAAGTTTCTCTGCCTGTTATTTAAATTGTTTTGCAGGGAGTTAAGGGCAAGCGCTTCTTCTTGATATTTCGTGCGCAAAAGCTTTATGCCTTCTTCGCTTTTTGCGGAGTCTTCAAGGTTTAATGTAAGTTCTTTTTTAAGGTCCTGCTCCTGCTGCGCCACTACGGAAAGCTCTTCTTTGGCGGTTTCTTCTTCGCCCCAATAAGCTTCGGGAGATTTTACGTCTTTTGCGCCGCCCGATAGCCAAAAACTGCCGTACACCTGCCCGTCTTGCGCGCTGTAGGCGGAGGTTAAATAATTTATAAGGTTTTCCAGTTCCGCGGGATATTTAATGCTGTCTTTTAAAGATGAGGCTTCGGCCGAAAGGCTTTTGCCTTCCCTTACGGCGGGAACTGCGTTTAAAATTATAAAGCGGCATCTGGCTTTTCCGTTGGCTTCCAAAAGTTTTATGGCGTTTTGCGCGCTTTGTATATCGGCGCAAATTACGGAATCCAAATATTTGCCGAAGGCTTCTTCCACATTCAGCGCGGCGGACGCGGGGAATTTAATGTGCTTTCTTAAAGTGCCTTTAATGCCCTGCGCTTTGCTTTCTTCCACCAGTTTTGTGCCTACCCAGTAAGGGTCGTTGCGGCCCTGCGTTTGTATCATTTGCATCTTGGTGTTAAGGGCGGCTTTTTTGGCGTTTAACTGGCTGGCTTTATCGTTTAAAGTTTGTTTTTGCAGCACAAGGGCGGCGCGGGTTTCTTCCGCGTCCTGCTGGTCTTGGCGCATTTTATCAAGCGCGGATTTTTTGGCGGCGACGGAAGCGGTTAAGTCCTCTATTTCTTTTTTTAAAGTTTCGCTTTGCGCGCTTTGCGCCTGTATGGTGCGCTCTATATTGATAAGATTGTTATTTTCGTGCGAGAGGGAAGATTCTTCCAAAGCTATTTTGCCCGCAAGTTCGGCTTCACGCTGGGAAAAGCTCATTAAATTAAAGCTTGCTTCCTCATACTCTTTTTGCGCGGCGCGTAAGGCTTGTTCGTTCTGGCGGACAAGTTCGTACTGTTTGTTATAGCTTTCCTGTAAAGGTGCTAATGCGGCTTGCGCCTGCGCCAGTTTTTGCTTTATGGCTTCTATGGCGGGGGCAAGTTCGCTAAGGCGTTTTTTGCTTATTTCTTCTTCGTACTTAGAACTTTTTACCTGCAGGGTTAATTCCTGCGAAAGGTTATCGCAGTTCTTTATTGCGCCTTCCAAAAGACCGATTTGGTATTTGTCGGAGGCAATCTTTTCGTTAAATTCGTTTAATTCTTTTTGCTTGTGGGTAAGGTTTAAGTCCATCGCGGCGACTTCGCCTTCCACGGCGGAAATTGAGGCGGAAGAATCTTCTATCCTCTTAAGGATAGGTTCAAGCTCGCTTTGCGCGGCGTTTATGTGCGTTTCGTGTTCTTTAATGTTTTCTAAAGAAAGGGCAATTTCGCTTTCTTTAAGTTCTTCTCTGTATTTTTGGTAAAGTTTTGCTTTTCTGGCTTCGCTGTCTAATTTTTTAATTTGTTCTTCTAAAAGAACTAAGGTGTCGCTTAAGCGTGCGATATCAATATCCACGCGTTCAAGCTTGCGCTGCGCTTCGTCGCGTTTGGCTTTATATTTGGAAACGCCTGCAACTTCTTCAAACATCTCTCTGCGTTGTTCGGGGCTGGCGCTTAATACTTGTGATACGGAGCCTTGGTCTATAATCGCGTAGCCTTCCCCGCCGATGCCTGTATCAAGGAACATTTCCCTAATATCTTTAAGGCGGCATTGCACGCGGTTTAAAAAGTATTCGCTTTCGCCCGAGCGGTATATTTTGCGCGATACGGTAACTTCGTTAAAATCTATGGGTAATTTGCGTGAGGAATTATCAAAAATCATATTGACCTGCGCCATGTTGAGCGGAGGACGTTTTTTGGTACCGTTAAAGATAATATCCACCATTGAGGCCGAGCGCAAGGACTTCCAGGACATTTCGCCTATCGCCCAGCGTACGGAATCTATGACGTTTGACTTGCCGCAGCCGTTCGGCCCGACAATACAAGATACGCCCGGTTCAAAGTTAAGCCTTACTTTGTCTGCGAAAGATTTAAAACCGATAATTTCAATAGCTTTAAGGTACATGATAATTCCTAAGAAAAAATAAGGGCCGAAGCCCTCTTAAATATAATACAAAATTACATCAATTTTTGCTTAAATATAGTCAAGCTAATAATTTTTTTGTATAGGAGAAAGTGATGAAAAAATTGATTTTGGCAGCCTTTGTTGTGTGCGGCGCGGCTATGTGGGGCCATGCGCTTGCAATAACCAATCCGCTCTATATGCCAGAGGAAGGCCAGTTCCTCTTTGACGCGGAGGCTGTGTTTAAGGACGACAGCAGCGGCCTTAAAGATAGCTATTTTTATAAGGCTTTAGTTTCTTATAATGCCTCCGACAGGCTTCAGCTTGGCGGTTATGCGGGTTATGCTTACCTTTCCAAAGAAACGCCTAAAAGGGACGATTTTACCAACCCCGGCGCTTTTGCATACTTTAGGATTTTGGACAATATCGTAAAGTTAGACGTGGGTGCGGAAAGTGAATTTGACTCTTTTGATAACCTTGCCGAAGGCGGCGTAGCCGACGGCGCAAATAAATATACGGGCGTGCTTCGCGCGGGGGTGGATTTAAAGGCCCTTTCCATAGGCGCGATAGGCAATGTATCGTATTGGGACCTTGATTCCAATATGGGTTATGGTTATAAAGATATGGTTAATACGGAAGCCAAGGCCTTTATAATTTTTGACGTGTTTGACTTTTTCGGCATAGGCGCGGAAGGCGGATATAAAGTGTTTAACGCCAAACGCGACGACGACTGGAACAGCAAATATGTTACCGCAAGAATTGACATTAACCCTTGGCCCTCAAGGCTTGGCGCATTGCTTTACGCGACGGCGGAAGATAATGAGAGAAGTTCTCATACAGATTTTGCCTTCGGCCTTAGAGCAAAATTGCTGCTTTAAACATTTACGGCGCATAAAAAAAGCCCTTTCGTTTGAAAGGGCTTTTTTGTTTGTCTTTTAAAGCTTATTTCTTGGGCAGTGATTTGCTGTACATATCGTACATTATAATCGCCGCGGCGGAAGACGCGTTTAAGCTGCTTACTCCGCCCTGCTGAGGAATGCTTACAACCTCGTCGCAGTGTTCTTTTGTCTTTTCTCTTACGCCTGTGCCTTCAGATCCTATTACAAGAACGGCGGGGTAGGCATAGTCAACCTGTTGTATGTTTTTGCCTTCCATATCCGCGCCATAAATCCAAAAGCCTTCGTCCTTAAGGTCTAAGAGGGCGGTGTTAAGGTTGGTAACTTCAACAATCCTTAAGGTTTCCAAGGCGCCGCAGGCAACTTTATGCACGGTGGCGGTTATGCCAACTGTGCGTCTTTGCGGCAAGATTACCGTGCTAAAACCTAAGCAGGCCGCGCTTCTTAACATAGAGCCTAAATTTTGCGGGTCTGTAACTTCGTCAATAGCAAGCCAGAGTTCTTTTTTATTTCCCGCGACTTCAAAGATAGCATTGGTAAGGCGCATTGTTTTAAGCGGTTCCACACGCGCAACAACGCCTTGGTGATTTGCGCCGTTGGTAAGATTATCCATAAGGCGTTCTTCAATGCTTTTAATTTTTACGTTATTTGTTTTTGCAAGGCGGATAACTTCTTCCACCTGTCTGTTTACTGCTTTGTTTTCTATTATGTAAAGCTGTAAAACCTGACGCTTGCGGCTTTTTAATATTTCTCTTATCGGGTGTATACCAAAGATAAGTTCGCCTTTTTCTATTCTTTCCATTTTTTTATCCTATTATGGGCGAGCCGAAGCTTGTTCCCACGTTTAACGCGGTGCGGACTTCTTCGCCTTTGGGGTCTACGCGCTTTAACTGCGCTACTGCGTCTTTTATGGGTACGCTTACAATATCCGTACCGCGCAGGGCCACCATATATCCTGTTTTGCCTTGCAGTAAAAGTTCAACGGCTTCCGTCCCGAAACGGGTGGAAAGCCATCTGTCAAAAGCAGTGGGCGTGCCGCCGCGCTGTAAGTGGCCTAATACCACTACGCGGCATTCTACCTGAAGCTTTTCTTCCAACATAGCGGCTATGCGGCTGCTTATGCCGCCGAGCCTTATGGGGTCTGTGGAGGAAGCGACGGTTTTTTGTACCGCCATTTCGCCCTTTTCGTTTACTGCGCCCTCAGCGGCTACTATTATGCTGAAGGTTTTTCCTTTAAGCTGTCTGCTTTCTATAGCTTCAATGATAGCTTCGTCGCTGTAAGGTATTTCCGGTATAAGGCAGACGTCTCCGCCGCCGGCTATGCACGCGCGCAGGGCAATCCAGCCCGCGTAACGGCCCATAGTTTCAAGTATCATCACGCGGTGGTGGGACTCCGCCGTGGTGTGTATTCTGTCAACCGCTTCGGTGGCTATGCTTAAAGCGGAATCAAAGCCGAAAGTAAAGTCTGTCGCGGAAAGGTCGTTATCAATAGTTTTGGGTACGCCTACTATCGGTACGCCCAACTCTATAAACTTTTGGGACATTGATAATGTGCCGTCCCCGCCTATGGTTACAATCGCGTCAAGTTTATTTACCTTTATCGTGTGTAATACCGCGCTTGAAACATCTTTGGGTTCTTCCACAGAGCCTAAGGGCGGTAAAGTGTATTTAAAAGGATTGGCTATATTGCTTGTGCCGAGTATTGTGCCGCCGCGCGTTAATATGCCCGATACGGCTTTATCGTCCAATTCTATAAACTGGTTTTTTACAAGTCCGTCAAAACCGTTTTTAAACCCCAATACTTCTATGCCGTTTTTAAGGGCGTGTTTTGCTACGCCGCGTACAACGGCATTTAAACCGGGGCAATCCCCGCCTGCGGTAAGTACGCCTATTCTTCTGAGTTTCATTCTTTGCTCCTTACAATAAATTTACGGCTATATAAGAAAGTGCGGCAAGTAAATAAAATTGACCGTCTATAATAGTTTCGTTTGCCGTGTTGCGCGGCACTTTGCGGGAGTAAAAATAAACCGCTGTTGCCACCGTATAAACATGGCCCAAAAGTAATACTGAAACTAATTTAACCTTCCAACCCATCAAAAGCAATTTTATTAATACCGCCGTAAGCGCAAGCACTATGGCGGATATGGCTATCTTCGTTTTTGTTATGCCGAAGGCTTTATAAAAACTTTCCTTGCCAAGTATTATATCTTTATATTCAGTACCCATATTTAATATTACCGAGCGGATAAAAACAAGTAATGTGCCGTAAGCAAAGGCGAACCAAACAGCCTTTCTAAGCAGCATACCCTGTGCCGCGGCGGGAACATAAACACACACAAAACACCAGCCTAAAGCCGTCAAAATATCTTTTGTCCCCGGCAAGCTTGCAAAGTGTTTAAACTTGTGGCGGAAGGGGTATATTATGCCCAGTATTAAAAAGAACAAAGTAGGTACATAAACCGCTGCATTATATTTAAAAGCTATGGCGGCCGCTAAAGTTGCGCATAGGGCTGTTGCCGCGTAAAAAGGTTTTGTGTTGTAAAAATAACCTTCGCTTTTACCCTTATTTGTAAGCGTAAGGCAAAGTATAAAAAGGAAACTTAAAACATATAAATAAGGGTCGCTCTTTGAGCCTTGCAACTTTAAACTTACATAGGTTAAAGATACCGCAGCGAATGATGTAAATATAGAACTTTTTATTATAAAAGCCCAAATATTATCCAGCGCGGAAGAGAAAGATTTATTTTCTTTCCTTAAATTTTTAACCTTTGTGGAAACATTATCAATAACCCAGTTGGGGGTAGATGCGCCCGCTGTTATAAAAATCTTTTTTGGGGAAAGCACGTCTTCCCTATTAATTTCTTCTTCATTTTCCACGTGGATAACTTTTTTGCAAAGCTCTCCGCAAAGTTTGGCCAAGCGCGCCGTATTTGCGCTGTGCCTGCCGCCTACAACTATAACAAGGTCGGCATTTTTTGCCATTTCCAAAGTTTCTTTTTGGCGTTGTTTTGTGGGCTGGCAGATTGTGTTTGAAATTTCGCAAACTTCGGCTTTGCTTTTTATAATTTCCGCAACGGCGTAAAATGTTTCTTCTTTCTGCGTGGTTTGCGCCACTATATTAACTTTTTTAAAAGGGGGTAATTTTTGCGCTTCCGCCGCGTCCGCCACAACGCAGCCTTTGCCTTGCGTGTAGCCTAAAAGGCCTGTTACTTCCGCATGGCCAGCATCGCCAACGATAACCGTATCATAACCTTGCTGCGCGTACTGCGCTATAACATTATGAACTTTTTTTACCAGAGGGCAGGTGGAGTCTATAACCTTCATACCCTGCGCTTCCACTTCTTTTTGAAAGTCGGGCGTAATGCCGTGCGCGCGAATTACAAGCACGCCGTTTTTATCTTTTGCCTGGTCTAAAGTTTCTATTGCGGTTATGCCTTTGGTTTCTAAAGAATCCGTTACCTGCTTGTTATGTATAAGCGGGCCGATGGTGTATACGGGTTTTTTACCTGCGGCTTCAAGTTCCAAAACGCAGTCTATGGCTTTTTTGACTCCGGGGCAAAAGCCCGCACCCGCGGCAACGGTTACGCCTTGGTCTTTATCTGTCATATATATATTTTACTAAAAAGAGGGGGTGTTCTTCAGGATTTACGCGGTTATACGGGCATTTGTCCTTTTGCTTTGGCCTTGCCCGTTAAAATATCGGCGCAGACTGTTTGGTAAATATCGGTCTGCGTGCCTGCCATTAAAAATCTGTCTAAGTTGGAAATACCTAAATTAACAAAAGGGCTGCCAAAACTTATTAAAGCGGATTTTTGCGCCGCCGCAACAGCTTTTTGTACAAGTTCTTTTTGCTCTGCGGTAAAGTTTATATGTCCGCTGAAGGCCGCATAGTTTGAGAAGGTGGATATAATAAGATTATCCACAAGCTTCCAGTCATAAGGTAGTATGTTAATACCGTTTTCTTTAAGTCTTGCCAGCAGGGCATTTGCTTTAAAATCTGTAGCGGGGTAAATATCAGGCTCCAAATAATACACCGTATCGCCCTTTTCAAAAACAGCATTATTGCCGAGGGAAGCTATACCGCTTTCTGCCGCGGTTTGGGACAAACATTCATTAGCCCAAGGGTCTTTGCATGGTATATCGTTTATGGCATTAAGTTTGGCTAAAAGCATTTCCTGCGCGCTTATGGCTTCCACCGCGCGGGAAACTAATGTTTTATCTTTTTCTATTTCCTGCTTAAGCGTTTTTATAAGTTCTAAGGGATTATCGGGGCAAAGCAATATATCCGCGCCCGCCTTAAAAGCGTCGACGGGGTTAAGGCCGCCCGTCGCTTTCATCACAAGAGCGTCGGTTATTATAAGGCCTTTATAGTGCATTTTCTTTCTAAGGTAATCTGTTATAACTTTGTGGGAAAATGATGTAGGTGCGGAAGAATCCCAAGAATTTATTTTAAGATGCGCCACCATAATTGAATCTGCTTTTGTTATAAGATCGCGATACGGGATAAGTTCGTGGCTTTCCAACTCCGCCAAAGTTTTGTTGATTGCGGGCAATGTTAAATGGGAATCTTTTTGCGTGCTGCCGTGCCCCGGGAAATGCTTTAAAGTATTAAGGCAGCCGCCGTCTTCCAGCCCCAACATAAAAGCGCGCGCAAGTTTGGAAACCAGTTTAGGGTCCGCGCCAAACGAGCGTGTGTTTACTATCGGGTTTTGCGGCGTATCGGCAAGGTCCACCACGGGCGCAAACACCCAATTAACGCCCAAGGTGCGCGCCTGACAGGCGGTAATATAACCTTTCTTATAAGCAAAATCGGGGTTGCCCGCCGCGCCCAAAGATATATTGGAAGGCAAAAGCGGAGCATCTTTAAGCCAGCGGCCGAGGCCGTATTCATAATCCGCGCTTATTAAAAGTTTGCGCGGCGCATGCGCCTGCAGCGTTTTGGTAAGTTCCAAAACATCTTGCCTTGTGCCGAAGTAAATGCAAAAACCGCCCACGCCCGCCTTAGCAAGTTCTATGGCTTCCTTTATATCGCTTTTGCCAAACCAAAAGCCGGGGTGTATTATGCGGTTTATATTCATGGTAATATTATATTGCCCAAAATCACTTTGCGTTTTGCGCCAGTTGCCTGCGGGCAGCTGCACGGTATTTTATTGATTGTACACCAAGCAAAATAAGCAAATGCGGCGGCTTCTTTTGCCATAGGGTGCAGGCCTGCTTCCTTAAGGCTGATAACTTTAACTTCTTTTAACAGTTCCACCAAATGCAGCATAAGAGTTTTGTTATAAACCCCGCCGCCCGAAACTATTAAGCTTTTTGCCCTATACTTACTTAATATAAATTTTTTAAGGGAAGTTGCAATAACAAGTGCGGTAAGATATGTTATTGTTGCAATATCTTCCTGCTTAATTTGCGGGAAGTGTTTGATTATAAAACCTTCCGCAAACACGCTTCTTTCTAAAGAAATTGGTGTTTTGCTGGTGCTGAAAATTTTTAAGAGTTCATTGGCTTTTTTTGTGTCGGGTTTATGTTTGGCGGCAAGCGCGCCGTCTTTATCAAATGTTTTTTTGCCTTTCGTTAACAAGGTAACAGCCGCGTCTATCATTACATTACCGGGGCCGATATCATAGCCGAATGTTTTTATGTTTTTACCAGTCAGCGCAACATTGGAAATACCGCCGATATTAAGCAGCATTGCGGGGTGCTTTTGCCCAAAGAGGAAACTATCAAACGCGGGTATTAAAGGCGCGCCGCTGCCGCCTGCCGCCATATCTGCGGGGCGGAAGTTGCAGACTACGGGGATTTTAACTTCCTGCGCTAAAAAAGCGCCTTCGCCTATCTGTAAAGTGTTTGGTATTTTTGCGCTGGGGTTGTGGAAAACCGTTTGCCCGTGAGAGCCGATTACCGCAATATTTTTTGCATTTATTTTAAATTCTTTTAAAAATTGTTTTACCTTTTGCGCGTACATACGGCCCAGTTCAAAGTTAAGGTAAGAGAGTTGCGGCGTTGTGTAATTTACTGCGTTTAATATTTTGTTTTGGAGAGTTTTGGAGTAGCGGTAATTTTTAAAACAGACAACCTTTTTTTGGGGTACATCAAACAGGCACACTGTCAGTCCGTCGGCGGAGGTGCCGCTCATAAGTCCCAGAGCGAGGTTTGTTTTTTTTGTCATTCTATAATCTTGCTTAAGTATCCTTTATGTTTTTTAAGCAATGCCAAAGCTTCACTTTGATCTATGCCGAGTTTTACCATTACCACGGCGGCTTTAACATTATATTTTGTTTCTTTGGCAAGCGTTTGGGCGGTATCTTCGTCCACGCCTGTTATTTGGCAAATCAGTCTGGCTGCGCGCGCTTTAAGTTTTAAATTGCTGGCTTTAACGTCCACCATATAATTTTTGTAAACTTTTCCGCAGCGTACCATTGCAAGAGTGGTTATCATATTAAGCGCAATTTTTGTTGCCGTACCCGCTTTTAAACGGGTGGAGCCTGATACCACTTCCGCACCTGTGGGAAGATATACAAAGATGTCGGCGTTTTTCCTGTTAGCGTTTTGGTTGCAGGCCACTAAAATTGTTTTGTGTCCCGCTTTTTTTGCGGCTTCAAGCGCGCCCTGCACATAAGGCGTATTGCCGCTGGCGGCGATGCCTATTAATATGTCGCCTTTTTTTGCGGCTTTCAAAAAGTCCTTACCGCCCAGCTCCGCATTATCTTCCGCGCCTTCAACAGCTTTAAAAATTGCTTTTTTGCCGCCCGCTATAAGCGGAGTAAATAAGGTAAAAGGAACGCTGAACGTAGGCGGACATTCCACGGCTTCCAACACGCCAAGCCTGCCGCTTGTTCCCGCGCCCGTAAAAATTATTTTGGAATTTCTTTTATAAGCCGCTTCAACTTCTTTAACGGCGCGCGCAATGGCGGGCGCGGCTTTATTTACGCAGGTTGCGGCCCAAATACTTTCTTTATACATAACGTCAACCATTTTGTTGATTGGCAGTCTGTCTAAGTTTGTTGTATTTTTATTTATTTGTTCTGTAGGGCTTAAAACCTGTTTTTTCATAAAGTATTCGCCTTTTATAATATTGTAATACCGTCAGAGGGAACAACTTTTACGGCAGTTGCTTTTGCGCCGTCCTGCTGCGGTACTGATGCTTGGTTTTGGTCTTGCAATACGCTGGGCGCAGGTAATTCCTGCACGCCTTGTGTTGCTATGGGGTCAAGCGCAGGTTCGGCCTGCCCTTCCGCCGCGTCCGGTTTTATTTGCGGTAAAGCTGGCGTATAAAGCCATTGCAAAACGCTGTAAGTAAAATATTTATCCAACATTTCCGCGCCGCTTTTATCGTAGGCGGTTAAAAAGGTAACCTTGCCTTCGCCCGAAGATAAAAAGGCCGCGTTTCTTATAAAGCTTGCTTCCATAAAGGCTTTTCTGTCCTCTGCAGAAACCGCAACAAGCACGGGGTTTTTGTAAAGTTTAAGCCCGTTCATTGCCAGCACATCTCTGGCTTTTAAAGAGGGCGTGAGCAAAATTAAACCAGCCGCGTTTTGATTGAAGATTAAAGACTTTGCCGCAACATTTGCGCCAAGCCCCGCGCCCAAAAGGTAAATATCATCTATGCCTACGCCTTTTGTTTGCAAAAAGGCAACCGCGCTGTTAACATCGCGCACCATTTGGTTAAACTCGTTATCGGTGCCTGTTTTTTTAAAATCTTTTTGTACGCCTAAAGTTGTGCTTTGTCCGTGGCCGCGCATATCAAGCGCAATAACGCCGTATTTAGATTCCGCCAATTTAGCCGCGAAAGAGGAAAAATCTTCTTTCTTCCTTTCTATATCGTGCAAAAGTATAACCGCCTTACCGTTTTGAGAAGGGTAGTAATTTGCGGCTAACTTCCAGTTATCTTCCGTTGTAAGCGTTATTGCCTGCTGCGCAAAAACGGGAGCGGAAGATAAAAGCAGCGAAAATAAAAGGAAGGTGGGTTTTAACTTCATTTTAAAACTTCCTCCGCTTTAAACCAAAGCGCAATTTCTCTTTCCGCTTCTTGAGCAGAGCCTGAAGCGTGTACGCAGTTTTGCATAACGCCGTTTTTAAACGCGCCAAACGCGCCGCGTATGGTGGAGGGTTCCGCTTTGGAGGGGTCTGTCGCGCCTATTGCCGCGCGTACTTTATTAACAGCGTCTTCGCCCTGATAAACAAAAGCGTAAACGCGGTGGTCTTCTATAGCGTTAAATGCGCCGCGCATAAATAAAACCACATTATCTAAAAAGGGCGTTCCCGCCAAATTGGCGTAGTGTTCCTTTGCAAGAGCTTCGGTAACTACGGCTACCTTTGCCGCTCTCATATCAAGGCCGAGATGTTCAATACGGTCTATTATAATGCCCGTAAGCTTTTTGCTTATGGCATCCGGTTTGATTAATATTAAAGTTCTCTCTTTCATAATTATCATTATAACAAATGACGGCATAAAGTAGGCCGTTTTATAGCCTTGCCGCTGCGGGTAAAAACCGTGCGGGTAGTTTACGCGCTAAGAAATGCTATAATTTACGATACGTGAGGTGCTTTTATGACAGATAGAAAAATTAAATTCGGCGTAATCGGAGCAGGGAAAATAGGTACTTTCCATGTAAGAACACTATCCAAAATGAAAGATGTAGAGCTTGTCGGCGTTTGCGACCGCGACCCTATGCGTGCGCAAAATTTGGCTTGGGAATATAATTCCACAGCCTATACCAGACACGCGGATTTAATTTCTCAGGTAGAGGCGGTTATAGTCGCCGCGCCCACCGAACTGCACCACGAAATCGGTATGTACTGCCTTGAACACGGCGTACATACTCTGATGGAAAAGCCTATAGCTTCCACAATGGAACAAGCAAGAGAACTTATAGCAAAAGCGAAAGAAAAAGACGTAATACTCCAAATAGGCCACGTAGAAAGATTTAACCCCGCAGTACTTGAAGCCGTAAAACACATAAAAGACCCTAAATTTATAGCAATAAAACGCCTTGGGCCATACGACCCGAGAATGGCAAATATCGGCGTAGTGCTGGACCTTATGATACACGATATTGACCTGCTGCTTACCATTTTAAAGAGCGATATCGTAAGCATAGACGCGGTGGGGCTTAGCGCGTTTTCCGCCCACGAAGATATTGCAAATGTCCGCCTTAAGTTTGCCAACGGCTGTACCGCGGACGTTACCGCAAGCCGCGCCAGCTTTGAGCGCGCAAGATATATGAATTTGTATCAGGACAATGCTTATATTTCCGTAGACTTTATGAACGCAAGAGTAAAGATTTATAAAAAGAAAAACCCCGTAATAAAATCCTTAGATGACATAGACGTAATTTACCCTACCTTTGATAAGCAAATGCCCATAACCTCGGAAATTCTGCACTTTGTAGACTGTATTAAAAATGATAAGAACCCCGCCCCAAGCGGAGAAAAAGGCAGCAAAGCCCTGCAAATAGCTTTGCAGATTATAGACCAGATTAAACGCTATAATGTGCCGCAAGGCGCGGAAGAAGAAAAGCACGGCCCTATGCAGATAGTATCTGATATTGGCAACGCGGCAAGAATAGCGATAGATGAAACGTTGGGAAATTTAAAAAGAGGAAGCGGAAAATAACTATGCCCCAAATCGTACCTAATTCAAAAAATATACTTATAGTGGCAGGCGACGTGTCGGGAGATGTGCACGCGGCCAATCTTATAAAGGAACTTAAGGCCGCCGCGCCCGATATTACCGTAACCAGTATCGGCGGAGAACGTATGCGCGCCGCAAGTGATAAATTTTTATATAACTTAGTTTCCAAAGGCGCCAGCGGTTTTGTGGAGCCGTTTAAAAAGATGCCGCTTTGGGTTCGCCTTATGGGTATGATTAAGGCTTATATTACGGAAAAGCACCCCGCCTGCGTTATCACCGTGGATTTTTACGGCTTTAACCATCAGGTTTTGGGTATTGCAAAACACAGAAATATCCCCGCTTACTATTATGTTTGCCCGCAGGTTTGGGCCAGCCGCCAGTATAGGGCAAAAGCCATTGTAAGACTGGCAAAAAAGATGTTTGTAATTTTTCCGTTTGAAAAGAAAATTTATACGGATTTAGGCGGCGATGCCGTATTTTTGGGCAATCCGCTTTTGGATATTATCCCCGCCGCAAAAGAGAAAACATACGACGGCGGCAGGATGAAAGAATGGAAAATCGGCCTTTTGCCGGGTAGCAGACCCAGAGAAATATCAAAGCATACGCCTTTATTTGCCGATGCGTTTAAAGAAATTAAACGCTCATTTCCCAATGCAAAAGCGTATTTATTTGCCGTGCCTGAAGTTTCTGACGAAAGACTTTACGAACTTTTGGGCGGCAAACCGCAGGATATGGAAATTGTTAGGGAAAACGATTGCGGCGCCAGAAGCGATATGGATTTTGTCATAACCTGCTCAGGCACAGCTACTTTGGAAAACGCCCTCTTGGGCCTGCCTATGTTGGTGGTTTACAAAACCTCTTGGGCAACATATCAAATTGCCAAGATGATTATTAAAATTCCTTATATATCCCTTGTTAACATTTTGAGCAAAAAGGAAATTGTAAAAGAATTTATACAAAAAGATGCCAACGCTTCCGCCATAGCGAAGGAAGTTTGCTCTGTTATCGGCAACGAGAAAAAATATAATGCCATGCGCGAAAGCCTGCTTAAAATCCGCAAAGATTTAGGCGCGGCGGGCGTAGCAAAACGCGCGGCGGAAATGATTGTAAGCGAAGTATTCCCAAAATAAAAAACGGATTTATTTATGCAAGACTACCTTAAGCAAATTTTAGACGGTTTTAAAGCCTATAACCCTACGCAGGATACAGCCCTGATAGAGAAGGCTTTTGCTTTTGCCCAAAAAGCGCATACCGGCCAAAAAAGGCTTACGGGGGAAGATTTTTTTTGCCACTGTTGTGAGGTGGCAAAAATTCTTTTGGAGCATAAACTTGACGTTGAAACTATATCCGCCGCCCTGCTGCACGATACGGTGGAAGATACAGAAGCAACGGTAAAGGATATAGAAGCTAATTTTAATAAAGAAATTGCCGGTATGGTTGCGGGCCTTACTAAAATTGACCGCTTAGAAAGCCTTTCTACCGACGAAGAAACCGTAGAAAACTGGCGCAAAATGCTTATTGCCGTATCGCATGATATGCGCATTATCCTTATCAAGCTGGCAGACCGTATGCATAATATGCAAACGCTTGATGCCCTTGCCCCAAAACGCAGGGAAGAAAAAGCCCTTGAAACCTTAAACCTTTACGCGCCTTTGGCGCAGCGTTTGGGTATGTTCAGCCTTAAAAACGAACTGGAAGATTTATCTTTCAAATACCTCCACCCGCAGGAATATAAAGATTTGGTGGAAGGCGTTGAAAGAAAATCAGAAAATTTAGATAAAAAACTTACCGCTTTTAAAACCGCTTTAAGCGGCGTGCTTGATAAAGAAGAAATACCGCACAGGCTGCTTTCCCGCGTAAAAAACTATTATTCCATTTACAGAAAGATGAAGAAGCACGACGCTACCTTTGACCAAATACAAGACCTTTTGGGCGTACGCGTTATAACCGATAGCGTGTTGGATTGTTACCGCGCTTTGGGCGCGCTGCACGCAAGTTTTAAACCCGTGGCGGGCAGCTTTACCGACTATATAGCAATGCCTAAAATGAACATGTACCAAAGTATCCATACGACGGTATTTTTTGAAGGCAGCTTGGTGGAAGTGCAGATAAGGACGGAAGATATGCACCGCACCTGCGAATACGGTATCGCCGCGCATTGGCGTTATAAACTGGGCAGCAAGGCGGACCCGCACCTTGACGAAAAACTTAACTGGATACGCCAGTGGATAGAATGGCAGCGGGACTTAACCGCGCCGCGCGAATTTTTGGAAAGTTTTCAAACCGATATTAACCTTAACCAGATTTTTGTTTTTACCCCTAAGGGCGAAGTTAAAGTATTGCCCGAACGCGCTACCCCGCTTGATTTTGCCTACCTTGTCCACACCGAAATAGGTGACAGATACAGCGGCGCATTGGTAAACGGTAAGATGGTAAAAATGAACAGCGAACTTAAAAGCGGTGATATTTGCGAAATTCAAACCCGCAAAAATGTTGAGCCTAAAGCCCAATGGCTTGAGGCGGCAAAAACAGCCCGCGCCCGTTCTAAAATAAAGACATTCTTAAGAAGCAGAGGCATAGAATTATGATTTGCTCTAACTGCAAATCAAATGTGCAGGAAAGCGACAGTTATTGCCGCACTTGCGGCGCGGCTTTTTCTTCCTCCGAGGTTTATAAATGCTGGAGCTGCGGCAGACAGATAAGCAAGGCCGACGGCTTTTGCCGCTTTTGCGGCGCGGGGCAGGGCAGAAAAGTTTCTTTTTACTACACACACCTCGGCGTTTGGATTTTATTTGCGCTTATACTGCCTTTTGCTATATTCTTTGTTTGGCGTTCCCCTGTTATAAATAAAAAAGTAAAATGGCTTTATATAGCTATAATGCTGTTTTTAACGGGATATTTCTGCTATTCTTTTTATATGGCTTTAAATACGGTTTTTAACGAATACTCATCGGTGTTTAATCTTACAATGTAAGTGCGCTTTTGTAATTTTGTATACGCAAGGGGACATATGCAAAAAGGCTTTACACTTATTGAGCTGCTGGTGGTTGTGCTTATAATAGGCGTGTTAGCTTCTATTGCCTTGCCAAATTATTTTATTGCTGTAAAAACCTCAAAGATAAAAGGGCAGTTCCCTCTTTTAAGAAGCATAATGGACGCCCAAAAAAGATATTACCTTGCCACAGGCCAAAGAACGGCCGATTTAGACCTTTTAGACGTAAGCCTTCCGTACCTTGTAAAGGGGGAAGCTTCCGAAACGGGCCGCATAGGCTATTCCACAAAAGACGGAGCTTTTTACTTGTATCTTAATTCTTCTGATTATATTGTTTTCTCGCAGGGCAATTTGGTGATAGATTATTATGGCGCAAGCCGTAGTGTAGGCAGCGGTATTAATGCCAACGGTATTTGCTATGCATATAACGATGAAAGCCGCAAAATATGCGAAAGGCTCGGCCCTGCCGTAACTTCTAACTCCACAGGTTTGGTTTACGCGGTAGAAAACTAGAGATTTAAAACGATGAAAATAAAAACCTCCGTAAAAAAATACGGAGGTTTTTTAATCGGCAAATTTTACTTTGTATGTTTGTTCGGGTTAAATCCGCAAAAGGGACATTCTTCCGTAAATGCTTTATATTCTTTGCCGCATCTGGGGCATTTTAGCGTTATCATAAAAATCCTTTTCTGTTCAATATCTCTATATTTATATTTTACCAAAAAGCTGATACTTCGCTAACTGCCGAGTATAAAATTGAAATCCTTAAACGCGGCAGAGAGTTGCTTATGAACAGTCAACTTATGGCACCACTACGACATTTGTAGAGTTCAACATTAGTTTCCTCAGGGCTGAAAAGGCCCAATTAACCAAGCTGTTATCGTGATCTTCTGGGTATCTGAGCTTAGAGCCATGAAATAAATTACAACGTAATTGATATATCATGCGTAAAATATAAACAAGGTCTGAGTCCTCAGGTCTTCTCGTTATTACCTCGTGGCTACGCATATCTACTACACCGATTCTCTTGTTATTACTCATAGCGTCGAGCCTATTACTGAGAATGTAAGAGAAGTCTCTAATTATATCTGAGAGGAAGGCTTTGTCTGAAAAATTAAAATTTCCCTCACTAATAGCAGCCTGTTTATCACCCTTATTTTTGTTCTTGGGAAACACCGTATCGTCAGAATAATAGGAGTTGTAATACATCCAGAGAAGCATGAAATATGGATATTCCCGTGGTTCATATATACTGGCGCGATTTATGGGCATATGAAACATTTCCTCAAAAAAGTCCTGTAATTTTTCTTTATTGTAATCCATAACCTTAATTCTCCTAATTTGGCGTTTAGTAGCAATAATACTTTTTGATTATATCAAAATATAATAAAGCGTGTTGTCTATCCACAATAACAAAGATCTGTAAAACCTACATGTGCAGCCGCACCACAGTGATACTGTCAATAATTGTTTTAAAATTTAACACCTTTTGGTTTTTACTTTTTAAAACGCCGAGAGATGGCTCGCCTTCCGGTAATTTTGCTGACGCAAAATTCCTGCAGGCCGGGCTCGTGGTTTTTGCCTTTCGCCGTTCGCCGCCAAGCGGCACACGGCTCAAACAAAAACATCACTCCGCCTTTCTCGTCCCTACGCAGGCCAAGCAGTTGGCCTGCTCTCTTTGCGGTAAAATAAAAAACCCCCGTTTGGGGGTTTTATATTTTACCGAGAGAGGGACTCGAACCCTCACGTCCTTGCGAACAATGGTTTTTGAGACCATCCTGTCTACCAGTTCCAGCATCCCGGCTTAAATCTGTTATGCCGCCAAGCGCGGCCGTGTTTACATAAAAAATAAATCTATTAAATAATTTTACCAAATTTGAAGTTTATTTTTAAATTTTATTCGTTGCCACCGTCGCAACCTGTTCCGATTTTTGCTTATCTGCCTGCTTTTCCGCCCATTGCGGGTTAACATATTCTATTATGCCGTTTGTGATTGCGTCGGCAAGTATGCTTATAAATCTGTCTTGACGCAAAAGTTCCTCTTGATACGGGATAATCATATAAGCGTTTTCTATCAACACGGAAGGCACCTGCGGGGAGTTGCGGATAACGGAAAAATCAGCCTCCATCACTCCCTCGGAGGGAAGGCCCACGGTATGCCTGAAGTTCTTTTCCAATGCCTGCGCCAGCCCCACATCTTGCGGGTGATAGTAATAAATTGAAAAGCCTCTCTCTTTGGCAAACGGGTCCACAAAATCGGGCAGGGCATTGTTGTGTATGCTTATGAACATATGCACGCCAAGTTCGTCTATCTTTTCCGCTCTTTCGTTAAGGTCAAGATGTTCGTTTTCTGCGCGGGTTAAAAGCACTATCGCGCCTTTTGCGCGCAAAGCGTCCGCCGCAGCTAAAGCTATTTTGTAATTGGCTTCATATTCCAAAAGCCCCGTAGGGCCTACCGCGCCGTCGTAAGGCACTGTTCTTTTGGGGGAATGACCGGGGTCAAGCAAAATTTTTAAGTCCCTAAGCGGCAGCTTATCTGTAAAGAATAAATTAGGCCTGTGATAAAGTTCAAAAACAAGGTTGTTCCCGTCGTATTTATAACTGTAACCCCAAAGCAGCTGCCCCGGTTTATAAATTGCGGATATTTTTTTGGTGTAGTCGGAAGTAATTTCGTAATTTAAAGACTCTATCATTTCGTCTGCGACTTCAGTATGTACCGTGTTAAGCGCCTGAGTATAAAACAGGGTTATGTTAAAAGAATTTTTTGTCTGGTCTATCTTAAAACTTACTTTTTCCGTATTCTTTACGGTTAGGACAGTTTTGTCCTTATCGCCGTCGCAGGCAACCTCCCACGCTATATTGCGCGGAGGGTTGGAATGGGGCATAAGTTCTATATAATTTTTTTCCAGCCAGCCTAAATTTTGCCCGTCCAAGGCAACGCGGTAAAGATTATTAATCCTGCCCGTAACCGTAACCTTGCCAAATAGTTTTGTGTTTAGTATATGGCCTTTGGGTTTGGCTTCGGGGCGCATACGAACATTTTCCGCACGGACGCGGGCTGTAACGGCGGCTTCCTGCGGGCTTACTATGCGCACTTTCCCGTTAGAATAAACACGCTCGCGTTCTTTGCCTTCGCTGTCGTACATAACATAACTTACGCGTGCGGGTTTTGTTATAAGGCTGCCTTTATTAAAAGCCAAAACGGTTTTGTATACGCCTTTCGTTGCGGAAGATTCCTGCATATCTATGCCCCTAAAATCGTCGCCAAGGCTAAGTTTTACGCGGCGGTTGGGGGAGCCTGATACGGTAAACTCCACCATATCAAGGCTGGTGGCTTCCAAGTCGGACGTGGGGAAGAGGTAATCGCTGTCAAAGCGGTATTTGTTTTCGTACTCTTTATAGTTAAACCCGCGCGCAAGTATGGTGCGCTTGGCTTTATAAGTTTTTTCGCCGTCATTAAATTCCAAAATAAAATCAAACTTACCTTTTTCTATAGGTAAATAAGCCAGCCACGCGCCGTTTTTGTATATAGGTATCTTAACCCCGTTTATCGTAAGCACGCCTGTATTTGGCGTAACTTTGCCGAATAGGAAGATTGCCTTTGCCTCCTCGCTTATACGCGTATTTTGGTGAGGATATTCCACCATAATCGGATAGAACTTATCAGGGTTTTTATCCCTGTTAGTAAGGTTTGGGGCTACGGGTATGCTTTCCTGCGGGTATAAAAAAAGGGGCGCAAGCAGAAAACAGGCTAAGATTATTATTTTTTTCATACTAATAAAATGATAACATAAAATATGCTTTACCGCGAACAGATTATAAACGCTTTAAACGAGTATCTTGATGTCGCTTCCAATCCCGAACACAATGGTTTGCAAGTAGAAGGGAAAAGAGAGATTGAAAGGATAGCTTTCGGCGTGTCCGCCAATATGGCGCTGTTTAAGGAAGCCGCGGCCTTTAAGGCCGATATGATAATTACGCACCACGGGCTTATTTGGGATAAGCCGCAGACGCTTACGGGAGTATTTGGCAAACGCGCGGCATTCTTAATTAAAAATGATATTAACCTTGCCGCTTATCATCTGCCTTTAGATAAGCACCCTGTAATAGGCAATAATGCCTGTTTGGCAAAATTAATGGGCTTGGAAAATATAAAACCGTTTGGCGATTATCACGGCACAAAAATAGGCGTTGCAGGCACTTTGCCGCAGCCCAAAAGCATTAAAGAAATTTACGAACTTTTACACGGCGAATGCCTTGCCTTGGGTAAAGACATTGTTAAAACCGTTGCCATAGTAAGCGGCGGCGCGCATGATATGTTTGAGCAGGCAATAGACGCAGGGGCAGATTTATATGTAACGGGTTCACGCGATGAATATGTTGTGGAACATTGCCGCGAGGCGGAAATAAATTTTATCGCCATGGGGCATTATAATTCCGAACGGCTTGGCATACAGGCGCTTATGGAATATGTAAACAAAAATTTTAAAGCGCAAACCAAGTTTATTGATGTCGCGAACCCTTTCTAGAGGAGAATGCTTATGCAGAAAATACACAGTAATATAGAAACTTACAGGGATTATATTTTGGAACTCCAAAAAAATATGACCTGCCGCCCCGCCGTATCACCCGAACTTGGCGGAAAAGGCGAATATGCCAAAAGCGAATACCTTGAGGCCGAACTTAAAAAATTAAAATTTGACGAAATGTACCACCTTGACGCCCCAGACGCCAGAGCGGAAAAGGGCATTCGCCCCAATATCGTTGCCAAATACTACGGCGAAGATAAAACAAAAACACTGTGGATTTTAGCGCATATGGACGTTGTACCCGAAGGCGAAAGAAGCCTTTGGAAAACCGACCCCTTTGAAATGGTTTTAGACGCTGACGGCGACACAATTTACGGCCGCGGCGTGGAAGATAACCAGCAGGCAGTAACAGCCGCTTTCCTTACCGCGCGCGCCATTATGGAAGCAGGCGTCCGCCCGCCCGTTAACTTGGGCGTTATGCTTCTTTCCGACGAGGAAGTAGGCAATGAATACGGTATGCAGTATGTGCTTAAGGCCAAGCCCGATGTGTTTGGCAAAGACGATGTTTTTGTTGTACAGGACTCGGGCGAACCCGAAGGTAAAGAAGTTGAAATAGCGGAAAAAAATGTTTTTTGGTTCAAATTTACCACCACAGGCAAACAATGCCACGGTTCTATGCCTGATTCGGGCAATAACGCTTTTACGGCGGGAGCGCATTTGGTTATCCGCTTAAGAGATGGCCTTTATGCCAAGTTTGACAGGAAGGACCCGCTTTTCGCGCCAGACAAAAGCACTTTTGAACCGACGAGAAAAGAAGCTAATGTCCCCAATATTAACACTATCCCGGGCGTTGACGTGTTTTGTATGGACTGCAGATTTTTGCCTTCCTACAACCCTAAAGACGTACAGGCGGAAGTTGACCGCATAGTAAAAACCGTTGAAGACGATTTTAAAGTGCAGATTAAAGTTGATATCGTGCATAAAGCAGCTTCCTTCGCTACTCCTTCTGATTGCAAACTTGTAAAACTTTATTGCGAAGCGGTTGAAAAAATTAATAATGTTAAACCTAAAATCTTAGGCGTAGGCGGCGGTACTTTTGCCGCGGAAGTAAGAAACCTTGGCCTTGCTGCTGTCGTAGGTTCCAAAATATACGGCGAGCCACATGTCCCTAACGAAAAATCAAGCGTCAAGTTTACAATGGCTGACGCTAAGGTTATTACATACGTCCTTATGAACTATAAATAGGTTACACGGGATTAAATGCAAAAGAAAGCCTTATTTAATATAGAAATCGTAATAGCGGTGCTTTTTATAGCGCTGCTTGCGGGCCTTTCCGTCAGAAAGGTAAGTATTTTAAAGGAAGAAGCGCAGAGCGGACTATCGGCCAAAAACCTTTCCGCCCTGCGTGATTCCATTGCCGTTTACCGCGGCGATAACGAGGGCAGCTGCCCGCAGGAACTGGGTGTTCTTTCCCCCGATTATATAGAAAAGGTTCCCTTTGCTTACGGTACGGACGGCACAAAAAGCAATAATGTTAAAAACGGCATTTACGCTGCGGCTTTTGATGGCAAAGGCGGCTGGATATACGACAATGAACCTTCCAGCGAAACCTATTGCCAAGTATTTTTAAACACAAAATAATTACGGAGTTTTAATGACAGCAACTTTGATACTTTTCTTTTATGCCTTGCTTTTCGGTCTTGTTATCGGCAGTTTTCTTAATGTTTGTATTTACAGAATACCTAACAATATGTCCATTGTTTTTCCGCCGTCTTCTTGCCCTAAGTGCAAAAATAAAATTAAGTGGTACGATAATATCCCCGTCTTAAGTTTTATTATTTTGCGCGCAAAATGCCGCAACTGCGGGCAAAAAATATCTTTTGAATATCCCGCCATAGAACTTTTGACAGGTTTGCTTACCGTGCTTTTTGTTTGGCGCTTCGGCATAAGCTGGTGGACGCCCGCTGTGCTGACGGTTGTTTATTGTCTTATTACGCTTTCCGTTATTGATATGCACACAATGATTATACCAGACAGATTTTCCATAGGCCTTACTGTATTTGCTTTGGCTTTTTCTTTTTTAAACCCCGCGTTTAGCGGTACGCCTTGGGATAAATTTATATCCGCTTTAATAGGCGGCTCTATAGGCTTTTTCGGGCTGTGGGCGCTTGCGATATTCGGGCAGTTTGTGTTTAAAAAGGAATCTATGGGCGGTGGCGACATAAAACTTATGGCGGCTATCGGCGCGCTTGCGGGCTGGATGGGCGTTATAAATACTTTGGTTGTTTCGTCGTTCGCGGGCATAGCTTACTTTGGTGTATTAATGCTTTTAAAGAAAGACCTTGGCGACAGGACAATCCCCTTCGGCCCGTTTTTAAGCGTCGGGCTTTTGGTTAATTTACTTATGCCGGGGCAAATGCTGTTTTATTAATAATTAAGTTTTTGCAACAATAAAAAAACCGCTTCTTAAACGAGGCGGTTTTTTATTTGGCAGATTTATAAAATTTTAAGATAATTTTTTAAGCACTTCCGCCATTTGCGCGAACGCGCGGGCGCGGTGGCTTATTTTGTTTTTCTCTTCCAGCGTCATCGCCGCCATGGTTTTATTTAAGTCTTTTACTATAAAAAGCGGGTCGTACCCAAAGCCGTTTGCTCCGCTGTAATCAAAGGCTATATAGCCATCAACGCGGCCTTCTTTTGTTATTATTGTGCCGTCGGGCAGGGCAAGTGCGGCAACTGTTGTAAAATTGGCTATGCGCTTTGGCATGGGAATATCTTTTAGTTCGCGCAAAAGCTTTTCGTTATTGGCGGGGTAATCTGCCCT
>MTLE01000795.1_pt1 | contig 25980 bp, 27 predicted proteins | sample 1982461 | NCBI WGS metagenome assembly MTLE01 (sample SAMN05712605, study PRJNA340218) | biofilm metagenome | isolation source: sample SPL anode biofilm adapted to -200 mV | place: USA | collected 2012-02-03
AACAGGGACATTTGATAATCCCTGTCTTTAAGAGTCTTTTTTAATTGAAGTTTCCGATTTGGGGGTCACTTCAAGTATGGGTCTATTTTTTTATTTTTTGAACAATTTAAATTAGAAAATTCTCTTTTTTATTAACGGTGACATAACCTTCGCGATTATAAACATCTTCGCGGTTATACGTAATCTTGCTTCCATCTGGTTTTAAAAATAGTCCACCAGCTTCTTCGACGATAAGCTGACCCGCGGCTGTATCCCATTCTTTTGTTCCGGATGAGAAGCGATATGAGATTTCGGCTTTTCCTTCGGCGATATAGCACTGTTTAATCGATGAACCAACAGTTTCTCTTTTAGTAATCTTATCGCTATGTCTTTTGATAGCGTCTAATTCTTTTTCATTAACGTGATGTTTGGAAGTCAAAACGGTGAGTTCTTCAACTTTGTCACTAACATGAATTTTAGTAACCTTACCATGTTTCATATGATAGGCGCCACTACCACGTGTAGCAAAATATATATCATCTGTTGCAGGAATAAGAATTACTCCAACGACAAGTTCATGTTTATAGGCAAGAGCAATATTGGTAGTGAATTGGTCATCTCTATCTACGAAATCTTTTGTTCCATCAACAGGGTCAACAATCCACACAAAATCATTGATTAAACGTTTTTTATCATCAGCATGTTCTTCAGTAAGAAACGCTGCTTGTGGAAATTCTTTATGAAGATAATCACGAATGATTTTATCCGCACGTTTATCAGCCAAAGTTACAGGAGAATTATCTTCTTTAATCTCCACATTAAATTTTTGATGATAGACTTCGAGAATAGCATCTCTAGCCAACAAACCAGCTTTAATTGCCACGTCTAATTCTTTTTCCCACATATTAATTTTCCTCGCTTTCAAGAAGTTGATTGAGAGCTTCTACAACCTTCATCACAGATTCTAGTTCCCCACCTGCAAGTTTAGCCCCACTAGCTTGATGATGTCCACCACCACCGAACATAACAGCAACTTTTTGCACGCAGGCACCATTACTTCTTAACTCGACACGTATTGTTCCATCTTCATTTTCGGTGAACAAAGACCAAATTGGACATCCCTTGATATTAGAAAGAACGTTGACTAGGCCGGAAGCGCGTTCAAAAGTTAAACCAAATGAATGATAAACCTCTTTAGGAACATATAGATATATAACGCCTTTATCTGTCTTAAGATAATGGGTGGTCAAATAGCCTTTATAACGCAAGGAATCTTCATCGACTTGATATATTATATCAAAAATAGCTTTTGCGTCTATTCCAATATGATAAAAATCGGCAACAATTCTATGTGTTTTTTCATTGGTGGGTGGAAACATAAATCTTCCAGAATCAGTTACAATTCCAAGAAAGAGACATTCCGCCGCTTTTTGAGTAATCTTCATTTTATATGATTGAGCAAATTCCGCTACCATTTGACAAGAAGCGATAGAATCGGTATCGACCCATTTTAAATTATCAAAAGGAACGCTTTCAATATGGTGATCAATTTTTAAAAAATCTTTTCCCATTGCAATTCTTTGATCTTCACTACGAGAAAAATCAGTTGCATCAATTAAAATCGCTAATGAGTTTTTTATCGTTTCATCATCGACACTATCCATTGCGCCAAGACGATTAAACAACGGCTTAATTCCAGTTCCAACTGTATAAACTTTTTTATGTGGAAATGCGGTTAGAATTATTTCTTTCAAACCTAGTTGGCTTCCATAGCAGTCGCCATCAGGCAAAATATGTCCGAAAATTACAATAGAATCGTTTTCTTTTATTTTTTTGTAAATTAAATCAAGGTTCTTCATCGCTGATTAACCTTTAATCAATTCATCAGGGTCAACTTCGTTCTCATGAGATTTCTCATCGAATTCTTCCCCTTCTTTCTCTTCCTCGTCTTCATCTTCGGACTCTTCCTCTTCCTCAGACTCCTCGTCATCATCATAGTCATCATCGGAATAAGCATCGTTGATATCAACATGGATATCATCATATTTTAGATTTTCGCGAAGCTCCCAACGATTATTGAGCATATTAATAGTTCTGCCATCTAAAGAAAGATTTGTATAAAATCTTCCAATTAATGTATCTAGTTCTTTTCTAACCAATGGTTTGTCTTCTGGTGAAACATCATTTTCAACTTTGACATTGACGCCTTCCCAAAGGTCTTTAAAAGGCATTGGTTCAATTTTCTTTCTTTCCTTTAGAACTTCAATGGCATAATCGACTAAGGATTTTTTAAATGTGATCATAAGTACCTCCTTATCACATTGTTTCTGGAGCACTAACTCCAATAATATTTAAAGCATTCTTTAAAGTTATTTGACATGCTTTTGCTAAAGCAAGTCGAGATGAAGTCAAGGCATCATCATCTTTATTGATGATATGACATTCTGTATAAAAAGAGTGGATTAACTGAGCAAGTTTTGAAATATAAATAACCATCTTTTGTGGGGCTCTTTCGTTTGCGCAAGAAATGACAACAGAAGGAAAAGATGCAAGATGAACAAGGAGTTCATTCTCTTGTTTTTCTTTTAATAATTTTCCATCTAAGTCTAGAGGCATGTCTTTCATTGCTAAAAGGACTTTTGACAAACGAGCATGGGCATATTGTGCATAATAAACAGGGTTTGAAGAATTTTGCTCAAGAGCTAGATTTAAGTCGAAATCTAAATGAGATGAGGCGGCACGAGAAACAAAGAAATATCTTGAAGCATCAACGCCAACATCTTCGCACAATTCTCGAAGAGTAACGGCATTTCCAGTTCTTTTTGACATCTTCACTTCTTCGCCATCTTTCATTAAACGAACCACTTGAACAAGTTCGACTTCAAGGACGTCTTTGCTATATCCTTGCATCATAAGAGCACTTTTCATACGGTTGATATAACCATGATGATCGGCACCTAAAATATCAACTAACAAATCATATTTTCTGGAAAGCTTGTTAAGATGATAAACGATATCTGGCATGAAATATGTATACTGACCATCACTTTTTCTAATAGCGCGATCTTTGTCATCAAGAAATGCTGTGGTCTTAAGAAATAATGCCCCGTCTGATATATAGGTATAATCTTTGTATTTTTTAATAGTATCTTCAATATTACTGCCTTCACGAATTTTTGTTTCGGAAGAATAAACATCAAATTTTACCCTGAACAAGTCTAAATCTTTTTTAATATTTTGAAGTTCAAGTCTAATTCCTTCTTGGATGAAGAATTTATTGCCTTCTTCACTATCAACAAGGTATTTATCCCCTACTTCTTTAATCATTGTTTTGGCGACATCAACGACATCCTGTCCTTGATAGCCATCTTCTGGTACCTTGGTTTCTTTGCCAAGTAAAGTTAAATATCTAGCACGTACGCTTTCACCTAAATGAGCGACTTGCGCACCAGCGTCATTGATATAATATTCGCGAGTGACATCATAGCCCGCCCATTCATAAAGACGGCAAATTGAATCTCCAATAGCCGCGCATCTAGCATGTCCAAGATGTAGATTGCCTGTTGGATTGGCGCTGACAAATTCAACGTTCACTCTTTTGTTATTTTTATTAGAACGTCCGTATTTTTCGCCTAATGACACAATCGACTTAATAACCTTGGTTAAAGACTCGGTGGCCATAAAAAAGTTTATGAAGCCTGGGCCAGCAATTTCAATTTTCTCAATTCCATCATTATCCAAATTGGAAATGATGAGCGAAGCAATTTCTCTTGGATTTTTATGAAGTGTTTTACTCAACTGCATAGCTATATTGCATGCATAATCACCATGTTCCGAAGATTTGCTATGTTCAATTACAATTGAAGAATGCGGAAAAGAAACGTTTATTTTCATTAAAGCGTCGCTAATTTTATTTTTTAATAATTCATCGTTATTCATAAATATACGTTGTTATTATACAAATAAGTTTTAATAAATCAAGGATTTATTTACCATTTTTTTCTAACAAGCAAATTGCAACAGCGCGAATAGCTTGTTTTTCTCCTACTTCTCCTAGGCCTTCATTAGTACATGCTTTGACCGAAATCTGTTCGATTTTTATTTTTAATAACGAGGCAATAGATTCACATATCGACTTAATAAATGGGGCCATCCTTGGTTCTTCAAGAAAAATTGACGAATCCACATTTTGAATATGATATCCTTCTTTTTCCATCATAGTAACAATCTCTGAAAGAAGAATTTTGCTAGAAATATTTTTATATTTGTCGCTTGTGTCAGGGAAATGCTTTCCGAGGTCACCCAGCGCTAAAGCTCCGAGAATAGATTCACCAATTGCATGAAGAAGGACATCTCCATCACTATGGGCTAAAAGACCTTTATTATATGGGATTTCAACCCCACCCAATACAAGTGGCTTGTTATCAACTAATCGGTGAATATCTTCGCCATACCCAATTCTCATTTGTTTACCTCACACATTAAATCTAAAGAAAACAATATCTCCATCATTAACAAGATATTCTTTTCCTTCCATTCGCAATTTGCCTTTTTCTCTAACAGCCAATTCAGAACCATATGTTTTTATATCGTTGAACGAATAGACTTCAGCTTTAATAAAACCTTTTTGAAAATCTGTATGTATGATGCCAGCACATTGAGGAGCAGTCATGCCATTTACAAATGTCCAAGCACGGCATTCATCTTCACCAACGGTAAAGAAAGTAGAAAGATTTAGTAAGGCATAGGCGGCTTTAATGACCTTATCTAATCCAGATTCTGACGCACCCAAACTATTTAAGTATTCAATTCTTTCATCTTTACTTAAAAGAGATAATTCATATTCAATTTCACAAGAAACAGGAATAACTTGTGAATTTTCTTTTTTAGCTATTTCTTGAACGATTTTTAAATACGAACAATGTTCAAGATCTGAATAAGCTTCATCGCTCACGTTTGCGACATATATAATCGGCTTCATCGTCAAGAGGTGAAGTTCAGAAAACACATATTGCTTCTGATCAACGCTAAACGTTAGACTTCGAGCAGGAATTCCTTGCTCGAGCGATTCTTTTAAAGGCGTGAGTATAACAACTTCAGCCATGGATTCCTTGTCTTTAGAAGTACGAGCTTTAGTTTCTACTTTGCCCAAACGTTTGATGACTGTGTCTAAGTCAGACATGCAAAGCTCGAGATTAATTGTTTCAATATCTCGTCTTGGATCAACGCTGTCTTCGACATGGATAATTTCTGCAGAATCAAAGCAACGAACAACTTCAACTATGGCATCGCATTCACGAATATGAGCAAGAAATTGATTGCCCAAACCTTCGCCTTTGCTCGCGCCTCGAACCAAACCGGCAATATCATAAAATTCGAATGTGGCATTAATCTTTCTTTTTGGCTTGAAAAGATTAGTTAAAAAATCCAGCCTATCATCAGGAACGACAACCACTCCAGTATTCGGATTAATTGTCGCAAATGGATAATTAGCCGCTTCCACATGCGAATTTGTAATAGCATTAAAAAGGGTTGATTTACCAACATTAGGGAGACCGACAATACCTGCTTTTAGTGACATTTTATGACCTCAAAACTGTTGTTTTTGCGTTGTTATTATATAACAACAATAAAAGTGAGTAAAGAAAGAAAACGCAAAAAAGAAAAGACCCATTTGGGTCTTTCCATTGTGATCAATAATTATTCAACAATTTTCTTGATGTTTTGAGCGCGTAATCCACGATCAGATTCTTCAACATCAAACTCAAGTCTTTCGCCTTGTTCAGCTGTTTTGTAATCGTCCATAACGAGCGCAGAATAATGGAAAAAGTAGTCTTTGTTGTCATCACCGTGGATGAAACCATAGCCTTTTTCCTTATTGAACATTTTAACAGTTCCCTTCATTAGCCTAAACCTTTCTTAGCGAGTTTACCTCACCGAGAGATATATTAACACTAATATAAAATATTATCTACAATTATTTTTCAAAATATTTTTAGTCTTTTTTTGTTTATCTTTTTAGACCTATTTGCTAGACCAATACTAGAAAGAAATCCAATTGCGTAGCCCACTATTAAAGCAATCGTTAAGACAGCAATATATGGCATAATATCAAAATTAATTGGAATTGAAGTTAAAAAATAGGAAGATAAAAATTTGCTCATAAGGAAATTGAGAATAAGCATTTCGATTGTTGCCAACAATGAAGAGATAATTGAAATTGAAAGAGAAATAAAAATAAAGAGTTTTCTTATTTCTAATTCATTTACTCCTAGATATTTAAATAAAATTATCTCTTGTTCACTATCTATAATCGTTAAATATATCGATATTGAAAGTAGCAGAATCGACATCACTCCTGCCACAATAGAAAATGAAATAAACATTGTCTTTACATATTGCAATGTTTTATCAATTGTTTTTCCCATTTCTTGAGAAGGATTAGAAAAAGAATAATGACTAAATGCATTATTGAGTTTGCCAATTATTTGGTCGCTTTTAGAAGCATCGGAAATATTAAAAACAATGCCCCTTGGTAACAAAAGAAATGATGATACGTCCAAACGATCACGAAAAAATGAAATCGACCAATCATCATCGTGATATATAACATCTTTGTTTGACTTGATTACACCGACAATTTTTAATGTGCATTTTTTATAGACGCCTTCTAATTCATTTTGAAACAGCGACCCGTTAATATTCATAGAACAAAACATTAAGTCGTCAACAAAAAGCGATAATTTTTTTGATATGGATTCAGAAATAGCGATTTCATCAAGAGACTTTGGCTTGTTTCCAACTATAAATTCTCCATAATTAGATGAAAATGTCAGACCGCCTGTTGCACTTTTTAATGCATTTCCACATAAGACGTCGCTTGGCAAATCAATATCATCAGTATTATTTTTTAATTTATCATCTGCGTCTATTGCAATATCTAATGAATCATTTGATGAAGAAATGTAGAAAGAATTAGTAAATCCAGTCATTAACGATGATGAAAACATTGAATATCCGCCATCTGTCAATGCAGAATACGAAATCAGTTCTGGTTCCAGTCTTTTCATTGCGTCAACTTGAGACAACGGAATCGAATTTTTGTCGACATAAAAAACAAGAAAACGATTTCTATTTAAATCTTTATTATAATAATATGATTCACCGGCTCTTTCGAAAACATAATCATCTAAATGTGAATCATGCAAAACAAAATTTGAAAACAAACTAGAATCCACCTTGCTTTTGACATAATATGATTTATTCAACTGCCAAGGATAAGAAACATTGTCGCTATTTGAAGTTGTTGGCAATCTCATTTTTTCTTCAAAAACCCAAGTATTCCAAAGTGGATTTGAATGCAGGATTGCAGATGTTTCGCCTTCACATACACCAACAACTTTAAATGTTTGTTCATCGCGATAATACCAGTTGGAATTCTCAACCTCCAGATTAATTGTCATGTCGTGCTCAGACAAATATTGACCAAAAGATTCATAATTTCTCAAAATGTTTAATTGAAAACACAAGTTGGTAAGAGTTTTATATGATAATTGAAGAACGACTTGGTCATTTTCCATCATGGACAACCTAGATGGATAAATGTAGTTTTTTACATCATCAATCCAAACAAACTCATTAATGTTTCTAGCAGAAAATTCATCTAGATTATGTCTATAAGCTGTTGAAGAAATGTAAAATTTATTATTCGTCCGAAAAAAATCCTCGAAATTCGTCAAATAACAAACACCATATCCATTGATGTATTCACTACAATAAGATTTTATAAACTCAATTTCGTTTGTATTTGTTGAGTAGATGTTTGAAAAAAGATTTGAATTAGGGTTTTTAAGAGAAACAAGTATTTGTTCATCATTAATTACGGATGAAAAAGCACTTTTGAGTTGAGAAGAAATCGAAGACGAAATCAACAGCGTCAATCCAATACCAACAAGACCTAATGATGTCATTAACGAAGATATTAATGTACGCCATTTCTTATATTTAATTAGTGAAACAAAATGGCGAAACATGAAACCGATATTAAATGAAGGTTTTTTAGGAGATGACTTGATTTTGAGCGATGGCAGCATTTTTTTCTCTTTAATTTCGGTTTTTGCTTCAAAAATTAAATTTATCTGCCCATTATCAAGATGATAAATTCTATCAGCATATCGCTTTGCTAAGTTGATATCGTGACTCACGACGATAGCACATGTATAAGTTGAAACTATTTTAAGCAAGTTCAAAATATCAATGCCAGTTTTTTCATCAAGTGAACCGGTCGGTTCGTCTAAAAGAATAAATTTTGGATTGTTGGCTAAAGCTCTTGCAATGGCAACTCGTTGTTTTTCGCCACCTGACAAAAAAGTGACCTTTTGTTTTTCTTTATTACTCAAACCAACAAATGACAACAAATCTTTAACTCGTCTTTCTAAAGCGTGACTATTGATAGATGACAAAAAACGTATTGGCAGAGCAACATTTTCAAATGATGATTCAAGATTTAAAAGATTAAAAGATTGGAACACATATCCAATATTGGACAATCGCAAATTATTCATCGATATATGATCAAGTTTTTTAATATCAACATCATCGATATAAACATCCCCGGAAAATTCACGATCAACACCAGAAATAATGTTTAATAAAGTACTTTTGCCGCAACCAGAAGAACCAACTATAAAAAACAAACCAACTGAAGGAAACTTAACTGATAAATCAGCAAAGATTTGTTGCTCGCCAAAACGTTTTCCGATTTTATTTAAGAAAAGCAAATTATTCATCTCTCAATTCATTTGACAATGACATAGATTTATAAACATTTAATGGCAGTTCTGTAGATACAAATGATAAAAATAAACTCATAAATGTAATTAGAAGAGTAATAAAACATGGAATGCCAAATACAATGCCAAAATTTACTCTAACAACATCGACAATTCCAAAATGCGAAAAGAGGAGCTTGTTCAAAAGCATCGCAAAAGGAACACTTAAAAGAAGGGATAACAAACCCGACATTAAAGCCACAAAAGAATTCTCTATAACAAAAATATCTCCAATATCAGAAGATTTTGCTCCTAAACATGATAAAATGGCTGATTCTTTCTTATTTTTTATAAAATTTGAAAATGAAAATAAACCAATAATAAAAGCTAAGCCAATGATAGCAATTAAAACAAACACAATCATCGAAATTGAAAATGTCGAAACCAAGCTTTCGAAAGCATCAATACGATCAAACATTGGAGAAGCGAGAGACAAAGAAGATTCATTAGATTTAAGCCTTTTTGATAACGAAAAAATTTTGTCAACATCTTCTTGGTTATGTAGAAATATATTATATGAATATGCAGATATTTGGCTATTTGAAGGCGACTCATTAACCAAATCATAACAACGAAAATCTCTCCCTAAATAATTGCTGATTTGGTTTAACTTTGTGTTTATCATTTTATCCCTAAATGCTGTATATGAATAATAAATCTTTGGCTGATTTAAAAAAGAAAATTCATCAACAACAGCCACTATTTCAAAATCTAGTTTTAAATTAACGAAATCATTGATATAGTCTCTATCATTGTCAAAAATTGGATAGTCAATCTTGCTTTTGTTTTCAATTACAAGATGTTTACCTAAAATTGAATCCACATTGCCAAAATACTCATTGGCGAATTCGCAGTTAACAATTGCGCTATTCAAGTCATTATTAAATGGAGCGCTGCCTTGACAAATCAAATTTTTTTGATAATTTTCTAACGATATCGAAAATACTGGCGTCAGTTTTGTATCTGATATTTTTTGACCTTCACAATCAACAACACAATACTGAGGCAAAATAAAATCATAGTTTAATTCGCAGCTCAAAGTCGAAGAAAAATCTGTTAAAAAATTGATTTCATTTTTCGCAGGGCGAGAAACTTTTACAAGATTTAGTGGAGAACCTTCAATTTCTTGATATTCCTTTTTTTGTACTGACAAACTGTAATAATCAAGCGACTTTATTTGATTTTCGCGTAAAGCCTCTTTTGAACCATTATAAAAACTAATGGCGAGAATTGATGACGTAAAACCAATCAAACATGCAAAACAGCACATTAAATTTTTTCTAAAATTTGACTTAAAATTGCGCCTGACTAAATAATATTTCCATTTTGAATTAGATTTGGATTTAATATTTTCTTTTTTTGGCAACGAGAAAACGACATTTGAATTGCTATCAGACTCAATCATTCCATCTTTCAATGTGATTATTCTATCGGCATATTTTGATACAAGTTCATCATTATGAGATACAACAATAACTAAGCATTTTTTAGATTGCTCAGAAAGAATTGACATGATCGACTCAGCATTCTGCGAATCAAGGGCGCCTGTTGGTTCATCGCATAAAATTATTTTTGGGTTGTTAATTAAGGCTCTCATGATAGCAATTCGCTGTTTCTCGCCTCCAGATAGTTCGCAATCATGCTTATTTAATAGACTTAAAAGGTTGAACCTGCCAAACATTTCGGTAGCTTTTGCCTGTGCAACATTCAATTTTTCGCCAGAAATTATTAAAGGAAGCATTACATTAAATAAGCAACTGCATTTATCTATAAGGTTATAGTGTTGAAAGACAATGGCGATATCTTTTGAACGGTAAAAAGAAAGTCTACCTTTAGAAAAACTTTCAATCGGAATGGAATTAAATGTAATCTCACCAGAAGATACTTTTTCAATATTCAAAATCAAATTTAATAACGTTGATTTCCCGGAACCAGATTTGCCTTTTATAAAAACTAGACCACTATCAGAAAAATCCAAAGTAATGTTTTTTAGAACATTGATTTTTTGATGTCCTTTTTCAGTGAAAGACTTGCTTACATTTTTAAAAGATAAAATTGACATAAAAAATCCCTCCATTTAAATATAGAGGGAGAGCTTAATGAAATGCCCAATTTTTATTTTAAAATTTCAATCATTTTATCGCTGTGAGAAACAACTCTTTTAAACCCTTTGTTGAAGGCTTCTCGAGAAAGCATAATTACGTTGCCACAACCCTGACATTTAATCTTAATATCAGCGCCCATTCTTACAATTTGAAATAAGTTTGTACGTCTATCACATGGATGCTCTTTTTTCATTTCTACAACATCGAACAGTTGATATACTTCTTTTAACATATTTTTGACCTTTTAATCATCAATTGATTTTTTTGAAACATAGTGTTCATCTATAATTATCTCCGCAAAAGTCGGTTATTTCATACGCAAATCGAAAATGTAATAATAATCAGCAGTCTTATTTTATACCCAAAAAATTGACCTCTTTTAAGTATTTTGCAGTCTCGAGTATTGAATCATTAAAATTAGATTTACAAACGAATCCAGTATCATTTTTTAGAGCTTTTAAATCAATCAAAGAATAGTCGATTTCGCTAGTGTCTTTAAAGGCTCCAAAATTCAATTTAATTTTAGGATCAATAATCGAACCAATTTCTGTAAATAATTCCTTGAATGTTTTTAGTTTTTCATGCCCTAAATAATAGCTCTTTAAATTCTTGCCTTTTTCCGCTATAGCTAAAAGTCCCTCAACGATGTCATCAACATATATCAAATCATATGGTGAATTTCCATCAATCAAGTCTGGAGATTTTCCTTGCATTAATTTAGAAATGACAACATTAGGAACCATTAAGGACTTGTTCTTAGGACCGTAGGCCATAGAGATATAAGCACAAGAAAATTCTACTGAGGGATTTTTATAAGCGATTGTTTTAGCTATCATTTCTGCAGATAGTTTTGCTGTGCCATAAATGCATGTATACCTAGGTTTTGGAAAATCATCTAGCATTTGTTTTTTTGTTTCTAAAACATTTACAGATGAAGCCAAGATAACTTTCTTAATGTTAAATTTCAGGCAATAATTCATCACATCACCAAAAATAGAAGCATTTAATAACTGAGTCTTATAGTCCTTTACTTCATCGCCACATAGACCCTGCCAGGCAAAATGAAAAACGTAATCGGAATTTTCTGATTCTTTAAATAATGTTTCATAGTCTTGATAAAAACCGATTAATATTTTTAAATTCTTGGATTCAATCTTTTTTAAACTAGAATCATCTGTACATATCGCATTAACAAAGTATCCTCTTCTAAGAAGAAGTTTAACCATAGCTTCACCAAGGAAACCATTTGCGCCTGTGACAATTGCTTTTTTCATAATTAAAAATTCACATCCGAATCTTTTAAAGAAGGGGCCAATTTATCTTTTTCAGATTTATATGGATTCTCAATTGGCCATTTAACGCCAATTTCTGGATCATCAAATTTAATTGAACGGTCAAATTCTTTATAGTAAAGTTCATCAACCTTATACTGAACGATACAATTGTCTTCCAAAGTCATAAATGCATGACCAAATCCTTTTGGAATAAAAATTTGTTTTTTATTGTCCAAGGATAGTTCGACACCAACCCATTTTTTGTATGTTGGCGAAGACTTTCTCAAATCAACAGCAACATCAAAAACACGGCCTTTAACACAACGAACTAATTTTGATTGGGCTTTAGGTTCTTTTTGAAAATGAATTCCGCGAACTATCCCTTTTTTTAAAGAAAGCGATTCACCATCTTGAACAAATCTTGGAGCGTTGAAACCATGCTCTTTTAGTGATCTTTCAGAAAATGTTTCCGAATAATATCCACGTTCATCATAAAAATAATCAGGTTCTATAACAAAGACTCCGTCAAGAGCCAAAGGTGTAATTTTTATGCCCATAAGTCTCCAATCTATAAATAAAATACTATTAATAGTATAAATTCAATCGCATATAAAAGGTAGTAAAAATTAACTACTTTTCTATAATTCGAGCTATAACAAAACTTGCAATTGCTAGTCCGGCGCTTGAAGGAACCATCATCATTGATGAAGGATTCTTAGTTTTGATTTTGCATGGCTCACATGAGAATACAACGGGAACATTTTTTGTTAGATGTCCGCTTTTAACAATCATTGAGCGAAGTCTTTTTGCTAAAGGATCATCGTGAGTTTTATCAAGAGTGGTAACAGTTACTTTAGTCGAATCTATTCTATTCCCCATGCCAAGAGAAGAAATAAACATAATTTTTTTATCTAGTAATTGGCATATTAGAAATGTCTTAGCTTTTAAATCATCAATAGCATCAATAACAAAATCAGGTTTTATGGTGTCGATTATTTCATCGCATTTTAACGCATCGATACAATAGCCTTTAAAGTTTACCTTATCGTTAATATTTAGAACATGTTCTTTTGCCGCAGCCACTTTTTCTTTTCCAATGTCATTATTGCTAAAAAGAATTTGTCTATTTAAATTTGATACATCCACAATATCATTATCGATGGCATAGATATTTTGACAGCCAGAACGTGTCAAAGCTTCCAAAACTGTGCCACCAACGCCACCAATCCCAACAACTAAGATTTTCGCATTGCGAAGTTTTTCGAAATTTTCGTCTCCTATTAAAGAGATTGATTTTACAAATTTTTCATTCATAAATTAATGTCCTTTTCATCATGTATCCACTGCAAGGTTGAAAACTGATGACGAAAGAAAGTCAACTGAGTTTTAGCGTAGTTCCTTGTATGTTTTTTTATTTTTTCAACAGTATTGACAAGCGTATCGCGACCATTTAAATAATCGATAATTTCTTTATAACCAATTGCCCTAAATGCCGGGCAAGTTTGATCATATTTTGAAAGTAATTTTTTAACTTCATCAACAAAACCATCTTTCATCATTTGATCAACACGTTTATTTATATTGTCATACAAAACGCCTCGATTAATCTCCACGCCAAAAATATTAACTTGGTATATCATCGATTTATTTTGTTTCGACAAAAGCTCAGTTTTTGAAATTCCGCTATTTAAATAAATTTTAATATCTCGAAGTACTCTTTGCCTATTATTTGGATGAAGTTTTTGAGCTTCTTTTGGATCAACTTTTTTTAAAAATAAATATAATTCATCATTGGACATAAGATTGAATTTTGTCATATCCGGTTCTTTTTCTTCACCAAATTCATAATCATACAAAACGGCACGCAAATATAATCCGCCACCACCAACGATGATAACTGGTATATTTTTTTTCAGCAAATCATCGATTATTTTTCTGGCCATTTTTTGATAATCAGCGACTGAACAAAATTCGTTTGGAGAAATCACATCAAAAAGATGATGCCGTATTTCTTTACGTTCCGACATACTTGGTTTTGCGGTACCAATATTAAGTTCTTTATACATTTGAAAAACATCGCAATTAATGATTTCACCATGTAACTTTTTTGCGAGAGAAAATGCAATTTTTGATTTGCCACTGCAAGTTGGGCCAGTAATGACGTAAATCATACGTTAATAATACCAAATATAAATGAATTTATATACTTATTGCAATATATCATGGATTTGGGAAAGAAGGGATGCAACTTCTTCACGAAGCGAATTATAATTTACAACCATAGGATTGGTTTCATATTCTTTTTGAAGTTTTTCGTATTGATCTTTTTCATCGAAATACGTCGAATCGTTATCAATATTTTGCGACATTAATTTTTTATGTTCATTAATTTTTTCAACTAGCGCTTTTAAATATACATCATTAGCGATGCGTTCACGAATAGCCAAAAATTCGATGACAACAGGCTCCTTATAAATCAACTCTTTGACTTTTTCAAGTTGTTCGTCTAATTCTATATTTTCAATCATGAACCAAAACTCCAGTCATTGAATATAAATGGGATTCGGTAATTCTAACCTTAACAATTTTTCCAATTAATGAAGGATCACCAACAAAATTGATCAACTTATTTTTTTCAGTATAGCCACTTAAAACTGACTCATTCTTTTTTGAGACAGAATCAACAAGTACATCATATTGTTTATTAATCATTGATTCACTAATAGGCGAAATAACATCTTCTAAAACCTTCACAAGTTCTAAAAATCTTCTACTTTTTTCTTCATAAGGAACATCATCTTTAATATTCGCAGCCGGTGTTCCTTTTCGTGGAGAATAAATAAATGTAAAAGCACCATCATATTTAACATATTTAACCATTTCTAAAGTGTCTTTGAATTGTTCATAACTTTCATTTGGGAAACCCACAATAATGTCGGTTGTGATGGCAATATCAGGTATTTTGCATCTAATTAGGTCTACCAAATCTTTATATTGTTTTGAGTCATAGCGGCGACCCATTAATTTTAAAATAGTGTCATTTCCGCTTTGCACAGGAAGATGAATGCATTTCATGATGTTTGGATACTTAGCAATCACATCAATTGTTTTTTCATCAAAATCCCAAGGATGCGATGTCGTAAAGCGAAGACGTGGAATTCCAAGCTTTGCAACTTCTTCAAGCAAAGAGGCAAAGCTAACACCTTTGATGTCTTTTCCATAGGCATTAACGTTCTGCCCAAGCAAAGTAATTTCTTGATAACCTCGTTGAATTAAGTCTTTGCACTCGTTCAATATGTCATCTAATTCACGGCTTCTTTGTTTACCACGTGTGTAAGGAACAATACAATAAGTACAAAACTTGTCGCAACCATACATGATGTTTACAAAAGCCTTAAAGGTCTCATTTCTAACCGACGGGAGGTTCTCACGAATATCACCTGGTTTTGAAATTACATCGATAATCCTAGAGTTCTTTATTAAAGATTCTTCAATTAAATTTAACAAAGAATCAATGTTATGAGTTCCCATTATTACATCAATAAATGGAAATGTTTTAGTTAAAAAAGTAATTACTTGTTCCTGTTGCATCATACAACCACATAGAACAATACGTATTGATTTATTTTTCAATTTCAAATTTTTTAATTGACCAATTTCGCCATAAACTTTATCTTCAGCATTTTCTCTTACAGCGCAAGTATTGATAACAATTACATCAGCTTCATTAGGATTGTTTGCTGAAGAAAAACCAGACTCAGCAAGCATTCCTGCAATAATTTCGCTATCGCGAATATTGGCTTGACAACCATATGTGCGAATAAAAAATTTTTTGTTTTTTGCATATTCTTTCATGTATGAAGAAATGACAAGTTTATCGTAGATAATCTTGCTGATGTCTTTTCTATTTCTTCCCTCATTAATTGAAGGAAGGCTATGGTATATGCATTTACTCATTTTTCTAATTTGTATATTTGATATATAGGAAATATTTCTTTTGCTTTACGTGTTTCATTATCAACATCGATTACAACGGCAGAAATAATCGCATCGTCTTTATCTAATAATTCAAAGTGCGATTGTTCACCAAATAGAGTTTTTTTAATTACAGAATTGCGTTCAAAGCCAAGAACGCCATTATAGGCCCCACACATACCAATATCGCTCATATATGCGGTTCCACCTTCTAAAATATGTGCATCTCGAGTTTGAACGTGGGTATGCGTTCCTACAATAGCGCTTACTAAACCATCAAATGCATAGCCTAAACACTGCTTTTCGCTAGTTGCTTCAGCGTGAAAATCGACTATATGAATTTCATTTTCGTGTGACTGATCAATAATATCTTTTAAGCACATATATGGATTTGAAACTTCTTCATTCATCAAAGCAGTACCCAAAAGATTGCTAACGCGAATAAGCACACCATCAACATCAAACACACGCGTACCCACTCCCCCAAATCGTTTGATGATGTTGGCAGGGCGGATTAATTCTTCTGCATCGTCAATATAGCGATTGATGTCATCTTTGTTATAGTAATGATTACCTAAGGTTATAGCATTAATTCCACAATTGACTAATTCATTAAAATTGTTTTCAGTCAGACCTTTCCCATGCGATGCATTTTCTCCGTTAGCAATAACAAAATCGATGCGATATTTATTAATAATCTCATCAATCTTAGCAACCACTATTTGACGGCCAACTTTGCCGACAATATCCCCGAAGAAAAGAATCCTCATGGCGAAGTCTTTCTATTTTGCTGTTTCTACAGCACGATATTCACGAATAACAGAGACTTTAATTTGTCCTGGATAAGTCATTTCGTTTTCAATGCGCTCACGTATGTCGTGTGCAAGTTTAAAGGCTTGCAAATCATCAATCTTATCAGGAATAACAATTACTCTCACTTCACGACCAGACTGCATAGCATAAGTCTGATAAACACCATCATAACTCTTGCATATAGTTTCGAGTTGTTCAATACGTTTAATATATGTTTCAAGTGTCTCGCTGCGTGCGCCTGGACGTGCGGCAGATAATGTATCAGCAGCAGCCACGAGGTTAGCAATAACGGATGTAGGCTCTACATCACCATGGTGAGATTCAATAGAATTAATAACCACTTCAGGTTCTCCGTACTTTTTGGCAAGTCTTACACCAATCTCAACGTGAGAACCATCTTGATCGGAATCAGCAGCTTTGCCAACATCATGTAATAAACCGGCGCGTTTCGCTAAATTTTGGTCTAGTCCTAATTCGGCCGCCATTATGCCACAAAGCCTAGCGACTTCCATAGAATGATCATAGGCATTTTGACCGTAACTGGTACGATATTTTAAGCGGCCAACATAAGTGAGAAGTTCCTTATTAATTCTTGGTAAACCAAGTTTAAAGGCAGCCTCTTCACCAGCTTTTGCAACAGACTCATCGACTTCTTTTTGCGCTTTTTGCACCATTTCTTCAATTCGACCAGGTTGAATTCTGCCATCACGAATTAAATACTCAAGAGCACGACGTGCAACTTCTCTACGAACAGGATCGAAACACGAAACGGTAATAACTTCAGGCGTGTCATCAATGATTAAATCAACACCGAGAAGTTGTTCAAGAGATTTAATATTTCGTCCTTCGCGACCAATGATACGACCTTTCATTTCATCGCTTGGTAAAGCAACAACTGAAACAGTTCTTTCACATGTAACATCTTGTGCATACTTACTTAGAGCGAGACCGAGTAAATCACGAGCCTTGTCTTCAGCAACGTCTTTAGCTTTTTCTTCTTCATTTTTAATATAAGAAGCAATTTCTGTGGACATTTTACTTTCGACTCTTCTAAATATTTCATCATGGGCGTCTTTAACGGACAAGTTGCCGACTTTTTCCAATTCAATAATTATGGAATCGATTTTCTCTTGCAAAACAGCTTCCTTTTTGTCGACATCTTTGATGTGCTTGTTTAAAGCGTCACCTTTTTGCTCGAGAATATTTTCTTTTTCGATAAGTTGTGAATCACGTCTATCGATACTTTGCTCCCTTTGAAGTAGTTTATTTTCTTGCTGAGAAATTTCAGATTTTCTTTCCTTGATTTCTTTGTCAGCTTCCATTTTTGCTTCATAAATTGTTTGTTTAGCATCAATTTGAGCGTTCTTAGTGATACGCTCTGCTTTCATTTCAGCTTCTTTAATAATTTTTTCAGATCTTGTTTGAGCAGCTTTGTTTTTAAAAACAGGGATAAGTTTAATTGCCAAGGCACCTAAAGCGATACCAACAATTAATGCGGCAATAAGAATAAGTATTTCTTGCCAAGACAGATCAAAAGCAGCTTCTTGTAATGTAATCATATTATTTCCTCCTAAATATGTGAACATTCACCATTTTGCATAGCAAAATAGAATAAACATTGTTTTCATTACCTAATGTATTAAAAAATTTAGTCAGTTTAGAATATATTTTATTTAACGGATATTATCCGAATACACTTTAGAAATTAATCTATAGGTAATAAGTATCTCGCGATACATAATTAGATTAACACAATCAATTAATCTTTGAAAGGTTATTCAATTACAATCTTTGCTAAGGAAGGATATTTAGTATCATCCGTTTTGATGATTTCACCAACAGAAGTGGCACGAATTATGCCAGAACGAGGATTCTTTATACTATCGACATGGCCAATTATTTGGGCATCAACATCGCTATATTCAAAAGAGAGATCACAACCATTCATTTTGCAATTAATCAACTTTAAATTTTTGCAATAACAAAGAGGCTGAGTTCCACTGATTGTACAATTAACAAACGTTAAACCGTCAGAATACCAGCCAAGATATTCACCATTAATTGTAGAATTTTTTATCAAACCATTTTTTACATGCCAAAAAGCATCTTTGGTATTACAAACAGAGTTTTCAATTATGAGGTTTTTGACATATTGAAATGAGTATTTGCCATTTAAAGTCGAACCTACTAAAGTGACATTTTTAGATTGAAAAAATGCATATTCAGATTCAACTGATGAATTGACAAATTTAAAACTATTATTTTTCCATCCGAATTCAGGAGAAACTACTTTGGTATCATAAATTTCGATATTTAAACATTCTCGTAAGGCTTTTATTCCATTCATAATGCTCTTAGAAATTTCAATATTCTTTGAATACCAAAGAGCAGCACGACATTTACTTGTCATTTCAATATTTTGAAGATTAACATTAACATCATGCCAAAATGGATATCGCAAATCAAAATACGAATCCTTTACCTCAATATTTTTAGATTCTTTAAGTGCCGATTCTCCATCTTCTATTCCTTCAAAACGACACTTTAAAATGGATAAATTATTGGAGTTGTATAATGCTCTTTCTTTTGAGTATATTTGGTTTTGCAAAACTATTTTTTTCATAAATTGTGTCCAGCTGCTTCCAGCGTGGATAATTATAGCAAAACTAAGTTGATAATAAATTAATATGCTCAAATGTTATAAGAAAATTTATTGAGAAATGACTCCACTTTTAATTTTAGAAGTTAATTCATCCATTACTTCTTGATGTTCTTGCAGATATTGTTTTGCTGTTTCTCTGCCTTGCCCGATTCTCTCTCCATTATATTCATACCATGAACCGCTTTTTTTAATAAGCCCAAGATCTGATCCTAAGTCGAGCAATTCGCCTGTTTTAGAAATACCATGACCATAAATAATATCAATTTTGCAAGATTTAAAAGGAGCCGCCACTTTGTTTTTCACAACTTTAACAACTACTGTGTTTCCAATTAAATCATTTCCATCTTTTATGGCTTCAGAGCGTCTAATATCAAGTCTTACAGTAGCATAGAATTTTAACGCACGACCGCCGGTCGTCGTTTCAGGATTTCCATACATAACTCCAACTTTTTCACGAAGTTGATTAATAAATATAACAGTGCATTTTGATTTGCTTAAAACACCAGCCAATTTACGCATCCCTTTAGACATCAAACGAGCTTGAAGACCAACTTGATTGTCAGACATAACACCATCGAGTTCAGCTTGTGGTACAAGAGCTGCAACACTATCGACAATTATCAAGTCAATAGCGCCACTTTGCGCTAACATATCGACGATCTCTAATGCTTGTTCGCCACTATCTGGTTGACTCAAAATCAAATCATCAATATTGATTCCTAGATTTTGTGCATATACAGGATCGATTGAATGCTCTGCATCAACAAATGCAGCACGACCGCCTTTTTTTTGAATCTCGGCAATAGCATGCAAAGCTAAAGTAGTTTTACCACTGCTTTCCGGTCCATAAATTTCGATAATTCGTCCTTTTGGATATCCGCCAACGCCTAATGCGGAATCTAGAAGCAGCGAACCAGTTGGAATTGAATCTATATCAACATGTTGTTGGTCACCAAGGCGCATAACAGCACCTTTTCCAAATGTCTTTTCGATGTTCTTAAGAGTGTCCTCTAGAGCATCATATTTTGCCTTTTCTTCGTCTTTTGCCATAACAGCCTCCTATTAATAAATAGAATAATCTAATTAGATTTTGCCTTTTTATTTCTCAATTAAAAAATATACATAATCAATCATACAAGCAACCGCATTGCTTCTGATTTCATTTCGCTCGCCTTTAAGGTTTAATTCATATGAACTAACTTTCCCCTTATAAAAAACGGAGATAAAAACTTTTCCAACTAGTTTACCATCGCTACATACAGATGGACCAGCATTGCCTGTGCATGACACACATATATCAACATTTAATTTTTTTGCGCCCTTAAGAGCCATTTCATCAGCAGTTTGTTTAGAAACAACACCATATTTATCAATGACTTCGCTAGAAACGCCGACAAGTTTAATTTTCTCTTCAATAGAATAAGAAACGATAGCGCCTTTTAAAACTTTGCTTGCTCCAGGTATTGAAGCAATCTCAGAAGAAAACAAGCCTCCTGTAATCGATTCAATTGAGCCTAATGAAAGTTTGTTTTTCTCTAGGCGAGCGAGAAGAATTTCAGCATCCATAAAATTATTTATTACTTCCTTTAAAAACAACACGATTTTGAACTACATAAATTATTCCAGATAACAAAGAGGCAAGTGTCGCAAGATAAACAATAATGTTGCAAATTCTAAGTTCAGAAATCCACGAGGAATCAAAATAAGAAAAAGGCCAGTCATTAAGAAGCACAGCAGGAATAGCAATCATTTGTAAAACGGTTTTTAACTTGCCAAATTTGTTTGCTGCCAGAACAAGATTCTTACTAGCAGCAATAAAACGTAAAGCATCAACAACCAAATCTCGTGAAATCATAATGATGGCACAAAACAATGGAAAAACAATTTGGTCTGGAGCATAAGGTTGCTGAACAAGCAAGAATATGATAATTCCGTCGACAAGCAATTTATCAGCCACAGGGTCTAAAAATTTGCCAAGATCTGTAACTTGATTATTTTTTCTTGCCAAATAGCCATCGAGAAAATCGGTAAATGAAGCGATGACAAACACTCCACAAATTGCCAAATAAACAATATTTATTCTTGCTCCAGCAACGCCGATGTCTATATTCATAGCGGCAATTTGTTCTTCAGAAAATGAAAAACAAGATAAAACGAATAAAGAAACAAGCATTAATACAATTAATACAATTCTAGAGACAGTAATTTTTGTTGGTGTGTTCATATATACATTCCTAATGAGTGAGTTCCGACCCTATAAGCCATGTTCTGTCGAGGATAATAATTTATCTATGCAAAGCATGCCTAAGAAATTCAATTCTTTCTTTTGACTTCCCCTACCAAATTTGGGTTTCTCGCTTGTGGGGTTTACCGCGTTCCACTTTGATATTTCTATCAAACTGCGTCACTGTGGCACTTTATGGAAGTAAATCATGACCTAAGTTTTAGATGTTCTTCCGCCGTTATGCGCTCCCGCATACCTAGCGTTATTTTTTCCGCTAGCGCAATCACTACTACCATCGCAGGTAGTGCGAGCATGGACTTTCCTCTAGTATTTCTACCAGCAATTATCCGGATCGGAGACTATTTAATTTTTGAAGGATCTTCCCCAAGCTTATACAAAGCTTTTTCTAAAGAATCAATTCGGCGCAATAAATCTAAATTGTCCGAGCTAACATTATTGAGGGGTTCGATTTTCTGTAGTTTATTCTTTAATTTAACATTCTCAACTTGAAGTTTTGAACATTCAGAAATTTTACCTTCGAGAAGCGCTTGATTTTCTTTAAGTTTAGACTCAAGTTGAACTACTCTTGTTTCAAAAAAAGAGAAACTAGCAATTACATCATCAAGGAATCTATCTACCTCAAGTGGATCATAACCTTTAACATTTTTGCTAAACTCTTTATTGAGTATATCATCAGACGTGAGTTTTTTCTTAGTATTCAATCTTTTGCCTCTTTTTAATTATATTAAAATTAAGCATTTCATTCAATGATAAAAAAAGAATAATTTGGTATATGAAAGAAGCAAGGTCAATGTTATACTACTAACGAGGATTTATGAAACTATTAGATAAAGCTATCGGAAATAGAAAGCATCTCATCTTTCTAGACATTGAAGGAACTCAGTTCTCACATGAAATCATCGCCATCGGGGCGGTTAAAGTTGACTTAAAAAATAATGGAACATTTAAAAAAGTCCATGATGGATTTAAGTGTTTTGTTAATCCAAAAGAAAAAATTGGAAAACTAGTAGAAAACTTAACCGGAATAACCGAAAAACAATTAAAAAAAGATGGGATAAGCTTTAGAAAATCTCAACTGCTTTTTAAAAAATACGTCGGAAGAAAATTCGAATCGTGCATATTTATTACATTTGGTTCACATGATATTCGAATGATTTGCCAATCGCTTCAATATAATTTAGATAGCAACGTCGATCAAGCAAAACTATTAATGAAAAATCATTTAGATTTCTCAGTATTTTTGTCTCAATTTATTCGAGATGACAATGGAAATCCATATTCGCTAGAGAATTATCTCAAAAAATTTAACATTCCTTTTGATGGAACAAAGCACGATCCTCTTGATGATGCGAAAAATTTAATGATTCTTTTTGAGGCAGTTGGAAAAAATGAAAAAATTATACACGAAGAATATTATAAAATATTAAAAAGAAGTTCAAATTTGCCATATCCAATGTTAAAAGCAGTTAGAGAATTGCTAAATGGAAAATCTGTTACTCCTCAAGATTTTGATAATTTCGTCAAGGAGTATTTGTCTTGATGATTAAATATCCAAATGGTAGTTGTGAAAAACCAAAAAGCACAATTAACAAGAAAAAAAGAGGTATCACCACTGCCGCTAATCGTGGCATGGATTTAGAAAATGACATTAATATCTCTAATCAATATTATCTAGAAAACGATTTGGCAGTCATTACCAAACGGCCAACTCCAATTAATGTGGTTAGAGTTGACTACACTCATGGTGCAAAAATAACAGATGCTTATTTCGAAAAGCAATCGACGACAGACTACAATGGAGTATATAAAGGGCGCTATATCGATTTCGAAGCCAAAAATACTAAATCAAAAAGTTCATTTCCGTTAAGCAATATTTCTCATCATCAAGTCGATCATTTAAAAAGAGTAATTAGGCATGGCGGAATAGCTTTTTTTATCATCGAATTCGAAGCATATAATGAAATCTATTTGCTAGATGCGAAACATGTCATAGATTTCATCAACGAATTAAAAAGAAAATCTATCCCATATAACGAGATTAAAGAACATGGCTATCTAATTAAACAGGGGTTCAATCCACGACTATATTATTTAGACATAATCGACAAAGTATATTTTTGATAACTCCGCAAAAATCAATTATTTTTTGCAAAATGCCGATATTTTACAAGCGCGGCAATTAGGATTTTTAGCTTTGCAAAAATATCTCCCAAAACTTATAAATTGATGGTGTGTTTTTATATATCGTTCAGGTTCGATTATCTTTTCTAATTTCGTTTCGATTATTGCTGGTTCATCATTTTGTTTAGCAAATCCTAAGCGTTTTGCAACCCTAGAAACGTGTGTATCTACAGCGATATGCGGCACAGCATAAACTTCAGCCAAAAAAACATTTTTTGTTTTAATTCCAACGCCAGGCAAAGAGAGTAAAAATTTTTCATCATTTGGAATTGCTCCACCACGTTTGCACAATTCGGTGCATAAGGCTTTAATATTTTTTGCCTTAGTTTTGTATAGACCAACGCTTTTAATAATAGACTCAATGTCTGATTGTGAAGCATTAGATAATTTTTCTAACGAGTCATATTTTTTAAAAAGAACAGGGGTCACTAAATTGACGCTTTTGTCCGTTGCTTGTGCACTGAGAACAACCGAAATTAAAAATTCGTAGTCCTTGCCACGAATTAATTCGCAATGCGATTCTGGATATAATTCATCTAAAAAAGATAAAACACATCTAATTTTTTCTTTATTTGTCATCATCGACCCATTTTGCGCGAGCAATTCTTATGCTTTCTTCAATGTCTTTGTTCCATTGCTCATTAATGGCACTATAGCCTTCTTTTTCACGATCATCGCGTGTTTGCCATTGTAACAATATTTTATCAACCGCTCTTAAGCTTTTCTTGTTATGAGCCAATGCTTCTTTTAATGCATCGATAATTAATTGATCTGAATAGCCATAATTTACCCATTCATTAATCATTGAAAACTCAAGTGGAGAAAGAGTTCTTCCTAATTGGACTTCAAAAACTTGATATATGTTTTTTAAAATAGTATTTTTTTCTTCTTCATTAAGAGCAGACTCTTGCGCCAATGATATTTGAAATTCTTTATATAGTTTGTCTTTTAGAGGTTTTAGAGTGGTCTTAGTATTTTTGGTTGAAGTATCATATTCAATGCAATTTTTATTGAGCAATTTGACCAATATTTTATCTATATCAGAAACGGATAAAGTCATTTTTACAGCGAGCAAATCAGCAGTGATAAAGGTATTATTCTGAGACAGCAAATGATCGATCATCAAGACAACCGCTAAATCATTCTCATCAAGACCTAATTTTTTGTAGTGCTCGAGAAGAAGATATCTAATGTTTAGAGCTGAAAGTGATTCGTTTACCATAGTAGACATAATATATCATATTATAAAAAATTATTTTACTTTTTTTGTTTGCGCATTTCTTCTTCAATTTTTTGTGGATTAATTTTGTTGAGGAGAATTCTATATTTATTCATTGCTAAATATGTATCGTTTTCAATTCTTAAACCATATTTGCGCGCAAATCTTTCACCGCGCAAAATACGTAGAGGGTCTTCTTTCACTCTTGTTTCAGGATTTCCAATAAATCTCAAAACACGTTCGTGTAAATCTTTGACACCATCGCAAAAATCTAAAATTTCATATTTTGAAGTTAAATAAATGGCATTGATAGTAAAGTCGCGTCTAACATAATCAAGTTTTGGGTCATTAACATATTTTATAAAAGATGGGTGGCGGTAATCATCATAATGTCCTTCAATTCTTAGGGTTGTGAAAACACATGGCTTAATACTAACTGCACCATAACGAGAAAATGTTAAATTGGCTTCAGGTAGAAATTTCGCCATTTCCTCTGGAGTAGCATCTGTAGCAAAATCATAATCGACAATAGGCAAATCCAAAAGATAATCGCGAGTTGAACCGCCAACTAAAAATAGATGAAACCCATTTTTTTCAAAAAGGTGAGCATACCTGTCAAATAATTCTATAACCATATTATTAGTGTATATCAAAAATAAAAAAGAGGAACAATATATGAACTGAACCCCGTTTAGT
>MTLE01003053.1_pt1 | contig 25975 bp, 24 predicted proteins | sample 1982461 | NCBI WGS metagenome assembly MTLE01 (sample SAMN05712605, study PRJNA340218) | biofilm metagenome | isolation source: sample SPL anode biofilm adapted to -200 mV | place: USA | collected 2012-02-03
AGAGTATATTCAAATACGGACTTTCTTATGTGGCTGGTGTCTTGTTAAACTCTAAGAATCAATCACATATCAATATTTTTGAATTTTTGTCATGTACTTAGGTCCTGACATTATTCTTTACGATCAGACAATACGCCTAACTGGACAACAGACAAAAGAAAGATATACTGCTTTGCTTCGGCGAGTTTGCTGTGACTCTGTAGAGCACAGAAGAACATTTACTTATATCACTAATAATTTTGAAATCAGAGCAAAACAAGTCGCTGTACTTTACAAAAATAGATGGCAAGTGGAGCTTAAAATGGAAAAGCAACATCTGCATATAACATCTTTCTGGGGTATAACAGAAAACGCAGTTAGAATCCAAATTTTTTCAGCAATAACGGCATATTGTCTGGTCGCAATTATAGAGCATGATTTAAAGCTTAATAGAAGTGCTTTCGATGTACTGCGCATCTTCAGCATGTCTCTTCTCGACAAACCACCGATCAGAGAACTGTTTAAAAAGATAGAAAAATTAGATGACATGTCCGAAAATAATCTGGGGCAAATATGCTTAAATTTTTAGTGGACACTAGTGATATTCCAATCAATTTTTTTTACAAATATGAATAGACGTTAGTGTAATGTTTTATATATTAATTAATAAATTATTTATATTATGATTCTGATCATCTCTGATGCAAATGATGTACATACACAGAAAGTTGAGAGTTATTTATTTGTAGAAAATGTCAAGTTTATACGTTTTAATCTAGATGTTAACTCATTATTACATACTTTTGTAACATATGATGAGAATGATTGGCAAATTTCCTGTCCAAATGGAAGTTTTAAATGTTCAGAGATTTCTGTTGTATGGAATCGTCGCACTTATGTGGAGTTATTGTTGGATGAAATGGATTCTGATAATGTTGGTTTTAAAATTTGGAAAGGCGAATGGAATAAAACTTTATTGGGAATATATTCTTCTTTAGAATCAAAAAAGTGGCTGAATTATTACCGAGATTCATATTATGCGGAAAATAAGTATAAGCAATATAGCATTGCTAAAGCTATTGGTTTTAACACGCCTTCATTTATTTGTTCGAATGATAAAAGTTTTATTTCAAATTTTCTTAATGATGAGACTCGTAAAGTTCTTAAGTTTATGAATCAAGATTTTTATAAGACTGGTAAGTCTGATTATAAGGGAATATATGTTAACTTGTTGTCAAGTGAAGGTTTGAGTAAATTTCAGGAGTTTGGTGAAAATCCCATAGTTGTTCAAGATTATATTAATAAAAAATATGAGGTTAGGTATACAATAGTAGGTACTATGCATTTTGTATGTAAGATTGAATCACAAAGCTCAGTAATTGCTAATATTGATTGGAGAAGATATGACCTTGCAAATACACCTCATTCTATTATAGAACCTCCACTTTGTATTTGCGAAAAGGTGAATCAATTTATGAATGAATTTAACCTAAATTATGGGGCTATGGACTTTATTATTGATGAAAATGATAATTGGTTCTTTTTGGAGTTGAATTCAATGGGTCAATTTTTGTGGATTGAAGATTTGACAGGTCTAGATATTTCTTACCACATATCAAGGTGGTTAATTATTAATTCTCAAAATTTCGAAGTATGATTGTATTTGGTTTAAATTATTTAGAATCGGTACAGGAGAGTCAAATTACCGATAGTTCAAAATGGGTTTGGACACCTCATAATCCGAACATAAAAGAAATTTATGCTTCAGGATCTAAAACTGCTACTCGTTCCTCAACTTATGCTGCTGAGAAGGATAATGAGTCCGATTCAGATAGACCTAATGAAGGAGCATAAAAGAGTTGATTTTCCAGCGGATTTTTCTAATGATTTTTTAATATTTCTATTTTTGTTTTAGTTTAATAAGTTATTCATGAAAGAATCTTGGTCTAGTCCGCTGGAATTTCGTTATGCTTATCTGTATTTGAAAAACTTGGTATGAAAATTACCTTATGTTATTTTAAAAGATAATCTACAATTAATTTGGAAATTAGGGTAGAAGAAATTCTGAAAATTTGTTGTTATTCAATTTGTTGGATAGATGATTCTATTATTTATATCTAAGCACATGACAAAAATTCAAAGATATTGATACATGGTTGCTTCTTAGAATTTATTAGATACCTACCACATAAGAAAGAAAAACCGTATTTGAATATACTCTGTTCTTTTCTACCATGTATTTTAAGAGAAATTGAACGAATGTTTTCGTGAAGAAAAATTCCAATTTTGTAACACCATATAAATGCTATTGTCACCTGCAGAATAAGTTTCTCTGCATATTTCGGTGATAGTCATTCTTCGTCACTTTTGGTTTTATGTCATAGCATATGAGTATGTTATAATAGATTTTGTTCAATATTTAAAAACTCGTATTTAAATTTATTGAAAATGAATATTATAAAAGCTTTCAATCTAATTCAAAATGATTCATTTAAAAAAGCTTTTCAATATGTTGGAACTATTAGACAACCCAGAAGAGGTGGTTTTAATCTAATTGAACTAATTTCTGACTATTACTACAGAGAGAATTTTTATAGTGATATCTTTGCCGCTTTACTCAATCCTAAAAGCTCGCATTTAGAAAATGATCTGTTTCTTGTCTTATTTCTTGATTTATTAAACAGAATTAAGGCAGGTGAAAAGATTGATAAAACAAACTACATCAACTCAATTGTGGTTAGGGAGGAAAAGAGAATAGATATTTTAATAAAAGGTGGAAGGCATGCGGTTATTATTGAGAACAAGATTAACAATGCTGTTGATCAGCCTGGTCAATTAGTTAGATACTATAACTCCATGGTGCAAGATGGATATGAAGTGGATGCAATTGTTTACCTGACTAAAGATGGAAACAAAACTCCAAGTATGGAAGGATGGACAGATGTTGATAATAGCATAATTAGAAGCAAGCTAGTAAATATTGCAGCCTACTATATTTTAAATGTAAATGATTTAGTTAAGGGGTGGCTTTTCCCCTGCCAATTATATGCTAAGAATATGGATGCAATTTGTGTTCTTAGATCATTGATAGATATAATCACTAAAAATGGCGAAATTATGTATGAATTTAAAAACTTTGAGTCACTTTATAGAGATCTTTTAGTTGAAACTACTTTCGAAGATGTTTTAAAATTGACGGAATTTGTTTCAACGCAATTAGCATATCAGGTTTCCTATGAAATAATTAAACACTTCGAGCAGGATCCCTTACCATTTGGAAGTATTCATAGGGCTGAGAATACCACCGTTTTTACTAACTGGTTCTTTGAAAATGTACATATTAAAATGCAATGCTCTTTTTATTTTAATAAGGAAAAGTCTAAACGCTTTGATGTTAGAGTTTTTGCACAGAATACGGATCAGTCTTTACTTCCAAAAAGGATTATTGACAAAATTCCTGATTTCGTAGAAAATAATGGACTTGGATACTACCGGTATTATGAGTTTCCTGAAGATTTAAGATTGAATGAAGATGGAACTTGTAAAGTTTATAACGATTTAAAGGATATTCTTTCTAGATTCAAAAGTCTAGATGTTCTCCAAGATTCTAAGTGAACTGCTTGATTTTTTGATAGAATTATTTCAGCTTTAACTTCAAAATTGATAATCGAAATTTTGTCTTATTTGTCTTAGGAAATTTTCGGACGTAACATCCACTTTCTCTATTCTTTGGGAAAAATCTATAATCGGGGACCTGTTGAGAAGAGGAAGACTGAAGAACCGTAGTAGATTTAAAAAGCTTCTACTAAGCGGTATTTTGTGACCAATAATTGCTATGAGGTACAAAGATGTTTTTGGAGATAAAATTTGGATCCTGATCGTATTCTCTGCTATAGCCTAGGTGGGTTTTGCTTAGTTGTCTAGATAGATGTATAGTTTGATCGAATAGAGTATTGTCGTGATTTTTAATAGTCTTGTGAACGTTTGTCCACAAGAATAGATTAAAACATAGGTTGATAGTCGTACTGTCTAAAGTCCTCTTTGGAAGATACCTGACAAGTAGACTGAAAGCATATTTCCCTTCGTCCATAGCAACCAATTTGATATTGGATGCTAGTTACAAACTCAAATCAACACGCTGTAAAGCAGATGCTTTTTGCTAATTATGAGAATATTACAGCTGTATATTGAAATTTTTAGTGGACACTAGTGGCCCCAAATATCACTTTGAACTTGACCTTGGACAGAATTAAATCCATAGTTTTGCAGCTGCCTCTGGTTGTTAAACCTTGTAGGGCGAAGATCATTTAAAGGGTGGACTAATGGAATCATCTGAGATTTTAAAATCGTTTCCTTTTCTGTCAAAGGCTGCTCTCCAGGAGATTATCCAAAACTCGGCTGAGAAGTTTGTCGCTCTCAGCCTGTTTCTTTTCCACTCCGAGTCAGTCGCAGGCTGTTGCCGATGAAGATAGTGCCATGCTTCTGGTTCCTAAAAAGTTTATTTATGAATGGCAACGTAAGTTCCCAGAATGGAATGAGTTTACGATCAGCACCTATAGAAGTCGTTATGATGAGCTGTTGAATGCATTCAATGGCGTCGTGTTTACGGGTATTGAAGCCCGACTGCATGATTACCTTTATGCCTACTCTAAAGCCAATAATTGTTCATTGGTTCCCTTTACCCATAATGCTTTAGCCAATGAACTGGGAACAACCCGTGTGGTCATCTCACGGCTGTTGAAACGCTGGGAGGAGGATGGAAAGGTTAAGCTTCAAAGAAAGGGGATTCTACTGAAATAATTTTATTGTTCTGTATCAAAAGGATCATTTATCGACCATTCTTCTTCCGGCAGCCTGAGTCTAAAGAGTAGATTAAGGCTAAGGATAATCATTTAAAGAGATGCCTCTTAATTGGAATCGTATGAGCGTAAATTACGTAAGTTCCGGCAGGTTGAATCCGTTTCTATCTTATATATCATTGAAACTAGTGATGTATTACTTGGATTAAATCTGCTGCTATTTGCTTAATTTACGCTCACTTTTTTTGATTCAATAGGTTTACCGTGTTTATGAATGCAAAAATGAGAATCTGAATGGTGACACAAATCAAGATGTTTCAAATAATACTCTTTGTCGATAATCAGGAGATTAGCAGTACTTTTTATCAACAACTTCTACGTATTACTCCTTCACTCAAAGTCTCCGGGATGACGGAATTTACCATCTCCGATCATCTTAAGCTCGGCTTAATGCCCAATAATGGTATTGCTCGAATCTTTGGTGATGTAGTACCGCATCCTTCCAAAGGAAATGGTATCCCAAGATGTGAGCTTTATATATATGTAGATGACCTCGAGTCTGAATTTGAAAATGCCACTCGATGCGGTGCCACGTTGGTGAGCGGTATTCAGGAGCGTAACTGGGGCGATAAGGCCTGCTACTTTGCTGATCCCGATGGGCATATTATTGCTTTTGCAAAGAAGATAGATGAATAACACTGCGGGAAATAGTATAGCAATAGTGACGTTATATAGATCGGATAGCGTTGTAATAAAATGGAGTCAGACATGACAAATGTTATTGATAACAGTGGAGATAAGATATTTACGACTATTTGGCCTAATCCAAGTAGAGAGACTGTTATCTTGTTACATGGCGGTCCGGGTTTTCCGGATGATTTGTTGGATACGGTAGAGCTTTTGAAAAGGGATTTTCAGTTGATTACTTTTCATCAAAGAGGAACTAAAAAATCGGCTTGCCAATCGAAAGATTATTCAATGGATGCTTACATATCTGACATCGATTCCGTTGCTGATTTCTATAATCTATCTGCCTTTCATCTCTTTGGCCATTCATGGGGCGGACTTTATGCTCAGATCTATTGCCAAAAATACCCTGAGAAACTATTAAGTCTATTCTTGTGTTGCCCTGGCTCCGGTACTAATACTGAGTGGAGGCAAACTGAAAAGGAGGTGATGCAATTCAATAAATCGAAGTGTAATACCTGGGAGTGGTCGATGATGGGAATGAATAGCTTATTGGGAATGGTTGGATCTAATAAGGCCTACAAGCGTCTTTTTATTCAAGTAATAAGGAATTACAATGATGGTCTTGTTGATGCCTCCAATTTAAATGTTGATTTCGATAATCTTACTGCGGATGCGATAAATAGTACGAGACCTGAGATTGTGAAATACCCTTTGTTACAAAAGCAAGAGAACCTCCCATTCAGAGTAACTATTGTTTATGGCGAGAGGGATATTTATGGCAGAAGCAAAGAGTATGTAATCAACAGGTATCCCTCTGCTACAGTTATTACGATACCACAGTCGGGTCATTTACCCTGGTTGCACAATCCACAAATGTATACTCAGGTAGTTGATCGTCATTTTAAATTTTAAATAAACGCATAGGATGAAGAAAATAAAGAAATTGTCGGAGAATAAGAATTATACGGCTGTTAATATTGGGTCATTGCAGGATATTGGTGACTACGAGTTGATTCATCCTAAAACTAATGCCACTATCAAAGGAAAGGTCTTCCTGAAGGAAGCTAGCCAGTCGACAGGAACCGAGATCTCTTTCAATGCACTGCCTCCTAAAACAGAGGTAGGCTATTTTCATATTCATAACAAGGATGAGGAGACATATATTATCTTGCAGGGCTCCGGCTATTATCAGGTGGATGAAGATTGTTTTCCCATTGAAGAGGGCAGTGTAATCAGAGTCTCTCCTGCAGGGGTACGGAGTCTATGTAACACGTCTGAAACGACGATGATTTATATATGTGTACAATCCAAGGAGAACTCGCTTGAGGAACACACCACCGATGATGGGAAACGCATTAATTGTGAACCCAAATGGAAAAAGTAAATCATAAGGAGCACAACTATAAACTGTCGATTCGCTGGACCGGCAATAAGGGTGAGGGGACTAAGAATTACACTGCATACGAGCGTAGCCATGTGATAAAGGTGGAGAATAAGCCTGATATCTTAGGTTCATCTGATCCTGCATTTCGTGGGGATAGTACCATGTATAATCCTGAGGAGTTGTTGGTTGCCTCACTGTCGTCATGTCACATGCTTTGGTATCTGCATTTATGTGCCGAAGCCAATGTGATCGTCATAGACTATGTTGACCATGCCACCGGTATAATGGTAGAAAATGCGAGTGGAGGTGGTCGTTTTACAGAGGTTATGTTGAATCCTGTTGTTACAGTAAAGGAGGCCTCCATGTGCAACAAAGCTATAGATCTCCATTTAAAGGCTCATGAGCTATGCTTTATTGCTAACTCGGTTAATTTTCCGGTATATCTCAGCGCGACGATTCATTCTATTGATTGATGTGTATTTGTTGATTAAAGATTGGTTGTAAAATGGAAATTGTTGAAGTCTCTTTTGGTGAGTTTTCTATTTCCACTGATAAGCAGAAGATGGATGTTGTAGCAATCCATGAGTTTTTATCGAACTACTCTGGCTGGAGTGATAATATCCCGTTTGATCGTGTGAGGATCTCTATTGAAAACTCGTTGAATTTTGGTCTTTTTCATAGCAGTAATCAGATTGGTTTTGCGAGGGTTATAACAGATTATTCTACCATTGCCTATTTGGGCGATGTCTATATTTTAGAGGACTATCGTGGTCTGGGTCTTTCAAAAAGGCTGATGGAGTGTATCATGGGTCATCCGAACCTGCAAGGTTTACGGCGATGGATCTTATTAACTTCAACTGCTGACTGGTTATATAAGAAGTATGGTTTTGCGAGGCTTGCTAAGCCCGAGATGTATATGGAGATCTTTAATCTGGGGGTTTATGGAAAGGGGGAGGGGTAAGTATTAAGATGGATTGTTCAATAGATCTGTTAAATTAGAACGAATGAAGTAAAACATTTGGAGGTATTAAGTTGAAAAGTAAGTGATTTTAGAAGATGTTTTAGTCTGATTCTTACAAGGATGATGTTTTATCAAAGGATATCAAATTGTAATGGTATACTGATGAAGAAGATTTTAAACTAGTGGAAAGATTTAGTGTTTAAGATGATACTATGGGCGAGTTTCGTGATGGTACTATATCAATTTAGGCTTATAAAATAAATTTCGGTTTACTGATTATAGAACAATCGGTCGCAAATGGAATAAGCTTAGTAAATGCGATTGAACAGTGGCCTTGAAATAGGTAGTTTGTTTTGGTTAGCTAGATTCTTTTGGTTTTAATGTTGAATGTTGTTTTACACTTTTTTAGTAGAACTATAATTGTTTGTTGATGGATATATTAATTAAATGATTCAATCTGTTATGAAAAAATTTTACTATTACGATGGAAAGAGCCAACAAGGGCCTTTTGACATTGAAGAACTTAAATTAAAGGGTATTACTAAAGAAACAATGGTTTGGCATGAAGGTCTTCCAGAGTGGAAGGCGGCTAATGACATTGAAGAGTTAAGAGATGTTTTTAAGATCTCAACTCCCCCACCAATTGGCATCAATAAGCAGCCTCCTTCTACTAGTGATATCCCTAATCCAGAACCTATAGTCGTCCATAAGGTTGCAAAATACAAGAAAAGAAGAAGCTATTGGCAAATAGGGATTGTAGTAATAGTTGTTTTATTTGGCATTAGGGTTTTAGTAGCACTTGTGAATTCTGGCGGGGATTCAGATTCGGGAAAAGAAACTTATCAAGAAAAAGTGATGACTATTGAGGAGATTGAAAGATCTCAACCTACGAAATTTTTAATTGCTTCTGGTAACTACAATGAAAACTTTTGGGGAACTAAATATGAAATTCATGGGACTATTAAGAATACTGCTACTGTTGCAACTTATAAAGACGCTGTTATCAAAGTGAAGTATTATAGTAAAACTGAAACAGAAATGGGTAGTAATTCTTATACTCTATATGAGGTGTTTACACCTCAATCTACTGTCAATTTCGAATTAAAGGTAGAGAAGTATGAAGGAGTTAATACTATTGGCTGGGAGGTTGTTCAAGCTACTGCGAATTGATGAAAAGAGCGAAAATGGCAGTTTATGGTAGAAATGAATAGCCTTAATTAGTGTCTTCTGAAAATTTATGCTAACTCGAAAAGCAACGTCATTACATATTTCAGGTGGTTCGTACATCTGTTTTTCGAACAGTTCTCTGATTGGCGTTTTATTTGAGAGAGAGCCTCGTAAGATGTGGAGTATATATAACATGCTTCCGTTGAGATGGCAATTATGTTCGGAGACAGCAAAAAGACAGTAAGCGGATTTGGCACAATAAACTTGTATCCTGACTTCGTTTTTAGCGTTGCTTCCAATGAATTCGGCGTACAAATGCTGCTTGATCCATTTGTGGAATTTATGAGAAGCTTCTAATAACTATTTTTCCGACGGATGATAAAGTAGGAGACGATGATTCTAATCTTACATAGTCTGGTTGGATCCAAATAGTCTCTGTCGTGGATGTAGTATGCATTGGGCTTGTTAGAAAAATCATCCATTGCTTGGGTATCATGAACATTGGCATTTGTAATATTGATGTATGCCGGGATTTGTATAAATACATCTAAAAGCGGATGAGACTTGATTCCGCTTTTTGTGCTACGAAACTTTGCCCACTAGAAGAGATTGAGACATTGATCAATTGTCTTGGAATTAAAAGCATAAAACTTCTCTAAAGATCAAATTTAGCAATGCATCATTTAATTGTGTAATCTCAATGGGTTTTCTGGCAAACACCGCAAATAGGAGACAATCCCTGTTCGAGTTTAGCTGGATGAGGCTTATCAACTTTATTTCCTTATACTAAATCTAGGAAGTTAGCATTCCTAGAATTTGCGGATATCACGCTGATAAATTCTCTGAGTCTCTTGCAGTCGTATAATTGGCCGAACATCATAACAAGAAGGTGATTCCAACAGATAAAGTGTTTGATATATTTGTCTCATTCATACTGTTTGACAATCCAATCTAAGACTTCCATTGGCAGAAGTTTGATAAGTTATATAAATACGTAAGATCCAGTATTCACACTTCTTTGGTGCTTATCTCTATATTATATAAAAAATCAAATGTAAATATTGGATGTGTTTCAGTATCTTGGGTAAATAGAATGATTTAAAAAGTATTAATAGAAAATTTGTAGATATTTGTGTTCGTATAAGAAAATACTATGGAGAAAAATTTCATTCTTGATGAAGAAGTAAATCTTAAGGAATATGATTTTCTTAAGACTAATATTTATGCTGAAAATCTTACAAAGATTATTAATAATTCTCAGTCTAATAAAGTTTTCACAATAGGGCTTTTTGGTAAATGGGGTACTGGTAAATCGTCAATTATTAAGACTTCACAAAGAGACTTTGATGAGAACAAAGTTAAATTTATAACGTATGATACATGGCAATATGCAAATGACTCTTTTAGGAGAATGTTTTTAAGAAAACTGAGGGAGGATTTACATTACAATGAATCAGATTCTATGAAAAGATTTTACGTAAGTGAATCTAATGATATAGATTATAAATATCAATTGTCTTCATCCAGCCTTGTAATCATAATAGTTAGTTTGATTATCTTAATATTGGTATTAGCATACATTCCATTTACAATTGATTATAAACTACCTATATATGCTGTTTTTACATTATTAGGTGTTTTAGTCTCTGTAGTTTCTGGTTCTTTTAATCATCTAAAAATTTCAGTTACTAAACCTCCTTTATTTGCACCTGAGCAGTTTGAGGAGTGCTTTAAGGAGATTGTTTCACATTCATTGGCAAGTTTAAGTCATTCTGATAAACTCTTGAAATGGGTGAAGGCAGATTCATCAATTCACAATTTGCATAAATTAGTAATTGTTCTTGATAATATTGATCGATGCAATAGTGAAGTTGCATATAACTTACTTACTGATGTAAAAACATTCATGTGTTCCGAGCCTTTGAGTATTATTTTTGTCATTCCAGTTGATGACGAAGCATTAAAAAATCATATTATAAACACACATAAAAATTTGGATTGTGAAAGAGAGAAAGAAGAATTTCTACGGAAATTCTTTAATGTAACAATTCGGATAAAGCAATACGGAACAATTGATATGTATTCATTTGCTAAGTCGATTAGCGAGAAACACGGATTAGGTTTCAACCAAGACACCATTAGTTTGGCTTCCAAAGAGTATGCAAGGAATCCTAGAAGGATAATACAACTATTTAACAGTTTGTTAGCTGAGTTTAATTACTATGATTCTATGTTTATTAGGAAAAATGAAGCTTTAATCTGCTGTCTCCTGATAATTAGAGAAGAATATTCTGAGTACTATGCCCAATTAGTCAACTCTCCAAAATTGTTCAATGATGTATATTTGGGGAAGGATGAGGATGTCAGGAGATTTATTCGAATTGCTCAATATCTATTAGGAAAGGTTAATATTTGTGATTTAGGATTGGTTATTACCAATACTCATTCTCAGTTTGATTTCATTTCAAAAGACATAAAGGAGGCTGTTGATACATTTGATATTGAAAAACTGCTTGATACGTGGGAAAGAGATAATAACTCACTAGTAGATTATATTTGTTACAGACTTGATTTTTCTGTGAAGAATCTACTGATAGAAACGGATCTAGTTTGCTATTTTGACTTAGTTTGCAACCTAAATACAAATAAGCGTATTCCTGTGGATTTGGCAAAAAGAATTGATGAGAAGATTCTTAATAATATAGAATCTATTATATACAAAACAAAAAGCCATAATAACCTTTGTGAATATGCATTACTGAGAAGCGAACATGAGGATGGTAGATTAAAAGATGCATTAGTTGAGGGATGTAAACGTGACAAGAATGAGGCTAAGGGTGAATATTGGACTAATCTATTTAGATCCGTATTGCTTCTATTTCAGGATAGAACCACTTCTTTATTATTGGCTTCTACATATTTGTATTATTTCAAGGATATAGAGTTTGATAAGCTTTCTGAAGATCAAATCGAGTTTCTTTTATCAGATGAATTTGTTAATAATATGATTCTGGAAATTGATATGAAATCTGGTGACCTTTCTGTTTTAGATAAGAACAATACTGCGTATGATTTTCTTATAAAGATTCTCAAAAAGAAAAAAAATATTTCTGTTTCTAGTTATAATTATTTATTTGATAGATTTGTAAATATTTATAATTCATTAACATTGATACAAGAGATTCGGTTTAAAGATATTACGGCTCTTTTATGCTTTGTAAATCCATTGCTTTCACTAATTCCTTCTCGTATATTAGAGTCCCAGCCCAAGTCACTCTATTCTTTAATTATCGATGATCGTGAGGTATATAACAATATTCCATTATCCAGAACGTCTGGTAACCAAATTTCGTTTATATCTACTTGTATAAGAGAGAAAATTCATTTAAGAGAAATTTTTGATTTTATATTTAATATCTATCGTATCACAAATAATAAAACCGATATATCGAGCTCAATCAAGAAGCTAATTCAATCGGATACTATATATGATGAGCTGGTTAAATGGATTGACAATGGCTTTTCTCTTGCTCCATTCATAAATATAATTTTTAATCAAACTGATCGATTTGATTATAAAAATTGGTTAATTATACTCGAACACTGTTTCGTTCATATCAGTAATATGAAGGATCAATCTATCCTTATTTCAAAAATAGAAAATAAAATTGATTTATTGATAGATTACGTTCAATATAATACAGTAAGTAATGATGTTTTAAATTTACTAGTGGTATTAGCAAATCAAGATACTTATAAATCAATTATAGCTGAATTGATTAGAAAAAGAAGTTTTGCTTTTGTAAATAGCCTACCTGTTAGACTCTTTAATCTAGTAATTGATGTTTTTGATATTTCAAGCTTTATGAATTTCTCCAATAATTTTGAGATTTTATCTACTGTTTTGGAAAATGGTACTGATATACAAAAGAAGTTGGTTGTTAATATTTTAATTACTAAACTTGATAATAATGAAGATATTTCGAATGTTCTTGATTTAATCGAATATATGCGAAATAATTCTATGTTTGATGAGGATGGTTTGTTACATACTCATTTAGCTTCAATGCAGCGAAGATTAGGTTCGACCCTTAATGATGCAGATTATATAAAGATTCAGAATTTGCTCTAAATTTGAAGACGTTGCTTCGATTCATTCTTTTGTATAATGTTTATATTATTAGTCTTCACCTATCCATCCACCCTTTAAACTCCGCCACCCGTTCACGGCTCACAACTATCTCATCCGTCTCGTCCCAATCCGAGAGGATGATCTTTAGTCTGCTTGAGGAGTAGGCTATGATATCGCGAATAGCATCGTAGCGGATGATATAATTCCGGCTGATCCGGAAGAAGAGTCTGGGGTCTATTATCTCTTCGATACGGTCGAGGGAGAGGTCGATGGCATAGTTCTTTTGCTTGCCGATGCTTATAAAGTTACATCGCTCTTTGATGAAGAAGCAGTTGATTGCGGTTACCGGGATAGATCGATAGTGGTCGCCGATCTTGATTAAGAACCGCTCCTTGACCTTGGGCTGGAGTAGATTTATTAAGCTCTCGATCCGGGTCAGGTCGATCTGATGGTGATGAATCGATTTAAACTTCTCAATCGCATGGCTTAGCTCTTCGACCGAGATTGGTTTCAAAAGGTAATCGACACTGTTGACCTTAAAGGCCTTCAATGAATATTCGTCGTAAGCAGTGGTGAAGATCACCGGTGTCTTAATGGTACACCTCTCAAAGATCTCGAAACAGAGACCATCCTCTAACTGCACATCCATAAAGATCAATGCAGTATGAGGGTGGCTAAGCAGCCAGTTGGTGGCACCTTCAACCGACTCTAATACTGCCAGAACCTCGATGTTTTGGTCGATCTCGCTGATTAGCCTGGTGAGTCTCTGAGCGGCTAACTGCTCATCTTCAATTATCAATACTTGCATAGTCAAAGTCGGATTAGTGGGAGCTTAACAATAAATTGATCTTCGTTATCAATGATAATCAATTCTCTCTGCATGATTAACCTAACTCGCTCCTTCAGGTTCGACAATCCCTTTTGGGTGGAGGCAGCCAGTATGCCCTTCCTCTGTATCCTATTGGAGATCATAATATAGTCGTCGATCTGCCTGATGGTAACCACCAGTGGCTGCTCACGTGACATGGTGTTGTGTTTGATAGCGTTCTCGACTAAGATCTGTAAGGAGACTGGTATCACCTTAAACTTATCCGTTTCTGTTATTTTCATTTCAATGATAAACTTATTCTGGTCTCTTACCTTCTGAAGGGTGATATATTGACTGATAAAGTCAAGCTCATCTTTAAGAGGAATAAGGTCTCTGTCTTCATTTTCAAGTATATATCTGTAGATGGCTGATAATTGCCGAATGTAGTTATCAGCCATTTTTGCATCCATATAGACCAACTCAGAGAGGGTATTGAGGCTGTTAAAGAGAAAATGAGGGTTGACCTGAGCTTTCAGGTTTCGGTATTTATAGTTCAGATTCTCCTCGCGCAGGAGCTGTTCACGGTCGATGGCTTTTCTCCAAATAATATAGAAGAAGATGATTGAGCCTATAAGTATCGAGATTGAGAACTGTTTTATTGCGCCGGTAAGCTCAATCTGAAACAGTCGTCTAAGGAAGCCGGATGTGTCATAACCTTCGATGAGGTAGAAGATGTAGACCCCAAGACTGACTATCGTCAAGGAGATTACGAGGGCGATGAGTACAAATAGGGTAAAAACGGGGAGAAGGCTCTTTTTTAACTCTGCGGTAGGCTGGATTGAGTATTTTTTGAAGGCGATAGATGCCAGTGAGCCGGTTATAAGGAGGTTTGTCAGTACGATTGTGCCATAGAGGATGGTCTCTTTTTGGAAAGGATTGCCGGTCTGGAGCCATTTGATGAGCAGTGAGAAGAGGCTGATGGTTATAATGACAAAGATGACGATTGCTGCCTTTTTTTTACGTTTCATTTCTAATGGAATAGGCTGTTAATTGATTTTCTTAAAAGCGACCTCCCTTTGTAGTTCGATCAGTTGTTCGTTGGGGAAAGCTGAGCTTTTAAGTTTCATAATTACATCTTCAGTCATCGTTGCATACTCGACCTGCTTGTCAGACAAAGATATCCAAAGTTCGCCGTAATAGAGTGATCGTCCCATGACACTCATTTGACTATTATCGACTTTGAGTGGGTTGTAAAGAGACTCGAATTTGATGATAGCGCAGACTTGGTTGTTATATTTAGTGATGCCAGTCCATGTGAGTTTCTGGTATCGGCTTGTGAAGGTCACCCAGTCGTTGAACTTGATGTCGTAGTTCTTGAGGAAGCTTGGCAAGAATGGTTTATTAAAAGAGAGGCTATCGAAGATATACCAAGCTAGTCCCTGCATTTGAATTGCATCTGAGACGAGCCATTTGGCGAGGTCACGTTGTTCAGGGGAGATGGAATGGTAGAATTGGTCCTCGAGGAAATTGGTAGCGTTAATTTTGTAAGAGAATCCGTTGAAAGAGGGGAGGAGAGTTCCTAAGAACAGAGTCTGTTGGAAGTCGCTTATTTGGGCGAGGGTCACGTTATTCCATACGACAGAATCGTTTGGTAGGGTAATATAAGAGGCATTGACGGCATTGCAGTTGAATTTGGCGCCGTTAATAGGATCGATATTTTGCCATTTGAGGGTTACATCGTATTTGCCGATCTCTTTATTACCGGTTATAATCTCTGATGGTTTGATTTGAATGAATTGGTCGATGGTTGTTTGTTGGCAATGTATCGCCTCTGTGGTTAGCAGGGTGGCGATGAAAAGGTAGGCAGATGGTCTCATGTGTTTCTGTTTTAAGAGTGAATAATGGCCAAAGTAAGTGGTTGGTTATAGGTCCGAAAAGTTTTTGTTGCTGAGCTGTTGTTTGGGGTGTAGAGTTGCAGGATTTGGCTTTTAAGTCGTAAGCGTTAGTAAGGAATGGTGATGATTTAGTGCAGTAGGGTTTGTTTTGAGCGTAGGAAATGGTTTATTAGGAAGGGATTGTCGATAGGGGGTTGGCAGTCTCTTTTTTTTGTTAATTGATGTAACTTTTTTTTGTAGTTATGAAAATATCTACTATTATTGCATATTCTCTTTGGTACACTACACTAGAAATAAATGATGACATAAAAGTTAGATATGTGCACGATGTGCATGTGTTAACTATCGGGTGTTGTTGTTTGTTAGTCAGTGTATTAAGAGTAAGGCACTGGGACTGACGGGGCGAAGCTGTAAAGGGAGAGGCTGTTATTTCATTACTTTTTTGATAATTGTATTGCAGATATTGAGAGATACGTAGTGGTGGAATATTTTTACTTAATAATAATATTGTCAGTCTAGATATGGATTTGCATTTCAAGTAAACTTAAATATAAATGGATATGGATTTCAAGGATCAAATCAAGATTTTAGGTGATAGAGTTAATAAGCTCAAGGATCAAATTGCAACAGAGGAGGCCACTAAGAATGCATTTATCATGCCTTTTCTTCAGTCTTTGGGATATGATGTTTTTAATCCGACAGAGGTTGTCCCTGAGTTTGTAGCGGATTTAGGACTTAAAAAGGGCGAGAAGATTGATTATGCAATATTTAAGGATAGTGCCCCCATTATTCTGATAGAGTGTAAACATTGGGCACAGAATCTTGATTTGCATGATGGTCAATTGTTAAGGTATTTTCATGTATCGAAGGCAAGGTTTGGACTGTTGACTAATGGTATAGTATATAGGTTTTATTCTGATTTGGTTGAGGCAAATAAGATGGATGAGAAACCCTTTTTAGAATTTGCTATTACTGATATTAAAGACAACCAGATTGAGGAGTTAAAGAAGTTTCACAAATCCTATTTTGATGCTGAAAGTATCGTAAATACTGCGAGTGAGCTCAAATATGCGAATGAGTTAAGGAATCTGTTGAGTCAAGAGTTGAATAGTCCTAGTCCGGAATTTGTTAAGTACTTTGCAAAGCAGGTGTATCCAAGTATTATTACAGCTAAAGTCCTTGAGCTATTTACTAATTTGACGAAGAAGTCGGCACAGGTATTGATTAGTGATTTGATAACAGAGAGGCTTAATACAGCCTTAAATAAAGAAAAGGCAGTATCTGCAGCACAAGAGCCGATGCCAGTAGCACCTGAAGAGAGTGAAACGAAGATAGAGACTACAGAGGAGGAGATTGAGGCATATATGATAATAAAATCGATTTTACGTCAGGTCGTTGATGTAAAAAGAGTTACTTACAAGGATACACAGACGTATTTTACGATTTTATTAGATAATAATATTCGCAGGATTGTCTGTAGATTATATTTAAATGGAGCTAAAAAGTACTTTGTTACATTGGATGAGAATAGAAAAGAGATTAAAGTAGAGATAGATTCATTAGATAGGTTATTTGAATTTGCTCCTAAGTTGTTTGAAGTGGTTGAGGCTATTGAGGGGAAGAATTTAAAGGTATAGAGGTGTATTTTGTATGGGATTAACTGTTATCCAAAATGTTTCGTCCGTTATAGGACGGGACGAATTGGAAATTAGGTGTTTGTTTAGTAATAATATTTGACTTTTTTCAGGATGAATATACAGGAACAATATGACATTTTTATTTCTTACCGCAGAAAGAATAGTTATGAAACTGCTAATCTAATTGCGGAGAGGTTGAAGCATGCTGGTTACCGTGTGTTTTTTGATTTGGAGTCATTAAGATCAGGAAAGTTCAATGAGACGTTATTCTCAGTTATTGAGAATTGTAAAGATTTTCTAGTTGTTCTTCCTGAAGGAGGCTTGGATCATAGTTCAGATCCCGAAGATTGGGTTCGGTTGGAAGTAATGCATGCGCTCAAGCATAAGAAGAATATTATTCCTATAATGCTTAAGAACTTTAATTGGCCAAATCCGATGCCGGAGGGTATGGAGGAGTTGTCCAAGTATCAAGCGATTACTGCCACTGATCATCAGTATTTTGATGCCTCGATGGATAAACTTCGGTCTTATCTACGTTCTCGTCGAGGATTTTCCTTTGAGCGTTATAAAAAAGCAGTACTAGTTATGGCTTTGGTAATTATTATTATATCTGGAGCATTTGGGTTAAGATATTATAATAATTGGAAAGAGTTTGAGCGTGTCAGTAATAAGGAGAGTATTCTAATAGCTTCTGAGATAGCAAAAATGCATCTCGCAGTTATTAATGCTTCAGACATGACAAATGAGTGGGATAAATTTATTGTAAATCTATCAATTGCCAATAAAGATGATACATCCTTTTTACGAAAGCAGTTGCGTGATTACATAAATGCGAAATCAAATGATGTCCCAAAATTATTGAGCCATGATTTATCAGACGAGTCCTCTGCCGTTCTAAGTGATCATGGAGTCAAGACTGAAGAATTTGTTGGATTCTATAAAGAGATTTGTCCAACTTTTGATTTGGAGTATAATGAGTTTATTGAAAGAATTAAAGCATATGTTAATTCTCCCATTATTTCAGAATCGATGGCCAAGAGTATTAGGCTAAATTATCAAGGACTTTTTGAAAGTGCTAAAGGAAATTATCTTGGTTATTTGGGGTTATTAACAACTCTTCCTAAGTCAGTTTACAATGATGATTTTTATAAGTTAAGAAGTCAGTTTTTATTGTTTCGTGATATTCCGATAAATAAAACACTAAAGGAGTATGAAAGTGACCAGGAAGCTTGTTTAGTTGCCTACAGTAATATTATCCAGGAAATTGGTTTAGATGTTAAAAAGGATGAGATGATGCTGGAAGAACTTAAGTATAAGGTTCAAGACAAAAAAGAGAAATTTCAAGATTCTATTCTAGCACATAGAGTTGCGAATCTGAATAAGAAAAAAGGGGAACTAGATGATCTACGTCTTGAACTTGAGAAGAAATTAAGTGACCTTGTGGATTCTTACAGGCGGGTTCTAGCAAAGAATTCATTTACGGCTGATGAAGATCAGTGGACGATGTGGGGGAAAATTCTAAGGGTTTCAACAGTATCTCGTAATGTCATTAAGAGTCGGAAGGAGCATAAAGCTTTAGACGAGATTAATAGAAAAGAGGCAATCAGAAATGGAATTAATCCTAGTGAGATGTCTGAGACAAGATCAGCTATAAGTGTTGATGAAATGTTCAACGAGCTTGATAAACGAATAGGTCTTTACATAGAGTATAATAAACAGAAAGATCCAAATGTTATTGCTTATGGTAATGCAGCAAAGCGTTATTACAAGTTATTAAAAACGGATGATATTGAGGATAAGGGTGTTTTGGTGATTGGAATTGAGAATAATCAGATTCATCCGGTTTTGAAAGCAGGTGATATAGTTCTTGAGCGAAAAGGAACCCCAGTGTTTTCATTTGAAGATTACGCTAAGTTAAAAGATGTATCGGGTCCGAATGTGTTGAAGTTGTTGCGGTTCGATGCTCAAGGCAATGAATTAATACAAACAGTTACCGTGCCTCCGACAGAAGTAAAGGTTGGGTTCTTGGATCTGAGGGAATAAACTAAAGATTATTAGCATGATAAGCGAAGAAGTTTCGGGTTCATGGGTTTCACGTATGTTTGAGGTACAGCCACCTAATGAGCATTATTTAAACTGGAATCTGGCTTTAGCCGGGTTATATATTTTTGCTCTGGTATTGCTTTATAAATTCTTCTATAGTGGAAGATCAGGCGGATTTCGTCACTTTATTAAGGGGTGGTTGCTCAAGTTAACGATTCTAGGTGGCGTTATAATATACTCGATTGGATATCATCTTAATGAACCTGAACTTAATTTAGGTGTCATTGTACTCTTGGCTCTTTTCTCAACTGCAAGACTTTTTATTCTGGGAAACGATCTGGTAGAAATACATCATCACAATGGTATATTTTTAATATGGTTCTCTGTCTTTAGTGTTTCTGCTGCTTTAATCTCAACGTCTGTTCTGATTAATTTTATAGGAAAGAGTTTTTTATCCTGGCTGAGGATTGTGTTTAATTTTTCGAAAAAGAACTATATTTTTTTAGGATTAAATACGGCTGGTATTACTTTGGCAAAAGATATCTTAAGCAAGCACCGGTCACCGTTTATTGTTTTTATTCAGGATGTTTCATCTACCGATGACAAAACATTAGCTCAGCAGATTACGGCCTTGGGAGCCATTGTGATAAGCACGAATACCGTTTCAAACTTCTTCAATTTGCAGCATGAGGAGTTGATTTTTCAACCAAATGGAGGTCATGAGGGTTTGCATTCTCATTCTCAAGATCTGAATTTTAAAAAGCTATTTCTGTCATGGAAGCTGAAACATCGTGATAGTGATTTCTTTATTCTGAGTGATAATGAGTCTGAGAATTTTCATCTTCTAAGTTTATTGTTAGTGAATCTCGAAAGGGTGAGAGTTAAAACAGATTTTAAAATTCACCTCCGTACTGTTTCACGGAATGCATCTGATGTTTTCAGTTCCATTATCTCCAAGGCAAAAGGTAGACTTGTCTTACATGATCAAGCTCAAATAGTGGCTCGCCAATTGGTGAATGATAACTTACCTATTATTTGGATAAAGGATAACTATCCGAATCATATAAGTAAGGATGCTACCGTTAGTCGAGATTTTACGGTGATGATAATTGGGTTTGGTCTCAATGGCAATGCGGTTTTTCGTAAGTTCTATGAACAGGGTCAGTTTGTTGGCTCGTCATTTAAGGTTATTATAGTTGATAGAGATTTAAAACTCTTAAAAGGAGATTTTATCAATAGATACAAAGGTCTAATTGCAGAATTAGGTGATAATCTTAAGTTCTATGATGAAGAGGTTGGTTCACTCGGGTTTTATGAGATATTAAGAGATCATTCTACTGAGGTTGATTATTTTGTTATTAGTCTTGGTAATGATGAGCTAAGTTTAAAGACAGCGTTTGATGTCAAGTATTTTATGTCTCATTGTCAGAGACCATTTAAGATATTTACTCAAATCTCAAGGAATAATATCTTTTTAAATGTATCTGATGAGAATATAAAGGTCTTTGGGCGGGATAGCGATGTGTTTACTGAGGAAGTTATTACACGAGAGAGTTATTATAGTCTTGCCAAGAGAGTTCATGCTGCATATGATAAAGGAGTTTCTGAAAGTAAGAGAAAGGCATGGGAGCAACTGAGCAATTTTACTCAAGAGTCAAATATTTCTGTGGTTGAGCATTCCTTAACGAAATTGATTTTGGCGGGTTTATATTCTTTTGAAAGGGATGACTCTAATGATGAGAATGGTGACAAGAGAGAGAAAATAGCTACTGTAGCTCTTCGTAATAAATTGTTAGAAAGGCTGTGTTCTTTTACGAGTTATGATCAGTTTCAAGCGGCTATTGGGTCAGAGGCAATCAAGAATATTGCAATAACTGAGCATCTTCGTTGGAATGCATTTCATTTTATTAACGGATGGGTTCGTTGGGAGTTAAGTGATATTCCCACTGGTTCAAGGAATAAGGATGAACTGAGAAAGCTTCATGCTTGTTTGGTTTCGTGGGATGAGCTTGATGCTGTAAAAGCGCGGTTCGGAGAAGATTATAAAAGCTATGATGAAGCATGTCTAAAAGAAATATACGATAATGCCATTAGTGGGCTTTATTCAATACAAAATAAATAATGAATAGTTTTTTTGATGAGAATGAAATAGATGTTGATCTAATTGCAAGAAGGGTGCATGAAAGTTGGGTGATTCTTAAAACTAGTGAGGGGTGGAGGTTTGGTTCAAATCTTGATATGGATAAGAAGGAGCATCCCAATATTGTTCCCTTTGATGCATTACCAGAGTCAGATAAGGAGGTTGATCGACAAACAGTGATAGCTACCATAAGCTATTTAATTGAGAATGGTTATACGATATTAAAAAGTACTTCTTTAAAATAAACTTAAGTTCAAAAACGACTAGATATGATGGAAAACAGAGAGCATATATAGATGGTTACCCAACAGAGTAACTGGAATATCAATGTTATTAGTTTTGTAACCAGGAATTTAGTTCTGGGTTTTCTTTAACTGAAAAGTAGGGTTGAGGTATTTTTGATTATGTTGGTAAAAAGGAAGCCAGATCTCACTTGAGGTGCTGTAGAGTTTCGTTTGCCTTTAGTTGGTGTATTAAGAAGCCCCCCCACACATACTGTTTTACTACTAAACAAAGGTTTTTACTAAGTTTTTATCAATGGACTTAGTGGATAGTCATAGGTATGTCTAATTTAATTCTATTAAGTGATGAACAGTAGATTTTTTGGGATTTTTATTATTGTTGTTGTTATGTCCGGTTGTGGTTTTGATGACAACAAAACCTTAGAAAATCGGCCAATATTACAACCTGAAGTTTGGTTAGAATTGTACAATGAAGCTTGGGTAGTTTGTGAGAAACAGGTGCCATGGAAGTATCATGAAGGTAATAATTATTTAAATCCTGAGGAGGATATAGCAATTATGTCAAGATTATTAACTGAAAGATCAATTGAGATAGAAAGAAAGGTAGCCGAGGAGTTTCCTGAACTATATCAATACACTAAAGTGCCTGAATATCGGGAAGTTTTGTTAAGACAAGGTCAAGCTGCATATAATCAGCTTTTGTATCAAAATATGCTTGAATCAAGAGCTCTTGATGCAGATATTGATAATCAGGAAAAAAGGGATGCGGAGCTTTTAGAGAGAGAAAAAGAGCGTATGGATCGTTTTCTTAAGGATTATAAAGCGCCTGATTATGTTCCTTAAGGGTTCGAAGATAATGAGAGTTCCTGTTTCAAAGATAATGTTATTGTAATCGAAATTTAGAACGATGAAATGAAAAGATTTTTATTGTATGTTTTGTGCTTCATCTTATTTAATGGATGTGGTGTAATAAGTGAGTCCAGCTATTATGCTGTTTCAGATGGTTTGAATCAGAAATTGCCGTTTTTAGAAACGTTTTTAGATTTGAATTCATTTGAGGAGGTCTATATGAAGGATACCATAAAGTCAGCAGTGGGTTCATTTCCATCAATTAATCAGCCTATCGCTTTGGTTCAAGCTTCTGACGCAGCAAGGTATCTTCAACATGAGTGTTATGGACGCTTGTTTAATGACACGATTCTCTCTATGGGGAAGATGGTGGTTAAGCTGGTCAATCATCGTCAAAATGAATCAGTTTGTATAATGGGGTTTGTCGGTTCAATAGTGACGCTGGGTGCAGGAATGACTATTTTCCCTTTGAAGAAGCAGCGCTGTTGGAATACGGTTGATGTTTCTATATATGATTTAGATGGTAATCTTGTGCGTACCTACAATGGGCGAGGGTCAGATACTTATTATGTAGGGGTCATGGGGCTCGATATTGAGGATCTTAAGGTACAGCGTATTCAACTTGGTGCTTTTAAGGATGCATTCTGTGATGCCATTTCTGCTATGAATGAAGAATCAGACGCAGTAATGAAAATCTTGTTGAAGAAGTTTTATGAAGTGGATGAACAGCGGAAATTGTTAGCTCAGAATAGCAGGAAGTACGAGAGACAGTGTAGACTTGCAAAATTCTACCTTAGAAATGGTGCTCCTTTAAAAGCTGCACTATTGTCGGAAGAGGCTTTGAGGCTTGATAATGCTAATTTGGATGCTTATGCTGTCAGGGGTGAGGCTTTTGCTCAAATGGGATATTATGATTTGGCAATGCATGATTTCTTAAATGGATTGAAATTAAAACCAAATGATTTTAATTTATCTAAATTGTCGGCTTTGGTTAGTTATGAATCAAAGAATTATTATAATGCACTCTCCTATCTCAATCGTATAAAAGGCAGTGAATCTTTTACTGACGAGTTACGTTTTATGAAGGGAGATTGTGAACAGAGAGTGGGCTTATATTATGCCTCTAATGCTGATTTCATGCAACTTTATAGGATTAGAAATGGTGATGAAATGCTTAAGAGTAGAATAGCATATAATAACGAAATGATTGCATTTGAGTTGAAGCAGATTGAGGAGAAGAGAAAGAATGCACTAAGACATCAGCAGCAGGTTTTAAGTGCCGTTCAGCAGGCTCAGCAATCTATTAACTCTTCTTTACAGCAGTGGAGCGGAACTTCATCAAATAGTCAGACCTCATCGTTTGGTAATAATTATACCGGGACTGGATTCTCAAATACTGGATCGGGTAGTTCAGTTAGTCAATTGGAGGAGGTTACCTGTTCTTTTTGCAAAGGTACTGGCGTTAATCCGGGAATAGAGACCGTTCCAACCTACGGAAATGATTGTGAAATGTCGGTGAGTTGTAAGTATTGTAGTAATCCTACACCTCATTATCATAAGAAATGCCCTAGTTGTAATGGTCGAGGTACCGTAAAGAAGCTTGTAGCCAAGAAATTACCTTGATGAGGTTTGTTCTGTGTTGGGTGTTGAATTTAACGTTTGAATAGGCAATAGATTTAGGTAATTAATTAGGTTTTGGAAAAAGAGTTTGTTCGAATTCAGATTTGTTTTGGAGTAACTTCTGCTGACGAAAGAAGAGATTGAAATGTTTGTTAAAGTGAGTCATTAAGTAATCAATTAGTTGTATTATGAAAAGTGAATGTAAATTAGAGAGCAATGTAAATTGGAGCGTTTTTAAGAAAAAACTTGGGGTATTTGTTGTCCTGAGTCTATCTTTTTTGCTTCAATTGCAGGCTCAATGCGTTGAGGAATTGATTTATCCGAAGATCTATTTTAGGTCTGTTCAGATGCCATTGCTTGGTTTGAAAGTTGATCAAGCCGAAGTAAGATCTATTTCCGGAGATTGTTCTGGCCAAATTAGGTCAATTCTAAATACGGACCTTCAAAAAGACCTTAATGTGCGCTTGTCTGAAGATAATACGCAATTCGCATGCGATAGCAGTGTAGTGGAGCTGGTTTTGCCTTACTATCAAAGATTTGATTCGCTATCGATGGAGGGGGGGCGAAATATTGAGATCGATCTTAAGGTGCTTCAATGTTCAACAAAATTTAATTCTGATCTCTGTCTTCATGAGCGAAAAGTAAATTTTATATCCAGTACTTACGTATCAAAGACTACAGTAAATCTGAAGGTTGTCGTCTATGTTTATGATAAAAACTCAAGTCTTTTGTTGAAACAAGAGAGTTGGGATCTTTCATCATGTAAGGAGAATAGATCTAACGAGAGACAGCCCCCTACTCCGCAAGAGGAAGATGTTCAGAGGATGGTTTTTGAGGAGTTAAGTGATAAAGTTAATCGACTTTTATTTCCTTGGACAGAAAATGTAGGGATCCTCTTTATGGATGATCGCTCATTTGGGATAAAGGAGGCTTATAAGTTATTGCAGGAGGGCGATATTGATATGGCTTTCGCTAAATCGAAAGTGATTCTTAAGAATTGTATCAACTCTCCTAAGGTAGGTAAAAGGTCATTGGCTCATGCATATTATAATGTTGGGGTTTTGTATTTGGTAAAGGGTGATTTTGAGAAAGCCCTGGAAAATCTGAGTGAGGCAAAACGCATTAGACCTTGCACATCGGTTACCTATGCTATTAGCCTTTGTGAAAGGGAGCGTGTTAAAAAGAACCAGTTATCTGGATTCTATCACTTGGGACAGTAGTTTTGGGTCGGTGTAATAAGGTTTTAAGGAAGAGAAAGAGTCTATCTGGATCTAGTGGTCAGGTTGTTATAATAAGGAGTTTAATCGATTTTAATTATTCAAAATCAATTGCATATGATACGAAGAGTGTTTTTAAGCTTTTTTATTTGTTTTCTAATTATTTCTTGTAATAAAAAGGAGGATGAGGTTAGTCAAATTGAAGCGACTTCTGTTTCGATAAGTGAGGCTGATGTAACAATTTCTATAGGTGGACGGGAAAAGCTGGAGATAATTGTAGAGCCTGAAGGTGTTGATTTAAGTCGATCTGTTTGGCGTTCATCGGATACGAACATTGTGAAAGTGGATGAGAAAGGGGTGGTTACTGCAAGAGCAGAGGGAAAGGCTACAGTAAGTTACACGACGAGTAATC
>MTLE01000116.1_pt1 | contig 25893 bp, 25 predicted proteins | sample 1982461 | NCBI WGS metagenome assembly MTLE01 (sample SAMN05712605, study PRJNA340218) | biofilm metagenome | isolation source: sample SPL anode biofilm adapted to -200 mV | place: USA | collected 2012-02-03
TGAAAATTAGAACTAATCAAAACCCGGGATGAGTGAGTCGATCCGTCCCTCTCGTTTTCTTTGCCAACATCGCGCCTTCGCGTGAACAACCGCTTTTTCCGGATGAAACTGTATTCGGCGGGTAGCGCCGGTGTTTCCGGAATGAAAAACCACACAGATACATGGAAAGGAACCATTTCGATGAAGAAAACCCCGATTTATCCCTTTGCGGCCATTGTGGGCCAGGAAAAGATGAAGCTGGCCCTGATCCTGAACATCATCACCCCTGGGCTCTCCGGGGTACTGATCAGGGGGGAGAAGGGCACGGCGAAGTCCACCGCGGTGCGGGCCCTGGCGGATATCCTCCCGGAGATAGAGGTGTACAAAGACGACCCCTTCCAGCTCTCCCCCAGCGATGAGGGCGAGACCGGCCGCGCCATCAGGGTGATGCTCAATCCCCGGGCTGGCGAGCAGGCCGAACCGCCCAGGACGGTCAAACGCAAGATTCGCGTGGTGGAACTGCCGGTGGGCGCCACCGAGGACCGGGTGGTGGGAACCATGGACATGGAGCATGCCCTCAAGAAGGGGGAGAAGCGGATCGAACCGGGGATCCTGGCCGCGGCCCATCGCGGCATCCTCTACGTGGACGAGGTCAACCTGCTGGACGACCATGTGGTGGATGTGCTGCTGGACTCGGCCGCCATGGGGGTGAACACCATCGAACGCGAGGGGGTCTCCTTCTCCCACCCGGCCCGCTTTACCCTGGTGGGAACAATGAATCCCGAAGAGGGGGAGCTGCGTCCCCAGTTACTGGACCGGTTCGGGCTCTGCGTGAACATCGAGGGGATCCGTTCGGCCAACGACCGCGTGGCCATCATGGAGCGCCGGGCAGCCTTCGAAAACGACCCCGAGGCGTTTGTCGAGCAGTGGGCCGGCGAGTCCCAGACCCTGGGAGAAAAGATCCTCGCGGCACAGGAGCTGTACCCCGGGGTGACCGTGGATAGGCCGTTTCTGTACGAGATCGCCCAGTACTGCCTCGACGTGGGGGTGGACGGCCACCGCGGCGACATCATCATCCTCAAGACAGCCAGGACCCTGGCCGCCTATGACGGCAGGAGCCAGGTGGAATCGGCTGATATCCAGGCCGCGGCGGAGTTGGCCCTGCCCCACCGCGTGCGCCGCCAGCCGCTGATGGATATCGCCGACAACGTTCAGGCCCTGCGTGGGAAGGGGAGATAGCCGCGGTGATACGGATCGAAGAGCTGGAAAAAAGCTACGGCGCCGTGAAGGCCCTGGACGGCGTCACCCTGCATATCGGGGAGGGGGAGCTGTTCGCCTACCTGGGGCCAAACGGCGCGGGGAAGACAACCACCATCCGCATCCTGAACGGCCTGACCCGCAAGGGCGGGGGGCGGGTGAGGCTGAACGGCTTCGACATCGACCACGAGTCCCGGCAGGCCAAGCGCCAGTGCGGGTTTGTCCCCCAGCACCTGAACCTGGACAGCGAGTTGACCGTCCGGGAGAACATGGATATCCACGGCCGGCTGTTCGACATGAGCGGCGCAGCGCGGCGGCGCAGGACGGATGAACTGCTGGAGTACGTGGAACTTGGCGACCGGTGGGATTCCCCGGTGAAACAGCTCTCCGGAGGGCTGAAACGGCGGCTCATGATCGCCCGGGCCCTGATGCACGAGCCGCGCATCCTGTTCCTGGACGAGCCGACCGTCGGTCTGGACGCCGGCATCAGGCGCAGGATCTGGGCCCTGGTCAAGAGGGTGCAGCAGGACGGCACCACCATTTTCCTGACCACCCATTACATCGAAGAGGCCGAATTCCTTGCCGGGCGGGTGGCCTTCCTGGACCAGGGGCGGGTGGTGGCCGTGGATACCCCGGCATCCTTCATGGAGCGGCTGGGGCAGTGGGCCGTGGACCATCTGGAGGAAGAGGGGATTCGCACCGCCTATTTCCATGACAACGACGAGGCCAAGGTGTACGCGGAGAGCCTCCCCAACGAGTTCTCCCTTCGCAGGGTCAACTTGGAGGATGCCTTCCTGGCGCTGACCGGAAAGAAGGTGAAACCATGAACGGGCTGATCGCGGTCTATTACAGGGAACTGCTGATCCTGCGTCGGCGTTTGAAGCGGCAACTGGCCGGCATGGCGGTGTCGCCGCTCCTCTACCTGGTGGCGTTCGGCTATGCCATGGGGGGAGGCATGATCGTCCAGGGGCGTCCCTACCTGGAGTTCCTGATTCCGGGGCTGATCGCCATGAACGGCATGAACCAGGCTTTCGGCATCGCCACGGAGATCAACGTGGCCCGTTTCTACTGGTTCATCTTCGAGGAGTTCCAGTCCGCTCCCATCGGTAACGCCGCCTATGTGGCCGGGGAGGTACTGGCGGGAATGACCCGGGCCCTGATCGGCGCCCTGGTGGTGATCTGCCTCTGTCTCCCCTTCGGCCTCTCGCTGCATTTCGGGGGGTGGTTCTGGCTGGCGGTGCTCTTCAACAGCTTCGTCTTCGCCTCCCTGGCCGTAACCATGGCCATGCTGGTCAAGTCCCACGCCGACCAGAGCCTGGTCACCAGCTTCGTGATCACCCCCATGGCCTTCCTGGGGGGGACCTTCTTTCCCATCGACCGGATGCCGCTCTGGGCGCAGAAACTGCTCTATTTCCTCCCCCTGACCCATGCCTCCGGCGCCATCCGGACCAGCGCCTTCGGCGGAACCCCATCCGCGGTCTCCTACCTGATCATGCTGGGGGTGGGGATCATCTTCTTCTTCGCCGCCCTGAACTCGGTGAACCAGGCCAGGGACTGAATACGGTAACCGTTTACCCGAAAGCGGCAGCATCATTGTTCAGAAAGCGTTTGATTTCTTTGTGTCTTCACTCTTTTGCGTGAGAGGGAGTGCGGTTTTCAGGTTGAGGTTTTTTTGATTGAAAGGAAACGAGATGCTGATCGAGACCTGTTACGACGGCGTGGAGATCCATCGGGAGGACCGGATCATCTACGCCAGATTTCTGCTGCCGCACCAGGTGCTCTCCACCTGCCGGGCAGCCGGCGGCATGCGGGACGACCTGGAGTATGTCTACAACCACCAGAGCTGTGAACCATCGGGGCATCACCACGGGGTGGCCATGAAGCTGGCCAGGGAGCCGGAGCGCTACCGCAAGCTGATCTGTGACCGCCACGGCCTGCCCCACGATGTCTGCGCCACCCTGGGCACGGCGGCCAACATGAAGAACGCCTGCATCGAGACCGCCAGGTCCCGTGACCTCTCCGTCGTGGTGGTCTGCACCGGCGGGGTGGAGGGGAATGCGGGGCGGGCCGGCGATCCGGCCTCGGTGTTCGAGACGCCGGACGGCTTCGAGAAACTGCCCGCTTCCGGTGAGGTCCCGCCCGCCGGAACCATCAACATGATGCTCTTCATCAACAAACCGCTGGTACCGGGGGCCATGGCCAGGGTGATCGTGACCGCCACCGAGGCAAAGAGCGCCGCGCTGCAGGAACTGGCGGTGCATTCGCTCTACTCCGACGGCCTGGCTACCGGTACCGGCACCGATCAGATCGCCGTCTGCGCGGCCCAGACAGGTGGGCCGCCCCTGACCAGCGCCGGAAAACACTCGAAACTGGGGGAGCTGATCGGCCGGGCGGTGCATGGCGCGGTCAAGGGGACCCTGGCACTGCAGAACGGCTTGACTCCGGCCGGTCAGTGCTCGTCCGTGATCCATCTGAGGCGTTTCGGCATGGATCGCGCTGGGATCCAGGATGCCATCTGCTCCTTTCTGACACCGGAACAGGCCGGGCTGTTGCGGCACAGCTTCATGCCCATCGAGCGCGATCCGGCCACGGTGGCGGCGGTCGCCGCCCTGGCGCATCTCAAGGACAAGTTCAGCTGGGGGGTGCTCCCCGCCGGCTGCTGGAAAGAGGTGATCAGCGCCGCCGCGGCCCAGGTGGCCTGCGCGGTGAGCGGCAACCACGGCCGCATGCCGGCCTATATGGGGACCCTGTCAGCCTTTGCCGACGGTGATTTCCCGGTGCTTGCCTGCCGTGCCCTGGCATTGGGGTTTGAGGAGAAATGGCATGAAACGGAACGTACGGATGATTGAGAAGGCGCTTGTCCCGGCACGCAGCAACCGGGGATTCAGGCCGGTCATGGAGGTGTCCGACACAACGAGATGAGGAAGAGTCGGTCATAGGTAGTTTTTCAACGGATCCGTTCAAGGGAAGAGGAGTGAGATTCTCCCGCCGCCCCGCGGCCGTAAAGGGAACGAACGCCGATCTCCGGTTTCAGATCAGAGATGATTTCAAGGCGGCGAGGAAGAAGGCGACGGAGGCGTACGGATAGTACGTTGAGGAGCCTTCCACGAGCCAACGAAGAGAGCGCTCTGATATGGAAGCGGAGGAATGCCACTGTCATGGGCCATACCATGGCGGGAAGGCGGCCAGTAGGATGCCCTGAGCCGGAAGACCTGTGTGGATGCCGATTATCATGTGATTCCCGAGGGAGGAAAAGATGAAGCAGCGGTACCTGTATGCGGCCGTTCTGGGCGCGCTTGTGTTGTCCCGTCCGGCCGTGTCGCCGGCGATGGAGCAGGCGGAGACAGCGGAGACGGCGGAGGAGAAACGGAGCAACCTGGCCAGGAAGAAGGAGGCCGATGCCAAGCTGGACGAGATCGTGGTCACGGCCACCAGGACGGCGGAGTCCAGAAAGGACATCCCTGCGTCGGTTCACGTTATCAACGAGGAGGCCATCAAGAGCTCTTCGGCCAAGGACGTGGGGGAGCTGCTGGCCGAGGCCGGCATCGGCCATGTGCACAAGTACAACATGGCCCTTGCCACCAGGATCGAGATCCGCGGCCTGACCACCGACTCCAGCAACGAGGTGGGCAACCGGATCATGGTGCTGGTGAACGGTAACCGGGCCGGCACCTCCAACATCGCCAAGATCCCGGTGGCGGATATCGAGCGGGTGGAGGTGGTCAAGGGGCCCGCCTCGGTGGTCTACGGCTCCCAGGCCATGGGGGGGGTGATCAACATCATCACCAAGAAGGGGAAGGGGGAGCTGAGCGGCTCGATCCTTGCCGAAGGGGGCTCCTGGGGCTACTGGAAAACCGCGGCCGAACTGGGGGGGACCAAACACAACGTGGATTTTTACGCCACCGCCAGCAAGTCCGAGGCCAAGGATTTCAGCAGCCCCGGCCATGGCCGCATCGAAAACACCCATTACGATACCGAGGATCTCAGTACGCGTCTCGGCTATACCTTCCTGAAGGATCACCGCATCGCCGTCGGCTTTCAACACTGGGAGACGGAACACGGTTCTCCCGGTTACTGGTGGAAGCCGGAGCTGAAGAACCACAACGACAAGGAGCGTAACGCCATCGACGTGGAGTACGCCAACTCCACCCTGACGGCCAAGTACTACCTGACCCTGAACAAGGATACCTACAACTATCCCAGCAGCACCCCCTACTACCAGTATTTCAGTCGTACCCGCTCCCAGGGGGCCAGCCTGCAGAACGTGTTTCCCATCGGCAACCACCGTATCCTGGTGGGCGCCGAATGGGCCAGGGTCGAGCTGGAGTCCCGCAGGACCGACGGGAAAAAGCTGAACAGCCCGGACACCAGAAACGACAACTACGCCGTGTTCACCGAGGGAAAACTCGACCTGTTCACCAACCGGCTGATACTGACTGCCGGCATGCGCTACGACTACTTCGACAACAGCATGCTGGCCACGGCAAACGCGATCAACGCCACGGAGGATGTCTCCAAGACCATGGATCACCTGACCTTCAGGGGGGGGATCGTGTACAAGGTCAACGACGCGCTCAGTCTGAGGGGGAGCATCGGCACCGCCTTCCGCGCCCCGGCGCCCCTGGAGATCGCGGCTGATTACAACTCCACCGGAACCAAGCATGTGGTGGGCAATCCGGATCTCAAGCCGGAGAAGAGTATCACCTACGAGGCGGGCATTGACTTCAACTACAAGGAGTTGAAGAGCAGCTTCGCCTTCTTTCACACCGACTTCAGCGACAAGATCTACCAGTACCGGGTCAGCGGCATCGACTGGAGTTACAAGAACGTTCCCGGCGCCATCATCCAGGGGGTGGAGATGGATGTCTCCTACGACATGGGATGGCTGACCGGACTCGACATGGTGTTTCAGCCGTACGCCAACGTGACCTACAAAACCAGGTACGAGTCCAGCGACCCGGCGGAGATAGCCGCGACCAAGAGCAGCCGGCTGCTGTACATCCCGGAGTGGACCGGGGCCTTCGGCATCCGCGCCGCCCGGGAGAACTGGGAGGGGCGGATGGTGTTCAACTACCAGGGAACCGAGCGCATCCTCAGCTACGAGAACAACGCCAACGGCGAGTACACCGACAAGGGGGGCTTTTTGACCGCCAGCATCAAGGGAAGCTACCGGCCGGTCAAGTCCCTCGAACTCTCCCTGGCGGTCAACAACCTGTTCGACCGCAGGTACGAGTACGTCAACGGCTATGCCATGGCCGGAAGGACGTTCATCGGCGGCGCCAAGTGGCTGTTCTGACCGGGGCGCACGGAGTGAACCGAATGCGGGATGAACCGGACGGGGAACCGTCGGAGGTTTCGTGAGGCTGCTGGAGGCGGCCACACGCGGGTTGTGGAATGTCGGCGACGACCGGATGGAGGCTTTGCAGGGGGTCGCCCCGGATATCGAAGGGGATAGGGAGGATGTCATGGACGAGGTCACCGAGGAGTTCCAGGGAGGAAAGATCGATGTGCTGACTACCGAATCTGTGGAGAAATGGAAGATGGAGTGGCGCATGGCGGGGAACTGAGTGAAGGGCAACCTACAACCGCAATCGTTACCTGGTCGTGGGGGAAAAAAGGAGAGAGAAACCATGAAAACAGCGGTATTACTGATGGCGCACGGCAGCCGGATAGCCGAGGCGAACAATGATGCGCGTTATATCGCGGATATGATCCGCGGGATGAGTGGCCATGACATCGTCGAGGTCGCCTTTCGGGAGATGCACGAACCGAACATCCAGCAGGGGGTTGATATCTGCGTGGCCAAGGGGGCCGAACGGATACTGATGATGCCCTACTTCCTGTTCATGGGCGCCCACGTCCTGAAAGACCTGCCGGAGGAGATCGAGGCGGCCCGGAACCGGTACCCCTTCCTTGAGCTTGAGATGGGGCGGCATCTGGGGGTGCATCCCAAACTGGCCGAGCTGCAATTGGAGCGTGTCCGGGAATCCCTGGAACGGCTGGGGTGGAATTGATGGATTCATTGCAGATGAAACCTGAAGAGATCGAACGGGAATCGTTCCGCATCATCGACGCCGAGGCAGGGGAACACGGCTGGCCCGCGGACGAGTGGCAGGTGGTGCGCAGGGTCATCCATACCAGCGCCGACTTCGAATACGTGAGATCTCTGGTGATGTCCGACAACTGTGTCCGGGAGGGGTGCGAGGCGCTGAGAGCGGGGTACGGCATCGTAACCGATACCAGGATGGCTCTCTCCGGCATCAGCAGGGCCAGGATCAGCCGCTTCGGAAACAGGGTCGTCTGTCATGTCTCAGATGATGATGTAGCCGGGGAGGCACGGGAACGGGGGATCACCCGGTCGGTGGCGGCCATGCGCAAAGCGGTCCGGGACGAACGCAACCGCATCTTCGTCATCGGCAACGCTCCCACGGCCCTGTTCGAGCTGTTGCGCCTGATCCGTGCCGGCGAGGCCGAGCCTGCCCTGATCGTCGGGCTGCCGGTCGGTTTCGTGGGGGCCGCGGAGAGCCACGAGGCCCTGGTCTCGGCCGGGCTGGATATCCCCTTCATCACCAACATCGGCAGGAAAGGGGGATCCAACGTGGCCGCAGCGGTGATCAACGCCCTGGCCGTGCTGGCCGAGCCGTGTCCCCGCCTCTGAACAGGTGCGTTATGCCCACGATCAGGTACCTGGTGCTTGGGCTGACCACGCGCTGCAACCTCTCTTGCGCCTACTGCTACCATGCCGGGCTGGAGCGGGGGATGGACATGTCCCCCGAGGTGGCGCGGACGGCCCTGGACCTGGTAGCCTGCGGGGAGGGGCCGCTGCATGTCCAGCTGAGCGGCGGCGAACCGACGCTGGCGCGGGAGATGGTCCGGTATGTGGTCGGGGGGATTCGCCGGTTGAAACGCCCCTGCACGGTCGGCATCCAGACCAACGCCACCCTGCTGGACGAGGACCTGGTCCGTTTTCTGGGGGAGCATGGGGTGCAGGTGGGGGTCAGCCTGGACGGTCCTCCCGCGATCCAGCAGAGGCTGAGGGGGGAGGCTGATAAGACCCTGCTCGGCCTCACACTGCTGGAGCGGATGGGGGTCCCCTTCCGGGTGACGACGGTGGTCGGTTCCGAGAACTGTGGGCAATTGTCACGTCTGGCGCTGATGCTGGCCGGCTTCCGCTGCGCGCGCGGCATCGGGCTGGACCTGCTGGTGGCGCGGGGGGGAGGCTGTTCCGGGGGGATGGATCTGCCCGATCCCCGGATCCTGGAACAGGAGGTGAGGTCCCTGGTGCGGCTGCTCGCCGCGGTGAACGGCCGGCGGAGCGTTCCCCTGCGGCTGCGCGAGCTGGATCTGGTCGGAAAGGCTCTGTCGGGAACAAGGGGGAAAGGGTGGTTCTGCCATGCCTGTCTCGGCGAGAGCCTGGCGGTCCACCCCGACGGCCGTCTCTACCCCTGCGGCCAGACCCTGGGGGACGACCGTTTCGAAGCCGGCAGCCTGTCTCACCCCCGCCTGAGCCGCCTGCGCTGGAATGATCCGCGGCCCCTGGCGTCGCCGGACTGTTCCGGTTGCTCCCTGGAAGGGAGCTGTCCGGGGGAGTGCCCTTCCAGGCTGTACTACAACCGCTCCTCCCGTCCCGATCTGGCCTGCGCCGTCTATCGCGGCTGCCTGGCCGCCCTGGAGGGGGAGGGGCGGCAAGCCGTGTCCTTATGAATCGCTCCTTTCCTATGGTTATTCCCGCCTGTTTCTGCTATGTAAAAACGCTTCCCCCTGTAGGTCCCCGTCCCGGTGTCGTCACCTTTTCCCGGAATATTCCGGGATACTCCCCAGCCTTACCCGACCCGGACGTGGGCTCCTCTTTTGGGGAGAGACGATAAGGTCCTCATCAATGGGCTGCCCGGAAGAACACCGGTCAGCACGTCATCCCGGGGTACGAAATGATTGTCGCCGATACGTTGATTCCGAATATGTTACGAAATCATGCAAAGCTGTTTCTTGATCAGATTCGTCGCCTGCAAACGATTGATCACCAACTCCCTAAAGCCCGCGACCTCCTCCTGCCCAGGCTGATGAACAGGGTGGCGGTGTGAAAAGGCATGTGGACATGGGTGGACGCTGTGGGCGAGACTCTGACGGTGGACTGTGTGGCCGTTTGTATAACTGGGAGGGATTATGTCTGATCTGATCCCCAAACACGGCGGCTACCGCAAGCTGAAAAGCTTTCAGGTGGCGCAATTGGTCTACGACGTGACGGTGCGGTTTTGCGACCGCTATATCGACAAATTCAGCCGGACTCGGGATCAGATGGTGCAGGCCGCGCGGTCGGGCGTGCAGAACATCGCCGAGGGCTCGCAGGCGTCGGCGACCTCGAAGAAAACTGAGCTGAAGCTGACGCAGGTGGCCCGGGCCAGCCTGGAGGAGCTGAAGCTCGACTATGAGGATTTTTTGCGGCAGCGGGGGCAGGCGCAGTGGGAGCGGGAGAACCCGCTCCGGCAGGCGCTGATCGACCGGCGCTGCCAGACCGCCGATGACGTGGCGAGATGGGTGATCGAGGTGGCAAAGAAACGTGGACTTTGTGGACCGAGTGGACAGGATGTACGAAGTTCGGAACCGTCCACCGGGTCCACAGCGTCCACCCTGTCCACCAAAACCTACCCCGAGCTTTCCGCCAACGCCGCACTGACCCTGCTGACGGTGGCCTGTGCGCTGCTTGATCGCCAGGTTGAACGGCTGGCGCAAGATTTTGAAAACGAAGGCGGCTTCACCGAGCGCCTGTACAAAGTCCGCAGCGCCAAGCGGAAGAGTACGCCATGACCGACATGAACAATTCGGAAATTCTTATTTACCTGGCCGCCGACGGCAAAATCAAAATCGATGTCCGGCTGGAAGACGAGACGGTCTGGTTGAGCCAGGAGCACATGGCTGGGCTGTTCGGCAAAAGCAAGAAGACGATTTCCGAGCACATCCGCAATATTTTCAGTGAACGCGAACTGGACGAGCAAGTGGTTGTCCGGAATTTCCGGACAACCACCCGACATGGCGCCATGCCTGACAAAACCCAGTCCAGAGAAGTTCAGTTTTACAACCTGGACGTGATCATCTCCGTCGGTTACCGGGTCAAGTCTCACCAGGGTACTCAGTTTCGCATCTGGGCCACCCAACGGCTGAAGGAATACATCGTCAAGGGCTTTGCCTTGAACGATGAGCGCTTCAAAACGGGCAATTCGATGACCTATTTCACGGAGCTGCAGGAACGCATCCGCGAAATCCGCATCTCCGAGCGCTTCTTCTATCAGAAAATCAAGGATATCTATACCACTAGCATTGACTACGACCCCAGAGACGAAAAGACCATTGAGTTTTTCAAGGTGGTTCAGAATAAGCTCCTCTGGGCCATCAGCCGGCAAACGGCGGCGGAATTGGTGTATCGCCGGGCGGACGCCGCGCTGCCCCTGATGGGTATGCAGTCGTTCGACAAGAAAGGTGAACTGGCGGTGCGCAAAAGTGATGTGAGCGTCGCCAAGAACTACCTTGACGAGGACGAAATGAAGCTGCTCGGCCTGCTGGTGGAGCAATACCTGGCCTTCGCCGAAACCATGGCCCAGCAGAGAATTCCCATGCACATGGCAGACTGGATTCAACGGCTGGATGCAATTATTCAGCTCAATGGCCGGGAGTTATTGACCCATGCGGGCAAAATCAGCCACCAGATGGCCCAGGAAAAAGCCGCTCTGGAATATGACAAGTTCCGGGAATCGCAGCGGCGTATCCAGCATGAAGAGAGCCTCAAGGAGCTGGAAGAGGACATCAAGAAGCTGAAGCCGCCTCGAAAAAAGGGGGCAAATCATGACCGGCGTAAACAACCTGACGGTGGAGAAGATCCGGGTCGGGAACTCTAATATCCGCAAGCCGATCTTGGTTTTCTGCGTGGCCAAGGGACTACTCCCCTACCATGGCCTGGGCTCGGGCATCAAGCGGGCGCTGGAGAAGTGGCAGGCCATCGATTTTCCGATGACCACGGTTCATCGCCACAGTCAGCGCCAGCCGGTGGAAGAGCTGGATTTTATTCGGTCAAATCCGGCTGTTTCCTATGATGAACTAGCCGACATGACCCCAAAGGACCGCACTACTGTGATGCGTAACGTCGGGAGGCTGAAGGATGTAGGCATCCTGCGGCGTGTGGGCTCCAAAAAAACCGGCCGTTGGGAGGTTATTGAATGACCCCCTACACTGAAGCCCCCCTCGTACAGCGGACCACCACCGAGTACCTGGAACAGGAGCTTGGCTGGCAGTCGGTGTACGCCTACAACAACGAGTAGTTTGGGCCGGAAAGCTTCTCGGGCTGGAAATCAACCTGGGAAGAGGCGGGCCATCTACGATTTAGGATTTTTTCTGGGAGAAGTGAGGTTGCCAAAAACCAATTCAGGGCGGATGTACGCGAAAGACGGAGACTGTTGTTCCTCCGCGGGGCCTGCGTCCTGATGTTCGCCCCGCGTCGGTATTGAAGAAATGAACGTTGAACAATGCCCCCGTGACGGGGCTCCAACAGGAGGTTCCATGAACATCAACTCAGTACGACTGATCTGCTTTTCTCCGACCCATACCACCAAAAGGGTGCTTGAGGCCATTGCCCGCTCCTTCCCGGGAGCGGCTGTGGACTTGTACGACCTGACCCTTCCCGGCGCCCGTCTCCCTGAAGAAACGGGCGGGGAGGGTGTCCTGACCATTTTCGGCGCTCCGGTGTACGGCGGCCGCATTCCCGCCCAGGCGCGGGAGAGGCTGCGGCTTGTGCGCGGAGGCGGCATGGCGGTGGTGGTGGTCCTGTACGGAAACCGGGAGTTCGAAGACGCCCTGCTGGAGCTGCGGGACCTGGCCCAGGAACTGGGGTACACACCCATCGCCGGGGGCGCCTTCATCGGCGAGCACTCCTTCTCCACCCCCGCCGTTCCGGTGGCGGCGGGGCGGCCCGACACGGCGGACCTGGAAGCGGCGGCGGAGTTTGGCAGGCGGATCGGGGAAAAGGCGCGTCGGCTCACCGGCCTGGACCTTGTCCCATCACTGGAGGTTCCTGGCGACTCTCCCTACCGGGAGTGGAAGGGGCTCTCCATCCCGCCGGAGACGGACGCCTCCCTTTGCACCCGTTGCGGGACATGCGTCCGGATCTGTCCGACGGCGGCCATCTCCTCCGCCGTTGGCATGCCCACGGACCTGGTGGCCTGCATCGCCTGCTGCGCCTGTGTCAGGGAGTGCCCCACCGGCGCCAGGGTGATGCGGGACGAGCGCATCCGGGAGAAGGCGGTGTGGCTCAACGAAAAATGCGCTGAGAGAAAAGAACCGCAGACCTTTGTCTAGCCTTGTCGTGCGGGACATGTCGTCGAGGCGCTTCTGGAGCCTCGACGGACTCAGCGCCCCCTCTCCCGGGCAATTGCCAACGCCGCCCCCAGGGCCACGGTGAACTGCGGCTGCTCCAGGACCTGTACCTCCCGTCCCATCTCCTCACCCATAGCCCGGTGCAGCCCGCTGTTCAGGGCCGGACCCCCGTCCAGGCAGATGCCGTCGGCAAGATCCATGTTTTCGGCCAGGGAGGAAATCCGCGCGGCGATGGCCCGGTTCAGGCCGGCGACGATGTCGTTCCGATCCACCCCCCGGGCCATGAGGGAGATCAGCTCGGTCTCGGCGAACACGGCGCAGGTGCTGCCGATCTCCGCCGGGGAGGTGCTCTCCCTGTCCATGCTGCCGAAATCCGCCAGCGGTGCGTCCAGAATCCGTTCCGCCATCTCGAAGAACCTGCCGGTGCCGGCGGCGCATTTGTCGTTCATCCTGAAATCAGCCACGCTCCCGTCCGGCCAGAGCTTGATGATCTTCACATCCTGGCCGCCGATGTTGATGATGCTCCTGAGCTGGCCGTCGCTCAGGGAGAAGGCCCCCAGGGCATTGGCCGATATCTCGTTGACCACCTTGTCCGCACGTGAGAACAACCCCTTGCCGTAGCCGGTGGCGGCGATGCCGGCCAGATCCTCCTCCGCCACTCCCCGTTCCCCTAGCCCCTTCCTGAAGAGCAGTTCGCAGGAGTGGACGTAGTGCGCCGTGGCCGGCAGCGTGCCGCACCAGACCGCCTGGCCCTCTTCAGCCATGACCGCCTTGATGGCGGCGGATCCCAGATCAAACCCCATGGTAATCATGATTCAGCTCCTTTTATGCAGCAGGTCGCGGAACGCCTCCAGGCGCACCAGCAGGTTCTTGCCGTCCTCCCGGGACAGGTCGGTTTCGATGCGGACAAAGGAGAAGCCCCGCTCCTTGATGATCTTTTCGTAGCGATAACTGTCCATGTCGTAGGGATGGCACCCCTTGAGCACATGGTAGATCACGCCGGAAATCCGGCGCTGCTGCAGGGTTTCCAGCAGGTTGGCCAGACGCCGGGGGTTGTCCGTAAAGCTGGGGCAGCTGCAGCCCAGATGGTACTGTTCCGCCAGGCTGCGCAAAAGCCCATCCACGGAGCGGTCCCTGCCCAGGGCCGGACCCGCCAGAATCCTCTCCGATGAGCAGAGCTCGTCTCCGGCGATGTGCATGCCGGCCTCTTCGATCAGCTGCGGAACCTTGAGATTGGGAAAAAAGATCGGCGAACCGGCCAGGAAAACGCGGGTGCCGGACAGGGGCGGCTGTTCCCTCAGAACCCGCAGCAGCCTGTTGACCCGATCCGTCCAGGCTTCCGTATCACCCATCAGAAAGGCATGGCTGATCACCGTGGTCCAGGGGGCGGATATGAGGCTTTGGCTGCGCGCATCCAGGAGGAGACGCCAGGCGCGCCATGCCTTGGCATGGGTCTCCAGGGAACGGAGCAGCGCTTGGCGTGACAGGCTTCTCCCTGCCCGTTTTTCCAGAACCCGTTTCAGCTCTCTGACCTCTTCAAGCCAGCGCCGCTGCCCCCGTTCGCTCTCCCTGATGCGGGGCAGTTCCATGACATGTACGCCAGGTGCCCGCCCTTCAAGTGTCTCCGGAAGTTTTGCCATCCAGTCGCAGCTGCCGGGTATGACGGTCTGGTCGCAGCGCCGTTCCAGCGAATCGCCCAGATGGAACGATCCCAGTATCGACTTGAGCAGGGGGCAGGCCAATGAGGGGAGCTGGGATGAGACCAGCCTCTGTCGGGAGGAGGCATGGGCGCAGAGGCGGTAGGGGTGAAAGCCCAGGGCGTCCACCAGCTCCAGGGGGGCTTGCACGCAGGTCAGGCCGACCAGCGGTTTCTTGAATCGTTCCCGGAACCTCTCCGGATGGGGGAGCAGGCCGAGCAGGTCGAGAAAATAGTCGTACTCGGCCAGGTAGTCCTTCCGGGAACGAAGCGCCGCCATTTCCGCGGCGTACTCCGTTGCCATGTCGGCCCTGGCCCGAAGCTGCTGCAGTTCTTCCCTGCGAGCCACAACATTGTTCATGAAAACAAACCTTTCCTGAATCTGCGGGCCGCACCGACGGCGTACGATGCGAAGATGCGCCACTTCAGCCAGTGGAACGAAAGTGACCCGTCATGGGCACAGGAATCGGCGCAGGTCATGCAGGCCATGCACTCGGGGGACATGACGTCACGCTTCACTAGTTCTGCCCGAACGGTGCGGATCTCCAGGGGGCAGCTCCGAGCGCAGCTCCCACAGCCGACGCAGGCGTTGACGTTCTTGGTGAACCTGACCAGGCCGAAGCGCTGCACCAGCCCCAACAGGGCCAGCATGGGGCAGAAGATGCAGAAGAAACGCTCCCTGAAGAACATCCCGGCCAGAAAACCGCCCGCCAGCAGCAGGGAGAGGGCCGTCATGGCGGTGGTGATGGCGTTGGTGGTATCGATGGCCAGGTGGGCCGTGTCTCCGGTAAAGAGCGGCATGAGCGGCTTGGCCGGGCAGATCTGGCAGAAGGGGAGCCCGTAATCGCCGTGCAGCCCCAGGTTGGCGATCATCAGCGGAATTGCCAGCAGCAGAAGCAGGAGGATGTATTTCACCCAGCGCAGCCGGTCGGACGTTGCCCATGACCAGCGAGCCTCGGGTATGCCGAGCCGGTTCCTGACCCAGGTGAGGGAGTCTTGCAGCGTGCCGAAGGGGCAGATCCAGCCGCACCAGAGTTTGGAGAGCGGGAGTGCCAGCAGGATGAACAACGCCAGCATCCTGAGGGTCTCCAGGCCGCGTGGACCGGCCAGGGAAGACAGGGAAGCCTGCACTCCCCAGAAGGAACCCTGCAGCGCCATCAGGAAACAATGCCCTCCGCAACCGTTAACATAGGGGCAGGAAAGGCAGGGGAGGGCGTGCCCCAGGTTCAGGCCGAAACGGCCGCCGTAGGTCAGGATGCCGAAGGAGAGGGATTGAACCAGCAGCCGGCTCCGAGTCAGGTTCACGCCGCTTTTCTTCGTTTTACGGTTACCGCCAGAACCGTCAGGCCGCAGGAACAGCCCAGGGTCAGCAGGCCGGGGACCAGGCGGTGGTGGCCGGTACGGTTCCGGTGCAGCAGCAGTGTTGTGGTTGTTCGGAAAATGGTGGAACTGCCGTCGCTCTCAGTAACCAGCAAGGTCTCTTTGCCGCTCCGCTCCTCCCGGCTGTTGAGGACATGGTCGTCGGGCGGTGTCCAGGTCGTGGTTTGCCGTGGATCGACCAGGATGCGCTGGACCGGGAGATGTTCGTCCAGGATGGTGACGAGCGTGGGGGAAGCAGGGCTCAGGCGATTGCTGATGCCGATGCCCAGCGATTCTCCCACCTGGCGCCAGTAGTGGAATCGAGGGGCGATGCTCAATTCAAGTCCGTTGTGGAGCGGATCGCCGGGGGGCGCGGACACCGGGCTTCCGTTTCCGGAGCGGCCGGCGCGCTGGTACCAGGTGAGGGCATGATGGTGCACGGTGCGTCCCTTTTCCCGGCTCGTGGCGTTGACCCGGAGCAGGAGGCGTTGCTCGGCACAGACCCTGAGGCGCAGCACCCCCCTGTCACGTGCAGGTTCGAGCCCGATCTCTCCAAGACTCCAGCTGTCACCGGACGCCAGGGCGTAGCGCACCCGCAGGTCGCGGAGGGACGTCAAGTTGCCGCCGCCCGCCGGGAAGCGTCCGTAACGGATGCTCAGGGGGAGCGTGACCGAACCGTCGGCATTACGCACGCCGGTTCCCGGTGAGATCCAGAGGCAGTTGTCGGTCGGGGAGAACGCCCCGTGGGTTGCGCGGGGCATGACCAGCCAGCAGAGGAGAAATGCGAAAAGCGTTATGCCGAGCCGTTGAGCCTGGAAACAACAGGTGGGGACCGCCGGAGAGCCCGTCCCCGTGATCGCAGACAGACCCCAGCTGCCGAATATAGATTGGGAGATCAGCACGCCCCGTTCATCATTCCGGCGATGGCCTGTTCGGCCGCCGAGTAGGGATCCATGGCGCGGCCGTCCATGGCATCCAGCAGGGAATTCAACAGATTGTCCTGACTCAGATATTCCGTGGCCCGGTGCTTTAGGGCGTAGCCGATGATATCCATGAGATAGGTCCGGTTGCGCTCCCTGGTGAACGAAGCGATGGCGTTGCTGTGCAGCAGCTGTTCCCGGTGGCGGCTGATCTCGTCGCACAACTCGACCACGCCGCTCCCCCGGCTGGCCTCGGTCTTGAGCACGGCGGGGCGGCGTCCCTCACCTGTGGAGGGGGCGCGCAGGTCCAGCATTGTGTTCAGGTCGCGGGCAGCCTCATCCGCCCCCGGGCGGTCGGCCTTGTTGACTACGAAGATGTCGGCGATCTCCAGGATGCCCGCCTTGATGGACTGGATGCCGTCCCCCAGGCCGGGTACCGTGACCACGCAGGTGGTGTGGGCGATCCTGGCGATATCCACCTCGTCCTGTCCTACGCCCACGGTCTCGATGATGATCACATCCTTACCCAGGGCATCCAGGACCATGACCACGTCGGCGGTGGAGCGGGAGACCCCCCCCAGTGCGCCGCGGGTGGCCAGGCTGCGGATGAAGACCCCCTCGTCGGTGAAGTGGTCGCGCATGCGCACCCGATCCCCCAGCACGGCGCCGCCGCTGAAGGGGCTGGTGGGATCGATGGCCACCACCCCCACCGTGCGGCCGCGGGAGCGGAAGGCGCCGATCAGGCGGTCGGTGAGGGTTGACTTGCCCGCGCCCGGCGGGCCGGTGATGCCGATGATATGGGCATTGCCCGTGGCGGGGAAGAGTTGCTTCAGCTCTTCTGTTACGCCGGGGCGGTTGTCGTCGATGTGGCGCATGATCCGCGCCGCGGCGCGGATGTCGCCGTTGAGGATTCTGCTGGCGAGGGACATGGGAGTGCTCCTTTGAAGCTGAAGAAAGGGCCACGGAGAAACGGCGGCGGCGTGGAAACGAGGTCCGCATGAGTGCATCAGCATCAGAAACGATTTCGCCGTATTCTCCGTGGCCAGCCGTTAGAGCCGCCTCAGTGCCCGCACTGGCAGAGTTCGGTCAGGATGCCGTTGCTGCTCTTGGGGTGGATGAAAGCGATCAGGGTGCCGTGGGCGCCGTTGCGCGGCTTCTCATCGATCATCCGCGCGCCGCCGGCGATCATGGTGGCGATGGCGGCGGAGCAGTCGTCCACCTCGTAGGCCAGGTGATGGACGCCACTGCCGTTCTTCTCCAGGAACTTGGCGATGGGGCTGTCGGGAGAGGTGGGCTCCAGCAGTTCGATCTTGGACTCGCCGATAGTGAACATGGCCACGCGGACTTTCTGTTCCGCCACCTCCTCCTGGCCGGCCAAGGCCATGCCCAGCTGATCGCGGTAGAAGGGGATGTTGTCGTCAAGGGATGCCACGGCAATGCCGATGTGGTTGATTTTTTTGAGCATGATGGTTTCCTTTCGAATGTGTCATCAATTTTCGCGATTATTACTCTACGGAATAGCGTTTCAGGAGCTGCAGCGCCGCCATGGTCGGCGCGATGGTTCCCTCCATGACCCCCTTCTCCATGGCGGGGATCGCCGTCTTGACCGCGGGATGGCTGAAGAAGCTGGTTTCCAGGAATTCCCGCACCAGGGTGTAGACCCATTCCAGGTTCTGCTGCTGGCGCCGGCGGGTGAAGATCCCCGTCTCCCGGGTCACCCGCCTGAACTGCTCAACCACGTGCCAGAGTTCGTCGATGCCGTTGCCGGTTATGGCCGAGCAGGTCCTGGCGCCGGTCAGCCACCCCTCGGTGGCCGGCTGGAGATAGTGCAGCACCTGTTCGTAGTCGGCCCGGGTGGCGTTGGCGCGGACCAGGTTGTCGCCGTCAGCCTTATTGACCACGATCAGGTCGGTGAGCTCCATGATCCCCTTCTTGATCCCCTGCAGATCGTCGCCGGCGCCGGTGATGGTGACCAGCATGAAGAAGTCAACCATGGAACGCACCGTGACCTCGCTCTGGCCGACCCCCACAGTCTCCACCAGGATGACATCAAAACCGGCCGCCTCGCAGAGGAGCATGGTCTCCCTGCTCTTGCGCGCCACCCCCCCCAGCACCCCTCCCGAGGGGGAGGGGCGAATGAAGGCGTTGGCGTGGCGGGAGAGGGACTCCATGCGGGTCTTGTCCCCCAGGATGCTCCCGCCGGTGACCTTGCTACTGGGATCGACGGCCAGGACCGCCACCCGGTGACCACGGTCGCACAGCCGGGTTCCCAACGCCTCGATCAGGGTGCTCTTGCCCGCTCCCGGGACGCCGGTCACACCGATACGGATGGCGTCCCGGCAGCGGGGTAAGAGACGACGCAGCAGTTCCTGGGCCTTGTCCCGGTGGCGGAGCGCGTTGCTCTCCACCAGAGTGATGGCCTGGGCCAGCAACACGCGGTCACCGGCCAGAACCCCCTCCTCGTACTCCTCGATGGAGGGTTCCCTGCGTTTCACCACCGGAGCCTGCCGAGGAGCCGCGGGAGGGCGTTTCGACATGCCGTCATGGAGGCTGTGAATCCCCTCCATGACATGGGTGGTAAAACCGTCGGCCGCTCCGGCCTCTTCCGGCACCCATTCGGGGCGGTTCCTGCCTGTGCCGTCCCGTTTCATGCCAGTCGTTTCTTGAGCAGTTCAAGGGTCTTCCTGGCCGCGATGGGGATGACCGTGCCCGGTCCGAAGATCAGGTCGGCGCCGTGGTCGTACAGGTACTGGTAGTCCTGGGCCGGGATGACGCCGCCGATCTGCACCAGGATGTCGCCCCGTCCCCGTTTCCTCAGTTCCTCAACCAACTGGGGGAGCAGGGTCTTATGGCCTGCGGCCAGGGAGCTGAAGCCGATCACGTGCACGTCGTTCTCCACCGCCATGTCGGCCGTCTCTTCCGGAGTCTGGAACAACGGACCCACATCCACATCAAAGCCCAGGTCGGAGAAGGCGGTGGCGATGACCTTGGCGCCCCGGTCGTGGCCGTCCTGCCCCATCTTGGCAATCAGGATACGGGGACGCCTCCCCTCCTGTTCCTCGAACTCGGCGCACATGCGCTGGACTTCCTGAACCTCTTCGCTTTCCGCGTACTCGGAGCTGTACACGCCGGAAATGGAGCGGATGACCGCCTTGTGGCGGGGATAGACCTTCTCCATGGCGTCGGATATCTCGCCCAGGCTGGCCCGCGCCTTGGCAGCCTCCACCGCCAGCTCCAGCAGGTTGCCGTTCTCCCGTGATTCGGCCGCTCTGGTTATGGCCTCCAGGATGCTCTGGACCTTGGCGTTGTCACGTTCGGCGCGCAGCTTCTTCAGGCGGGCGATCTGGGATTCGCGCACGGCAGTGTTGTCGATGGAGAGGATGTCGATGGGATCCTCCTGCTCCAGCCGGAACTTGTTGACGCCGATGATCGGCTCGGCCTTTGAGTCGATCCTGGCCTGTTTGCGGGCCGCCGCCTCTTCGATGCGCATCTTGGGCAGGCCGGTCTCAATGGCCTTGGCCATGCCTCCCAGAGACTCCACCTCCACGATGTGCGCCCACGCCTTCTTGCGCAGCTGGTCGGTGAGCCACTCCACATAGTAGGAGCCGCCCCAGGGGTCGATGGCCTTGCAGATGGATGTTTCGCTCTGCAGGTAGATCTGGGTGTTGCGGGCGATGCGGGCCGAGAAGTCGGTGGGCAGGGCGATGGCCTCGTCCAGGGCGTTGGTGTGCAGCGACTGGGTGTGCCCCAGGGTGGCTGCCATGGCCTCCAGGCAGGTGCGGGTGACGTTGTTAAAGGGATCCTGTTCCGTGAGGCTCCACCCCGAGGTCTGGGAATGGGTGCGCAGGGCCAGGGATTTTGGATTCTTCGGGTTGAACTGCTTGAGCAGTTTGGCCCATAAAAGCCGACCGGCACGCAGTTTGGAGACCTCCATGAAGTAGTTCATCCCCTCGGCCCAGAAGAAGGAGAGACGCGGCGCGAATTTGTCCACCTCCAGGCCGGCGGTGATGCCGGTGCGGATGTATTCCAGGCCGTCGGCGATGGTGTAGGCCAGCTCGATGTCGGCGGTGGCGCCGGCTTCCTGCATGTGATAGCCGGAGATGCTGATGCTGTTGAACTTGGGCATGTACTTGGAGGTGTATTCGAAGATGTCGCCGATGATGCGCATGGAGCCTTCCGGCCCATAGATGTAAGTGTTGCGCACCATGAACTCCTTGAGGATGTCGTTCTGGATCGTGCCGGACAGCTCGTCCAGCTGCGCCCCCTGCTCCAGACCGGCCACGATGTAGAAGGCCAGCACCGGCAGGACCGCGCCGTTCATGGTCATGGAGACGGACATCTTGTTCAGCGGGATACCGGAAAAGAGGATCTCGGCGTCCAGGATGGAGTCGACGGCAACCCCGGCCTTGCCCACATCTCCCACCACCCGGGGATGGTCCGAGTCATAACCGCGGTGGGTGGCCAGGTCGAAGGCCACCGAGAGCCCTTTCTGCCCCATGGCCAGGTTGCGGCGGTAGAAGGCGTTGCTCTCCTCGGCGGTGGAGAAACCGGCGTACTGGCGGATCGTCCAGGGGCGCTGCACGTACATGGTGGGGTAGGGGCCACGCAGGTTGGGGGCGATACCGGCGGTGGATCCGATGTGCTCGATGCCCTTGATGTCCTCCTCGGTGTAGAGCGCCTTGACCGGGATCTGCTCGTTGGTCATCCAGATCGGCGGTTCTCCGACGGACTCTGTGAACTCCTTCTGCCAGGTCTGTGTGTCCACGACCTTCCTGTGCGGTTCGTAGGCAATATCCTTGAAATTCGGGAATGAACTCATGCTTGTTTACCCTCCCTGTAGCGGCACTGCAGATTGCTGTTCATCTCGTAACAGTTGGTCCGCACGTGGATGAAGTCATCCACCCCCGCGGCCCGGAACTCCTGCTCTACTTCCGGCGGCTGCTTGCCCGCAACGATTACTGTCATCCCCGGTTTGGCAGCCTTTATGGTTGTGGCAAGAGTCGGCACGTACTCCGGATAGGTGGCGTCCGTGGAGCAGATCACCGTGACGGCCGCGCCCGATGCCAGGGCCGCCTCGGCAGCTTCCTGGGATGTGGCGAACCCCTCGTTGTTCAGCATCTCGAAACCGGCCACCTCGAAGAAGCCGCAGGAAAAATCGGCCCGCGGCTTGTGCTGCGGGATGGGACCCATGTTGGCCAGAAAGATGGACATGCGTTTTCCCGTTTTTGCCAGGTGCTCGTCGGAGAAACGGCGCAACTCCTCGAACGGCTCGGATGCGCGGTGGATGTGAAGCGGTCGGGCTGTTTCAGGCTGTACGCCCATCTGGACCAAAAGCGATGTGATGTCGCCCAGGGTCGCTCCGTTCTTGGCTGCCTCCATGGCCGTAGCCATGGTCTGGTCCGCGTTGTCCCTGATGGAGTTGGATAGGGCGGTCAACTGCTCGGCAAGCGAGGTGCTGGCGTGTTTCATGCGGTAATCGGCAACGGCGTCCATGCGCTGCTGCCTGATACCCGCGTAGTCAATCTCGGGAATCTCCAGCTTCTTCTCCGTAATGTTGGCGTACATGTTCGTTCCCAGGATGACGTCCTGGCGGGTGGCGATGCGTTTGGCGCGGCTGGCTGCCGTGGCGGCGGCTCTTTTCTGGGGATGGCCGTTGGCTATGGCGGCAGTCATACCCCCCATGCCCTCGATCTCCTGGAAGAGCGCCCATGTTGCGCGGGCAAACTCGTCGGTCATCTTCTCGATGAAGTATGAGCCGCCCCCCATGTCGATCGGCATGGTGAAGCGTGCCTCTTCCTGAAGGATGATCTGGGCATTGCGGGCGATGCGCCGCGAGAAGCGGTCCGGAACCCGCACCGGTTCGTCGAAGGGGGCCAGGTGCATGCTGTCCACGCCCCCCACCGCGCCGGAAAAACCTTCGCTGGTGATGCGCAGCATGTTGACATGGGGATCGCAGACGGTCTTGTTGTAGGCCGAGGTGCGGCCGTGGATACGCATCTTCCGGGCCTGCTCGCTCCCTCCGAAGGCAGCCACGACCTGGTTCCAGAGGATGCGCGCCGCGCGCAGTTTGGCGATTTCGACAAAGAAGTTGGAGCCGAGGGAAAAGCCAAAGCGCATGCGGGGGGTGATGTCGTTGACGGCCAGGCCGCGGGTCAGCATTTCGCGGAGATATTCGGCAGCCGTGGCGAGGGCAAAGGCCACTTCTTCCGTGGAGCTTGCCCCGGCGTCGTGGTAGGGATGACCCTGGATGAATATGGTCTCGAGCCCCGGCATGTTCTGTATGGCCCAGGATGTAACCTGGCACATGGCATCATAGGCCACGGGGAGAGCAATCCGTAAGGCTCCCTCGCTGACCAGTTCGGCAAGGGGGTCGCAGCCGACGCACCCCTTGAATCGCTTCAGGGGAACTCCGTCGCTCTCCAGGGCGGCGGCAAGAAGGGCTGTCAGGGGGAGGGCTGTGGCGCCGGAGTTGCAGAGCAGGGGAAGGCTTGCCAGGTCGAGCCCCTTGAACGCCCGCTTCAGGTCACTGACCGATGCAAGGGATAGGCCCCGCTTGCCAACCTCACCGGTCTCGGCCTCCGCGGGATCAAGCCCCTTTTTTGTCGGCCGGTCCAGTACCAGATTCAGCATGGTCTGGCCGCGGCTCGTGTCAAAAAGCGCCTCGCTGTTGAACTCCTCGGGCAGGGACACGAGCAGCTCCTGGCAGATGAACCACGGTTTTTCAAGATAACCGCCCACGCGCGTACTCCGCACATAGGGAACATACCCCGGGCGCGATTCCAGATGGGGCAGTCCCTTGATATCGTCGGCAGAGTAGATCGGGTTGATGGTCAGCCCCTCATAGGTCGAGGTGAACATGACCTTATCAAAGGGAGCGCCCTTCAACGCCTTGATCACCTCTTCCTTCCATGTTTCGTAGTCCGGGAACGTGAATTCGTCGAAGAATCCCCTGTCCGTGTCGATCTTGGTTATATCGACCGTTACGTCAGCTTCCGCCATGTGATCTCTTCCTCCTTGTTTTCGCGTTTTCATACACGCGCATGTCATCTGCTCATATCATGGGGGCGAGTCCGGCCGCAGCCTTGCACCGAGCCGGCGCACGGATCGCCGCAACTTGAAAATGATTATTCCCCTCCCGCCCCGTCTCGTATGCTCTTCCACGGGAGAGAGTGCATGCGGGCTCTCCCCCTGTGCGAAACAAGAGATGCGGGACGGGAGGGGAAAGGAGAGTGCATGCGACACTGGCAGATGTGGCGCATGCACTCCCCGTCCCCGGTACTCCTTCCTGTGCCGTGAGAAAGGAGTACCGGACGCTATGTGTATGTTGTGCCCGTTTGTGTGTGTGAAGGTGCCGGGCGGCCTGGGCCGCCCGGCACACTGCCGCAAACTGATATTCTCCCCCCAAGGAGCGCGACCAGTTTGCGGCAAGCCATTGTCCTGTCGATGATGGCTGTTTGGTTTGAACGATCGTTTCGCCAAACCGCAGCATTTGACCGGATAAAGAGACATGCCGTGGTGATTATGGACAGTGGTATAAGGTCAGGATGCGTGTGAACGTCATCCTGAATGGGGCGTGCATGGTGATTGAAGAAGATGCCCGTCGGCGACAGCGGGGTGCTGTTCGCGTTTGGCCTGAACCGCTGGTGGCGGTGGTAGGGGTTGATTGTCAGTGGTGAATGTGCCGGGGTAAGAATCTCGCAGAGCGGGGCGTTTCTTTTCGTGTGCCGCGTGACGGCAGCCAAGATAAAGGGTGAGGCGAAGGACACGGGTTTGGACATGACGACTCCCATCATCGAGGAATACAACCGGGGGTGAAGGGAGTTAGGGCGCTGTAGGCAGGAAAGCGGTCATAAAAAAAGTCCGCATACCGTCGGTATGCGGACTTTCCGTATTCAAGAGTCCTGTAAATGGGCGTTCCACTCTCCCAGTCCCCCGGGAAGTTAGTCAGTGGTAAGGATCAGGCAGGTCTTCTGGCTTGCGAGTCATCCTCCGGGCGCCTTCCCGGTTGTTCACCAGTGGCATACTGCCCTTCGTCATCGCTTACAGCGGCGGGTCCGCGGGGGAATGGCTCGTATAAGAGCTGCACCCCTCTTCCCTATCAAGCCCTTGCGGGCACCGTGATCCGATATGAAGCTCCGTTGTTACGGATATGATGGGGGGACGATAAAACAGGGATAAGGATATGTCAATGATTTTTTTACTGGATTTTTGTATGCCGTCCCCGGCCTCGCTGGCGGACGCTTGATTGCCGTATTCCTGGTTTACGTGGCCGTTTTCATCGTCGAACAGCCCTGTCTGGTGTAGTTACCAGCCTGTTGCTGATCAACAACCCAGTACAGGTTGTCGCGTCCGAGCAGAATTGAAACCGGTACATTCAGGCCTATTGCATAGATCTGGGCTATTGAGTAAAAAGGGAATTTGGCGTACATGGTTAAAGCTCCGGTTAAGGAATAATATCTGTTGTCTGTTTTTTGTCATAATTGGCTAGCACGAGTCATGCCAATCTTGTTTGCGGTTGAGTGCACTGGAATACTGGTTAATAAAATGTGTGGTTTGACAAAAGTTTGACACAAAGGATGGGGTGGGGGGTGTTGTGGGTGACGATATTTTGACTTGTGTGCAGGGGGTGGGGGTGGATAGCCACGCTATCCTGGGGCGTTATTTCCGGGGACCTGCTCTTGATATGGTTATTACCCATGGTTCGATGGTATCGCACCTGGCGCAGAAGATAGGGCGTGTCCTCGGGGTGTCAGCTGGAGAACTGGCGTTTCTGGGGCAGGCCGCTCAGTTGCATGACATCGGTATCTGCCGTGTGCGTGCGCCAGAGATCGGTCTTTTTGGTTCATACCCTTATATTATGCACGGCATTCTGGGGCGAGAAGTTCTCGAGGCCGAGGGGTTGCCGCGTCATGCCCTGGTCTGTGAACGTCATATCGGTGTGGGGTTGACCGAAGATGATATCACTGTCCAGGAGTTGCCATTGCCGTTGCGGGATATGGCTCCCCGTAATCTCACTGAAGAGATCGTCTGCTTCGCGGACCTGTTTTTTCAAAATATCCTGGTGGGCTTGAGAAGATGAAGACGCCAGCCAGGGTGCGCGAAAAGCTTGGCCAGTTTGGTGAGGCTAAGCTTCAAATCTTTGACCGCTGGCTGGCACGTTTTGGTGGTGCCTTTGATTAAATGGGCCTGCTGTGGTCCTTAATGGGTTTTTTGCCTTGTTCGGGAATGTGTCGATCCTTGATTTCAGTGTGGTTGAGTGGTGGGCAAGCGGTAAAAGTTGTCCTCTTGTTTTTTTCTTATTGACAGTATTGAATTGGTTGT
>MTLE01000973.1_pt2 | contig 25841 bp, 16 predicted proteins | sample 1982461 | NCBI WGS metagenome assembly MTLE01 (sample SAMN05712605, study PRJNA340218) | biofilm metagenome | isolation source: sample SPL anode biofilm adapted to -200 mV | place: USA | collected 2012-02-03
GCCTTGGGGGCGCGCCGGATTCTAGGCCGTGCTCATTCGCCTTTGGAGCCGGTCCATTCGTAATTATTATGTTTCTGGCCTTCATTACGGTGTGTTTGCTCATAATGCTGGGGGGCATTCTGGTGCTCAAGTATCGGATCGACAGTTTGCTGCACCCGGGGCTTTGGTTCGTCCTCGCCTGGGTTGGGGCGATCCTTTGCTATTATCTGTTGGATTGGGGCAATTATGTGCCCATCCACAATGATAAATTGCTGGATCGCCTGTACTACTTGGTGCTGATTACCGCCGGGGCTTTTTTGCTCATGGCTTTGATAGTGCCCCGCCCCGCGTCCTGGAAAAAGGCGGCGCCAGCCCCGCCGATTCTGGATGCGAATGTGACTTTATACCGGGCTTGTGTGCTGATTTGTTTCTCCGGGGCGGTAATTAATTGGATCGGCGTCGGCATGCCTCTGGGATATCGGGATGAAGTCCGCCAGCAATGGCTCGAAAATATTCCCCGCGTCACCGCCCTCAGTTGGTATCCGTTTCACCTGGCTTATCCCACGGCGTTATTGGCGGGTATCTGGATCAGCCACGGCTTGTTCGCCAAGCGCAAGATTTCGCTGCTCAATTTAGGGTTCTGCGCTTTGCCAGGCGTGGCCGCCATGCTTTGGATTTTAGGCACCGGTGGCCGCCAGATGTCCGGCTTCGTGATTCTGTTTTACATGTTGGGCGGTGTGATTGGGGCGATGATTTCCGTAAAAATGGCGATTTTCGATAAAGGCGCCCTGGCTCGGTTGCTGCGGATCGGCTTGGCCTTGGCGCTCGTTGCCATCGGTTTCGCCTGGGTGGCCTCGTTCACCAACCGCATGCGTGCCCAACAGCAAAAACGTGGCACTCACACGGTGTTTTACGATTATCCGGTGCTGAATCATTTCGGCCCCTTCATTGGTTACATGGGGGGCACGTTAATGACCCAGCAAGCCTACGGGACACCTGCCCGGCGCAGCCATCGGGAGACCGGCCCGGTGTTTTTCAACGGTTTGCTCGATTGGGGGATAAAGGATTTCACCCTGTACAAACTGTTAGGCTTGCGCGAAGTCACCCCGGAGGACACCAACCCTGAGCGCGCCATGGCGCGGCGTGGCCAGGACTTGGCTTACGGGACACGCAATATTTATTACGATTTGGAAGCCGACTTTGGCTTTGAAGGGGCGATTAAAATCATTTTGCTGCTCGTGTTTGCCGCCAACCTTTTTTATTGGGTGTGCATGCGCTGGCTCTCCAGCGCGCACCCCTTGTTGATCATCCCCTTGCTGTATATTGTGGTTTTTTGGGGTTACAGCCATCAGTTTTCCCTCATGATGCACGGCCTGCAAAAATGGCTGGTCTCCTCCTTTCTGGCCTGGACATTCCTGACTATCGCCTGCCGTTATCTTTTTCCCGCGAGCAGTTCGGCGGCGGCAAGCAGGCGGCCGGGCGGCGCCAGCCCGATGGGCCGCGCGCCATTCCAGCGGCGAGGGATGCCGGTTTAAAGTGCGGCCGCCATGTTGCCCAAAGTTTTAATCATCAATGGTGAGCCCTTCACCGAAGCGAGCGCTTCCGGGCTGACCATGGTCCAGCTTTTCCAAGGCTGGCCGGCGGAGCGCTTGGCGCAGATTTACACTTCCGCCGCGCTCCCTGATTTTCGGATTTGCCAGCGATACTGGCGGCTGGCGGCCACCGGCGCTTTGTTAGGCCGCATGGGAGGCCCCGTGGAGCCACCCCGCGCGGGCGCCACCGCGGCAAGTCCGGCTCCCGTTTCCCATCAAAAGGCGGCGGGCGTGGCGGCTTGCCCCTGGCTGAGCGGCTGGGTGCGCCAGGAGTTGCGCGCGGCTTCTGAACTCGTGCCCTGGAAGGCTGACGCTTCCTTGCGGCAATGGATTCGTGAGTTTGCGCCGGACGTCATTTACAGCTATTTAGGCGCCATCCGGCTCATGCGGCTGGTGCGGGAGATCGCCCGCGATTTGCGCGTGCCCGTGGTGCCGCATTTCATGGATGATTGGCCTAGCACGCTCTATGAGCACTCAATACTCGCGCCGGTGTTGCGGCGCAAGTTGCAGTCCGAGCTGCGGGAGGTGTTGAATTTTAGCCCCACCCGCCTGGCGATCGGCGAGGAGATGGCTCGCGAGTTTGATGGCCGATACGGCCCGCGCTTCCATCCGTTCATGAACTGCGTGGATGACCGCCGCTTGGACCAGCCGGTGGGGGAACTGGCGGCCCGCCCGGTTTTGCGCCTGGCTTACGTGGGCGGCTTGCATTTGAACCGCTGGCAATCTTTGGTGGAGATTGGCCAGGCTTTGCGCTCGTTGCGCGCAGAAGGGATCCCCGCGGAATTGGTGATTTACGGTTTTGTCGATCCCGCCAGCAAAATTGGCCAGGCGTTGGCGATGCCGCCTGAAATCCGCCTGGCGGGACGCATCCCGGCGGCGCAAGTGGCCGCGGCCCAAGAGGACGCCGATGTCCTCGTGCATGTGGAAAGTTTCCAGCCTGGCGACCGCAAATACACGCGGTTTTCCGTTTCGACCAAGATTCCTGAATACCTGGCCGCCGGGCGCCCGATCCTGGGCTACGGCCCGGGAGAAACCGCCTCGATGCGGTATTTGGAGCAAATCAAAACGGGATTCGTGGTCGGGGAGCGCGATCCGGCTGCTTTAGGCCAGGCCATTCGCCAGTTGTTAGGCGATCCCGCGCGGCGGCGGGCCTTGGGAACGCTGGGCAAGGAAGTGGCTGGCCGGGCGCATCGCGCCTCCACGGAGCGCCAGAAATTTCAAGCTTTGCTGGCCGAGCTGGCCCCCGCGAAAAGCTAGCCAGGTGGATTGCGAATATAGAATGGCCGAAAAACAGATCATTTACACGGGCGGGTTTCGTTTTCCCGAGGGGGATGCGGGCGCGGCGCGGGTGTTGGGCGTGGGCATGGCGTTGCGCGAGATCGGATACTCGGTGCTTTACGCGGGCGCGGAAGCGGCCGGACGGCCGGAAGATTTGGCCGGCGATGGCGGTTATTATTTCAAGGGCTTTCGGTATTTCTCCCAGAACGAAAATCGCACCACGAAGCTCAATCCTGCCATGCGCCTGTTGCGGTATTTCCAGGTGGCGCGTAACACCGTGCGCTGGTTGGAGACCCTGGACGCCAGCCAGATTCACGCCGTCATTCTCTATAATGGCTATAGCAGCCATCATTGGCGGCTAAAGCGTTATTGCGCGCGCCATCGCCTGCCACTCATCAGTGATGTGACCGAGTGGTACGATCCCGGCCAATGCGTGGGCGGGCGCTATGGCATCGTGCGCTGGGATGTGGAAATGACCTTGCGCCACTGGGCGCCCAGTGTGGATGGGGTGATCGCCATCACCCGCTTTTTGGAAACGCATCTCAGCCGCCCGGGGCATCAGATGCTGCGGTTGCCGCCGTTGATCGATATTCGCGACGCCAAGTGGTGCTGCCAGGAGCCGCGCCCGGGCGGCGGCTTGCGGCTGGGTTTTGCCGGGCACGCCGGGAACAAGGATTATTTGCGCAACGCGATTCGCGCCCTCGGCATGCTGGGTGAAAAAGGCAAGGACATCCAAATCGTGATCGTCGGGCCGCCGCGCGAAGAATTGGCCCGTGATTTGGGCGAAGACGCCGGCTTGCTGGACAAATTGGCCAAACAGTTGGAGTTTACCGGGCGCTTGCCGCATCCGCAGGCCTTGCGCCGCGTGGGGGAATGTGATTTTTCCCTGATGTTGCGCCCGGATAAAACCTACGCCAACGCGGGGTTTCCGACCAAGATGGTCGAGAGTTTTGCTTGTGGCGTGCCTTTATTGGGCAACGTAACGGGGGATATTGGCCTGTACGCGCGCGATGGCCAAGAAGCCGTGCTGGTGCGCGACTTTAGCCCTGAAGCTTGTCTTGCAGGCCTGGAACGCGCGCTGCAAACCAGCCCTGAGCAGCGCGCGCAAATGAAGCGGATGGCGCGCGCGGTGGCCGAACAGCACTTTGATTATCGCGCGCATTTGGACGGCATTCGGGAATTTATCCAAGCGGTGGCGCGGAAAAACAATTAGGGACATTTTTTCTTGGCGGCTGCCGGGCGGGCTGCTTAGCATGCGCGCCCGTGTTGTGCGGGCCACGCTGGCCCCAGAGGGAGTCGAAAATTTTCCAGAGTAATGCATGCGCATATTTGTCGTTAATCATAACAGCCGCATTGGCGGGGGCATCTCGGTTACGCGCAATTTGCTGGCCGCGTTTGGCAGGCTGGCGGGCCAGCACGAATACATTGTGACGATCCCGCCCGGCATGGGCTACGAAGAAACGTGCCAAGGCATCCCGCGCTGCCGGGTGATTGCCTACCAGCACACGGGCATGTTGTCGCGCTGGTATTATGAATCCTACACGCTCCCCCAAATTGTGCGCGACAGCCAGCCGGACATCATTTTCAACATGGCCAACCGCAGCTTGGAGTCGCCCGTCGCGCCGCAGGCCACGTTGGTGCACGACCCGCACTTATTTTACCCGTTTTCGCAATTCGGCTGCATCACCCTGCAAACCCGGCTCAAGTTGATGTACCGCCGATACCATTTCAAAAAGACCCTGCCGCAAACCTGCCTGCTGTTTTGCCAAACCGAGGTGGCCCGGGAGCGGTTGCGCTCGGAATATCACATCACGCAGCGGATCGAGCTTTGCCCTAACCAAATCTCCAAGTACGTGCGCGCGGAAGGCGCCGGAAATGAGTGCCCGGAGTTGCTGCGGCCGCATGCGGGCAAGTTCAAGCTCTTCGCCCTGACCCGCTATTATCCACACAAAAACCTCGAAATTCTGCCGGAATTGTTTTCACGGCACCGGCAGGAGCTGGCGGATGTGATGGTGGTTTTGACGCTGGACCCCAACGAATCGCCGCAAGCCCGCAAAGTGCTGGAAACGATCCGCGCGCGAGGGCTGGAGGGCAATATCATTACCGCGGGCACGCTCAAGCAAGAGCAGCTGGCCGGTTACTACAACCACGTGGACGCGCTGTTTCTGCCCACGTTGCTGGAATCGTTCAGTGGCACTTACGTGGAAGCGATGACGTACGAACGGCCGATCCTCACCAGCGATATGGATTTTGCCCGCGCCGTGTGCGGCCCCGCCGCCGAGTATTTTAACCCCACCGATCCGCAGAATATTTGCCAGGCCATTCTCCGCGTCAAAAACGACGCCGCCTTGCGCGCCCGGTTGGTAGAAGACGGCAAACAGGCGCGCAACATCCATAGTTTATCCTGGGATGAAATTGGCGCGAACGTGATGCGCGAATTGGAGGCACTGGCCGCCGGCCGTTAACGCTGGGTGAATTATTAGAGCAAATTTAAACGAATCAAAGCAGCTTATGTTTAAGAACAAAACCCTACTCATCACGGGTGGCACCGGCAGTTTCGGCAACGCGGTGCTGCGGCGGTTTTTAAAGAGCGACCTCGGCCAGATCCGCATTTTCTCGCGCGACGAGAAAAAGCAGGACGACATGCGCCACGAATATCGCGATTCAAAGATCAAGTTCTACATCGGCGACGTGCGCCAGCCGGACAGCGTGCGCGAGGCCATGGCGGGGGTGGACTACGTGTTCCACGCCGCCGCGCTCAAGCAAGTGCCCTCGTGCGAATTCTACCCCATGGAAGCCGTGCGCACGAACGTGATCGGAACTGACAACGTGCTGGAGGCGGCCATTCAGGAAAAGGTCAAATCGGTGGTGATTCTCAGCACCGACAAGGCGGCTTATCCCATTAACGCGATGGGCATCTCCAAGGCGATGATGGAAAAAGTGATGATCGCCAAATCGCGCGTCGCCGCGGAAAAAGGCCTCGTGTTCTCCGGCACCCGCTACGGCAACGTGATGGCTTCGCGCGGCTCGGTCATTCCGCTGTTCATTCAGCAGATCGAGGCCGGCCAGCCGCTCACGGTGACCGATCCCAACATGACACGGTTCATGATGAATTTGAACGCCGCCGTGGATTTGGTGCTCTTCGCTTTCGAGCACGCCAAGCCGGGCGACCGCTTCGTGCAGAAAGCCCCCGCCGCCACGATCAGCCTGCTGGCGCAGGCCGTGAAGACGCTGCTGCGCGCGGATAATCCGGTCAAAGTGATCGGCACGCGCCATGGGGAGAAATCGTACGAAACGCTGCTCACCCGCGAGGAAGCCGCGCACTCGGAGGATTTGGGCGAGTACTTCCGCGTGCCTGCCGACAACCGCGATTTGAATTACAACCTCTATTTCTCGCAGGGCAACGCGAAGATGGCGGAGATTCAGGATTTCAATTCGGACAACACCCGCCGGCTCGATTTGCAGGAAATGATGGATTTGCTGCTCACGCTGCCGGAGATGCGCGACGCCATGCAGCGGCGCGGCGTGGACGTCAAGGAGCCCTCCCGCAAGCTGGACGCTTCGGCCAAGGAATTGAATCTTAAAAAAGGCGCCAACGCGGCGAAAAAATCATGACGACTGTTTTGGTAACCGGCTCCGCCGGATTTATTGGCAAGCACCTCATGGAGGCCTTGGGCCGCCGGCCCGAGGTGCGCGCCCTGGGGTTTGACATCGGCAGCACCGATGCGGATCTCGACCAGGCGTTGGCTTCGGCGAATGTCATTCTGCATTTGGCTGGCGTCAACCGCCCGCAAAAAGTGGAGGAGTTCGCGGCGGGCAATCGCGATTTCACCGCCGAGATTTGCGCCAAGCTCGATCAACTGGGGCGCAAGCCGGTGATTGTGCTTTCGTCCTCCATTCAAGCGGAGCTGGAAAATCCGTACGGCGTGAGCAAGCGTCAGGCGGAGCAAGTGTTGGTGGATTGGTCCGAAAAGGGTGGGGGAGCCAGCGTGATTTTCCGCCTGAAAAACGTGTTCGGCAAGTGGTGCCGCCCGAATTATAACTCGGTCACCGCCACCTTTTGCCACAACATCGCCCATGATTTGCCGATCACCATTTCCGATCCCAGCAAGGAACTGGAATTGGTGTATATCGATGACGTCGTTGCGGCTTTCATGGCCGTGCTGGATGAAACTCTGGCCCCGGGCACCAGCGTGCGCCGCGAAGTGCCGCAGTCGTATAAAATCACCTTGGGCGATATGGCCGAGCGCATTCGTTCGTTCCGCCAGGCGCGCAAGAATCTCACTTTGCCTTCGTTTGCGGACGGTTTGACCCGCCGCTTGTACGGCATGTATTTGAGTTATCTGGAGAAAAACGATTTCGGCTACAGCCTGGATTTGAAGACCGATCCGCGCGGATGCCTCGCCGAGTTCATGAAATCGGAGACGTTCGGCCAGATCTTCGTCTCGCGCACCAAGCCGGGCATCACCCGGGGCAACCATTATCACCACACCAAGACCGAGAAATTCCTCGTGCTCGAAGGCGAGGCGATCATCCGGTTCCGTTCGATCCAGCCGGGAGTGGGTGAAGCGGAGGTGATCGAGTACCGCATCTCGGGCAAAGATTTTAAAGTCGTGGATATTCCGCCCGGGTACGCGCATTCCATCGAAAACGTGGGCGCCACGGAAATGGTGGTGCTGTTTTGGAGCAGTGAAGTGTTCGATCCGCAACGGCCGGAAACTTACGCCAAGGGAGTATTGTAATGAAGGTATTGACTGTTGTCGGCACCCGGCCGGAGATCATCCGTTTGTCGCGCGTGCTCGCCGCGCTGGACCGCCATGTCCAGCACGTGCTCGTCCACACGGGGCAAAATTACGATTACGAATTGAACCAGGTCTTTTTTGAGGACCTCGAGATTCGCAAGCCGGATCATTTTCTGGAATGCGCCGGGGCCAACGCCGCGGAAACCGTCGGCCAAATCATGGCCCGCGTGGATCAAGTTCTGGAAAAAGAAAAGCCGGACGCCTTTCTCGTGCTGGGGGACACCAACAGCTGCCTGGCCGCGTATCCCGCCAAGCGCCGCAAAATTCCCGTGTTCCATATGGAGGCGGGGAATCGCTGCTTCGATCAGCGCGTGCCGGAGGAGATCAACCGCAAAATCGTCGATCACATTTCGGACATCAATTTGCCCTACAGCACCATTTCGCGCGAATACCTGTTGCGTGAAGGTTTGCCGCCGGATCGCGTGATCAAAACGGGCAGCCCGATGTACGAGGTGCTGCACCATTATTTGCCCAAGATTAACGCCTCGAACGTGCTCGCGCGCATGGGGCTGAAGGATGGCGAGTATTTTGTGATCAGCGCCCATCGCGAGGAGAATGTCGATTCGCCGCAGCAATTGGCGCGATTGATCGAAGTGTTGAACAACATCGCCGCCGAATACGGCCGGCGCATCATTTTCTCGACGCATCCGCGCACGCGCAAGCGCTTAGACGCCGCCGGGGCCAAGCTCGATGGCAAAATTGAACTGATGAAGCCGTTCGGCCTCTGCGATTACGTGAAGCTGCAGATGCACGCGCAAGCGGTGCTCTCGGACAGCGGCACGATCAACGAGGAATCTTCCATCCTGAATTTCCCGGCGCTCAACATTCGCCAAGCGCACGAGCGCCCCGAGGGCATGGAGGAAGCCGCCGTGATGATGACCGGCCTGAAATGGGCGGACGTTCAGCAAGGGCTGAAAATCCTGGCCAGCCAGCCGCGCGGCGAACCGCGCTTGCTGCGGTTGGTGGAAGATTACAGCATGCCGAACGTCTCCGAGAAGGTGGTGCGCATCATCTTGAGCTACACCGATTATATTAATCGCAAAGTGTGGTCCAAGGCGGAGTAGCCGCGAGAATTAATCACCCGCATGGAATCGCTTCCCCAAATCATCGAAGGCGGCCTGCACGTGGACCCGCGGGGCACGCTAGGATTCGTGAACGCGTTTGATTTCAAAGGCGTCGATCGCGTGTACTGGGTGCGCGCCCATCAGCCCAACCAATGGCGCGGCTGGATGGGGCACCGGCGCGATCACAAGTGGTTCCTGGTGCTGGAAGGAGCCGTCGTGGTCGCGGTGGTGCAGCCGGACGATTGGGAAAAACCCTCACGCACTCTAGCGGTGAAAAAGTTCACCCTTAGCGGCGCCAAGCCGCAGGTGTTGCACGTGCCGCCCGGCCACGCCACGGCGAGCCTGGATTTATCCGGCGGCGCTTTGTTGCAGGTGTTTTCCTCGGGCACGATCCAAGAGGCCAAGACGGATGATTTCCGGTTCCCCACCGATTATTGGAAGGTCGAGATTTAGTCTTTTTTGAAATGCATCAAATTCTGCAAAACCTGGGCTCTGGCGAAACCATGCTGGCCGAAGTCCCCGCGCCGGGCGTTCGCTCGGGGCATTTGTTGATCGAAACCCGCGCCTCGCTGGTGTCGATCGGCACGGAGAAAATGCTGATTGATTTCGGCAAATCCGGGTGGATCGACAAGGCGCGCAAGCAGCCGGACAAGGTTCGCCAGGTGATCGAGAAGATCAAGACGGACGGCTTGTTCCCCACGCTGGAAGCGGTCAAAGCCAAGCTCGACCAGCCCATTCCCCTGGGCTATTGCAACGTGGGTGTGGTGGCGGAGAGCGGTCAAATTAAAGCGGACGCGGATGCCGCGCCGGCCGCTACCGGCAAACCGGACAACACCACGGGCACGCCGCAATTTCCTCCAGGCACGCGCGTGGTGAGCAACGGGCCGCACGCCGAGGTGGTGTGCATTCCCGTGAATTTGTGCGCCAAAATTCCCGATGAAGTTTCCGACGAAGCGGCGGCGTTCACGGTGGTGGGCGCGATCGGTTTGCAGGGCATCCGGCTGCTGCAACCCACCTTGGGCGAATCGTTCGTGGTGACGGGCCTAGGTTTGATCGGCTTGCTCTGTGTGCAAATGTTGCGCGCCCATGGTTGCCGTGTTCTGGGCGTGGATTTCGATTCCTCCAAGTGCGAGCTGGCCCGGCAGTTCGGGGCGGAAACGGTGGACCTTTCCAAAGGTGGCGATCCCATTTCCGCGGCCATGGCGTTTTCGCACGGGCGCGGCATGGACGGTGTGTTAATCACGGCCTCCTCGCGCAGCAACGAGCCGGTGCATCAAGCGGCGCTCATGTGCCGCAAACGCGGGCGCATCGTGCTGGTGGGCGTGGTCGGCCTGGAATTGTCGCGCGCGGATTTTTACGAGAAAGAACTGAGTTTCCAAGTTTCCTGCTCTTACGGCCCCGGCCGGTATGACGAGCAATACGAACAAAAAGGCCGGGATTATCCTTTGCCTTATGTGCGCTGGACGGAACAGCGCAATTTTGAGGCCGTGCTCGATTTGCTCGCCAGTGGGCACTTGAATGTGCAGCCGCTCATTTCGCACCGCTTCGCTTTTAGTGACGCCTTGCGCGGTTACGAAACAGTAGGCCAAGGCAAAGCGTTGGGCGTGGTGCTTCAGTACGGTTCCGGCCAAAAAGCGGCCGTGGTCGGCGCACCCGTGCTCAGCCGGATGGTCAAATTAAAAACCGCGCCACCCGCCGCGCCCTCGGCTGCCGAGCCCGTGGTGGGCATGATTGGCGCTGGCGGTTTTACCGGTCAAGTGCTGCTGCCCGCGTTGGCCAAGACCGGCGCCCGGTTGAAATCGATTGCCTCCGCGGCGGGAGTCACCGGTGCGCACCTAGGCAAGAAATTTGGCTTCGAGCAAGTGACCACGGACGCGGCATCGATTATTGCCGATCCCGAAGTCAACACGGTGATGATCACCACCCGGCACAACACGCACGCACGGTTTGTGCTCCAGGCGTTGAAAGCCGGCAAACGGGTCTACGTGGAAAAACCGCTTTGCCTCAATGCCGTCGAGTTGGAAGAGATCACAGCCGCGTACAAATCCGCGCCGGGCGCGCCGTTCTTGATGGTGGGCTTTAACCGGCGGTTCGCGCCCCAAGTGGCCAAAATGAAAGCCCTCGTCGCGAGCGCCAGTGAGCCGAAGACGATGATCATGACCGTGAACGCCGGGGCGATTCCCGCCAATCATTGGACGCAGAGCCGCGACGAAGGCGGCGGGCGCATCATTGGCGAAGGCTGCCATTTCATCGATTTGCTGCGGTTCCTGGCGGGCGCGCCGATTGTCGGAGCGCATTCCACGCGCGTAGGCGCGGGGCCGATTCCCGACGATAAGATGACGATGACGTTGTCGTTTGCCGACGGTTCCACAGGCACGATTCACTATTTTGCCAACGGCCATAAATCGTTCCCGAAGGAGCGCCTCGAAGTGTTCTGCTCGGGACGCATTTTGCAGTTGGACAATTTCCGCAAATTGCAGGGTTTTGGCTGGCCGGGTTTTGGGAAAATGAATTTGTGGGGCCAGGACAAAGGCCACACCGCCGAAATGGCGGCGTTGATCGACGCGGTGCGCCAGGGCAAACCCTCGCCCATGACGTTCGAAGAGATTGTCGAAGTGACCCGCGCCAGTTTTACCCTTGCATAACTTGCCCCAAATATATCGGACCGCGCGGCATTTGCGGTTTCGGCAGATCTGGGGCCAGATATCACATCGAGTCCAGCGGATATTACCCCAATCCCTGCCGTCGTCGGTCACGGGAGAATTTCCCGGTTGCCGATGGCAGCCGCAAACGCCATTTATTTCCCCGGTTTCCACGGGGCATGGCGAAAGCCAGGTGCAGGCTGGCCGTTTTTGTTTTTTGCACCTCGGCCATGATTTAGGTTTTCCGCCAACCTGGCACACGCCGCATTTGCCCAAGCTGTGGCGGTACAATCTGCATTACCACGATTACTTGTGGGAACTGCCGTTTGAGGCGGCCCAGAAGTTGGTGCGCGATTGGATGGAGCATTATCCCCTGGCCAAGAACCGCGACGGATGGGAGCCGTATCCGATCTCTTTGCGAATCATTAATTGGTGCGCCTATTTTTGGGGTAATCAGCGGGCGCGCACCGAGGCGGACCCCGCGTTTGCGCGACAATTGTGGGCTTCGCTCGCGGCGCAAGCCGAGTATTTGCGGAAGCATTTGGAGACCCATTTGCTCGGGAACCATTACCTGGAAAACGGCGTAGCGTTGAGTTTGGCGGGCGTTTGTTTTTCCGGAAACGCGGCAAAAGTTTGGCGGGAACAAGGGCTGGCGATTTTGAACGAGCAGTTGCCGGAGCAAATGCTGGCCGACGGCTGCCATTTTGAGCGGTCGCCGATGTACCATTCCCGGGTGGTGTGGTGTTTGCTGGCGCTGTTGAACACGCAGGCGGCGGAATTGCGGGAGGCCGTGCGCGAATCTCTGGGGCCGGCTTTGGCGGCGCTAGGGCGGCTCACACATCCTGATGGCCAAATCGCTTTGTTTAACGACAGCGCCTTTGGCATCTATCAAGCGCCCCGCGAATTATCCGCTTGGGGCCAGCGAATGGGAATGGCGATTCCGGCTGCTTCCGGGGCGTGGGAATTGCCCGCGGCGGGTTATTACGGCGGCGGCAACGCCGAGGGGAATTACGTCATCTGCGACGCGGGCGCTGTGGGACCTGACTATATTCCGGGCCACGCGCATGGTGACATTTTCAGCTATGAGCTTTCTTACCGTGGCCAGCGGATTATCACCGATACGGGGGTGATGGATTACGAGCGATCCGCGACGCGCAGTTGGAGCCGTTCCACGCGGGCGCACAATACGGTGACGGTCAACGGGCAAGACCAGTGCGAGTTTTGGGGCGCTTTCCGGGTGGGCCATCGTGGTTACCCGCGCGAGGTTTGCTGGCAACCTGCCGCGAGCGGGTTTGAACTGGCGGGCTGGCATGACGGATTTGCGCGTCAACCCGGGCGGCCCATTCACCGTCGGCAACTGACATGGGACGGCGCGGTTTTATCCGTAAACGACCACGTCAAATCTTCCCAATCTGTGGAAGCTGTGTCGCGCGTGCAATTGCACCCCGCTTGTTCAGTGCAACGGGTGGATGCAATGACCGCGTGGGTCGCAACTCCGATTGGCCAGGTGATGATTCAATTTTCCGGCACCGGCCAGTTGCGGGTAGAGACTGGAGATTATTTCCCGGAATTTGGAGTCAAGGTGCCGCGTCCCGTTTTGGCCTGGGTGGAAACGGGTAAGGACCTTCAATTCGGTTATCGAGTTACACAAAGCGGGGCGTAGAAGTGAAACCTTGTCCGGATCGTTTTGGGCGCCTGAAATAACAGCTTTGGCAGGGTGAGTGATCAATCATGAGAATACTGTTCTTTTCGCATTATTTTCCGCCTGAGGGCAACGCCCCGGCGTCGCGGGTTTCGGCGTTGGCCCAGCATTGGGTTAACGCGGGGCATGAGGTGACGGTTATTACTTGCGTGCCCAATGTTCCCAACGGCGTTCCGTACGAGGGTTACAAAAACAAGCTGTGGCAGGTGGAAGATTGGAAGGGCGTGCGCGTGGTGCGCGTGTGGACCTTTTTAGCGCCGAACAAAGGCACGGTCAAACGCACGCTCAACTACGTGTCCTATATGTTCTCCGCGTTTCTGGCGGGGCTCCGCGTGAAACGGCCCGATATCATCGTGGCCACATCGCCCCAGTTTTTCTGTGGTTGGGGCGGTGCCCTGGCAGCGAAGTTCCGCCGCCGGCCCATGATTTTGGAAATCCGTGATATTTGGCCCGAAAGCATCCAGGCGGTGGGCGCGGTCCAGAACCGGATGGCCTTGAAAATATTGGCCTGGCTGGAACACGGTTTGTACGCGAGCGCCAAGCACATTGTGACGGTCGGCGAAGGTTATCGGCAAAAGCTCTTGGAGCGCCAGGTGCCCGCCGAAAAAATGACGATTATCTCCAATGGCGTGGACCGCGACCAATTCACGCTGCGCGAAGCCTCGCCCGCGCTCAAAGCCAAACATGGCCTCGAAGGCGCGTATGTGTGCTCGTACATTGGCACGGTGGGCATGGCTGCGGGGTTGGAAGTGGTGTTGCGCGCGGCCACGAAATTGAAGGCCGCCAAGCGGAACGACATCAAGTTTCTCATCGTGGGCGATGGCGCGGCGCTGGAATCCTTGAAAACGGCGGCCGCTCAAGCCGGCCTGGATAATGTAGTGTTCACTGGCCGGCAACCCAAGGAGACGATGCCGGATTATTTGGCCACCACCGATGTGTGCTTAGTGCATCTTAAAAAGCAGGATCTGTTCACCACGGTAATGCCTTCCAAGATTTTTGAAGCGCTGGCGATGATGCGGCCCGTCATTTTGGGAGTGAAAGGTTTTGCCGCTGAGTTTCTCCAGCGTAGCGGGGGCGGGGTTTGCATTGAGCCGGAGGACGAGGATGCGTTGCTAGCGGAACTCGAAAAAATGCGCGCCAACCCCGAAGCGGCCAAGGCTGAAGCCAGCAAAGGGCGGGAGTTTGTGATGCAGAATTTTGACCGGGGAGTTTTGGCCCAGCAGTACCTTCAACTTTTGGAACGTCAGGCAAAGAATTAATGAAAAAACTCAAGATCATCAACATTGTGGGGGCGCGGCCGAATTTCATGAAAATTGCGCCGCTGATGAAGGCGTATCAGGCGCATCCGGAAATCGAGCCGATGCTGGTGCATACGGGCCAGCACTATGACGAGAAGATGAGCGATCTCTTTTTCCGCCAGTTGGGCATCCCACAGCCGAATTTGAACTTGGGTGTCGGCGGTGGCACACACGCCACCCAAACCGCCGCGATCATGACGGCGTTTGAAGGGGTGGTCAAAGAACATAAGCCCGACGCTGTGCTGGTGGTGGGCGATGTGAACAGCACTGTGGCGTGCGGCATGGTGGCGGTCAAAGAAGGCGTGCAATTGATCCATGTCGAGGCGGGCCTGCGCAGTTTCGACCGGTCCATGCCGGAAGAAATCAATCGCATGCTCACGGACAGCATCACCAATTGGTTTTATTGCACCGAAGACAGCGGCAAACAAAATTTGTTGCGCGAAGGCCAGCCGGAGTCCGCCATCTTCATGGTCGGCAATTTGATGATCGATTGTTTGTGCGAACATCGCGCCAAAGCGGACAAGACCTCGATCTTGGAGGACATGAAGCTCACCTCCGGCAATTACGCCGTGGTGACCATGCACCGCCCGGCCAATGTGGACGATCCGGATTCGCTGGGGAAAATATTGGATATTCTAGGCCACATTCAGGAACGGCTCACCGTGGTGTTTCCGGTCCATCCGCGCACGCGAAAGAACCTCTCGGCCCCGGCTTTGAATGCCCGCTTGCAGCAGATGCCCAATATCCGGCTGGTGGAGCCGATCGGGTATTTGGAATTTCTCAAACTGACCTCCTCAGCCAAGGTGGTTTTAACGGATTCCGGCGGCATTCAGGAGGAAACCACCATCCTGCGGGTGCCCTGCTTAACGATGCGCGATAACACGGAGCGCCCGGTGACCTGTGAACTGGGCACCAATCAACTGGTGGGCACGGAACCCGCACGGGTGATCGAAGCCTTCGAACTAGTTTGGTCCGGCAAGAGCAAGCCCGGAGGCATTCCGCCGCTTTGGGATGGCCATGCGGCCCAGCGCATTGTGAAATCTTTGCTAAATGTTCTGCGGTAAAGGACGATAATTATAACGATTAATTCCGTAGCTCCCATTAATAGAGACAGTGACGAAGACTCCGGAAGTCTGCATTCTTTGTGAGGATCGACTGGAGAAATGGGGCAAAATGATATAGATTAGCCGACTTGATGGCCGGCCGGGCTTGAAGGGATTCGGTAAATGCCAACCGAAAGGAAGGTTGGAAACCGAAGATACAGGCTAACTTAGGTGGAAATACGATAGACAGCCGAGGGGCAGGAACAACACGGTTCATAAACACTATGGCTTCCGATGTAGATACTTCGAGTAACGCTAGTCACCCAATAACAACGGGTTTACGCGCCGCCTGGATGGTGGTCGTGCCGCTGGTGATCTTGTGGGGTTTGCTGCTGTATCATCTTAGCACCCGCTGGGAGGCGTATGAGCAGTATTCTTATGGCTGGACTGTGCCGCTGCTTTGCCTGGGCATGCTATGGAATCGTTGGCGATTTATTCAAAAGGAACCGGTTGCCGCCTCAAATTCATCTCCGGCAGCCGGCGTGGCCCAGTGGCAAAAAATAGCTTTGACTATCCTATTCTGTGCGCTGGTATTGCTTTATTTACCCACGCGTTTGTTGCAAGTGGAACTCGAGTTTACCCGGTCTGTGGACTGGTTGCTATCGATTGAAGTAGTGGGGATTACGTTGCTGGCCCTATATGCCTGGCAAGGCAAAGATTGGTTGCGCCATTTGGCGTTTCCCATCTGTTTTATTCTCGTGGCGGTGCCGTGGCCGGGAGTGATTGAACGGCCCATCGTTCAAGGCTTGGCTTTGGTGGATGCCCACCTGGCCGTAGAGTCGGTCGGGGCTTTTGGGATTCCCGCGATTTTGCACGGGCGAACCATTGAAATTGGCAACGGGGTGGTAGGGGTCAACGACGCTTGCAGCGGGATTCGTTCCTTTCAATCCAGCATCATGGTGGCGCTTTGTTTGGGGGAAATGTTTCGTTTCACCTGGGGGCGCCGGCTCATTTTACTGGGCGCCGGAGTTTTATTGTCCTTTTTATTAAATGTGGTTCGCACCGCGTTTTTAGTGATGGTGGCGTCACGGGATGGCATTTCTGCGGTATCCACCTGGCATGATTCCGCAGGCCTAAGCATTTTGGCTTGTTGCTTGGTGGGCTTGTATGTTTTGGCGCATTTGCTCAGCCGAAAACAAGCGCATGTCCAATCCGTTGTGCTGGCCGAGTTGTCGTTGGGCAGGCCGGAATGGCGTTTGTTCAAGCGGCTTTCACTCGGATTGCTGGTCTGGCTGGTATTAGTGGAAGTAAGTTGCCTTTCCTGGGCCCGGTTTACAGCCTCGAAAACCGCCAACGCTCAAGCTTGGACGGTTAATTGGCCGCAGACCAACTCCACCTTTAAAATGGTGCAAACGGATGCCGTCACCAAGGCCACCTTAGGGTGTGATCGCATCCAGCAAGCCGAATGGCTGGAGGACGACGGCTCTCGCTGGCAGGTCTTTCTGATCGAGTGGCTGCCTAGCCGGTTAAGCCGGTTGCTGGCCCGCAACCACAGCCCAGAGGTTTGTCTGAAAGCGGTCGGGTTTGAATTAGTTGGCGAGCCGGTCACGGATAACTTGATGGTTCATGGCCGCGAAATGCCCTTCCGCCACTACACGTTTAGGGCTGGGAATGGTTTGATGCACGTTTATTTTAATAATTGGGAATTTGGCGGTGGATCTGGAGGGGGCAGTGGCGACTTTTTCCGCGGCGCTACGGGCTCAGGATCGGGCCAACAAGTGCTGGAAGTTGCCGTCACTGGCCTCGATAATTCTGAGGTGCGCGAGGCGGTCATCCAGCAATTGGAACGGCTCATTAACGATACCACAAAAGGAGCCGCCACCAATAGTCCCGCTTTGGGCGACACTAATTCCATTGCCACCCGTCCTTAAGCATGGATAATCTTGGCAGGAGTGGTGGCTTGCGTGGGGGTGTGGGGCCCTTCAATAGGGCGTTCCGCCAAGCTTAAATTTTCGGATCATGACAGTGTATCTTACTTGTTTGGCGTGTTTCATCGCTGGTTTTTTGGTCACGTGGGCGTTAACCCCGCTGATTATCAAAATCGCGTTTAAAGTGGGAGCGGTGGACCGCCCTGCCAATCGCAAAATCCATGGCCACACTACGGCTCGCATGGGAGGGGTCGGCCTGTTTTTTGGCATGTGGGTCCCCTTGGTGTTTCTCTGGATGAACAATAGCGGCCTGGCATTGCAGTTTTTCGAGAATGATCGCCATCTTTTCCTGATCCTCGCCGGCGGCCTGGCAATGGTGATTATCGGCTTCATTGACGATATTTACACGATCGATTCCAAAATCAAATTCGCGGCTCAATTCCCGGTGGCGATCTTGCTGGTGTTTGGCGGGGCGCGGTTTGATTCGATTAATTTCCCTTTCCTTGGACACGTGGAACTGGGTGCCATTGGCCCGTTTGTTTCGGTGCTCTGGCTGGTCGGCATTACGAACGCGGTGAACTTGATTGACGGTGTGGATGGGCTCGCTAGCGGAGTGGCTTACTTGGTGACTTTAGCCATCGCCACCATCTCCATGTACTCCGGGCAAGTGTTCATGGCGGTCGTCATGTGCTGCATCGCCGGGGCTTGCCTGGGCTTCCTCCAATACAACTTCAGTCCCGCCAAAATATTTTTGGGCGATTCCGGCAGCATGTTTCTAGGCATGACTCTGGCGGTCAGCTCCACCATGTGCAGCTACAAGGAAAAAATGGGCACTTCACTGATTGTGCCGGCCATTCTAATGGGATATCCGATTGCCGACACCATGTTGTCGATGCTTCGCCGCTATGTGAGTGGCAAGCCGATATTCACCGGGGATGCCAGCCACATTCATCACCGGTTGCTGCGCAAAGGGCTGGACCATCGCCAAGTATGCTGGGTGATTTATTCCGTGACGGTGGCATTTTGTTTGTGGACGTTCGCGATCGAAAAGCGGCAGCCGGTGCTGATCGTGCTCGGGGCCGTGGTTAACGTGGCATTGATTATTTTGGGGCTCTACAAGCTAGGGTATATTTCCTTTTTCATGTCGCCCAAAGTCAGTCTCGAGCGCAACAAATTCAAGGTGGCGCATTTCTTTTCGGAAATGTGCAAGACGAAGTTGGTGCTTTGCCATACCGTGAGTGATATTGAAGAGTTGCTGCGACAATCGGTGAGTGAGTTTAAGCAAAGCGAAATCAAGATTGAGTTTCGCAAAACCGGAACGGAGGATCCGCTGGCGTCCGACGCCACGGCTAAGCCGGATCCACAAGCTGCGGCAACCCAGAGGGTGGACCGATATTTTTACGAAAATACCGGTTTAGAAGTGCGGGCAGTGTTTCCCATGGGCAATGATTCCGAAGAATTGGTCACCGAACGGCGGATGCTGTTTGGCGAACTGTGCAAATCGGCGAACCAGCGGTTGCTGGACATCGCTCATGCCGCCCAAGATGAGCAGCCGTCAGCGAATGTTGCCCGCTTGAAGTAATTGCCGGATTTCGATAAAGTCTTCTTATGCGCAAAATCATAATCCTGTTGGTTTGTTTGGGGGTGCTGGGTGGTGGCGGCTTCGCCGCCTACAAAGGCTATAAAAGCTATAAGCAAAAGCGCTTGCTCAACCTGGCCCGCCAGCGTTTGGAAGCGCGCGATGTGAACTATGCCGCGCTGTGCTTGCGCAGCATTCTGGCCGCCAATCCCCGCCACTTGGAAGCAAACCAGTTGATGGCTCTTCTGCGCGAAGTGGGCGGGCGCCCTGATTTGGCCCTGGAAAACCGCCAGCGGTTGGTGGAATTGCAGCCGGATTCGCTGACCAATCGGCTGGCCCTGGCCAAAACGGCTTTGGCCGCCCGGGATTACAAGCTTGCCACAAATTCTTTGAATGCGGTCAGCGAGTCGGGGAAGAAAACCGCCCTATTCCACATGGTGGCTGCGGATATCAACACCGCCCTGCGCCAGTTTTCCAACGCGGAAGCGCACTACCTCGAAGCCGTGCGCATCGAGCCCACCAACGTATACGCCCAGCTCAATTTGCGAATTTTGCAGATGACCAAAACGGACCCGAAAGCGGCCGAAGCCGGGCGGGAAGCCTTGCGCCAGCTGGCCAGCAATCCGGCGGTCCGTGGTGATTCTTTGCGCCAGTTAACCCGGGATGCGATCGCGCACACCAACATCAATGATGCCTGGAATTATTCCGCCCAGTTGCTCAAAGAAACCAACGCCGCGTTTGGTGACCGCATGATGCATCTGGGCATTTTGCAGGTGATGACTAACGCGCAATTGCCGAGTTACCTGGCCACCTTGAAAACCGAGGCTAGCACCAATTCCAACCAAGCGATGGAATTGGGCAAATGGCTCATGATATATCGTGGCTCCGAAGCGTCCTTGGAGTGGGCCAACTCTCTGGCCCCGCAGGTGCGCACGAACATGCCGATCCCCGTGCTTGTGGCCGATAGTTTGACCGCGCTGAAAAAATGGGACGTGCTGGCCAACTTCCTGGCGGCTCCGACCAACGCCACCGCCAGGCCTTGGGGCAATGATGACTATCTGCGCCTGGCGTTCCGCACCCGGGCTTTCAAGGAATTGGGCAACTCTACCTCCGCCAAGACTGAATGGGCGGCGGCCATTAAAGCAACTGATGTGGGCGACAAACGCTTCGGATATCTGGTGCGGCTCGTTGAAGTGGCGGGACAGTGGCAGTGGGGGCCTATAGTCGACCGCGATACTAAGAAAATTATAAAAATCGAACCGGAATATGAGGATGTGCTTTGGGCGGCGATCAATAATTTTCCCGATGAAAAACGCGATGAGCAGGGGATGAGCCAAGTTTTTAGCCGCCTGGTTGCTCAGTTGGAGTTGATCCTTTCTCAGACTCAACGCTCCAAATTATTGCTCAAGCTTTATTCTCAACTGTCCAAATCCAACCCGGACAATGATGCTGCCAAGAATAATTTGGCCTCGGTGGCCCTGGTCCTGAATGCCATGGAGTTTAAACCCCATCAATTGGCGCAGGAAGTATACGAATTCAACAAAACCAACGCGTTCTATGCCGCCACTTATGCCTATTCCCTGGTGATGCAGAAAAAATACCCGCAAGCCATGGAAGTGATGAGCAAAATCAAGCCGGAGTCTTTAAGCCAGCCCTCGGTGAGTGGCTGTTACGGTTTGGTTTTGGCGGGTTTAGGCAAAACCGCCGAGGCCAATAAATATTTGAATGTTGCGATCGCGGCTAAAGATAAACTCCTGGTGGAGGAGTATGAAATCTACCGCCAAGCCGCCAGCGGCAAATAACCGCCGGCTTAACTCATCCAATCGTTAGTTTTCCAAGGCCTCGAAGGGGCGACTCTTCGAGGCCTTTTGCGTTGTTATGCGAGCGTTCATTGGGGCTTCGATGGCCAAATTCCCCAACGCCAAATATACAAACAACAGGTGGGTTTGGCGTTCAATCCTGGCGGGCGATATTCCGTTCCTGTCGTGTTGTTACAGGGGGTAGGCTTGTTCCGCGCCTCGGTATTGGATCGTTCTAACTTTGGTATCCGCGATAATTGATTTTATGAGTGATTGTTTGTTATGGCATGGAAAATGCTAATTTTCATGACATGATTCTGAGGGGAAACTGCCAAAATTTGGAGTGGATTGGCCGGGTTATCGCGGGGCGATGTTTGCGGGTATTGCTGTTCATTTTGGGGGCGGTGTATTCGGCTAATGCTTATCAGGCGGGGGAGTTGGATGAAAGCTATCAAGTGGACCTCAATGGAGGCGTTGTCAAACTTGCAGTTCTGGCGGATGGCCGGGTTTATGTTGCCGGTTCATTCACCAGGATCAATGGTGTCAATCGCCCTGGGCTAGCCCGGCTCAACGAGGATGGAACCTTGGATTCGTCTTTTGATCCCGGCTCAGGCCCGGGTATTGGCAATATCACATCCTTTGCACCTCTGCCGAATGGTGATCTGGTAGTTGTGGGTAATTTCACCAATTTTAACGGTGCGCCCCAATTGTGTGTGGTGAGGCTTAAGCCGGACGGAACCGTTGATCCCGCCTTTCGGGGGCTCGTAGCTGATGGGTGGCCCATTCTGACTAAAGACGGGAATCGGCAGTCGGGCTGGGTCGGTGAAGTGGCGGCGCAATCGGATGGGAAAATCTGGATTTCCGGGCCGTTTTATTTTGAAAACTCCGATCGCACCGCCGGGCGCAACTCCCTGGCCCGATTGAACGCGGACGGCACGATGGATAATTCGGTGTATGCCGAATTTGCGGGATGGGGAGGGGCGAATGGTTATGCGGGGAATATTTTAATCGGTTCCAATGACCATCTCTTCGTGGGAGGTGGCTACAGCCACATGCTGTTGGAAAGCACTAACAATATTTCCTACACCGCAGTAATGGGGGGCGGAGCGATGGCTTTGCAGCCGGATGGCCCATTATTGGTGGAGGGGATTAACATCGATTACTTTTTTGGGGCCCGGGAGTTTTTTGGCCGTACTAGCACGGATGGCAGCGCGGTGGCTCTATTTTCTCCCAAGCTAAACGGTGGCTCAGCGACGGAAGCTCTCGTGAGTGGCATTTGGCCACAAGCAGACGGAAAAGTCGTCGTGGTGGGCATATTTACTGCGGTGGGGAAAACGCCTCGCCGTTATATCGCGCGGTTGAATAAAGACGGGAGCTTGGATGAACATTTCTACGCGCAAGCCACCACTGAATGGCCGCCCTCTACAATTGTCGCGCAGGCGGATGGCGCTTACTTGATTGGGGGAATATTTTCCAAGATCAATGGGGTCTCCCGCCCCTTTCTTGCGCGGTTGCATGGCGAAGATAGGACTCCGCGGCCGCCCTCGATCCAACGTCAGCCGGCGGGCCAAGAGGTGTCGGAGGGGTACGGCGCGGTGTTTTCCGTGCAGGCGGACGGGCCATCACTCTTTTATCAATGGCGGTTAAACGGCGCACAAATTGAAGGGGCCACCAATGAATTAATCACTCGGGTCAGCGCAAAAGCAGCCGACGCGGGAGATTACACGGTGGTGATCACTAATGCATGGGGCGCGGTAACAAGCGCCCCCGCCGCTCTCAAAATCAAATTGATAGGCGAAGCGTTAAATGCCCGCGATTTGCAATGGGAATTCTCTCGGATTCGCAGCGAACCTGAAGGCGCCCAAGTGGTGATGGTGTCCGGGCCGGCTTGGATTTGCCAAACCAACAGCGCGCACGACGGCCAGGAAGCCATAAAAAATCCGTACAGTTGCGGCCCGGTAATTGAAGTGGATGGCTGCTCGGACTCAATTTTGCAAACAAGCGTAACCGGGCCGGGGCAGATTTCGTTCTGGTTCCGCGGTCGTTTATTTTTTGGCATCGCCAACGCGGATTCCGTACCTGGCTTTGCCGGGCCGGCGGCATGGCACTCAGCCACCAATTTTACGTCGGAGTGGCAGGATCTCTCCCAATGGCTATCTCTGACCATGCGAGTGCCACCGGGGAAACAAAAATTAGTCTGGTATGGCGGGGACACCGTGTATCTGGATGAGATAGTATACACTCCGGCTCCCGAAGGTCTCACCCTAACGATAGAACGCCCCACCACTCAGGGGGGCGAATGCCAATTGTTGCTTCAAGGCACCCCAGACGCCGTCATCCAAATCGACCAATCCTTTGACCTGGCAACTTGGGATCCCTTAGTCAAAACTACCAATGCTACCGGCACGATGCGGCTAACCCTTCCGGCGCAAACCAATAATAGTTGTACCTTCTATCGGGCGGTGCAGTAGTAAATTGCCGTGATCCAGGGGAACGCTCCGGGCATTTCCCGAAGTCCTCGGACTGATCAACCAAGGATATCTTCTGTGGCCTAATCAGCCTCAGATCGAAATCGCGTTGTCGTTATCCTGCACGTGCAGGTATTCCAAGATGCGGGCGACGCATTCGGCCGGGCTTGTTTGCCCGGTCAGGAGCTCGATTTCCGGGTTCAAGGGTGGTTCGTACGGGGCAGACACGCCGGTGAATTCTTTGATCTCTTGCGCGCGCGCCTTGGCGTACAGGCCCTTGGGATCGCGCTGTTCGCAGATCTCCACCGGGGCGTTCACGTAGGTCTCGATGAAGCGGCCTTCGGGGATGATTTTGCGCACCAGTTCACGGTCGGCCCGATACGGCGAGATGAACGCGGTGATGACGATGAAACCGGCGTCCATGAACAATTTGGCCACCTCGCCCACGCGGCGGATGTTTTCCCGGCGGTCCTGCGGCGAGAACGCCAGGTCGGAGCAGAGCCCGTGGCGGATGTTGTCGCCGTCCAGCACATAGGCTTGCTTGCCCAGGTTGAACAACTCGCGCTCCAATTCGGTGGCGATGGTCGATTTGCCCGAACCCGAGAGCCCGGTGAGCCAGATGACCCCGCCCGGATGGCCGTTGCGGCTGGCGCGGTGGGTAGGCGTAACCTTGCCGTGGCTCCAGTAAATGTTGTCGCTCTTCAGGTGCTCACCCGCAGAGCGGCGCGGGTAATTGTCATCAGTGATGATGCCGCCGCCGGCAACTTCGTAACCGTCGACGATCACAAACCGTCCCGTGCTCGGGAAAGTGTCGTGCAAGTCGAACGCCAGGGGGCGGCGCGTCTTGAACGTGATCTCGGCCACTTCGTTGCGGCCCACGAAAATTTCGTTTTCTCGGCGGGACACGGTTTCCAAGGTGGATGAATCAATCACGCGATGGATCACGTCGATCTCGCATTCGGCCTCCTGCGTGGCTAGCTTGACTTTATACGGTTTGCCTTTGCTTAGCGGTGTGCGGCCCAGCCAGAACAGCCGGGCTTTGAACCGGGGCAATTCAAAGGGCATCGCGGTTTCCAACGAGGCCACCGCGCCGCGCTCCACGAAGATTTGCTCGGTGAGTGTGACGCCGATGGATTCCCCCGCTTGCGCGGTTTCCGAGGAAAGACTGCTCCAGCGTTCGATGGTTTTGATGACGCTCGATTTGTTGCCGGGAGAGAAATAAAGCCGGTCGCCGACCTTCAGCGTGCCGCTCTCCACGCGCCCCGCCAGAATGCGCCGTTCGTCAAACCGGTAAACGTCCTGGATGGGAAAGCGCAGCGGCTGGTTTTCGGTGGGCCGGGAGACGTTAAACCGGTCCAAAGTTTCGGTAACGGTGCCGCCTTGCCACCAGGGCATTTTCGGGCTGCGCGCGGCGATGTTATCGCCGTGCTTGGCGGCAATGGGCACGAAGCACTGCGGCTCGAGTCCGACGGTCGCCAGGAAGGCGCGGTATTCTTTCTCGATTTGATTGAAACGGGCTTCCGAAAAATCCACCAAATCCATCTTGTTCACCAACACCGCGAGCTGTTTGATGCCCAGCAAGCTCAACAGGTAACCGTGCCGGCGCGATTGCTCTTGCACGCCTTCGTGGGCATCGATCAAGAGCAGCGCGGCCTGGGCGTTGGAGGCGCCCGTCACCATGTTTTTCAGGAACTCCTTGTGGCCGGGGGCGTCGATGATGACGTATTGGCGCTTCTTGGTTTGGAACCAAATTTGCGCGGTGTCGATCGTGATGTTTTGGTCGCGCTCCGATTGCAGGGCGTCCATCAGGTTGGCCCATTCAAAGGGCACGCCCCGGCGCTCGGCGATGGCTTGCAGTTGCTCCAGCTTGCCTTCGGGCAGGGAGCCGGTGTCGTGAAAGAGGCGGCCGACGAACGTGGATTTGCCGTGGTCCACGTGGCCGACGATCACGATTTTCAGTTGTTCGGTGGGAGAGGAAGTAGCGCTCATGGTTCAGTTCGCGAGCCGTTCAAATTTTAAATCGATACTTAAGTATGGGATGTGCTTGGCCTAACCTGGCGATCACATATAACCGTCCCGGCGCAGCTTCTCAAAAGCGTCCTCGCTTTCCTTGTCTTGCGCCCGGCCCGAGCGTTCGGAGGTCTTGGTGTGGCGCAACTCTTCAATGATCTCGCGCGGCGTGCGGGCGTTGGATTTGATCATGCCCGTGCAAGGCGCGCAGCCCAGGCTGCGATAGCGCTCGCCATTCACGTTGGCGAAGTAGAGCGGGATGATCGGCATGTTTTCGCGCTCGATGTATTCCCACACGTTGAGCTCCGTCCAATGCAGCAAGGGATGGATGCGGATGTGCGTGCCGTTCTCGAAATCCGTCTTGAACTGGTCCCACAATTCGGGGGGCTGATCCTCGACGTTCCATTCCATGTTCTTGTCGCGCGGGCTGAAGTAACGCTCCTTGGCGCGGGTGGGCTCCTCGTCGCGGCGCACCCCTACAATCACCCCGGTGAATTTGTGTTTTTCCAAGACTTGCTTCAGGCCGTCTTTCTTCAACGTGCCGCAGCATTGCACGCGGGTGGCTTTGCCATTGGGGTAGGTGACGCCGCTAGCCAGCACTTCTTCGTTCTTGCCCACCACCAGATCTAGCTTCCACTCGCGCACCAGTCGGTCCCG
>MTLE01000710.1_pt1 | contig 25804 bp, 26 predicted proteins | sample 1982461 | NCBI WGS metagenome assembly MTLE01 (sample SAMN05712605, study PRJNA340218) | biofilm metagenome | isolation source: sample SPL anode biofilm adapted to -200 mV | place: USA | collected 2012-02-03
AGACTCCTGAGAAGGAGTCTCTCTTCATTAAAATAATCCCATGACATCAGGCATCCAGCATGGGTATGAAAAGGAGCGTTTATTTTGCAGGCAATTAAACGTAAGAAACGAAAAGAAACAATCATCGAAGGCTTTTTTTTAATCTGTGCTTTCGTAGCTGTAATCAGTGTCTTGGCGATTACAGTTTTCGTGTTTTTTAACGGACTTAAACCATTTATTTCCAATAGTTATCCACTATGGGATTTTTTAACCGGCGTTGAATGGCGCCCGGGTTCAAATATGTACGGAATCTTTTACATGATTATGGGATCCATTTATGCAACCTTCGGAGCGATACTAATTGGTGTGCCAGTAGCCATTCTCACCGCCGTTTATATTTCGGAACTGGCTGGTTCCCGGATTGGTAAGATGATCCGTTTTGCGGTAGAACTACTGGCAGGGATCCCATCGGTTTTATATGGGGTTTTTGGCTTGGGGATTATCGTTCCCTATGTGCTCAAAATTTCCCCTATGGCTCAGGGTGAATCCCTGCTGGCGACCATCCTGGTGCTGGCAATTATGATTTTACCGACCGTGGTCAGCATCTCAGAAACCTCCATCAGCGCTGTACCAAAAGAATATCGGGAAGGCTCTTATGCCCTGGGGGCATCAAAAATCCAGACGATTTTCAAGGTCGTGCTGCCAGCGGCCCGATCAGGAATTATGACTGGGGTGATTCTGGGGATTGGTCGGGCCATCGGCGAAACCATGGCGGTGATGCTGGTTTGTGGAAATCCCATTGCGGGGATTCCAACCAGCCTGTTTGATCAGATCCGGCCGCTAACAACCAACATCGCTCTGGAAATGGGTTATGCTTCCGGCGTCCACCAGGAGCTGCTGTATTCAACTGGGGTGGTCTTATTTATTTTTATTATGATCATCAATCTGGCTGTCAATAAACTGGTTAAGGCAAAGGTAGGTAGTTAAATGGGAAGAACAGCAAAAGATAGTTTGGTCAAAGGGATTATTTATCTGGCCACTGGCATCACCTTAAGTGTCTTGCTCTCGATTGTCGGTTTCATTTTTGTAAAGGGAATTGGTCTGGTTAACTGGGATTTCTTAACCCGGGATTATAATGAAAAAGTTGTTTATGCCTTTGTAGAGTCCGGTGAAGTGCCACTGAGTATTGATAAAGAAAGCCTGAACAACAAGCAGCCTTATGATCAACGCTATGAAACACTGCAAGAAGGCCCCATCTATGTGGAGAACATCGGGGCTGCCATTGCTAAGATTGCTTATAAAAATCACAGCACCGAACGGGAACAGATTGTGATTTCTTACATTGAAAAAGACTCACCGCTTAACGGGGCCATTGATTCTACCGGAAAGGCAATCACGATTGGTGCCGATTATATTCTCCAGAGCATTAATGGCACCGATTTTGTCGACATGACGGTGGAAGAAGTTGCAGAAACGATCTTAGCAGAATCGGGTGAACTAAAAATAAAAGTCGTTCAACCCGGTGGCGGCATCAAGTCGAATATCATCACCACTTTGTATATGGTCTTGCTGTCACTGATCGTGGCTCTGCCATTGGGGATATTCGGGGCGATTTATCTAACCGAGTATGCCAAGCCCGGACGGCTGGTCAATGCCATCCGTTTTGCCGCTGAATGTCTGGCAGGGATTCCCTCGATTATTTTTGGTCTGTTTGGGATGGCCTTCTTTGTAGTCGCCATGAATTTCCAGATCTCCCTGATTTCCGGCAGTCTGACTGTGGCCATTATCCTGCTGCCGGTTATCATCCGAAGTACCGAAGAGGCCTTAAAAACCGTGCCGATGGCCTTTCGGGAAGGCTCTCTGGCCCTTGGGGCCACCAAGCTGCAAACCATCTTTAAGGTCGTGCTGCCCTGTGCGGTTCCTGGAATTGCGACTGCCGTGCTACTTAGCATCGGCCGGGTGGTCGGAGAATCGGCTGCTTTGTTACTCACGGCCGGAACAGTCGCGCAAATTCCCGGAACGCTTTTTTCGCCGGGCAGTACCCTGACGGTACAGGCCTATTATGTGGCCAAAGAAGAAGGGAACATCGAGTTGGCTTGTGCGATTGGGATTGTCATAATTGTCATTGTTATTGTACTGAACATCTTGTCCCGGATCACTTCTGACAAGTTGGACGTCTTTAATAAAAAATGAGGAGTAATATGGACACAAATATAAAGTTTAATACTAAAAACCTGGATTTGTTCTATGGCGATTTTCAGGCGCTTAAATCAATTAATATGGAAATACGGGAGAAGGAAGTGACGGCCTTCATCGGCCCGTCTGGCTGTGGTAAGTCGACTTTTTTGCGCTGTCTCAATCGGATGAATGATCTGATCGATTGCGTTAAAATAAAGGGCGAAATTCTCTTTGACGGAAAAGATATTAACGGGCCAATTGATGTCATCAATCTGCGAACCCGGGTGGGGATGGTGTTTCAAAAACCCAATCCATTTCCGATGAGTATTTATGAAAATATCGCCTATGGACCGAAATGCCAGGGAATGAAGGATAAAAACCAACTGGATGCACTGGTAAAGGAAAGTCTTATAAAGGCAGCCCTCTGGGATGAAGTCAAGGATCGACTCAATAAATCGGCCCTGGGTTTATCCGGTGGTCAGCAGCAACGGCTTTGCATTGCCCGGACCATTGCCATGAACCCGGAGGTGATTTTAATGGATGAGCCGACCTCGGCGCTCGACCCCATTGCCACCGCCAAGATTGAAGATCTGATGTCCAGTTTAAAGAAAGATTATACCATTATTATCGTCACCCATTCGATGCAACAGGCGGGACGAATATCGGATAAAACCGCCTTCTTTCTGATGGGCGAGGTGATCGAATTCAATGAAACACCGATCATCTTCACAAACCCCCATGATAAACGGACTGAGGATTACATCACCGGACGTTTCGGTTGATAAGGAGAATGAAATGCGAATTGAATATAATGAAGAACTGCGAATGATCAAAGATGAAATCTTACGGATGTCGGCGATGACTGAAAAAATGCTGTCCGATTCGGTGGCTGCGTTAAAATCACAGGATTGCGAACTGGCCCGATCGGTCATCGACCGGGATGATCTGGTGGATGCCAAAGAAATTGAACTGCAGCTGGTAGTCAGTCAGGTGATTGCAACCCAGGGGCCAGTGGCCACGGATCTGCGGCGGCTGGCATCGACCTATAAGATTATCACCAATCTGGAGCGAATTGCTGATTTGGCGGTGAATATTTCCAAGCGGGTGCTGGAACTGTCAGACGTTGTATATATGAAACGACTGGTTGATATCCCGAGGGCTTGCGAATTGGCCGAAAAGTTGTTGAAGCTGGCCATTGCGGCCTTTGTTCATGAAGACATCAGTCGCTTAAGAGAAGTGGTGGATATGGAAGACGAGATTGATGCTCTGAATATTCAGATTCATCATGAATGTCTGGCCTATATGATGGACAATTCAAAAAATATCCATCAGGGCTCGGTATTTATTTTCGTCGGTTCCTATCTGGAGCGGATTGGCGACCACGCTACCAATATTTTTGAAACGGTCTTTTATATCGTTACCGGTGACTACATTGATTTTAACGATCTGGATGAAGAGACGATTGAACAGACACTGGCGCTCCAAAAAAAGATCAAGGCCATGGAACTTGAAAAATCAGCGGAATAGTTGTTAAAAATTAAGCATAAAAAAGTCGGATAAATAAAAAATCCGACTTTTTTTGCAATTTAATTTGTTTACCGTTAAATTTTAAATAATTGATAAACGGGCATCGATTTGGGTAATTAACTATTCAAACAAAATATGACGAAAACAAATGGGCAAGTCGAATAAAATGATGGTAATTTCTGCCAGTCCTGATTATAATGATCGTAGGCAGAGAATGATTATTAATTATTTTACGAGAGTCATTTCCGGGTTGAATTTTTGCAAAAGGACTGGAAGATACTATGAATAAGAAAGAAACACAAAGCGCCACAACAGTCATCGGCGATGATAAAGACAGTGAAGAGCGGTTAAGACGACTGGTTGACATTCTTAAGCATCCTTCGGAGTCCATTCAGGAATTTTTGGACTACGCACTCACCCAGGCCATCGAACTCACTGGTAGTCAGATCGGCTACATCTATCATTACCATGAAGACCGAGAAGAATTTATTTTAAATACCTGGTCTGAAGAGGTCATGGAAGCGTGTCATGTCGAAAAGCTGGAGACCGTCTATCACTTGGAAAAAACCGGGATTTGGGGGGAAGCCGTGCGTCAGCGACGGCCAATTGTCATAAACAATTATCAGCAAAAAAATCCGCTCAAAAAAGGTTATCCCAAAGGACATGTCCCGCTGAATAATTTTTTAACCATTCCTATTTTTAAGAATCTGGAAATTGTCGGGGTAGTGGGGTTGGCCAATAAAGCGACGGATTATGTTGAAAGAGACATATTGAACATCACCCTGTTAATGGAAAGTGTCTGGACGGTTACCGAGACGAAAAAAGCGGAACAGGCCTTAGCCCAAAGCAACGCCCGCTATGATAAGCTGGTAAAGCGGATTCCCGTGGGGATCTATACCATGCGCAGAAAAAATACCGGCGAAACCCGGTTTGAATACTGCAGTGAAAAGTTCTGCCAGATGCTGGGCTTAACGGTTGCTGAGGTATTGGCCGATACCGAGGCGGTTGATCGGGCCATTTTTCCGGATGATCGGAAGGCGCTGAGAATGGCAAAAAAAGGGGCGACCAGCCGTGGTCAGAGCTTTCGCTGGGAAGGGCGTAGCCAGATCGGGGGAGCGATTCGTTGGATTCGGTTTGAATCCGAGCCAACCCTGTTGAACAATGGTGACTGTCTTTGGAATGGTGTTCTTCTTGATATTTCTGAGCAAAAGCAGGCTGAAGAAGAATTGAAGCAAACATCTACCCGGCTTACCCTGGCTACTCGGGCTGGGCGGGTCGGAATTTGGGATTGGGACATTTTATCCAATCAAATGCTTTTTGATGACTTAATGCTGGAGCTTTATGATCTGCCAGAAAAAAAATATTGGGTTCCGGAACAAATCTGGAAACAGGTCATTCACCCCGATGATTTAGAACAATTAAGCGCAGCGTTAGAGCAGGCCATTCAGAAAAAAGAAGAATACGATTTTGAGTTCCGGGTGGTCTGGCAGGATGGTTCCATTCACACCATTCGGGCTTTAGCAACGGTACAGTACGACGAAGTTGGAAAAGCTGTGCGGATGATTGGTACGAATTGGGACATCTCAGAAGAAAAAGAAGCCCATGCCCGTACAATCGAAACCAATCGACGGCTCCAGGATGAAATCATTGAACGGCGCTACATCGAAGAAGCCCTCAGAGCCAGCGAAGAAAAATTCAAGGCTATCATTGAGACATCTCCGGATGGGATTGCGATTTCATCCATGGATGGGGAGGTAGAGTTTGCAACCGAAAAATCGTATTCAATGTGGGGCCTTGACTCCATGGGAGAATGTGTTGGGAAAAATATTTTGGAATTTATTCATGAAAGCCACCACCAGAAGGCAATCCACTATGTTACCGAAATGATCAATGGACATTTAACTGGGGCCGAAGAATATTTGATGGTCCGAAAAGATGGCAGTCATTTTTATTGTGAGGTTAATGCCAATATTCTCCGGGATAATAATAACAATCCCATCGGCGTTCTTTATATGGAGCGGGACGTAACGGAGCGTAAACGGTTGGAAGAAGAGTTAAAAGAGTTGGCCATTAAAGATCAGCTGACCGGTCTTTATAATCGTCGCAAGATTGATGAGGTGCTTAAGCAGCAAAAGTCTGCGGCAGATGATATGGTGCGGGATTTATCGGTGATTATGGTGGATATTGATTTCTTTAAAAAAGTAAACGATCAATTTGGTCATCAGGTTGGCGATCAGGTGTTAACGGAGATCACGGAAATTCTGGCCAAAGGAATCCGGAGAAATGATGTTTTAGGTCGATGGGGCGGTGAAGAGTTTATCATTATCGCTACTGACACGGATCTGTCTGGGGCCATGGTTCTGGCCGAAAAACTTCGGGGAATGATTGAATCGCATGTTTTTAGGCAGGTGGGAAAAAAGACTTGTTCTTTTGGAGTATCCCAATTGTGTCAAAACGAAACGATTGATGCCTTGTTAATCCGCTCGGATCAGGCCCTCTACCGGGCTAAAAGCCAGGGGCGAAATCGTGTGGTTGCAGAAATTTAAGAACAAAAGGAGGAACAAATGGAAACCATTCATGAAGCGAAAAACAAGTTCTATATGGGGGTCAATGAAGATGAACCAGTCGGTTTATTAAATTATCACCTCGAAGGCCAACGCTTGATTATCGAGCATGTCTATATCACCAGAGAACTCCGAGGTCAGGAACTGGGGGTCAGGCTGGTGGCTAAGGCAGTGGCGTTCGCCCGGGAAAACAAACTCAAAATTATCTCCTATTGTTCCTATGCTGAAAAGGTGCTCAGCGAAAACCCGGACTATGGTGATGTTTTTTCAGATGACACCGAGTCATGTGATGATTAGTATTCGATAACCGTTTCAAGTGAAAAACAGAGAAAAATGCGAACGATCAAAAAGGCGGATTTATTATCTGTCTTTTTATTTTTATGCCCTTGTTTTTTGCAGGTTTAAACCGTATAATAAGCGAATCGCTGTAAAAAACGCTAATAATTATGGCAAGATTATAAAAAAAAACGTTTGCAAATGATGAAATGTGGTATATTATTACAACCAGTCTGTAAAGATACCATCGACATTGCTTGGTAAATCTCAGCGAAGCTGAAGAGTATAAAAGGGAAAAGAAAGGGGAAACGATGAAATCAATCCGATTACGTCTTATCACGTTGTTTACCGCACTGATTCTGGTGGTTACCGGTATTCTGGGGGTTATAGTAGTTAATCAGTTCACCAGCGTTTTAGAGGAAGATGCACATGAACAATTACAGAGTACGGCGGAGGTTCAGGCCCGCTATATCGAAGCGAGAATAAACAATCAGCTGAACTATATGGAAGGTTTGGCACAAAATTCACTGATTCTGGATCCGGCGGTGTCAAAAGAACAACGGGTAGCTTTTTTTGAAGGTGAAGCAGCCAGAGTCGGTTATGATGCCTTTGTTCTAGCAGATTTAAGCGGCAATGGGGTTACCCAGAGTGCGGCTGGCGATGTCGTTAATGTGGCTGATCGAAGTTATTTTAAAGGAGCTGCCGCCGGGGTACCGACCGTCTCGGATATCACCATCAGTCGGGTTACCGGAGAACCGGTATTGCTTTTTGCGACACCAGTTTATCAAAACGGAGCGATCGCCGCTGTCCTTTATGGGAGAAAAGAAGGAACGACACTCAGCAATATTGTTGGCGAAGTTACCTATGGTGAAACGGGTTTTGGTTCACTGATCAACAATGACGGGATTGCGGTCGGAAATGCCAATCTGGATCTCGTTAAGCAGCAGTTTAATTTTGCCAAGGCAGACGAAGAAAATCCGGATTATGCGCAATTAGCTGAATTGGTGCGTAGTAAGATGACAACCCGGGAACCGGGATTTGGGGATTACAGTCTGGAAGGAAAGGACTTTTTAGTTGGCTATGCGCCGGTTGAAGGGACGCCCTGGGTTTTATCGGTAGCGATGGATCAGATCGAACTGGATGCCCAGGTGGCAGAGGTTCGCAATACGATAATCACAGTAATTGTTCTGGCAATTATCGCCGCCGCATTTGCGGTATTTCTCATCAGTGGAACCATTTCAAAACCGATTGTGGCGACTACAGAAGAGCTTAATCGGCTGGCAGGTTTTGATTTTCGCTATGATGAACATTCCAATGCTGGCAAATATATTAATCGCCAGGATGAAATTGGAACCATGCTAAAGGCCGTTGCAACCATGCAACAGAATGTTCAGGACAATCTGATTGATAAACTTGAACATATCGCACAGGGAAATCTGGATGATGAAATTATTATGGTTGGAGATCATGATCAGGTTGGCCCGGCGTTGCAGGACACACAGGAAGCCATCAAAACCCTGATTACCGATACCAATATGTTAGTTAGCGCTGCCGTAGAAGGGCGATTGGATGAGCGGGCGGATGAAACCAAATACGATGGGGATTACCAAAAGGTGATTGCTGGGGTCAATGCGACTCTGGATGCTGTTGTTGAACCAATCAAAGAAGCTTCGGTGGTACTTGAAGCCATGGCTCAGGGTAATCTTGACCAAGATATGCAGGGGAATTATCGGGGTGAGCATGCAGTTATTAAAATTTCAGTGAATAAAACTTTTGAGAGCATTAAAATGCTGGTAAGTGACACGAATTATTTAGTAGATGCTGCCGTCGCTGGCGAACTGGACACCCGGGCTGATACAATCAAGCATCGTGGCGAATATGCCAGAATTATTTCTGGGGTCAATGCGACGTTGGATGCGATGGCAGAGCCGATTCACGAGGCTTCAGTGGTACTTGAAGCGATGGCTCAGGGTAATCTTGATCAGGGAATGGAAGGTAACTATAAAGGTGAATATGCTCGGATTAAGGAGTCTGTTAACTGTACCTTTGAAAGTATTAAAATGCTGGTGGGAGACACCAATCGTCTGGTGGATTCGGCAGTAGCGGGTGATCTGAATGCCCGGGCTGATACCAATAAACACAGCGGCGAATATGCCCGGATTGTTGCTGGCATCAATGCTACCCTGGAAGCCACCGTGGCACCAATACAGGAAGCCAATCTGGTGCTGGAAGAAGTAGCTAACGGTAGCTTGAAGTTACGGATGGTCGGAGATTATAAGGGCGAGCATTCTGCGATCAAAGATTCGCTAAACAGTACCCTGGACTTTTTACAGGGGATTGTCGATGAGGTGTCTGAGATTCTTGATCAGATGGCCAATTCCAATATGGCAGTTAGCATCACCGGCGATTATAAAGGCGATTTTGAACCGATTAAAACCGCCCTTAACCATATTATTGAAGCCTTTAATGGGATTTTAAAAGATATGAATGAAGCCGCCGATCAGGTATCTGCCGGTGCTTCACAGGTGTCAGATGGCAGTCAGATGCTGGCCCAGGGTTCAACGGAACAGGCTGCTGCCATCCAGCAATTGAGCTCATCCATTGATGAAATTGCTGATAAAACCAAAGATAACGCCAAACGGGCCAGCGAAGCCAACATGCTTTCAACGACAGCCCAGGAAAAAGCCCAAAAAGGAAATGATAGCATGCGTCAACTTCAGGCGTCCATGGATGAAATCAACCAAGCCTCGGGAAATATTTCAAAAATCATCAAGGTTATTGACGATATCGCTTTCCAGACCAATATCCTGTCACTTAATGCGGCAGTGGAAGCAGCCCGGGCTGGCCAACATGGAAAGGGTTTTGCGGTGGTTGCAGAAGAGGTTAGAAGTCTGGCCGCCCGAAGTGCTGAAGCAGCCAAGGAAACCACGGTTTTAATTGAAGGTTCAGTTAAAAAAACGGAGGGTGGTACTGCAATTGCCGATGAAACCGCCATTGCGTTGGAAGAAATTGTCGAAGAAATTACCAAGGCAGCGCAATTGGTTCAGGAAATTGCGGAAGCTTCCAATGATCAAGCCACCAACATCACCCAGATAAATCTGGGGGTTGATCAGGTCTCCCAAGTTGTCCAGGGAAATACCGCAACAGCCGAGCAGTCAGCCGCTGCCAGCGAAGAATTATCGGGTCAATCGCAGTTACTAAAAGAAATGATTTCACGGTTTAAACTAAAAAGATAAGATTAAAAAAAGACAAGGAAGCATTTTTCCTTGTCTTTTTGTTGATAGAGGAGCATCGCTCCGGGATAAAAGTGTTTTTCGGCAGAAACGATATTATTCTTCTTCGGACCAATCATCAAAACCCTGCATGATCTTATCATAGGTTTGCTGGGAGATTTCAGGTAGTTCACCGCCAAAGGCTTCTTTGGCACTTTCAAAACCTTCTTTAAAAGCGTTTCTCAGGGTTTCGATCTTGCTTTTATCACCGCCGGAGAGGGCTTTGGCAAAATCAATAATGCGTTCGGATGTTTTGTTGACGCCAAAATAGCCGTCTTCAGAAATCGCTTCCTGAGCTGCCGCCTGGGTTTCAGAATCGACCGTGATTTGAACATCTTTTCCTTCTGCAAGATCTTTAAGAACCTGACTGACTTTTTTGCCCTGTTTTTCAATCATGGTCTCAACCATTTTTTTGAACGACTCCGTGTTACGGGCAAAATCCTGTTTGATTTCGTTGATCTTTTTACGGTCGACCGTGTAGGTTCCGATGTCTTGTGAAGTTGCTGTGCCAAGTTCAATGGAGTCGAGTTTCTGTACGACTGGCTGAACCTTATCTGCAGCTTCGGGTTCAACTTTAACGTCAGCATTTTGAGTAACGCCTTTGGTTTGAATCGCTTGATTCAAGGACTTGTTGGCATCAATTGCATTTGTATTCATAACAGCCTCCTTATTTAATATAATAGTAACGAGCTTCTCTAAACTATATCGACATAATTCGATTAAAAATAACATTTAATTTAAAATATCACGGATAAAAAATGTCCTTTCAGCATTATAATCTGAAAGGACATTTTTTATCCGATCTGTTTTATTGACGACAAAGTGCGCAGTGATTTTTCGGGGTGTTGTGATGGCACTTCATTGGTTTCATGTTTTAGTTGTTCTGTTTCACAGGAAACCAGTTTAATTTGATCCGCTGCAATGTTTTGCAGGTAGGTCACAAAGTAATCATTAATAATTGCTGTTTCATCGGGTTCATCAGGAGTGATGGTTACAAAGCCCGATAAAAATGTCAACCATGGCCGGGTGCTTGCTTTAATGTCTTGAATCCACTTCATTTGATGAACCTCCTGTTTTCCAGTAATAGTATTTTGTAAGGGAGACGTGTTGGTCGATGTGGTTTTCATCTGAGATGGTATGAATCGTATTCATTCGTTCTTACTATTAATATCGCCATAGTTTGTAATAACTTTAGGATTAATGGTTGAAGATTAAGAAGACTTTTGCCAGAGAATAGAAATTAAGATTAGCGGCTATTATACGTTTAATCTGAGCGATTGATAGAAGCTGCATTATTATTGCATAAACAGTTTGACGGACAATAATCAATAAAAGCGCTTGATAAAATTAAAACACAGTGATATACTGAAAAACAAGAAGTTAGCAATTGCTAACTTCTTGTTTTGGGCTTTAAGTTAGATTTGTCTAATAAATAAAAAGCGGGAGTTAACAATGGTGAATACAAAAAAGGATCAGATCTTTACTGAAATATATATGGGGATCCACTGCATACTGGTGTTAGTGGTACTGGTTTATTATTTTTTTTCTCAGATGATGACAGAGATGATGACAATCATGCTAATTGCTTATGGAATCTATATTGGTTTTGAGCTTTACCTCCTTGCCATCGGGAAAATCCTGAAACTGGAAAATTTGTTAGGTGGTTATTTTCAAAGTATCGTGGACGTTCTTTTTATTTCCATCTGCAGTATTTATCTGAACAGCTTTATTTTCCTGGTTCTGCCGATTCTTTGCCTGTTTATCCTGACGGCCAGTCTGGCCAATGATCGTACGAAAAGTATCGTTCATGGGCTGCTTGCGACGTTTGGCTATCTGTTGGTGGGAGTTTTAACGAACTATTTTTCGGGAGGTGTCATTTTTGTTCAGGGAGTGTTGCTGATGGGTTTTAGTTTTTTTGTCGGTGAATTGAACCAGCTAATCAGTGATGTTTACAAGCGAAACCACTATGCAATGGAAGAAATCGAATATAAAAACCAGTTACTGGAGTACCGGGCGACGACCGATTTTTTGACCGACTTGTCCAATCATCAAGCTTTCTATCAGTCATTGGAAGTGATTGCCGAAAAACATGCACCAATTACCCTGATTCTTCTGGATATTGATGATTTTAAGACCGTCAATGATGTCTATGGCCATTTATCAGGGGACTATGTGATCCGGGAGGTTTCACAGATAATAAAAAAACAGCTTCGTAGCTCAGATATTGGGGCACGATATGGCGGGGAAGAGTTTGCAATATTGTTACCGGGAACGGGGGAACCCTTTGGCCAGCGAATCGCCGAACGCATTTGCAAAACGGTTTCTGAATACCCCTTCGAATTTGACCACCAGACGATGCAAATAACCCTTTCTGCCGGAGTTTGTCATTCGACGGTGGCCTTAAACCGGGCAGAACAGACAATGTTGGTGGATCAGGCCGACGAAGCTTTATATTGTTCAAAAAGAAACGGCAAGAATCGGGTTACCAGCGCCCGATTTAAATGAGCGCCAATACAAGGAGAGGAGAGTTAGATGACTGAAAAAAAAGCATCCCAGGACATTTCTATTTTTTCCAGGTATTTAAACGAAGTGGATCAGCGCTATCGTTTGGCTGGTAATCAGGAAATATTTACTGGAAATTTCAAAAGTTTTCTCAAGCGGCTGATTGGCAAACTAAAGGTGACATCTTTTCGAGATCTGGAAAAATACCGGAATCCCCAGTGTGCCAGTAATTGTCTGCCGGGTCACTCAATCCGAACCGCCTTACTGGCTATGAGCCTGGGGCAGGAGCTGGGATTACTGGAAGTGGAAATCACTGATATCGGGACGGGCGCTTTGCTTCATGATATTGGCAAACTTTTTCTTCCCCGGGAAATACTGGACAAACCCTGTAAACTCAGTGATCAGGAATTTGAAGTGATTAAAACCCATTCGGAAATTGGGTATCAGGTACTCAGTGGACAGAAATGGCTGTCCCAGGCGAGTATTGATATTGTTCATAATCATCACGAGCGCCTGGATGGCAGCGGCTATCCCAGGCATTTGATTGGGGATGAGATCCATCTGTATCAGCGGATTGTCGGCGTGGCTGATGTATTTGATGCCATGACCAGTAAGCGCAATTACCGGGAAGCGTTGAGCTATGAATTGGCATTTCAGGAAATCATCAACGAATCACCCCAGCTACTGGATGGACGAATTGTGTTTCTATTAGATGATCTCATTAAACGAAATAAGCCGACAGAAAGAGAATTATCCGAGCGATTAAAAAAGAGGAGAGAGATATGCCATTATCCATGTGTCGAATAGGTAGTACTGTTATTGTGAAGGCGTTAAGTTTGGATGAAGACCTGTCAAAAAGGCTTTACAGCATGGGGTTGATCCGGGGTGCAGTGCTTAAAGTCATTTCCACCGAGCATCAGGGACCCATGACCATCGAACTATTGGGGAGTCAGCTGGCGCTGGGTTATGAGATTGTTGCCAAAATTCAAGTGGAAACTGCAAAATACCGTTAAAGGGTTATTTTTAAGTAGACAACCATGAAGGCGAAAAACAAGGTGATCGAAAGACAGATTTCGTTAAAGCCGAGTTCAAAAGAACGGATAAAGGCTAAAGGATTTCTTTCTTTGAATAAGCAGCGGTAAATTAATAATCCCAGCAACATTGAGCCCAGAAAAAGCAGCATTTTCTCACCATAGGATAACGGGTTTATCGTCAAATTGATATTAAAAAGGATGGCGATCAGGTCACTGCCAAAAATTCCGCCGAAAAAACACAGCATGCTCAGGGTTAATACGACGGCCTTCTCTAGAATATCGGAGTTGGCGGCTTCTTTTTTGCCGGAGTGGCCGAACAGAAGCTGACTGTATTTCATAAAAACGATGATGGTTCCCAGATTAATCAGAATCAGACCCGATTCGATCCAACTACCGCTGGCGCCAGCGGCGATCAAAAATTTGGAGATACTGCCATTAAACAGCGGTGCCCCAATGATCCCTAAAATTGATAAAATCGTTGCTACGCCGACGGCGGGCATGTGTGAATAAACACCATGGATCTCGCTGATCTTTCGGGTTTTGTACTCGGCGATGATCATCCCGGCGGTGAGAAACAGTGTTGATTTAAAAATTGCGTGACTCATCAAATGATAAAGGCCGCCCCAGTAAGCCGTCGGATTGTTCAAACTAATGCCGATCATAATAACCCCAATCTGTGATACTGTTGAATAAGCCAACAGCAGTTTAATATCTGTTTGAGCCAGAGCCAGCATAAAACCGACGACGGCGGTGATAAAACCGAGGATCACAAAGAGCTCAGAGGTATCAATCAGGGGCGAAAAGGCGGTCTGCAACCGGAGGAAAACGTAAATACCGGTTTTAACATACAGGCCGGACAGGATAGCCGAGACGACAGACGGAGCGCTGGGGGTTCCGTGAGCTTTGGGCAGCCAACTAAAAAGCGGCATCAAGGCAGCTTTTAAGCTAACGGCGGTGATCATAAAGGCATACGGCAGAATCAGGCTGGCGGGATTGTCAATCTGACTTAGTGCTGCTTCCAGGGCATAAAAATCAAGAACGCCGATTTTTTTATACAGCATCCCCAGACCCATTAAAAAAAATGACATGGCGACCACATTGATCAAAAAATACATCATCCCATCGTATACAGCCACAGTTGACTGCTTATACATAATCAATATGGTAATGATCAGGGTGGCAGCTTCAATTAAAACAAATATGTTAAATACGTCATTGGAAAGAAAAATTCCAATAATCAGACTTTCCAGACCAAGAAAAAGAAAGAAGAAAAGGTGGTCGGCATAATTTTTGTTGTGAACAAAAATGACCATTGCCAGGAATAATAAACAGCTTAAAAAAACCATGGCAGTGGCCAGTATATCTGCCCTTAAAGTGATGCCGATGGTATCCGGCCAGCTCCCGATATTTTCCAGCAGCGGACCATTTTGACGCACTTCAACAAAGATCATGATAACGGCAGCCAATAAGGCGGTTTGAAAGAGAACCATGATTTTTTTTGCGGCTTTAATGGGCATCAGTTTTGCAGCGGTGCCAATAATGAGCGGGGATAAAATAAGCCAGTGCAGACTAATCATGGCGATTCCTTTTTTTCATGACTTTTTGCCAGTTGGTTGATCCAAAGTGATGATAGAGATGAATAAACAGCGTTAAACCCGCCGCTGTCACTCCGATGCCGATGACAATATCGGTAATCATCAAGGCCTGGGGAAGCGGGTCGGCGACCAGTAACATCTGGTTTACATCGCCAATCGGTGGAACGCTCCCGGGAGCTGCATTGGTACTAATAAAGTATAGTATGATCGCCACTTGCATGATGCTGATGGACATGATTGATTTGATGATATTTCTGCGGGCGATCAGTCCATAAACGCCCACAAAAAAAAGTACAATGCTGATGGTTTCGCCATTAAGTGCAATCATAAAATTCCTCCTTCATAAAAGGCAAATCTGAAAAAGATGATGGTAAAACCGCTGCAGACTTTTAAACCAATTAGAAAATTCATTGCGATCAGATAGATCAGGTTCATTAGTTCGGTATGGTTGGCGGTGGCTGAAAATAAAAAAAAGGTCGGATAAAGGATAATACAGACAAACAGAATTTTTTCTGCGGTTTTTAAGGTTCTTAATCGGATACACCGATTCGGATCGACCAGATACCGGGTGATAAAAACCGCAGCCAGCACAGCTCCGCCCTGGAATCCCCCACCGGGGCTGGCATGACCGTTTAAAATAATGTAAAAACCAAACAATAAAATAAAGGGATATAAGAGTCCGGTCATCCGGGTAATAATTTCAGAATTATCAGTCATCACTGCGCCTCCAGGATAAATTGACAACTGCGGATACACTGACAAGCAGAATCAGGGTTTCAAAGATACTGTCAAATACTCGGTAGTTTAAATAAATTGCGGCGACGGCATTTTGGGTATGGGTATCGGCGTTGAAATGGTCAAGATAAAAACGGGCAATTTCTGGAGCGGCAACCAGTGGGGCATCAAAATTGATAAAAAGAACCAGACCGGCAAGGGTAGCGGCAAAAATCAGGGTTATAATTTTACGCTTCATTATCGTCTCCTTCGGTATAGCGAATCAAATGAATGTTCAGGTCACCATGGTTTGTCAACAAATGATCTTCAAGGGCATCCAGCTGATAGTCATCGACATTGCCATAAATCCAGATTTTCTGGTCAGTTTGACAGATGGCCAGATCAAATTTATCCTGAGTCAGAATGGACTTTATGGGTTTTTCAGAATAAATGATCTGAGGTTCCATTTCTCGTTTGACCAGAAAAGACTCAAGACTGTTTAAGAACGGGGAAATATTCGTTAGGTTGCGACTATTCGGATCGTTTGGATCGCTGCAAAAATAAATAGCGAAGACCTGATATTTTCTGAGTGCCACCAGATATAAAACGGTCGTGATGGTCGTACCGATAACCGCTTCAGCAATGGCCACATCCGGGGCACCGTAAAGCAGATAAAGAAAGGAACTGATCAGCGAGAAAACTCCCAGATAGACAACTGCCCGCCGTAATTTTTTGGTGTTCAGCGCGATGATCGCCAGCACAACCAGGGTGATCAGAAGGATGTTAGTCGTCATAGTTGGGTATCCTGATTGATGGTATAGCCACTTAAAAAAGCGGATCGGGCGATAGCATGAGTGGAAAGAGGATTGGTGATCATCACCAGTAGGGTAATCAGCATGATTTTCAGAGCAGCATAGCTAAACCCCGATAAAATAACGAGACCGATCATGATGGTTAAAAAACCGACCGTTTCAATTTTGGCAGAAATAAGAATCCGGGAGTAAAAATCTTTAAAGCGAAACAGGCCAATTACCCCCAGTGCCATAAAAATAAGGGCAATGGTGATAAACAGATAAGCAAGTAAGTCGATCATGACAGGTCTCCTTTTTTTTGAATGAATCGGGCGATCAGCACCGTACCGATAAACCCCAGCAGTGCATAAACCAGGGCCACATCCATTAAATAGGACTGATCCGTAATCAGTGCCAGGAGAACGATTGACATAATAATTTTTGCTGAAATAGTATTTAGTCCCAGCAGGCGGTCCCAAATCGTTGGCCCCAGAATAACCCGGATAAGCACCAGAACTATATAGATAGCAATAATCAATAAGGTTGTTTCTAAAAATGTCATCGATCCAAACTCCTTAATATCATTTCATAGGGAGAACAGCTTTTTCCTTCGGCGATATCAGTAAAGCTCTTTTCATCGGCGAAAGCCAGAATTTTAAGCTGTCGCCCATTCTTGCCAAGAGTCACAGTGCCGGGTGTCAGGGTAATGGCATTGGCCAAAAGACAGATGCCCAGATCACTATAGATACAGGTTTCGTACTCGATGATCTTGACAGTATCCTCACTCTTAAGGATTTTTAAAATTGCGAAAAAGCCGGAGCGGTAAATCTGAAAAAATAAATAGATAGTGTAACGCAAAAGCACTTCGGGCTTAATTCCATAAGCCCTCTGATAGTCATTTTCCAGCAAGTAACGGTTGGTGAAAAATAAGGCGACTGACGAAAAAAACAGACCCACCAGAATCTGGGATAAAGCCAGACTTTCATTTAAAATAAGCCAAAAACCAGTAAAAATAAAAAGTAGAACAAGGTTATCAATCAGTTTTTTCATACAAACTCCTTAAACGTGGCGTCATGATCAGGGGAGTCATTTTTATTATAATCAAGATAAGCAGGCACTGTCAACTACATGCTTTTATCGGACATTCTAAAAATTAGAGTCGCCGGTATTGAATTAAGAACAGTTTTGACGGATGAAAATGAGGCCTGATTTGGACAAACCAGGCCTCGAAATGGTAAGGTGAAAACTCTTAATACTTATCCATATCCATATCATCAAGAATGATGCTTGGTTCTGGTGCCGGAGTGATAACCGGTTTTACCGGGGAAGCGGAAGTTGATCGTGCAGTTTTGCTAGCGGCACTCGTGGTTTTTAGTTTAAACGCTTCAACCATATGTTTTAGCATCTCAGCTTGACCAGAGAGCTCTTCGCTGGCAGCGGCACTTTCTTCGGCAGTGGCGGAATTGGTTTGAACAACCTGAGAAACCTGCTCAATACCCTGGGTAATCTGGGCGATTTCAGAGGCCTGATCATTGGAGGCCCGGGCAATGGTGCCAACCAAGCCAGCAACTTTGTCAATCTGATTGAGAATTTCTTTCAGGCTTTCGGCGGTGTCATCGGCAATTTTTGTTCCGACACTAACCTTATCAATCGAGCCTTCAATTAAGCCTGTGGTCTCTTTGGCAGCTTCAGCACTTCGGGCAGCCAGGGTTCTAACTTCTTCAGCGACGACAGCAAACCCTTTACCATGCTGACCAGCCCGGGCCGCTTCCACGGCCGCATTCAGAGCTAGGATATTGGTCTGGAAAGCAATATCATCAATCACCTTGATAATCTTCGAAATATTGTTTGAGGAATCATTGATGTCACCCATCGCCCCGATCATGGTAGCCATCTGACTATTGCCTTTTTCGGCATTGGCGCGAACATTGACAGCCAGCTCGTTGGCTTCATTGGCATTCATGGCATTTCGCTTGGTTTCGCTGGCAACCTCTTCAATGGAGGCCGTCAGTTGTTGAATGGCGCTGGCCTGTTCGGTGGTACCTTGAGATAGGGCCTGTCCACCATCAGATATCTGTTTGGCCCCCATGTCAACCTGTCCGGCAGCCACGTTGATTTCGGTCATGGTGTTGCTTAGCGTACTGGTGATCTCATTTAGGGCTGTTTTAATGGCCTGGAAATCACCAAGATACTCGGTGGTAATCTGGTGATCCAGATTGCCACGACCAATTTCTTCCAGCGTAACCGTAATTTCATCCACATACCGTTTCAGGAAGGCAACGGTTTGATTCATGTTGTCTTTGATCAAGGTATAGTCGCCATTATAATGGCCAACCATTCCGGTGTTCAGGTTGCCCTGGGCCAGTTCTTTCAAGGTTGCTGATGCTTCCTGAACCGGTTCCACAACGGCATCCAGGGTAGCGTTGACACCGTCGACGATCCTGGCAAAATCGCCCTGGTGACGGCTGGCATCAGCCCGGGTATTCAAGCGGCCAGCAATACCGGCCTCGGCCAGCATGGTGGCATCACTAATCAGGTTATCCACTGAATTTTTTACCTCGCCAAGTGTGTGGCCAATTTCATGGAACTGTGCACTGACTTCAGTGGTGTATTCATCGGGCTCGCCAACATTCATATCGAAGTCCAAATCGCCTGCTGATAAACGGATCAGATTGTTGCCAAGTCGTGATACTTCTGTTTTGGTATAGTCGCTAACCCGGATAATCGGGGTTAAATCGGTGACGATCTCGACGAAGCCAATATTTTCACCATTTTTGTTTTTGAGATAGGCGGTATCCTGTTTATTGCTTCGTCCGACCCATTCGAAATAGCTGTCATTCAAGCCCTGGTCGACCAGTCGCCGGATCCCACAGCCTTCGGTTCGGCAAATATCGGCATTGGCATTGTAGCAGTCCATGCCACAGGCAGAGGTACGATCCGTGATGACATTATTGGCGATCATCAGGTCTTCAAATGGCTTATTCATGAAGGTCCATTTCATATCATTATCGGTGACATGAAGCGGGAATGGAATGGCATCAACAATTGCTTCATACCAGACCATTTTATCGACAACGGTATCCAGAGTGGCGTTAACACCCTCCACTATTTCTTTAAAACCGCCCTTAAATGCATCGGCATCGCCACGGGTTTCCCATTGTCCGGCGATAGCTGCATTCGATAACATAGTGGCTTCACTGATAAGACTCCGGATGGTTTCAATGGTCAGTTTAAGTGTTGGTGAAAGTTCATCCTGGGCATCCTTTGGTTCCACATCCGTACTGACATCACCATTGGAAATCTGGTTCATGGTGCCGATGACAACGGTTTGAATATCATCGGAGAAGGTATCCATGGATTCGGCCATTTCGCCGATTTCATCTTTTCGTTTCATGTTCAGGCGCATCGTGAAATGTCCCAGACTCATTTCTTTGATCATCTGATTAGCCTGTTGCAGGGGCTTGCTGATCATCGAGCGAAGCACTAAACCCAAAGCAATCGCTACTGCAAAGGCGACCAGGGTGACAATAATCATGGTGGTCATGGCAGCATTGGCAGTGGCATTATCCACTTCTGCGGTTCGTTGGGCTTCTTCCAGTTTCATCGGGACCAGTTTATTAATTAAATCCATTTCTGCTGACGCTGCAATCTCATAGGGCCCGGTATCGGCAAGCAGGGCAAAGGCTTCAGCATCCCGATTCTGGATAGCCAGTTCTTTGACCTTTTCAAATTCCTGGGCTAAAACTTTTCGGGATTCCACAAATTCGTCAAAGACAGCCTGCATTTCGGGGTCGACGATGGTTTCTGCAAAAGCCGCAGCAGCCTCGTCAATTTCGCCATTACGGATAATAACCTTGTCTGCATTGGACTGAATCAGCTCGGGACTATTTTCGATGATCATGTCCCGGACGATCACCCGCATCCGTTGGTAGGATGTGGAAATCTGCCCAACCTCGGCAATTGGCAAGGTCATTTTTTCGTAGAGAAGTTTGTTTGAATTTTGCAGCGTCTGCATATTCATAATGCCGACGAGACCAACAACCCCGGTAATAAGGGCCACAATCAGGAAGCTTACAATCAGTTTTGTACCAATTTTTAGATTAAGAATCCATCGCATTTTTAATTCCCCCTTTGTATCGGATAAAATAATTCCTCTTTCGGGGTTTATTTACCCGAATCAGCTAAACAGTAACAGCATAAGCGTATAAAATAATTAATTAAATTAAAAAGCCCTTGGAAGAATTAAAAAAAGCGTTAAAAAAGGCTTAGCAAATAAAAACCTCAGGTTGTCATGATTGGACAACCTGAGGCATGGTACGGGTCAGTGCTAAATTAAAGTTGGATTGAGTTTAACGTGAGCAAAAAGTTTTTGAGATGATCGGATAACGGGTATCAATATTTGTCCATTTCCATATCATCAAGTAGGATTTGCACTGGTGGCTCCAAAACTGGTGGCTTCGGTTTGCTCACGGTAGCGGTTTTAAAGGTGGTTGGGTCAGCTGTTTTAAGCTTAAAGGCACCCACCATTTCTTTTAGCATTTCGGCCTGGCCAGTCAGCTCTTCACTGGCGGCGGCACTCTCTTCGGCAGTGGCTGAGTTGGTCTGAACAACCTGGGAAACCTGTTCGATGCCTTGGGTAATCTGGGCGATTTCCGAAGCCTGTTCGTTGGAGGCCTGAGCAATATCACCAACCAGACCGGTTACTTTTTCGATCTCATCAAGAATCTCTTTGAGACTGAGGGCGGTGTCGTCGGCGATTTTTGTGCCCAGGTTAACCTTATCGATTGAGCCTTCGATCAGGCCGGTGGTTTCCTTGGCGGCTTCAGCGCTTCGGGCGGCCAGACTTCGGACTTCTTCAGCAACAACGGCAAAACCTTTACCGTGCTGACCAGCCCGGGCCGCTTCAACGGCGGCATTGAGCGCTAGAATATTCGTCTGGAAGGCGATATCGTCGATCACCTTGATGATTTTGGAAATATCATTGGATGACATATTGATGTCACTCATGGCAGCAATCATTTTCGTCATTTGGGTGTTGCCGACTTCGGCATTGGTGCGAACCTCAATGGCCCGCTCGTTGGCTTCGTTAGCCCGAATGGCATTTTTCTTGGTTTCTCCAGCGACTTCTTCGATGGAGGCGGTCAATTCCTGGATTGAGCTGGCTTGTTCAGTGGTACCCTGGGCCAGCGCCTGACCACCGTCAGAAATCTGACGGGCGCCCACTTCAACCTGACCTGCTGCCACATCGATGTCGGTCATGGTTGTGCTGAGGTTGGTATTAATATCATTAAGCGACGTTTTAATCGCCTGGAAGTCGCCCAGATAATCACTGGTGATTTCCTGGCTCAGGTTGCCTCGGCCCATTTCTTCCAGGGTGCTGGTTATTTCGCCGACGTATTGGTTTAGGAAGTTGATGGTACGGTTTAAGGCTTCTTTGATCTGAGCATGGTCACCCCGGTAGTCGCCGCTCATTTGGGTATGGAGATTGCCCTGGGACAATTGGGTAAGGGTCGCTGAAGCTTCTTCAATGGGAGCAATCACAGCATCCAAGGTCTGATTAAATCCGGTAACGATTTTGCCAAAGTCACCCGGGAAGCCGGAGACATCGCCGCGGTTGCTTAAATTACCTTCAATGGCAATACTGGCCATTTTTTCAGTTTCATTGACCAGATTAAGAATATTTTGAATCATCGCCACAAGGGCGGGAATCAGCGTATCGTTGTCACTACGTTTACCGATTTTTGATAATACTTCCAGATCACACATGTTTCCATTGGCGATATTGGTGGAGATTTCAACGATTCGGGTCAGTCGGGTGTGGACATCATTAATGGAATGGCCGATTTCAGCATAGATACCCAGATAATTCGTCGGCATGGTTTCAGAATAATCATTGAGACTCATTTTTCCAAGAACCCGATTGCTTTCTTTAAGAGCTCCCAGGCCATCAATGCAGGCATTGATGCTATTCTTCAGGGTATTAAAATCGCCATTATAGGTGGCGGTGATCTTTTCGGGGATCTGTCCCTTGCCGATGCGTTCCACATAATCAGCCGCAACATGAAGAGGTCCGACAACGGCGTCAAGGGTGTTATTGACACCAACAACAATATCTTTAAAACCGCCTTTGAAGGCTTCGGTATCGCCCCGGGTCGACAGTTCTCCAGCCACCCCGGCCTGAGATAGCATCGTCGCTTCATTAATCAGACCCCGAATCGATTCAATGGTCTTTTTAAGAGCCGGTTTGATTTCATCCTGAGTATCGAGAACTTCGATCTCAGCTGAAACGTTGCCATCAGAGATCTGGTTCATCACCTCAATGACATCGGTTTGAAGATTATCGGCAAAATTATCCATGGCCAGTGCCATCTCACCAATTTCATCTTTGGATTCCATGTTAAGGCGGGTGCTCAAGTGACCGAGGCCCATCTCTTTAATCATGTGGTTGACTTTTTTAATGGGGTCGGTAATCCGTTTAGAAATTAAATAGCAGAAGATCAGACTGACTGCCAAAACCATTACAGAAATCAGGATACTGTTTAAAATAGCACCTGGCAAAGCTGACAGGACTTCATCAGACTCGATGGTTTGGATCACGGTCCAATCCATACCATCAACTTTTGACGAGGCCATATAATATTCCTGGTTACCCAGGGTATAGGTTGATGCAGTTGATTCCTGTTCCAGGGCCGCCCCAATGGCGGTGCTTAATTCCTGATAATTGGCATCGGTTTCCGCCAGAGTAATGGGATTCATCTGATTGACCACATTATCCCGATCGGGATGAGAGATGGCAGTACCGGTGGAATCGACAATGTAGGTATAACCGGTCTCGCCAAACTTCATCGAATCGGTGATATCATTGAGAAACCAGGCGTTGGCTACCGCAACCAGGACGCCGGTGATGGCGCCGTTTTCATAAATCGGTACCGAGTAGGCCATGATCAAAGCGCCATTGTCATCAGGATTGACGCTGATCACCGGGTTCATGGTGCCCCGCTCACCGGCGGCGGAAGCATGAAAATAATCCCGTTTGGTAATATCAACAATCTGCCCCCGATCACCGTAACTGTCAGACAGGTAGAGGTTGCCATTGAGATCGGAAACACCAATCCGCAGGAAACGATCGGAGCTGCTGACATCATTTTTCAGGATCGCCATTTTTTCATTGATTGGCACGCTTCCGGAAAAAATTTTATCCCGGGAAGCAATTCCCTCAAGATAAATATAATTCTGTTCGTTTCGACTGCTGATGATATCCGCTGAATTTTGCGCCTGGGTTTCCAGCGATTTCTCAGCTTCGGACACCACTGCGTTCGTCAGGGCGTTTATCGAAACAAAGGTAAAGACGGCACAGACAAGCAGAATCAGTCCAGAAAAATAAACCATCAGTTTTGTTCGAATGCTTTTCATATATACCACTCCTTTTAAAATAATAATCTTAGGTAATTGCGAAAGGCTTTGCCTTTTGTTTGCTGTTTTGTAGTATCGCAATTAGCTGCAGTAATCATCCATGAATCCAATGATTTTAAAAAATCGATAGGAAATTAATTAATAGTGTAACCGTTTTTATCAGATTGATCAATGGTGAATTCGGCCAGATGCTATAATTTTTAAACAACCGGATTATAGTTTGTATACCCAGAAATGACGAGGACAATCGCAAATGGATAGTCGAATGAACAGGCCAAAAGCGGGTGGACAGATCATGAATGAGCTTTCGCAAATTAAGTGGTATTTATTTGCGCTTAATACAAAAAAGCAATAGACTTATTTTCCCTGATTTGTTAAGATAAACATACCTAAAATGGTGGCGCAGTTGGAGCCAGGCGAAGGTCGGAAACAATTGAATCACCTCGGCATTTAATGCCACAAACAAAAAAACAGATAGCAGGAGGAAAAAATGGCAATTTTTGAACGTCTAAGTGACTTGTTAAAGGCGAATGTAAACGACATGCTGGATAAGGCTGAAGATCCGGAAAAAATGGTAAAGCAGATTATCATCGATATGGAAGCCCAGGTAAACAGTGCCACCCAGGCTTTGGGCGCAGCGATGGGCAGTGAAAAACAGGCTTTGAAACAACTGGAATCGGCTAAAGCAGCTTCAGCAGACTGGAGCGACAAAGCAAAAACCGCATTGAAGGCTGGCAATGAAGAACTGGCCAAAAAAGCACTGGCTCAAAAAACCAGTGTCGATGCGGATCTGGTGCAATTTCAGGCAGCTTATGACTCGATGAGCATGCAAGTTGGTCAGTTAAAAGATCAGGTGCGTCAGTTAAAAGCGAAGCTCGAAGAAGCCCGGATGAAACAGAATATGCTGATCGCCCGTTCAAAAATGGCCGATGCGCAGAAAAGTGTCAGCACGTCTTTAAACAGCACCGATAGCACCAGTGCCTTCACCAAACTCGATAAAATGGAACAGAAGGTTAATGCCAAAGAAGCAGAAGCCCAGGCATTTACTGAAATGGCAGGCGAAAACACCAGTCTGGAAGATGAATTCGAAGCCCTGGAAAAAAATGCTGCCGTCGATGACGAATTGGCCAAACTAAAAGCTGAATTAGGAATCGAATAGAACCATGGCTTTTATAATTGGATTACTGATTATGATTGCAGGGATTTGCTATGCTGTTTTTGTTTTGAAAAAAAGCAAAACAAAAGCTCAGGAAATCCAGTTTCAACAGACGACCTGCATAAAAGATGTTTTGGATATTGTCGGTGACTTATCCAGTCTGGATGAGAATTACCGGCATTACAGTGAGGTGAAGGGGCACCTTCACAGTGTATCAGGTGATGTAGAGGCGCCATTTTCCCAGCGGCCGGTGGCTTATTATGAGAATGAAGTATTTTCCGTTCACGAAGAAACCAGAACCGAACGGGATGATAAAGGCAATACCCGAACCATTACCGATAAGGTAGAAACTTCTTTGTCCAGCGAAAAGAGTCCGGTGGAAGTTTATCTTTCAGACAGCAGCTCTGATGAAAAAGTTTATATCGATATGGCCAGCTTTGGTGCCGATGTGGATTTAATGCCGGGCTGCAACCGGATGGAATCGGCAGATTCCAGCTGGGTCAGGGATAATTTTAATTTCAGTTTTTCGAATCCCCGGGGCTCCCGTTTTTTGGGATATCGCTTTTTTGAAGAAATACTGCCAGAAAATCAGCCGATGTATATCCTGGGTGAAATTCATAAGCGGGGCAACCGGCTTTATGTGGGGCGATCGGTAACCACAAAAAAACCATCCCACGTAACTTATAAATCAGAAGAAGAATTACTGGATGACGTTAAGAATGAAAAATTTGTAGCTTTGGCAATTGCTGTCGGCAGTGTTATTGCCGGTATTGCCGTGATGTTTTTATTCTCTTAGATTAATA